>Ga0255093_1000953_pt1 | contig 11753 bp, 6 predicted proteins | sample Colum_Law_RepA_8_2_FD_188437 | JGI IMG/M metagenome (GOLD analysis project Ga0255093, IMG submission 188437) | Freshwater microbial communities from Columbia River, Oregon, United States - Colum_Law_RepA_8d | ecosystem: Environmental > Aquatic > Freshwater > River | place: USA: Oregon | collected...
GGTCGAAGCCGCCGGGCCGTTCATGGACGCGAGCTTTGCGCCGCTCGGCGTGCAGATGGCGCAGAGCGACCTCGACGTGCTCCGGCGCGTGGGTTACCGCGTGCTCGGCCTCGCGAAGAACAAGGCGCACCGCCCGCTCGTGGAGAAGGGCTTGAAGGAGCAGAACATCGAGTGCATCCGCGCCGCGCTGGTGGCGCTCGGCGAGATCAACGACCCGGCTGCCGCACCGCTCGTGACGGAGTATCTCGCTGGCGGCACGGAGAAGCTACTCGCCGCGTCCGTCCTGCGCCGGCTCGGCGCGACCGTGGACTTCGCCGCGTCGCTGGACCACTACGCGCACGCCTTACGCCGGCTCACGGAACTGCACAGCGGGCGCAAGTCCGTGCTGAATACGCTCTACGGCGGCATGGCCTTCAGCCTCACGCCCGCGCAGCGCCGGCTCTCACTGAGCGAACTGCGCAGCGTGCAGGACATGGAGGCGCGCGCGAAGCATGATAGCGCCTACTTCGCCGCCAGCCTCGGCAAGCTCACCGACCCTGAGTGGCGTGTGTTCACCACCTTCCTCACCAACACTTCAAACACCGCCGTCGCGCCGCTTGCTCACGCGACCTTCAACAAGCTGCCCCGCGAACAGACCCAGGCCTGGCGGGGCGAGATGGCGAAGGCGAAAGTCCCCCAACTGCGGCTGCTGGCAACCGATTGAGTGAGACGGCCACAGCCGGACTCGGCAGTTACCGGGTTACTGTTGCCCGCTGGCTGGCGGCTTCGAGGCGGGAGGAGAGGCGGCCTTATCCACCGGTCGGAAGCAATCCCGGTTCGCGAAGGAAAACTGCCGGCGGAACCGCCGGAGTCGGAAGGGGTCCAGCAGGAAGGCCAACCGGGGAAGCGTCTCCCGGCAGAAGGTCTCGCTGAAACGCCCGCGCAGCCAGGCCTCCAACCCGCCGGCGGCTGCCGGCTGGGCGTTGGGCGGTTTCACATCACCCTCCTGCCACTGTGTGACGTAGTCGCTCTGCTGTGGCGTGGTCTTGAAGGGCATCACCGCCTCCGTGCGCCGCGCGAGCACCATGAGCAGCGTGGGCAGGGTGCTGACCAGATTGACGCGCTGCCGAATGGCGGCCGGATCGTTGACCTCATGCCAGTCCCCGCCGAAGCAATAAGGATACTTCACCCCGAACAGGCTGCTCTCAGCGGCCCCATCCTGCAGCGCGACCATGCGCCGCACTTCGTAACCGTTCTCCCGGGACAGGACCCGGAACAACAGCTCCGGACTGAACTGGTAAAAGCCGTGGCCGCAGTAATTGTTCGTCGGCGTGAGGAGCAGGAGATGTCCGCCGGGCTTTACCAACCGCATGCAGTTGCTGATCGCCACCGGAAAGTTGAACACATGCTCCAGCGTGCCGCCGTCCACCACCACGTCGTAGCGCGACTCCCACTCCGCCGGGATGGGTTGGTTGAGATCGTGGACCAAAGTTGCCCCCTCATAGGGCGAGGCGTCCACGGAATCCACCTGCTGCGCGCCCAGCGCCCGCAGGAACTCCGCGAAACGCCAGCCAGTGCCACGCAGGGCCGCGTGCAGCGCCTGCTCCCCGCCGGGCGGAGGCCAGGCTCCGTGCTCCTGCAACAGCGCCTCGATGCGCTCAGGTCCCACCATCATGTGCTGGTGGCCCAAGGCCAGCGTGCGATCGAAACGCACGCCTGCCTGCCAGGCCTGCACGGCAAAGCGGGTTGAATCGACTGAAAGTCCCATATGCGAAATGGCGCTCTAAAACGGCGCGGAAGCTATCACCTGTCCCAGCACGAGGGTAATACTTTTCCCGGAAACCGGCTGGTCGATGCCCGGCCAGCGGCAGGCACTTCAGTGCGAAACAAGGCGAGCTTGAGCAAAGGACGAAACGAGCGGCCACCACGCCAGCATCAGCCGGCGGACTTCAGCCACTGCTCCCAGTCCGCGAGCGAGTGGCCAATCCGCGCTTCAAAGGTGTGTTCGAGGATTGTCGGCAGATGGGTCGCAAGCGCGGGCGGAAGCGCAGCCCGTTGCTGGAACAACGCGCGGGCCAGCGCGGGGTTGCGCTGGCGCTCGGCGGCGCGGGCGAAGGCCGGGGCTTGGGACGCATCGAGTTTTCCGACCAGCGGCAACAGCACAGCGGCCAGCTCCGGCGTCGCGCGTATCGCGGCCACGGCCAGCAGCAACTCCACGCCACCGGGGCGGCCAGCCTTTTGCCACGCGGCGAAGGCAGCGTCGTTGCCTGCCAACGCTGCTGCCCATTCGGCCTTGAGCGCCGGGTCGGTAGCCACTTCACCGCTGGCGCCCGCCAACGTCACGGCGCGCTCCGGCGCGACGCGACCCAGCAGCGCCACAGCGGCCCGGCGCACGCGCAAGTCGCCATCGCCGAGCGCGCGAACGGCCGCGTCCGTCGCGGGCTTGGCGGACGCGGTGTCGGATGCGAGCTCGCGCCAAGCCTCGATGGCGAGGCGGCGGACGTAGCCATCGCGGTGAGTCGTGGCGAAACGGTCGCAGAGCGCGGCGGCCTCGGCGTGGCGCAGGCGAGCCAAGGCCACAAGCGCGTCGCCGAGGACGTGCGAGTCTTTCTCCTTCTCCAGCGCGGCTCGGAGCGCAGTGGCGGCAGACGCGTGGCCGATGCGCCCGAGCGCTTCAGCGGCGGCCCGGCGGACTTCCCAACGCGCGTGGGTGAGCAGCGGGGCGATTGCGTCGCCGAGTTTCCAGTCGGCGTGAAAGCCAGCGGTCCACGCGCCAGCGGCCAGCGCGACCGTGTCGCTAGACTTCAACTGCGCCTCCGTGCGAGCGCGCAATTCGGCGAGGCGCGGATCGGCAGGCGCGGCTTTGCGGCGCACGAGAATCATCTGCTCGGCAGCCAGCTCCGGCAGCGTGAGCGTGACGCGGCCGTCGCGGAACTCAAACGGCACCGGACGCAAGTCGCCACCGGTGAAGGCTGCGACGCTGTGGGGCGCGGCGGGCTCGCGCAGGCTCACCTTCAAGTCGCGGCGCGGCGTGGGCTGCATGTTGTGCAGCAGAATCACCGTGCCGTCGGTGGAACTCATCGGCGAGGCCATCACCACGGGGTCGGAAACAATCAGCTCGCGCTCGACTTTCGCCTCGATCAGCGGGCGCGTGAGGCTGACACGGCCCGTATCCGCGAAGATGGGATGTTGCCCGGCCACGCGGGACTTCTGTTGCGTGTAGGTCAGGCCGCAGCGGTGGCCGAGGAAGACGACTTTGCCCTTGCCCGCCGCAGCTTCGAGCCACGCGGGCGAGCCATCGTCGTAACGGGCGCGGACGCGGGCGGACGGAGGGTTCGTCACACGCGTGAGGCCGTTGGTCGCGACTGCGTGCGAGCGGAAGTCCGGCTGGCCTTTCTCGGCGGACACGACGGGCACGGCGGCTTTCTCGCCCGTGGGCTTGGCGACGACGCGCTTCTTCGTGGCGATGGCTCCGGTCTCCGGCAAGTCGCGCTCGATGCCCGCGAGCGTTTTGATGAAGTCCGCCGGCTCATTGAACTCGTTCCGCGAACCCGCTTCCGCGCACGCCCAGAGCAAGCCGCCGCCCTGCGTCCACGCAACAATCTGCTCGCGGGCGGGCGTGGCGACGATGGGATCGAGCACGTAAAGGGCGTCGTAGTGCTTCAGCGCGCCACTGGCGACCTGCTCCTCCGTGACCAGCTCGGGCTGGAAGTATTCGTGCGAGAGCGCGAGGAAGGCGGCGCGTTTGTCCGCGAAGCTGGCTTGCGCGTTCCAGTATTCGTTCGCCATCGAGTAGAGCATCGCGACGCGGCTGGGGCGCATCTGCGAGCGAGCGAGGATGTCGTCCACTTGCGCGGCGCGGTTGTTGATGCGGTGGGCCTGCTCGTAACTGCCTTCGCTGTCGGACCAGTAACCTTCCGTGACGGCGTAGCTGGGGCCGTAAGCCCAGTAGCTCAGGACGCGGGCGTTGTTGCCGAGCATCGTGTAGGCGCGGAGCGTGGACGGGCCGACACAGTGCATCATCGGGCGCGTGAGCGGCTCCTGGCCGTAACGGCGCGCGCCGGCGTTGTAGGGCGCGATGCTGAACGCGACGGCTTGATGGCTGTCCCAAAACCAACTGCCGAGCGACATCCAGTCGCTGATACCCGGCGTCATCGCGGAGCCGGCGGCGAGCTGGAAGGTGTCAAGTGGCTGCTCGCTGGGGAAGTAGAGCGAGTGGCCGCTGAGAGCCACGAAGCCGCGCATCTGCGGGTTGGGCGCGAACTGGTGGATGGCCTCGGCGGAGAGGTTGAACATCCGCGCCGTGAGCCAGCCGCTGAACTGCCGGCTCCAGTAGAAGAGCCGCGCGTCCTCGGGCGAACGCACGAGGCTCGCGACGGTGAGCGGGCGCACATCCTCCCACGACTTCGCGCCGAAGAGAGCGGGCTGCACGCCGCGCGTGGCAAGCCATTTGCGGAACCCGAGGTGCGCCTGCGCCATGCCGCCCGCCGGCATCCAGTCCTCGGTGACGAACTGCTCCAGACTCTTCGCCTTTGCCGGGCCGGCCTTGCCGCCCGCGTCGTCGAGGCCGAGGTCGGCCAACTCGCTCTTCTGCTGCGCGGCAGCGTCGAGCGCGGCGAGAAACTCGGTCTTTTGCAACGGGCGGATGCGCAGCTCACGAATGGTCTTGGGCGGGCCGGTGAAGCCGAAGCCACCGCGCGGCGCGATGCCGTCCTGCTGCTGAATCATCTTCCCGTTCAGGTAAAGCGCGGCGGAAGTGCCATGATAAACAATCTTGAACGGCGTGCCCGACGGCGACACCGCCGCGCCCAGCCGGATCATCTCCGAGTGCGTGGCGACGCCCTTCTCGGTGCGGCCGATGGAGAGGTTCATCTCACGATTCACACTCACCGCGCCCAGATGCCAGAAGGCAAAGCGCTTTGGGTCTTGCGCATCATCCAAGCCCACGCGGAAGCCGAACCAGCGGCCCTGCTGCTCGACTTTTCCCTCCAGCACGCAGTCGTGGTAATCGCTGCGGCGCGTGTGCAGGTCGCTGCCGCCCACGGCGTCCTCCCACTTCTCGCCGCGCTCGTCGCGACCGAAGCGCCAGAGCGGCGCGCACATTTCGCCGCGCGAGATTTCGCCCGGCTCGTCGGCAATCTGAAAGACCGTGGTGCCCTGGTAAAACTCCTTCTGGGCGGTGAAGAAGTTGCGATAGTGCGCCTCGTATTGGCGGCGCGCGTCCGCCTCGTCGAAAGGCAGAAACGTCGGCGGCCAGTAGTGCCCGCCCTGGCTGGACCAGCCGTAGTTCTGGCGATACTTCACGGGCTCGGCGGACGCGCCCACGCAGTTCATCCCCAGCAGACGCAGGGTTTTGTTCATGTAGTCCGCGCAGTCCCCCGTGGCCGCGCCCCAGCCGTTGGCAAAATAGAGATCCCCGCGCGTGAGCGGATAGAGCCGACCTTCCGTCGCGCGCATCGCGAACTCGTAGTGCTCGCGCGCGTGGTCGCGGATGGTGCGGAGCTTGTGCAGATGCGTCTCGTAATCCATCGCCATCGAGATGGTGAAGGCCTCCGGCTCCTCCCAGCCAATCTCCCGCAGCACATAATCCTGATGCGGGAACACGGCGAACTGCGAGGCCCCGGCGGGCTTCACCTCCGCCTTGCCAGCGGGCGTGACGCTGAGTTGCAAGTGCGCTTCGCCCGCGCCGAAGGCAGGCGAGCGCTCGATGTCCTGCAAGCGATACCAGCGGGTGAAACCGGTTTTCGTGTGCGGCTCGGACTTGAGCGCGGAAAGCCGGTCGGGGTTCAAGTTCCCGCGTCCCGAGGCGAAGGGGTCATAGTGGACGCGGAAGCTCGCGGCGACGAGCACGCCGGCCTTCGGCAATGCGTCGAGGCGGAAGCGCACGTAGCTGGCGCGCGGGGAGTTGAGGTCGCCGTTGAAGGGGTAGAGCAGCTTGTCGTTGGTGGTGAGGAACGCGGCGTCGAGCAGCGCTTCGTCCGCTGGCAGGCCGGCTGGCGGCTCAATGCGAAGCTGGTGCGTGCCGGGTGTGAGTTCGGCGGTGCCGGCCTTCCACCAATAGTAAGGGCGGGCCTTCTGAAACTCTTCGAGACGGTCGGCGGTGGCCCATTCCTCTGCGCCTTTGCCCCCGGCGATTTCACGGGACAGCTCGCGGAGTTCCTTGTCGAGGTCGTCGGTGTCCCGGCCCTTGGCAGTGGAGGACTTTGCGTCGGGCAGCACGGCGACGTCCTTGAACACGCCGCCCTTGGCCGCGAGCGCGCGATACGCCTCAAAGCCCGCAGGTCCGCCCTGCCCCGCCGCGCCCGGACCCTGGCCGATGCTGGCGCTGAGCAGCACCTTGGGGTCGTGATTCAGCGAAGTCTTCACCGAAGGCCGCCCTCCGGCCGCGATGCCGAGGCGCACCCAGAGTGTGTAGCGACCGGGAAACCGGACATTCACCGGGGCCGACAGCGTGCCCGTCAATGGCACCGCCCCGGTGGGAAACGTCGTGTCCTTCGTTTTGACCGGTGCGGGGGCCTTGCCCGCAGCCGGCGTGAAGTCCGCGGGACGCACCACCACCAGCCGGTGCGCATCCAGCGGCGAAAGGGAACCAGGGCCGTCAAACGCGCCGCGCACCAACGGAGGCGCGGACAGCACGAATGCACAGAAGCAGAAAACGAAATGGCGCATGGCGGGGTTGGACGGCAGGAGCAGGCAGGTGGATTCGTAAAACGACGGCTTACAAAGCAGCCGCTCGTGGATCAGAAATTGAACATTGGCACCGCTACCCAGCGCAAATGTTGTTGGTCAGAAGTGTCCCGCTTAGAACGCCAGTAAACATTGATGATTATCGGTGTCGGGTGATGGGGGCGTGGGTGGAAGTTGAGCCAGCGCCTGTGAAATGGGGATTTTTTCGAAGAGCGTGAGGCTCAAAATCTGTAGAATGGTGTAGAGGCTGGCCTCCAAATGCAGACGCTTTTTCAAAATGGCGACGAGCAGATAAACGGCGATGGCGCTCCAGACTTGGGTGCGCACCGCGTTGGGGCTGGTGCCATAAAAGGCTTTGATCCGCAGATGTTGCTTGATCCATTTGAAGAACAATTCGATCTGCCAGCGGCCCCGATACAGTTGCGCGATGGTCAGCGCCGGCACGGTGAAGTTGTTGGTCAAGAAGACGAGCGCCTTGCCTGTTTCGGGATCGCGATAGCCGATGCGGCGCAGCGGGGCGGGATAATCGTGTTGGGCCTTCAGGCCGGCCATCGCCACGGTCTGGTCGAACCGCAAGCCGGTGGTTTTGTCCACCGGCCGGGAGTAACGGCGGGCGCAGCAGAAGTTTTGCTTGGCCCGGGTGACGAAAAAAGCACCGCACTGATGCAGCCGATGCCAGCGAGCGAAGTCGAGATAGCCGCGATCCATGATGTAGAAGGAGCCGGCTTCCCAGACGAGTTGGTCGAGGATGTTGACATCATGCACACTGCCTGTGGAGACAATGATGACGGTGGGAAAGTTGCCCTGGAGAGTCAGCAGGGTGTGGAGTTTGATGGCGGCCTTGCGCTGGCGAAACGTGGCCCACGGAAAGAGCGAGAGGCAGAGGTCAATGGTGGTGGAGTCCAGTGCGTAAGCCGCCGCTTGGAGTTCGAAGCGAAAGGGTTCATCGGCGTAGAGCGCGGTGGCTTGCTGGATGAGCACCTGGGCGAAGTCGGCAAAGATGCGCCAGTCCCGCTTTTCGTTGGCCACCGCCAGCGTGTTGCGGGCGGTGGGTTGGCGGATGCCGGCGTGATAGAGCTTTGGGCCGAGGGCTGCCAGACAGGTTTCGATGTCGCGCAAACTTTCGCGCCACGTCAGTTGGGCGAAAGCCAGCACTAGGAACTGTTCGTAGGTGGGCAGCTTGCGGACGCGGAAGTTGCCGCGGTAACGGGCGACACACTTGTCGAACTCGTATTTGGGGAGGAAGTCGAGGAGTTGGGCAAAGACGGTGCGACCTTCGTTCATAAGGTGAAAAACCGCAGGAATGCGGGAAACCACCCTCGGAGAGTCGTAGCGGAGTTGAAATCGAAAAATGCCCAGACAGCGAGAAAACCCAGCTTTTATCGGGCTGAAATCGGTGTTAGGAAAACCTTAACGGGACAGTAGTGGTCGGCGGTAAGGTAGGCATTCCAGTTCGCGAGCGGCTCGGGCAGTTCGAGTCTGGAAAAGTGCGGGCCAGATTCAAAATGCCTCCATCGGGGCCATTCCACTTGGTTCTGGCCATCGACAAAGCACCTAAGGTCATGTTTGACGCGAAGACGCGTCCAACAAGAGATGGCGCAGATGGATACGTTCAGGTGAATGACGGAACGAATGTCGTGGCTAGGTTCTCTCTAGCCCACGCCGATTTAGAACCGTGCAACTGGCTGGAGAGTCACGGATTCGGCGTGAGTTACATACTGGGATGGCGGAAGTCGCCACAGTTGCGTCAACTCCTCGTGCCGGGACGAGTCTACGAAATCGAAGCTCAGTTTGATGACTTGAGTTCGACCAACACCTCCCTCTAGATTTCTTGCATTGTCGCCAACAAAGACCGGGAACTCGCATCAGGGATGAAACTGAAGTGAGTCCGGAAGGCCCTCATTTAACCTCAAGCGCAAGCAGCCCAACATGGCACTGAGACTTGCCACCGACGACGACTTGGCACCGCTCCTCGTCTTGAAAGACCCTGCATCGCCCGGATGCGCGCCGACGGCATTGAGCAGCGGGACGGGGTTTATCCAGCCGCAGCGATGCATCGGATCGTGGTGCATCCGGCGGCGTAGCGAGGCAGCTCATGGTCCACGCCGCACCGGCACTGCAACCATGCGCAAGGACCCGTTCGTCCGCTTCGGGAAACTGCTCACCCCGTAAACCGTAGGAGACGACGTGAGGAGTCTCTGACTTTGTTCCTGGTTCCGCGTTTGAAGTGAGACTCCTTACGTCGTCTCCTACGGGTGGGAGGATGGGAAGATTCCGTTGCATCCCCGCGACATCGCTCCAAAGTTCCCGCGCGCATGATTCGAAACATCATCTTCGACTGGTCGGGCACGCTGGTGGATGACCTGCCCGCCGTGCTGCGTGCCACAAATCACTGCTTCGTCTCCGCTGGCAAACCGGAGATGTCGCTCGACCAGTTCCGCGCGGAGTTCTGCCTGCCGTTCCAACCGTTTTACGACCGCCACCTGCCCGGCGTGCCGATGACCCAACTGGAGCAATGGTTTCACGAACGCTTCCGCGAGGTGCAGGATCTCGTCGAGCCGCTGCCGCACGCGCGCGATTTCCTGGTCTTCTGCCGCGAGCGCGGGATGCGCACGTTTCTGCTGAGCACGGTGCATCCCGACCACTGGGAGACCCAGTCCGCAAACTCGGACTTCGGGCGGTTCATCGACCGGCCCTACACCGGCGTCTGGGACAAGCGCCAAGTCATCCAGCAGCTCATCGCCGAGAACGGCCTTGACCCGCAAGCCACGGTCTTCATCGGCGACATGGCGCACGACATTGAGACGGCGAAGCACGGCGGCGTCCACTCGGTCGCCGTGCTGACCGGCTACAACAAGCTCCCGCAGCTCCGCGCCGCCGCGCCGGACCTGATCGTCGAGCACCTCGGCGAACTGCGCGACCTGATGACGCGCCACGCGATGCGCCTCACCCCGGACCCCAAGCACCAGACGCCAGACCCCATTCCCGTCTCCACCGTCGGCGGCCTCATCCTCGACGCGGACGATCGCGTGCTGATGCTGCGCACGCACAAGTGGTCGCACCTCTGGGGCATTCCGGGCGGCAAGATCAAGTGGGGCGAGCGCTCCGAGGACGCGCTCCGCCGCGAGCTGAAGGAAGAGACCGGTCTCGACATCATGGACACCCGTTTCGTCATGGTGCAGGACTGCATCCACTCGAAGGAGTTTTACCGCGACGCGCATTTCCTGCTGCTCAACTACACCTGCCGCGCCTTCGGCAGCGCGCCGCCAGTCACACTGAACGACGAGGCGCAGGAGTTCCGCTGGGTGACGGTGGCGGAGGCGATGGGGATGGAGCTGAACCAGCCGACGCGCGTGCTGCTGGAAGAAGTGGTAAGCACCATCTGAACATGGACACGATTTCCCTCACCGACCTCGAAGTTCACTACCGCGTTGGTGTGCCGGACGCGGAGCGCGCGCAGCCGCAACGGCTGCTGTTGACCGTCGAGATGCAGCATGACTTCACCCGCGCCGCCGCCAGTGACGACCTGCGCGAGACGATCGACTACTACGCCGTGTCGCGCCGCCTGCTGGCCTTCGGCGAGGGCCGGAGCTGGATGCTGATTGAGAAGCTCGCGGCGGACATTGCGGCGGTGGTGCTGGCGGACTTCGGTGCAACGGCCGTCACGGTTGAGGTGAAGAAGTTCATTATCCCCGAAGCCCGCCACGTCAGCGTGCGGTTGGCGCGGCACCGCAGTTGAGGTGGCCCCTCCCTGCACTCCGCCGCAGGTGCTGCCACAGGGTCGGACCAGCTCGTCAGAAAGTAAAAACGGGTTCCGACGTAAACGCGGGATTAAAAGCGCCGGAACCCGTGCTTCGCCACGCAGCAAAGCGGGCAAACCTTTAACCGCTTGGGTTACGTTCTCCAGCCTGCCAGGTCACGATCCCGCAACGTTGCAGCCCGGCAGTTCACCTCGTTTTAACCTGAGTGTAATACACCCGCCACCCGCATCCGCGATGTTTGCCTTCCAGTTAAATGTCACTTGCAGACGCGCAAATCCTCGTGGCGCTGACCACGGACGAAGACGGCGGGATCACCGCTGCGCTGCGCGCGCTGGGCTGTCGCATCCTGCCGGCCAGCAACGGCGAGGCCGCTCTCGGCCTCGCCCGCGCTCATCTGCCGGACCTGGTCTTGCTAGACCTGCAGCTCCCCGGTTTGGACGGGCTCACCATCTGCAAAGAACTCCGGGGTGATCCCGGCACCACGCAACTGCCGGTTTTCATCCTCAGCACCCATGACAATCCGACGGATCGGTTGCTGGCCTTTGAGCTCGGAGCGGACGAGTTTCTGCTGCGCTCCTTCCCGCCCCGTGAGCTGGGCGCCCGAGTGCGCAACTTCCTGAAACGCCTGCACCCGGATAGTCCCGCCCCGCCCAGGCGGACCACCGCCGAATTCGTCGTGGACGCCGAAGCTCATCAAGCCGTCGTGCGCGGACGGGAGGTGCCGCTCACGCCCACTGAGATCAAACTGCTCAGCGCCTTGTTGGAGCACCCCGGTCAGGTCTGGACGCGCCAGCGGCTGCTCCAAGCCGCCTGGCCCGGGGCAGAGTTCGCCACCGAGCGCACCGTGGACACCCACATCCGCCGGCTGCGCATCAAGCTGGGCAGCGCCCGTAATTGCATCCGCACTGTGCGCAACGCCGGCTACGCCTTCCGGACTTTGTAGCTTGGCGGCCGGCCGGCACCACCAGCCTTCCAGCCCGGCGGAGCATTCGGGCGCTTGTGCTTATTCCTATACAAGCATATCCTTCAAACGGGTATGCAACCGCCGCCACTCATCCAGGTTTACAACTGCCTCTGCGACGAGACGCGCCTGCGCATCGTGCACCTGCTCGCGCAGTCGCCGCTCTGTGTTTGCCACCTGCAGGAAATTCTCGGGCTGACCCAGGTGGCCGCCTCGAAACACCTGGCGTATCTGCGCCAGCGCAGGCTGGTGGAGGCACAGCGCCACGAGCAGTGGATGATTTACTCCCTCCCTGTCGAGCTTCCGCGTGAGCTGGACTGGCAGTTGCGCTGCCTTCAGGACTGCCTGCCCACGCATCCGGTGTT
>Ga0255093_1000959_pt1 | contig 11694 bp, 6 predicted proteins | sample Colum_Law_RepA_8_2_FD_188437 | JGI IMG/M metagenome (GOLD analysis project Ga0255093, IMG submission 188437) | Freshwater microbial communities from Columbia River, Oregon, United States - Colum_Law_RepA_8d | ecosystem: Environmental > Aquatic > Freshwater > River | place: USA: Oregon | collected...
GCCAAGGCACCGTGAGCATGTTCCGAATGGAACCGCGCGGTCGCGTTGCCCGCCCGGTGATCGTGACCGGCAAGCCGCTGGAAGCGAAGGAACTCGCCGGCGTGGAGGAAGATCTCGGCATCATGGCCCGGCTGCTGGAGAAGGAGATCGAACGTGAGACGGGTTCCGCCGGCACCCCCAACGCCTTGGGCATTCCCCTCATCACCCGCATCGACAGCCGGAGTCCGGCCGTGCTGCTGTTGGAAGGTTACGGGGCTGTCTTCACCTTCCAAGTGCGCCTGCCCCTGCTACCTCCGCCGGTCCGCAAGGTAGAGAAGCAGCCGGACCGCCCGGTGGATTCGCCTTGGGAGCGCACGCGGCGGGAGCTGTTCGGTCCGCCGGGTGGCGGCGGGCGTGAAGGCGACCTTGGCCGTCGCGGCGGAGAAGGCTGGCCCGACCGTCCCGAAGTGGCCTACGACGCGAAGAAGGTGGAAGGGCTCAAGAAGGCACTGCTGGAGTCGCTCAAGCATGCGGCCAACATCCGGCAACTCAAACCCGACGATTACGTGACCATCGTCGTGCAAGGCAGCGGCGGGGGCGACTCGGCGGAATTCATCATGGAAAGCCGCACGATGACCAGCACCAGCGTCAACGGCGAACGGCCACGCGTGGAAACCTCCTTCCGGCGTGAAGGCGGCGACATCGCCCGCGCCGGGCTCCTCACCCTCCGCGCTAAAAAGTCAGACGCCGCCGACTTCGCTGCAGGCAAGGTCTCCGTGGAGGAGTTCGCCCGGCGGACGGTGGTGAACCTAAACTAGCCGCCGAGCCGGTGGGGACGCCACGTAGCGCCGGCCTCCGGCCGGCCGTGCCGCAAGCGTCCCCGCGTGACGACGCGCTGTGGGCTTGGTTTTGGTTTGCAGGCGCGCTGTTTTCCTGCACCCTCCGCCCATGCACGTCCTGCCGATCTTCCCCGGCGTGTTCTACGTTTCCGTCGGTTCTAATTCGCTGCTGGCGGGCTGCCCGCCAGAGATAGTGAAGGTGCTGATGCAACGTGGACTGCGCTCGCCAAACTGGATTCTTCTGCCCGACCAGCCGGTGAGCCACGGCGAGTCACAGGTGTCCGTGGAATTTCCGCTGTATCACCATTTGTTTGTGGGCGGCAAACTGGCTTCCGGCGAGCCCTTGGGGCTGCTGGGCAGCCGACGGCGGGTGAAGGCCGCGCGCGATCTGCTGCAGCTCACCTTGTTCGGCCCTGAGCCACAGCAACTCGCGGAATGGGGCATGCCGGCCGCACAGGCAGAGGCCCTGGCCCGGGAAACTCGCTCGTTCCAGCTCAAGGACAAGCAGGGCAAAGTCATACCGCTGGACGCGATGGTGACGACGAAAGTGCTGGAGGAAACGCCAGTCGATCTGGGCTGGTGCATCATCCGGCGGGTGGATCCCAACCGCTTCGAAATCGCCGCGAGCGGGCAGACCAAGCTGATCGACCTCACCCCCGACCAGGAGCAGGCCCCGCCGTATCCTGTGAACACGGACCTGACCGCCACCACGCTCGTGCAGTTCGGCGTCGAGGTGCTGGGGGGCTCGACGGGGTTTAGCGCGACGCAGGCCTCCTCGGGCTTTGCCCTGTGTCACAACGGCAATTACCTGCTCGTGGACGCCATCCCTTATCTCAATGCCCACCTGCGGGCGCGGGGGATTGCGCGGAATCAGGTGCATGGGATTTTCTTAAGCCACATCCACGACGACCACTGCAACTTCATCTCGCTGCTCCAATACAACCGGCGGATCAGCGTGCTCACCACCCCGGTGATCTACCGGATGATGCTGCGCAAACTCAGCCTGCTGCTGGATCATCCGGAATCGAGCCTGGAGGGCTACTTCACCTTCGTGCCGCTGGCGACCGCAGTGGAGACCAATTTTTACGGCCTGCGCATCACGCCGTTTTATTCCAGTCACAGCATCCCGACCATCGGGGCGCTGTTCGCCACGCAGCACGGTGGCGTGGACTGCCGGATCATCTTCACCAGCGACACCCAGGCGCTGGCGGACTTGAAGCGGCTCCAGCGCACCGGAGTCATCACGCAAGAGCGCTACCTGGAAATCGCTGACCTCTACCGCCAGCCGGCGCAACTGCTGCTGGCGGATGGCGGCGAGGGCCAGATCCACGGGGACCCGAATGACGCCGTGGGATCGCCGGCGGAACGCATCGTCTTCCTGCACCTGGACAACCTGCCCGAGAAGTTTCAGTCGCATTTCTGCACCGCCACCAGCGGCAAGCGCTTCAGCCTCATGCGCGGCAGCACCGACTACAACCTGACCCGCACCATTGAGTTTCTGCTGGAATACTTTCCCAGCATGCCGCCGGTCTGGATCTCCCACCTGCTCTCCAATCAACAGGTCATCAGCTACAATGCCGGGGACATCATCATCCGCGAGGGCACGCGCTCGGAGGGGCTCGTGTTCATGATCCTCACCGGCTACGCACAGGTGGTGCATCACGATGGCGAGCGCCGGCAGTTTCTGGCCCAGATGGAGGCGGGCGAGCTGATCGGCGAGATGTCCGTCATCATGGGCCACGGCCAGCGCAACGCCTCCGTGGTCGCGCTGAGTCCGGTCACCGTCACGGCTTTTGCGGAGGAGTCGTTCCGCGAATTCATCCGGCAGCAGCAATACGAAACCCGGCTCAAGTCGCTCTGGCAGAAGCGTGAGCTGCTCCAAAACTTCCCCTACCTGCGCGCCCTGCAACAGCCGGTCCTGCGCGAGCTGGCCATTCAAGTTTCGCTCGAAACGCTGCCCGCTGCCACCGGACCTCGCCCGGTCCTGCGCTTTTGCGACGCAGGCAGCCTGATGCTGCCCTTGGGAGAGGGCTTGGAACTGAGTCGCGCCGGCAAGCTGGAAACCATCGAACCCAACGCCGCCCCGGTGCTGTGCGCGCCCGGCTTGACGCTGCTCACGGAAACCGAGTTTCAGTATCTCCTGCTGCCTGCGGAGAACGCCGAGCAACTGCGCCAGCGCATCCCCGCGTTCCGGTTCTTTTGGGAGGAGACGCTCGGACTGCCACTGCCCGCGAAGCTGCCGTAGCGATGCCGGCACCGCTCCGCGTTTGGGAGCTACCCCTGCCCCGCCGCACGGCGGGAGCGACGGATTTTTATCCGCCCGGCTGCTCTCATTCACATCACGCGGCAAATGGAGACGGGCCAGCAGCCCACAGAACTTGTCATGCCCACCTCAATTTTGGGTCGTTGATTGCCAACTCCCGTGCATCAGGGCCCACCCCGCCAGCGCACGCTTGCCTCGGAGACCGTATATGAATGCGACGCCTGTCAGATCACCCTCTGCGGCCACCGCCCGCACCCCGGGCTGGTCGGCAGGCACCTTCGTGCGCCCACGGCATTTGCTGGTGCCGGTGGACTTCTCGGCCGCCTCCACACAGGCCCTGCACTACGCGGGCGCCTTGGCGGACTGCTTCGATGCCGTGCTGACCGTGCTGCACGTCATCGAACCGCCAGTCATGCCGGAATGGGGATATGCCCATCTGGTCCAGCGTGACCACGTGCTCAAGACAGCGGCGCACCACAAGCTGACGGCGTTCGCCTCCCGCCGGGGCGAAACCTCATCCCACAGCACCCGCGTCGTCGTGCGGAGCGGTGAGCCCGAACTCCAGATTTTTGAAGCGGCCCGGGAACTCGGGTGCGATCTGATTGTCATCGCCACCCACGGCCACTCGCTGCTGCCGCACTGTTTGCTCGGCAACACGGCGGAACAGGTCGTGCGTCGCGCTCCCTGCCCGGTATGGACCGTGCGCGGCGAGCGGGCGGACGGTGAAACAGTTCCGGCAATTCCACCCCTGCGGCGTCTGCTCGTGGCGACGGATTTCTCCGCAGAGGCGCGCAAGGCACTGCGTTACGGTGTGGCGCTGGCCCAGGAGTTCAACGCCACTTTGCATGTGGTCAATGTGGTGCCCACCATCCTCCCCGCCGACGTGAGCCACCTCGGGGTCCTGGGCCAGGAAAAGGCACTCCAAGAGGCGGCCGAGCGCGAGATGTGCCGGTTGCGGGCCACTGAAATCCCCACCGACCTGCCGGTCCAAACCAAGATCCTGTCCGGCAACCCGTTCTCGGAGATCAGCAAGGAGGCGGAGCGGATTTACGCCGGGCTGATCGTGGTTTCCACCCACGGTTACACCGGCCTGCGCTACTTGCTGCTGGGTTGCACGGCGCAACGTATCGTGCAGAACGCCCGCGTGCCCGTGCTGGTCGTGCGCGATCACGAGACCGAGTTCCTCACTGACACCGAACCTGGAAAGGAGAACTGACCATGCATGCGAAAGCCAAAACCGCCCGCGCTTCGCGCGCCGCCGTGCCCACGTCGCCGGTCTTCATCAAGTGGTTCCGCGAACTCAGCATCGGCGACATCCCGCTCGTCGGCGGCAAGAACGCCTCGCTCGGCGAGATGTTCCGCGAGCTTGCGCCCAAGGGCGTGAAGGTGCCCGACGGCTTCGCCATCACCTCCGACGCCTACCGGCACTTTCTCCGCTCTGCGAACCTCGACGAGGAAATCACGCGCATCCTCCACGGCCTCGACACCGGCGACATGGACAATCTCCGCGAGCGCGGCCAGCGCGTGCGTCACGCCATTCTCGCGGCGAAACTCCCCGCCGACCTCGAAGCCGCCATCGTCGCCGCTTACCGCGAATTCAGCAGAGACTCTGGCGCGCCGACCGATGTCGCCGTGCGCAGCAGCGCGACGGCGGAGGACTTGCCGGACGCGAGCTTCGCCGGGCAGCAGGAGACTTACCTCAACGTGCAGGGCGAGCGCGCGTTGTTGGAGACCTGCAAGCGCTGCTTCGCCTCACTCTTCACCGACCGCGCCATCAGCTACCGCACGGACAAGGGGTTCGAGCACTTCAAGATTGCCCTGAGCATCGGCGTGCAGCGCATGGTGCGCGCGGACCTCGCGGCCAGCGGGGTCATGTTCACGCTCGACACCGAGACCGGCTTCCGCGACGCGGTGCTCATCAACGCCGCCTACGGCCTCGGCGAAAACGTCGTGCAGGGCAGCGTGAACCCGGACGAATATTACGTCTTCAAGCCCACGTTGAAGGCCGGCTTCCGCCCCGTGCTCCAGAAAATCGTCGGCACGAAGGAATTCAAGATGGTCTATGACACCGGCGGCGGGCGCATGGTGAAAAACATCCCCGTTTCACCCGGCGACCGCGTGAAGTTCGCCATCAACGACGACGAGATTCTCCAGCTCGCGCGCTGGGCCTGCGTCATCGAAGACCACTACTCCGCCAAGCGCGGCCACCCGACGCCGATGGACATCGAGTGGGCCAAGGACGGCCGCACCGGCGAGCTGTTCATTGTGCAGGCACGGCCCGAGACGGTGCAGTCGCGCAAGGCCGCCGAGGTCATTGAGACCTTCAAACTCAAACAGCGCGGCAAGGTGCTCGTCACCGGTCGCAGCGTCGGCGAGAAGATTGCCGCCGGCCCGGTGCGCGTCATCAAAAGCGCGGAGTTCATCAACCAGTTCAAGGACGGCGAAATCCTTGTCACGGACAAGACCGACCCGGACTGGGAGCCCATCATGAAAAAGGCCGCCGCCATCGTGACCAATCGCGGCGGGCGCACCTGCCACGCGGCCATCGTGAGCCGCGAGCTGGGCGTGCCGGCCATCGTCGGCACCGAGCACGGCACCGAGCTGCTCACCGACGGCCAGATGGTGACGGTGAGCTGCGCCGAGGGCGATACCGGCTTCGTGTATGACGGCAAGCTGACGTTCGACGTGACCCGCACCAGCCTCAAAAACCTCGGCCATCCGCGCACGAAAGTAATGATGAACGTGGGCAACCCGGAGGAAGCCTTCTCGCTCTCGTTCATCCCGAACGACGGCGTCGGGCTGGCCCGCGAGGAGTTCATCATCACGACCTACATCAAGGCGCATCCGCTGGCGCTGCTCGACTACGAGAAGCAGGATGCGGGCACGAAGGCACAGCTAGACGTGCTGACCGCCGGCTGCGTGGACAAACCCCAGTTCTTCGTGGACAAGCTCGCGCAGGGCGTCGCGATGATTGCCGCCGCGTTCTACCCGAAGGACGTGATTCTCCGCCTCAGCGACTTCAAGACCAACGAGTATGCGAACCTCATCGGCGGGCGCGCCTACGAGCCACTGGAGGAGAACCCGATGATTGGATTCCGGGGCGCGAGCCGTTACTACCACCCGCGCTATCAGGCTGGCTTCGCACTGGAGTGTCGGGCCGTGAAGAAAGTTCGCGAGGAAATGGGCCTGACGAACCTCAAACTGATGGTCCCCTTCTGCCGCACCGTCGAGGAAGGCCGCCGCGTGCAGGCGGAGATGGCGAAGCATGGCCTGAGGCGTGGCGAGAACGGCCTTGAGCTGTATGTCATGTGTGAGATTCCCAGCAACGTCATCCTGGCCGACGAGTTTGCCGACATCTTCGACGGCTTCAGCATCGGCTCGAACGACCTCACGCAGCTCACCCTCGGCGTGGACCGCGATTCCGAAATCGTCGCCCCCATCTTCGACGAGCGGAACGCGGCGGTGAAGAAGCTCATCGCGCAGGTCATCGCCGTCTGCCGCAGGCGCGGGCGAAAAATTGGCATCTGCGGCCAGGCTCCCAGCGACTATCCGGACTTCGCGCAGTTTCTCGTCGAGCAAGGTATCGACAGCATCTCGCTGAACCCGGACACCGTGCTCAAGACCACGTTGGCGATTTTGGAGAAGGAGAAGACACTCAGCGTCGGCACATGAGCACAACCACGTCAGACCGGCCCGGATTGGCACATGACCTCTTGCGCCAGGTCCGGCGCAAACCGCTGGATGCGCTCTTTGCCCCGCGCACCATCGCCGTCATCGGCGCGACACAACGGGCTGGCAGCGTAGGGCGGGCCATCTGGGAGAATCTCAAGCTGCTCGAAGGCCGCGTGTTCCCCGTCAACCCCAAGCACGCAAACGTCGGTGGAGTCGAAGCCTTCCCGAGCATCGGGGCAGTTCCCGGGCCGGTGGACCTCGCGGTCATCGTCACGCCTGCGCCCACGGTCCCGGGCCTCATCCGCGAGTGCGCCGACGCGGGCATCCCGGCGGCGGTCATCATCTCCGCTGGTTTCCGCGAGAGCGGCGAGGCTGGAGCCGAACTGGAAAGGCAGTGCCTCGCGGAAGCGCAGCGCGGAAAGATGCGGCTGCTCGGGCCAAACTGCCTCGGTCTCATGGTGCCGCACAACCGGTTCAACGCGACGTTCGCCGCCGACATGGCTGAACCAGGCAGTGTGGCTTTCCTCAGCCAAAGCGGCGCGCTGTGCACGTCGGTGCTCGATTGGAGCCTGCGCGAGAAGGTCGGCTTCAGCGCGTTTGTGTCAGTTGGTTCGATGCTCGATGTGGGCTGGGGCGACCTCATCACGCACTTCGGGGACGACCCGCGCACGAAGAGCATCGTCTGCTACATGGAGTCCGTGGGCGACGCGCGGGCCTTTCTCTCCGCCGCGCGCGAAGTGGCGCTCACCAAGCCCATCATCGTGCTCAAGGTGGGCCGCACGGGCGCCGCCGCGAAAGCCGCCGCATCGCACACCGGCGCGCTCACCGGCAGCGATGACGTGCTCGAAGCCGCGTTCCGGCGCGTGGGCGTGCTGCGCGTGAACACCATCGGCGAGTTGTTCAATCTGGCCGAACTGCTCGCCAAGCAGCCGAATCCTCGCGGCCCGCGTCTGGCCATCGTCACCAACGCCGGCGGGCCGGGCGCGCTCGCCACGGACGCGCTCGTCACCGGCGGTGGACAGTTGGCAACGTTCTCGGGCAGCACCACAGCAGAACTGGACAAGTTCCTTCCGCCGCACTGGAGCCACGGCAATCCGGTTGACGTGCTTGGCGATGCCGACCCGGCGCGTTACGCCCGCGCCGTCACGCTGGCGGTGCAAGACCCGCAGTCCGACGGCGTGCTGGTCATCCTCACGCCGCAGGCCATGACCGATGCGAAGGGCACCGGCGAGGCGATTTGTTCGCTGGCGCGGCCCACCGATAAGCCGCTGCTCACGAGCTGGATGGGCGGCGCTGGTCTGGATTCCGCCAAGGCCGTGCTCAACGCCGCCGGCATCCCCACTTTCGACTACCCTGACACTGCCGCGCGGGCCTTCGCGCTGATGTGGCGTTACAGCGACAATCTTCGTGCGATTTACGAGACGCCCACCCTGCCCATGGGCGCGGGCACCGAGGAGAACCGGGCGGTCGCGGAACTCATCATCAAGAGCGCGCGCCAGTCTGGCCGCACGCTCCTCACGGAGCCGGAGTCGAAGCAGTTGCTCGCTGCCTATGGTATTCCGACCGTCGAGACCCACGTTGCGCTGACCGAGGATGACGCGGTGGAATTTGCGGAGGGTTTGGGCTTCCCCGTCGCGATCAAGCTCTTCTCCGAGACGCTTACGCACAAGACCGATGTGGGCGGCGTGCAACTCGACCTGCCGGATGCCACCGCCGTGCGCACCGCCTGGAAGCGCATCCAGAATGCGGTGAGTGAGAAAGCCGGCCGGAAGCACTTCCTTGGCGTCACGGTGCAGCCGATGATTGCGCGCGAAGGGTATGAACTCATTCTCGGCAGCAGCATTGATCCACAGTTCGGCCCGGTGATTCTGTTCGGTGCCGGCGGGCAGCTCGTGGAAGTCTTTCAGGATCGCGCTCTGGGACTGCCGCCACTCAACGGCACGCTGGCCCGCCGACTGATGGAGCGGACCAAGGTTTTCACCGCGCTGCAGGGCGTGCGTGGTCGTCAGCCGGTTGATTTGGCCGCGCTGGAACAGCTTCTGGTGCGCTTCAGCCAGCTCGTCGCGGAGCAGCGGGCGATTGCCGAGATCGATGTGAACCCGCTGCTGGTCTCGCCGGACCGAATGCTCGCGCTGGACGCGCGCATCGTCCTGCATCCGCCCGGCATCACCGATGCCCAGCTTCCCCGCCTCGCCATTCGTCCTTACCCGACCCGCTACATCGTGCCGTGGAAGCTCCGCGACGGCACTGCGGTGACGATCCGCCCGATCCGGCCCGAGGACGAGCCGCTCATGGTGAAGTTTCATCACACACTCTCGGAGCGCAGCGTTTACCTGCGTTACTTCACGGCGCAGAAACTCGATCAGCGCATCGCGCACGCGCGGTTGAGCCGCCTGTGCTTTGTAGATTACGACCGCGAGATGGCGCTGGTCGTCGAGCGTCGCGATCAGGGCACTGGCACGAAGGAAATCATCGGCGTGGGCCGCCTGAGCCAGCAGCACAGCGCCAAGGAAGCAGAGTTTGCGCTGACCATCAGCGACCAATGGCAGCATCACGGGCTGGGCACGGAGCTGCTGCGTCTGCTGGTCCAGGTCGGCCGCGATGAAAAGCTGGAGCGCATCACCGCCACGATGCTGGCGGACAACCTCGACATGCAGCGCGTCGCGCAGAAAGTCGGGTTCACCGTTCGGCATGAGCTGGAGGCGAACGAATTCCATGCGGAACTGATCCTCTAATCCACGCAAATTTGGCCACTGCATTCATTACCCATCCCGCCTGTCTGTTGCATAACATGGGGGCGGCGCATCCCGAGTCCCCGGAGCGGCTGAGGGCTATTGAAGACCAGTTGGTCGCCTCGGGATTGAGCGATTACCTCCTGCATGTCGAGGCCCCGCTGGCCCGGCGGGAGCAGCTCGAACGAGTGCATGACGCGGACTACATCGCAAAACTCGAAGCGGCGGGTGGCGGGACCGGAACACTTCAGCTCGATTCGGATACCACCCTGTGTCCGGGCACGCTGGACGCAGCCTTGCGGGCAGCGGGGGCCGGGGTGATGGCGGTGGACATGGTGATGAGCGGTGCGGCGGAAACCGCGTTTTGCAGCGTGCGTCCGCCGGGACACCACGCGGAGCGCAACCGCGCCATGGGATTCTGTTTCTTCAACAACATCGCCATCGCAGCGGCCCACTCAATGGCCAAGCACGGACTGCAACGGGTGGCGATTGTTGATTTCGACGTGCATCACGGCAACGGGACGGAGGACATTTTCCGGTCCGACGAGCGGGTGCTCATGGTGTCCACCTTCCAGCATCCGTTTTATCCCTTCAGCGGGGCTGAAACCCGCTCCCCGCGCATGGTCAACATTCCCCTGGCCGCCTACAGCGGGGGCAAGGAATTCCGGGATGCCGTGCAACATCACTGGCTGCCGGCGCTCGAACAATTCCGACCCGAGATGCTTTTTGTCTCGGCCGGCTTCGATGCCCATCGCGACGACGACATGGGAATGTTGCGGCTGGGCGAGGCGGACTTCGCATGGGTGGCGCACCAACTCAAGGCGGTCGCCGACACCCACGCCAAAGGCCGCATCGTTTCGATGCTGGAGGGAGGGTATGAACCCCATGCCTTGGGCCGCAGCGTGGCGGCTTACCTCAAATCACTCGGCGGGATCTAATCCGACTGTCCGCCGGGCGTTAGGCAAAAGGGCTGGCCGTGGCTTGCTCGCCCCCTAGTGTAGTGTCCCACAAATAGCTACACACTCCCCGAGGGCTTGGAGCGGCCGCGTTGGGTGGGAGCGGTGCATCCGGGTTTCCCCTGTTCGAGACGCCGCCGGCACCGTTCGACCTTCTCGAGGATCTTCTCCACGCTGGCCGTCCACACGAAGGGCACCGGGTCTTTGTTCCACGCGGCCATGAAGTCGGCGATCGCTGCTTCCAAATCCGCGACGCTGTGAAAGGTTCCGCGCCGGACCGACTTCTGGCTCAACTCGGCAAACCACCGCTCCACCAAGTTCAGCCAACTCGAACTGGTGGGAATGAAGTGCAGCACGAAGCGCGGATGCTTCCCCAACCACTCCCGCACCTTCGGGTGGCCATGCGTCCCGTAGTTGTCGAGGATCAGATGCAGTTCCTTGTCCTGCGGGAACTCCCCCGCCAGGCGCTTGAGGAAGCGCAGAAACTCCTGATGGCGATGCTGTTGGTAGCATTCCCCGATCACGCGCCCCTCGGCGATTTGGAGTGCGGCAAAGAGCGTGGTCGTGCCGTGGCGCTTGTAGTCGTGGGTAAAGGTGCCACAGCGACCGGGCTTGAGGGGCAACCCCGGCTGGGTGCGATCCAAGGCCTGAATCTGGCTCTTTTCATCGACACAGAGCACGATCGCATTCTGCGGCGGGGTCAGGTAGACGCCGACCACGTCGGTCAGCTTTTCCACAAAGCGTGGATCCCGGGAGAGTTTGAAGCTGCGCGTGCGATGGGGCTTGAGCTGGTGGTCGTCCCAGATGCGCTGGACGCTGCTCTTGCTGAGGCCTTGAGCCTTGGCCATGGACCGCGTGCTCCAATGCGTGGAGCCCCTGGGTTGGCTCTGGAGGGTGGCCTCCACGACTTGGGTGACCCGCGCCCGGTCGTAGTGCGGTTTCCTGCCCCGGCCCGGAGCAATGTCCCAGACCGTGCCGATGCCCTGCTCGGCGACGCGCCGGTGCCACAGCAAAACCGTGCGTCGCTGGACGTTCAGCACGCGTGCAATGCGTAGCGCAGGCTCCCCCTGGCTGGCCAGCAAGGCAATCCGACACCGCAGCACCACCTGCTGCGGAGTGGAACCGGCGACCGACCACTGTTCAAGTCGCTCAAGCGCGGAAGCATCAAGGCTGAGAGGCGGGGTTTTGCGAGGCATGCCTCCACGCTACCCCGACAAACCAGTGTGTAGCTATTTGTGGGACACTACACTAGC
>Ga0255093_1000965_pt1 | contig 11636 bp, 5 predicted proteins | sample Colum_Law_RepA_8_2_FD_188437 | JGI IMG/M metagenome (GOLD analysis project Ga0255093, IMG submission 188437) | Freshwater microbial communities from Columbia River, Oregon, United States - Colum_Law_RepA_8d | ecosystem: Environmental > Aquatic > Freshwater > River | place: USA: Oregon | collected...
GCTCAAACGGTCGCCGGCAATCTCAAATCGCTCAGTGATGATCCGGGCTGACTGCAGTGGTTTGGCAGACCGAGCCGCCAGTTGAAATACGGTCCCTTCAGGCAACGGCAGTTCGCTGCCAGTCACCGTTACCGCCGTCTCACGCTGCTGGTTCCAGCCTGTGTATTCCGGATAGACGCACTGCAGTTGAATGCTGTCCAGCCTCGGAACATCCACGATTTCCACCAGCCACGGCTGCAGGTTGCGGTAATCACCCGCCAGAACCTCAATCTGCACAGGTTCCCGCAACTGCGTCACAAAGAATCGATAGCGACGACCGCCCGATGAACTTACCCACGCTCGGCTGCGACTGCCATCCTGCCGAATCACGTCCACTCGGATTCGCCCCGGTGCAACCCATGCTCGCCCGGTCGCCTGATCCTGCTCCGGTATCGAAAACTCAAGCTCCAGATCCGCTGATCGCGGGTGCCGGTAAACCAGCGCATTGGAACGATCGTCCTGCAGCCGAAACTCCACCCGCCGGTCGTCAGGCTGAGCTATCGCCGCAACCTGTACCAGCGTGGTTCGCTGCCAGTACACCTCCTGACACAGCACAAACGCATTCCACCAGCGCTGGGGCAACCCCGGATTGAACAGTGATGGAATCAGTATGGAAAACAGCAGCACCGCTGCCGCTGCCGCCAGACGCCGCAGCCTGCGAGTCTCAAACAGGTCGGCTTCCTGAACGGACGCCGCCTGGAGCTCAGCCTGACCAATCGCACGCCGCAGCATCTCCAGCGACAATGGCCCATCCACAGGTAAACCCCGCGATGACTCAACCGCAGTTACCAGACGATCCTGAAACTGCGGAAATCGACGCTCCAGCAGCAGTGCCACGTCCTGATCGCGAATCGATCGCAGCAGCGGACGCAGCACGTGACGCGTCAAAAGCACCAGCACCACCGGGATCAGCAGCACCAGAAACATGGACCGCAAGCCCACCGGCAATTCCAGTCGCTGCAGCTGAAACCAGCCTGCATCGATCCCCAGAGTCCCCCAGAACAACACGGCAGCTGCACAGGCGATCCAGAGCATTCCGGCGAGCAGGGCATCCCTGCGAAGCCGGGCGCGAACTCGACCCAGCAGACTGCGAATGGTCGGCGGCAATTCGATGCGAACAAGGCCGGACGTCACGGAAGACATGCAGAGAACCTGATCCTGAGTACAGCCAGCCACCACACAACCTGCGACAGCGCTGAATTACTGGCCTCTGAAGTCTAGCGGTCCGGCCGTTCATCCTGTAGGCCGAAGGTGAATTTCCGGGGGAAACTTCGAAATCCCGGTCCTTCAAAATCAGTCAATCCAGACCAGAGACAGGCCCGCTCCCTGGTACCTCGGCCCGCCCTCTGGTACGCTCTGTCGCTTTTCCCAGGCGAATCCGCAGCAGCGGCAGCCAAACCCAGTACTGCTCAGAACCCAAGACCAGCAAAAGATGTCAGGCACCGCAAACTCAGGCCACACCAATTCCGCAGCTCCCGACGCCACCAACGAACTGGTGCTGGTGATGGACTTCGGATCGCAGACCGCCCAGTTGATCGCTCGCCGCGTCCGCGATCAGAATGTTTTCTGCCAGATTGTGCGACATGATCTCACCGCCGAGCGGATCCGGCAACTGGCTCCCCGGGGCCTGATCCTTTCCGGAGGTCCGGCCAGCGTCTACGGGGCAGGTTCACCCAAAGTTGACCCTGCCATATTTCAACTGGGAATTCCGGTGCTCGGCATCTGCTACGGTATGCAGATCACCTGCCACACACTCGGTGGGCGCATTCTGCCGGCACACTCCCGTGAATTCGGCCGCGCACCCTGCTCCCGCAGCGAATCGACTGATTCCCCGCTGTTCGACGGACTGCCAACCACATTCACGGCGTGGATGAGCCATGGTGATCAGGTCGAAACTCTGACCGGCGATTTCACAGCTATCGCATCCACGGCAACCTGCCCGAATGCCGCCGTTCGCCACCGCATGCTGCCCATTTATGGCCTGCAGTTCCACCCCGAAGTCACCCACACGGAATTCGGAGGACAACTGCTCGCCAACTTTGTCCGCCACATCTGTGGCTGCCGGGGCACATGGCAGATCAGTTCACTGATTGAGCAGCAGAAGCAATTGATTCGCGAACGCGTCGGCACTGACCGAGTCATCTGCGGACTGTCCGGTGGAGTCGATTCTGCGGTCACCGCTGCCCTCATCTCAGCCGCCATCGGCGACCAGTTGTCCTGTATCTTCGTCGACAATGGGCTCCTGCGAAAAGGCGAGCGACAGGATGTGGAAGAACAGTTCACTCAGCACTTCCGCACCGATCTGCACGTCGTCGATGCCTCGCAGCGGTTCCTTTCCGAACTGGCGGGGGTCACGGATCCACAGCGAAAACGAAAAATCATCGGCAAGGCCTTTATCGACGTCTTCCGCGATGAAGCCAAATCCATCCCCAATGCCCGCTTCCTGGCACAGGGGACCCTGTACCCCGATGTCATCGAAAGTGGTGCCAACCCGGACGGACCGGCTGCCACCATCAAGTCGCACCACAACGTCGGTGGCCTGCCCGCGGAACTGGGATTTGAGCTGATCGAGCCCCTGCGAGATCTGTTCAAGGACGAAGTTCGCCGCATGGGAGCTGAACTGGGGCTCCCCGAAAAAATGGTCTGGAGACACCCTTTCCCAGGCCCCGGACTGGCTGTTCGCTGCCTCGGTGCTGTTGAACCGGATCGACTCAGAATCCTCCGAGAAGCCGATGCCATCCTCATCGAAGAACTGCACGCAGCTGGATTGTATCGACAGATTCAGCAGGCATTTGTTGTGCTGCTGCCGGTTCAGTCGGTGGGCGTCATGGGGGATGACCGCACCTATGAGAACACTGCGGCAGTAAGAGCCGTGCAGACGGAAGACTTCATGACGGCTGACTGGTTCCATTTCCCCTGGGATGTGCTCGGACGCATTTCCACACGCATCATCAATTCCGTCCGCGGAATCAATCGTGTCGTTTACGACGTCAGTTCCAAGCCGCCGGCCACGATCGAATGGGAATAGCACTGATGGGCACCACCGCACACGCGGAAATCATTGCCATCGGCACCGAACTGACCTGCGGTTCAAAACTTGACACCAACAGCCAGTGGCTCAGTCGGGAACTTGAATCGCTGGGCTGGACCGTGATGCGGCACACCACACTGCCCGACGAACTGGAATTGATCATTGAGGAATTGCAGCGGGCCGCCAAACGGTCCCAGGCTGTCCTGATCACCGGCGGACTGGGCCCCACACTGGATGACCTGACTCGCGAAGCCATGGCTGCCGCCTTCCACCAGCCCCTCGTACGCGATGACCAGTCACTGCAGCGGATCGAAGCCATGTTCACTGCTCGCGGACGTCCCATGCCCGCCCGCAATGTCGTACAGGCCGATCGTCCGGAACAGGCCACTGCCATTCGAAATGATTGGGGTACGGCCCCGGGTATCATGCTCAGAGTCCCCGGAAATAACACTCAGCAGCACTGCCTGCTGGCAGCCATGCCCGGAGTCCCTGCTGAAATGCGGCCCATGTTCGAACACCTGATTCGCCCCCATCTGCTGGACAGTGGCATTCAGATGTGTCGGACAGTCATTCGCACATTCGGCTACGGAGAATCCGAAGCGGAACGCCTGCTGGATGGCCTGACGGCCCGTGGTCGCAATCCGGAGGTCGGCATCACCGCCAGCGAAGCTGTCATCTCGCTCTGGGTCACCGCCCGCGCTGCATCAGCCGAAACCGCCCGCAGAATGTGTGCCGAAACAGAACTGCAGATCCGCGAACGACTCGGAATGGCCGTGTTTGGAGAGGGCGATGCAGAACTGCACGATGTCACCGCAGAACTGCTGATTTCCAGTGGTCAAAGTCTCGCTCTGCTGGAAGGTGCTGCGACCGGTGGCCAAATGGCCATGTGGCTCACCGAAAACTCCGCCACAGCCAGTGTTCTGCACGAATCTCTGGTCCTGCCTGTCTGGGGACCCGACTGCCGGCTCGAGACGTGGCCACAGTATGCTCGCGATCTGATGCAGGGCTATTTCCGAGCCCATTCCTGCGACTGGGCCCTGCTGTCTTCTCCTGTCGAGGATCAGCAGGCACCCGGCGGAGTCTCCGTCAGACGTGGCATGGTGGCTCTCGCATCTGCCGGGGAACTCGACACAGTGGACGTCAGCATGTCGGGAAATCTGGCTATTTTTCGCCAGCGCGCCGCCCGAACGGCCCTGAACCTGCTGCGAAAACGGCTGCAATCAGCCAAATCTTCGTGAATTAGCCGCAAATTCCTCTGCGCATTTGCCCGAAACCCGAAAGCTGCCATTTCAGTCTTCTGCAGAATTTGCCGGTTCTGGTATATTCAAGGCGTGTCTGACTGATCATCCGGTCGCAATTCCTCCCAGGAATCCGCAGCCGATTTCCTTACTTACAGCGTCTTCGCCACGGGAGAGTCCACTCATGTTGTCAGGTACCCTTCGTCGTCTGCTGCTGCTGGGGCTCGCTCTGGCTTCCATCACCCCTGCCATCGCTCAGGAAAAACTGGCATGGAAGTTCAACTCCAATGAATCCCTCAAATATGTAGTGGAACAGTCAACGAAGATGCAGATGTCCTTCGGTGGCCAGAAGCAAAGCATGCAGCTGAAGCAGACGCTTGATATGGACTGGAAAATCAGCGAAATCGCCTCCAACGGCGATGCAAAGATGGTCCAGACAATCGGCCGGGTACAGGTGGAATCTGACGGCGGCCTCGTCGGTGGCTTCAAATATGACTCCAGTGATTCGACGGCTCCCACATCACCCGTCGCCAAAAGCATGGCCGATGTCTTCAGCCGGATCATCAATAAACCCTTCGCCGTGACCATGCAGCCCACCGGAAAGATCGGTGCAGTGGAAGTCCCGGAAGAACTGCTCAGTGCCCTCGCGGGTTCTGGTGGAGCAATGAGTGAGGACACTCTGAAGCAGTTGATGACCCAATCGGCCGTCACCCTGCCGCAGGAAGGCATCCGCAAGGGTGAGTCCTGGGAAAATGTCCAGAACGTGGATATGCCGGTGGGTGTCATGACCATCAACTCCAAACTGACATTCAACGGAATTGATCCCGCCACTGGCTTTGCTGAAATCGAAATGAAGCCGACCATCACGATCAAAAGCAAGGAAGGCTCCCCTCAGCAAATCACCCTGAAGAACGCAAAGGGTGGTGGAAAAGTGCTGTTTGACCAGAAGGCCGGACGGGTCGCCCAGTCCGATGTCGACCTGACCATGGAACTTACCATTAAACAGCTCGGGCAGCAGATTGACCAGGTCGTCGAACAGAAGACCGTCATGAAGCTGCAGTGAACCGCCTCCGGCACAGTCCGGCACGCGAAAAACACAGCCGCAGGCGTCCCCGGGGAAATGCCTGCGGCCTTTTTCGTTTCACTGTTCGCCGGAAACGGGAAACTTGCCGGTCGGACAAAGACCGGGTGTTTGCAGACCGCCCAGCCGCAGAATAATGCATGTGCAGATAGTGGCAACACCCGCTCGCTGGTATCCCGTTTCTGCCTGATCTCTCGGACCCCGTCTGGACCTTTCAATGAAACGCATCTTTCTGACGCTGGCAGTTCTTGCCAACGTAACGATGCTGGCCTCGCTGCTCATGGGCCTGCAGATCGGCGACCCCATGACACTCGGCGGACGAGATCCGGATGTCAATCGACGCATCGGTAACCATATTCTGATCGGCCTGTTCGCACTCACCAGCGTCACCATGGTGCATGCCCTGCTCTTCACATACTTCATGGGTACAGGTCGCTGGATCGAAGAAACATCAGTGGCCTACAGCCTTTCTCCACATCTCTATAAGGCCAGCCAGAAGCTCAAATACGGCATCCTGCCGGGCATCATGTTCACCTTTCTGATGGCACTCGGCACAGGCTGCTGCGGTGCAATTGCCGATCCCGCAACCGCCGTTTCACTGACCAGCTATACCGGGGTCTCTGATTCCCTGCTGCACTTCACCATGGCCATCGCCACCTGGTTTGTGAATCTGCTGGTCAACTTTACTCAGTACTTCCGCATCGCCGGAAACTCGGCCATCGTTGAAGCCGTCCTCACCGAAGTTCGCCGCATCAGACTGGAACGTGGTCTGCCTGTTGATGACATGGCCTGATCAATTACGTTTCATCTGCCGGAAGCCGGTTTCTGCCCGCCTGACAATTCTGAATACCACTCCCACGCTGACTCCGCAGAATACTCAGCCGCATCATGCAGAACCGCAGCAAACTCCAGCCGAAACACCTCTCCGCGCGGTACCCTGACTTCACTTCGCTCTCCCTGCTTCATCGCCGCGCGACCGAAGGGATTGGCCACAAACACACCATAGTCCCGATTATGCCACCAACTGCCTCGAAAATTGTCAGTGGCTGCCATCAGCGTAATCCCCGGACGCAACTTGCCCTGCGTCCCTGAATAGTCACACCAATTCGCAGCCTGTCCCCACGTCGCAGAAGCACCGCTTCGACCCGCAGAACTGACAATCCGACCACCGGACTTTTCTGTCAGAGAAGTCGCCACGCGAGCACCAAAGCCCATCTCCTCCTGATCGCCAAACACCAGGTCCCGCTGCTCACTGGAAAACTCGGCCGTCCACACGATCATCCGCTGTCCGGTACGACTGAGCACGCGAATTCGCGTCAACAGACTGCCCAGAATCTCCCCTTGTTCATTCCGCATTTCCGATTCGGTAGCAAACCGGATTTCCCCGTTTTCAATTCGAGGCTCCTCTGCAAATCTCACATGACGCCACTCGCCCCTGTTTCGCCAGAAATCACTTCCCGTGAAGTCACCCAGCCCCAACCACAACCCCGGATGCATCGTGTCATGATCCACCGCATCCACGCCCGGCTGCGGAGGATGGTTGCGAGTCACCTGAAACCCTGATACCGACTTCAGCCCCGCAAAATACGGACGCAGAATCTTCGGATCGCGAAAAACATACTCGCCAATCAACCCGTCCGCGTCAGACAGTATCAGACGGTCTTCCTTCTGCTGGATCCGATCGCCGACGGAGGTTCCCTGCTGAGCCGACGATGACTTCCCGGATGGTGGTTCCGTCAACCCCGTCAGCCACGCCGCCAGATCAGCAAATTCCAGCACTGACAGACGACCGGTCTGCACCGGCATCGCCGAAATCGGCTCACTCCGCCGCTCCTCAATCTGCTCCTTCGGCAGTGAAATCCGCTCGCCCGTCGGCAGGCCCAGCGTCAGCGTCACGCCACTTTCCTCCAGCAGCACACCCGCATGCTGCAATCCATCCTGCGTCACCACACTCTGCAACCGGAATCCCTCAGTAATCACCGCACTCGGCTCCACCAGAGACTGCACGATCTGCCGCAAAGACACGCGCCGCCCCAGCTCTGACAGGCCTGGACCAAATCCGTTCCGGCTTCCGTCCACTGAGTGACAGCGAAAACAACCCGGCCCCTGCGGATGATAAAACAGCACCTCACCCCGTTTCGCAGATGCCTGCGGCACCGCCGAAAGCACCCGCTCCACATCCGCAACCTCCCCGGCCACACCGCTCGACTGCATCTGCACAATCACCGAATACTGGCTCTTGCCACCCGACTGACCATCCACCGTGTTGCCGCCCAGCACAATCAAACCTGCAGGAAACTCCCCCTGGAACAGCCGCATCCGCCAGTGATCCGCCTCAATCGACTCAGGCAATTCACGAAACCTGCCGGTCAGCCAGTCCGGCAGGACCTGATTGCGCTGATCCCACGCAACCGTGACAACAACCGGCAACAGTGCCTGCAAAGTCAGAAAATCGGTCCCGGAAGAACCATCATCGTTGTTCGCCGTCAGCACATATTCCGCACCCTGAAAAGCCGCTGGCACACTGCGAAACTGATATTCCCGATCCGTGTAGATTGTTGCACCAGCCTGCAGACCTGTCGTCGCAGCACGGTAGGCTCCACCACCTCGGCTGCTGACTGACTCCAGCAGACTGACCACCGGAATCTGTGCCGACTGAGACGCGCCGGATCCACGACCCTGCCCCGCGTTCAGCGGACGGCCCCGCACCACCAGAGCCTCAGCACCGGATTTCATCCGCTCCAGCCAAAGCCGTGCCACAGGTTCCGACACCGCCAGCCCCTCTGCCACAGCACTCGTCATCCGACCGCCTTCAGCCAGGGCCAGAAATGCGGACCGTCGCACACCCGCAGACTCCGCCCGCAATAATCCAGTCAGATCCGCCTCACTCAACAGCCTCCGCATCGTCTGCCACACCACATACGAAACAACCCGGTCTGATTCAACTTCCGCCAGACGAACCACCAGCGGCATCGCCTGCCGATCTCGCGTCTCCTGCACCGCCAGAACTGCCGCCAGTCGCAGCCTCGGCTCAGACGCCGTCAGCAACTCCGTCACCTCCGCCGGCAGAGCTTCAGCGTCACCCCGACGATGTCGCCGATCCGCCAGAATCCGAACAGCCTGAATTCGACGATTCAACCCACATTGCGAATCCGCTGCCAGACCCCGAAAATACCCGTCCAACTCCCCTGCCCCGGACTCCGAAAGACCCAGCGTCCACAAACACCACGTTTCCACCAGTTCATCAGCCCCAACAGCCTCCAGTGCCGACAGCAATGCCCGACGCCCAACAGCACCACGCTGCAATAATTCTCGCTGCGCATCCGTTCGATGCACCGGTAAGGGACTGGAAAACTGACTGATCAACTGCCGCTCACTCAACTCCTCGGCACCCCTCGAACCATACGCAGCCCAACTCCCATGAACCGTCGGCGATTCTGCTGCTATGCGATACACTCGACCCTCATTCTTCAACTCACCGTTCTGCCATTCCGCACCATACCCGCTGCTCCAGCCCAGTACCCACAATGCTCCATCCGGACCAAACTCCAGATCGGTCGGTCGATACAGCGCACGCCCCCCCTCCACAAATACCGACCACTCCCCGCCAGCCGGCTTCAGCAAAGCCCCATCCCACGACGGACGCCACACATAAGTCCGTTTCTGCAGCCAGTCATTGATAAAAAACACACCCTGATACGAATCCGGAAATACGCCACCCCCAAAGACCACGCCGGTTCCCGAACCTTCAAACAGCGGACCACTCACGGGCGCCGTCGGCAGATGCGGCTCCAGCCCCCAATGCGAACTCCACGCATGATTCCATCCAAACTGTCCCCCCGGAATCGACATGAAGACTCGATCCCCCTCGTTCTGATCGTTGTCCGTCCCCAGCCAGTTGAATCCGCTGTCACAGGCGATGTCCCACGGATTGCGGAACCCTTCCGACACCAGCTCCGGATTCAACCCACCGTCCTCGCACCGCAGAATTCCACCCGCACGCCCCCAGTCATCCGCCGGATCATGGTACGCTCGGCTGTAGGTGGCTGCTGTGTATGACTGCGGCGGTGGCACATCCGGAGTTCCAGCAGGGGCCGTCACACCCCACAGATCGCGAAAGACCTTCGGCGCCACACGACCACGCTCAGTCAGACCCTTCGAATTGCCCTTGCTCATATACAGTCGACCATCAGGCGCCCAATTCAGACCATGCAGACCATGCTCCAGATTGCCAAGATCCGTATAAACCTTCACATACTCGTCCGCCAGATCATCACCATCCAGATCGCGGACAAGGGTCAGATCCGGAGCATTTGCGACCCACAGGTCGCCCCCCCGCCAGGCCAAACCCTGAATCGCATTAAAGCCGGTCGCAAAGACCTTCGTCGTCTCTGCCCGACCATCCCCATCTGCATCCAGCACCAGCACCACGCTGTCACCGGGGGTCTCCGGAGTCGGATTGCGGTACTGCGGTCCCATACCAATCAACAGTCGCCCACGACTGTCAAACGCCATCGCACATGGCTGCCGCACCAGTGGTTCAGCCGCAAACAACTCCACACGAAACCCTGGCTGAACCTGCGGCAACTGCTGCAGGTCAAAACCTGTGTCGTTGAACTGCCCTTCAAGACGGCCACACACGCACAATGTCACAAGCAGAACAAGACTGCGTATCATGCCAACCGTCGCTCCCACAGAAATCTCTGAGCGGACATCGGCCGGCAGCGATTCCACCCAACGCAGCACCTCCGGAGGCCGCTGCAACTCCAGCCGAATCTGCTGACCGGTCAGCACCAGCAATTCGGTCATGACAACAGCCCCCCTCAGCACCGACAACCTACTCAATTCCATACATTTTCAGAATACTCGCAAACTCCGGCTGAGAACAACAGTAAGCACTGTCCCGAAAAGCAGCAAACAGGCGGCGATTGACCTCCTGGTCAGCTATCGAACCCCTCGACTCCATTTCGGCTGCGCGAGCCGAGTGTACCAGCCCCTGACCCAGCGATGCTCGCCCCTCGCGATCCGCATGAATTGCCCGAATCAACTCGATCTCATGAAGGCTCATTTGCGCACCTTCAAACGACGTCAGGTCGTCGGTAATCTGCTTCAGCGCTCCCAGATACTCGTCAACCCGCGACGCTGGCTGCAACCCCTGCTTTTCAGCCACGTACAGCAACAGCAGTTGTCGGGCGGTTACCCAGCACAACTCGGACTGCAACTCCTGACTGACCATCCGCCGCGTGACACCGCGAAAATGCTGCACCGCTTTTTCCCGCTGCGCCAACTCATCCGGAATGGACGCCGAACCGGCCATGTTATCCGCCAGATTGCCCAGCAACCGCCCATAAGTCAGCTGAAAAGTCAGATCCTGCTCAGCACCTGACACCTGCTCCGCCAACTGAATGCCCTGCTGCAACACCAGCTGCGCCGGCAGGTGTTCCGCCCGAAGTCGCATCCCCAGAGTATTGCAGATGCCCATCATCGCCAGATGATCCTGGAAACTGCTCACCGGCAGACGACTGATCGCCATACCCAGCGGCACCGAGAGTTGCTTCCAGTCGTTCACTGCTGTCTCAACGGAATCCCCCGGCAGACTCAGCAGCAGTTCCCGCAATTGCGGCAATAATACCGGCTCAGCCGGCACCAGCCCACCACCCGCTGCCGGCAACCGGCCATTCAAAGCGCCTTTATGTGCTGCACGGAACAACAGGTTCAGCAGCATCAGTCGCTGCCGTCCATCCGGCGCTGACCGCAACCCATCCAGCGCCGCGGCTGCCGACATAGCGTACTGATCTGAAAATGGCAGATCCCTCTGGAATCGCTGCACTGCAGCCAGCCATCCGCGAATCTCACTGGTGGTGCACAGAGCATCCGTGAGCACCGCCCGGGACTGCACATCGTGCGATTCCACATCTCGCAACAGTGCCACTGCCTGACCACACAACTCAAGCGGTGGATACAGATCCGGCCTGTCAGCAAACGCCAGCGGTGTCACATGCTTCCGCTCCATACCAACCTGCGCCAGGATCGACTCTGCCAGCAGCCGATTCCTGCGCCGCATCTGCTGATCCGAAATCCAGAACGACTTCTGCAGACGCTCCAGCGACTGACGACTTCGCTGCAGTTCGATGGGTAATTCTGCACCCGCAGTCTGCAGCGTCCTTTCCGTCACGGACAGCGTTGCATCAAAGGCTCCTGCCTCTGCATTGCGCCATGCCGCCACGACGGCCGTCACCAGCAGCAC
>Ga0255093_1000968_pt1 | contig 11610 bp, 10 predicted proteins | sample Colum_Law_RepA_8_2_FD_188437 | JGI IMG/M metagenome (GOLD analysis project Ga0255093, IMG submission 188437) | Freshwater microbial communities from Columbia River, Oregon, United States - Colum_Law_RepA_8d | ecosystem: Environmental > Aquatic > Freshwater > River | place: USA: Oregon...
GGACATTGCGGGTGACACCTGTGCGCATGGTTTGGCTGGGTTTTATCTGCAGTACGATGATCTGGAACTGAATCTGATTCGGCGGAACATCCTGCCAGCGGATGCATATGACATTCCGGTTTTGATTCAGGACCGTCGATTCAATTCGGATGGCACAATATTCTATGACCCGCTGGACCACAACGGTTATCTTGGCGACGTATATGTGGTAAATGGCAAGGCTTTTCCGAAGTTTCACGTGCAGCGTCGCAAATACCGCTTTCGGTTTCTGAACGGCTGCAATGCGCGGCATCTGGAGCTGCGTCTGAGCAGTAATGCGTCGTTTCTGGGACTTGGAACGGATAGCTGGCTGTACCCTCAGGCGATAGTCCGCAGTACTTTGCTGATGAGTCCTGCGAAGCGAGCTGATGTAATCATCGATTTTACGAATGCACCGAACGAGGTCTTTCTGGAGAACATTCTGGAGCAGAGTGATGGCCGAGGTCCGGACGGGCCACTGGACGATCGCAAGGTGCAGATTCCGGGGACGCCGGTCCTGAAGTTTGTGGTGGAGGGTACACGGAGGAGTGACAGTGCGACCGTTAGTGTGGGTGCTCCGCTGCGTCCGCATGTGCCGATTCGTCCGGAAGAGATCGTGGAAACGCGTGTGTTTGAGTTTCATCGAAGGAACGGTGCGTGGCAGATCAACCAGAAGTTCTTCGACGAGTTTCGGGCGGATGCGTGCCCGAAACTGGGGACGGCGGAACGGTGGATACTGCGAAATGGCAGTGGTGGCTGGTGGCACCCGGTACATATTCATCTGGAGTCGCACCAGATTCAGAAGATTGACGGCAGGATTCCTCCGCTGTCCGAGCGGTTTAAGGTGGACACCACGATGCTGGGTCCGAACACGGAGGCGGAGATTTTCATGAGATTCCGCACATTCCGAGGTCCGTTTGTGTTCCACTGTCACAACATCGAGCATGAGGACATGCGGATGATGTTTGTGTTTGATCCGCGGACTGACGGACCTATGAGCAACCAGCCGTTGCAGCAGTACCATCCCTGAGTCTGTTGGTTTGGGACTGGTGAGGCAGTTTGCAACGGTACGAGCGGGTGAATGCTGCAGTGGCTTCTGTTGAATTCGGTGCACCCGGTCGCTCCGATTGCCCCGGATTGAATGCCTTTGTTCCTGTGAGGGTGCGATGTTCAGGTTTTCCCGGGCACTTCTGTTGCCTGCCTGTCTGGGCTTGAGTGTGGCTGTGGCAATCGCGGTCCTCTGGTTTCAGGGTGTGTCCGTTGTGGCTGGGAGTGCTGAGTTGCGAAATGAGAGGCGGGTGGCGGACCTGTCTGCTGAGCGAATTACGGCTCGAAGCTTACGACGTTCGGGGATCAGTATTCCTGACGTGGTGGTGACTGATGAGCGGGGCCGTAGTCTGCGACTGTTATCAGACATCATTCGCGACCGCAGTGTGTGTGTGAATTTTTTCTACACCCGGTGTGATGGCAGTTGTCCGGGCACAACGCGGACAATTCGCAGTCTGCGGTCGGAGCTGGCGCAGCACTTCAGAGCGGAAGAACTGGTATTCGTGTCGATTTCTCTGGACCCGGTGGCAGATACAGCAGCACGACTTGCGGAGTACCGTCGGTCTTATGGTATTACGGATGCGGGTGGGCAGTCAGAATGGATTTTTGTGTCGTGTGCAGAATCTGACCTCGGAGCGGTGCGGCGAGGATTTGGTGCGTATGATCTGGACTCTGCTGTGGATGCGGAGCGAAATCAGCATGCTGCGACAGTGACTTTCGGCAATGCTCGACTGGACCGTTGGTCGGCATTGCCGGCGGCGATGGATCGTGGGCAGTTGCTGTCGGCGATGTGTCGTATCATGGGGAATTCGGCTCGGCAGCGTTATGCGAGTCTGTTGTTGCAGCGGAGGTGATTGCGGCTGGGTTGCCGTCAGGTCGTGTTGTGTGACGAATCAGTTGCAGGATGGATCATTGTCTGATGTCGCCGTGCAGTTGTGTGAATTTGTCAAGTTGTTCTCTGGTGAGGGCTCCGCGGCTCGCGGGAGGACGCAACCCTGCGTGGGTGGATTGAATTACTTCCTGGGTACTCCCATGATTCTTTCGAAGATTTCCTGATTGATTCTCATTTCTTCAAGTCGGATGTTGTAGATCTGCAGTCGAGTCCACGCTGGCAGTCTTGCAAGACGATTGTCTTCGACTGGATCCTGAACCCACCGTGGCAGAAGTTTGAATGGGACAAGTCGGGCACGAAGTTTTTGTCCGGTCTGACTGGCGTCATCGTGATGTTTGATTTCATAAATGAACCGTCCGTCAGGATTGTTCATGCCGCCCAGCACCCCCACCTCTGTTGAGCCCAGTTTTTCGCCACCAGCGGCCGGCCAGATAATTGTCAATTCTTCGGTGCGTGGGTTGCGAGTGAAGTCCCCTTTGGACAGTGAATAGTGTTCACGGTCGCTATGCAGTTGTGTGATCTGCAGGATTTCTCCGGAATTCAGTGATCCGCCATCGCCGAGCAGGATGTAGTACAGATCGCAGTTGATTGTCTGACCGCCTGCGACGTGTTGTGAATCTTCAAAGACGATGCAGGCCATGTCTTCTGCGGCACAGCTTCCGATCAGAGACAAAGTGCAGAACAGGTTGTAAATTGCGCGTTTCATCAGAATCTCTCCTTCTCAGTCCGAGTGTCACACAGACGGAATCAGCCCTGCGAGAATGCAGGCGGAAGCACTGTTGATCCCGTATGCGTGGTGGGCGTGAGTGTGATCGGATTTTCGGAGATTTTCGCGTTGATCTGTGTTTTCTGCTGTTGTTGTGAATGAAGTTCAGTGGAATTCATCAAAAGGGTAAAGGTCGGTATTGGTAAATTCTTCTGCAGAGGCTGGTGGCAGAATTGAGGCGGCGGGAATCAGTATTCGACATTCATCGAGGATAGGTCCGGGTACATGTGGTGCAGCTTTGCGGAGTCGTTGTTCCCAGGCGTGCGGATCCGGATTCAGCGGTTGATTTGCACCGATCAGTAGCAGACCATTTTCCATTTCCAGAACCCATGGAAAGACCTGTCGGAAGGTGGCAGCGACGAGTGGCGTCGGTGCCCAGGTGCACATGCAGCCACCAGGTTTCAGGCGGTCGGCGCACAACAGAAAGAATTCCTTTGAATACAGGTATCCGGCGAAGGCGCTGTGATGTCGTATGGCATCAGCCTCAATGACATCCCATTTCTGGTTGCTGGTCATCAGAGAAAACCGAGCGTCGACACCATCAATATGAATTCGTTTGTCGTCGAGGAAGTCTCGCAGTTCGGGCCATTGTCCGAGTGCAAATGGTGATCTCAGCAGTGTTTCTTCGGCAGTGCAGATTTCGAAGACCCTGATTTGTTTCGTATCGGGTCGGCATGCAGCAGCCCACGCGGTGGTGCCGGAACCGAGGCCGATTATGGCCACATCTTCCGGGTGTTCGTGCAGTGTGACCGGCAATATTCCGAGGCGGGCATGGAAACCACCCCATGGCAGCAGGCTTTGAGTTTTTCCGCCCACCCAGAGCCACCAGTTATCGGCATTCCTGCGTGGGGCCAGCATACAGACGCCGGTCACATCTTCGGCAATGAGTGCTGTGCTGTCTGCAGGCTGGCCGTGCAGGTGACGCCAGAATCTCTGGTTGGAGGGTATCAGTGGGATCAGCAGCAGCAGCACAGCAGCAAGTAGTGTGAAACGTCTGCGTGCCGTGGTATGGCGAAGTCCGACGGCCGCAAACAGCAGTCCACAGCAGGACAGGAGTCTCAGAGTGCCGAGGCTTCCGCAAAGTCCTGTTAATGGTATTCCGACAACGAGGCTGCCGACAGTACAGCCGAGGATATTGGCGGCCTGTAACAGGCCGACTCGATAGCCGGCCAGTCCGGAATCCTGCTGTACTCCCTGCTGCAGCAGATTAAAGCTGTATCCCATCAGGATGGCTGGAAGTCCAAGAAGCAGCAGGGGCTGGGCGAGGTACAGCAGCAGGCTTCTCGGTATTTCCTGCAGTGATGGGCGGAATGGCTCTTCAGCAGCCCAATAATCTGTCATTTCGGCGATGCCGGGCAGGTCCACAGGCAGTGCAGTCACAGCGATTGGTGTGCTGGCGGCGATAATCAGGATCAGGCACTGAGTCTGCAGGAACATTGTGAAAGGTGGGGTAGATGTCCTGCGCAGACGGCGTCCGGCAAGACTTCCGAAGGCCATACAGCCGAGCAGGCATGCGAGTACTGTTCCGAAGGTCCATGCGGTGGATTTCACGGCAACGTCGAGGATTCGGAACCAGAGCAGTTCCAGTCCGATGGCTGTGAAGCCGCTGAGAAAGCACAGCAGCAGCCAGGTGCTGAGGGAGTCACGCAGGGAAGTCGACGGAGAGGCAGTGTCTGAATCTGAGTTTTCAGGCGGAATGATTGAGTTGTTTCGGATATGGGGATGAGTCGAGATTCGATTCCTTCTTAAGGCGGCGTCACGTCCGCGCAGCCAGGATACGGAGAGTGCGACCAGCAGGTTGCAGGCTGCTCCTGTGCCGACGGCCGTTTGTATACCACCAAGTGGCATCAGGATCCATGGGCAGAGCAGGGCACCAAAAGCGGCACCGAGTGTGTTGACGCCGTACAGTCGATTGATGCGTGTGGCGGCTTCTGTGGATTCGCGTACCAGAGCGTGTGTGAGCAGCGGCAGAGTGATACCCATCAACGCGGTGGGCAGCAGCAGTACGAGAAAGTGCAGGGTGGCAGCCTGCAAAGGCTGAGCGTATAAATGACCGTACTGCCGGTAAAGGATCCGGTACAATAACCATGGGCTCAGCAGTGCGAATGCACAGATACAGAGTTCGGCTGCGGCGAAGAGACGCAAAGCGGATTCGCGGCTTAGTCGTCTGGTCAGTGCGGCTCCCAAAAGGCTTCCGATACCCATTCCAAGCATATAACTGCTGACAATAATTGCGACTGAAACTGTCCCAACTCCACTGTGCAATACAAGCAATCGCTGCCATGCTGTCTGGTAGATGAGTGCCGGTATACCGCTGATGAAGTACAGGGTGGTCAGTGGAGCGGCAGAGTCCGCAGTAATGGGTTTCCGGCGTGGCATGGTATGTTTCCAGAATGATTGGTTCAGTGGTTATCAGCAGTTCGGAGTAAATCCGGTGCCAGTTGCAGTCTGAAGACGGCGTAGTCCATACAGCCACTTCGCAGGCAGCGATATGAGATGTCGTTTGTGGCGGTCTGCAGCAACTGAAGCAGCCGGTTAATCGGGCGGATAAACTGTCCCTGATCGAGGCAATGCACGATGGCGCCCGGTAGATTCAGGGGATGCTGGATGGGGATGTCTTCCCATATCACCCAGCGTCCTTGCGGTTGCACGACCCGCCGACACTCCTGCAAAACCTGCAGGACAGTATGATCCGGCAGATGATGCAGTACACCGCAGATCATCACAGTACCGAATGACTGTGCCGGGAATGGGAGGTGTGAAGCATCAGCCTGAGCGAAGTGGTGTTGTGGAAATTTTCGTCGTGCGGCAGCCAGGGATTTCAAGTCCACATCGATTCCGCAATAGCAGTCCGGTTGCCAGTGGACAGCGTGAGTGCCTGAGCCACACCCAACATCAAGTACGGGTTCAGGGCAGTGGTGCAATTCATTTTTAAAGACCGAGTGATGGCCATGAAAGCCTCCCTCCAGAATCCATCGGGCTGCGTGCAGCAATGGGGGCTGGGTGGCCAGCAGATTGACGCATCTTCGCAGCATCACTCAATCCTTTGGAATAAATCGCATGACACTGACATCCTGCTGAAGAAAGTATTCAGCCTGCTGGAAACCACAGTCGGATACCAGTCTGGTGAATACCAGCGCAGACTGAATATTGAGATCAGTATCGATAGCGACCGCAATCCAGAGTCCCTGCTTTTGCCTCCGTAATTGCTGCAATTGCTGTTGATACCAGTCTTTGATGTCAGGGTTGATTTCCCAGTGCATCGGCAGACCAAATCTCGGATTTGCTGTGGGCAGGTAGAAACGGCCACAGCGACAGCCTACAAAGTCGTGAAGTACCGTGTCTTCATGCATCCATGCAAGGAGCCATGCATCCCCCAGACCACTCTGTACAAAGATCGGTTCTGCAGTACTGATATGTTGGTTCAGGTACATCGCAACCCGTTTCCATTGATTTGCCTGCCGCGTTTGCAGTCGTATTGGTGTCCATGGTGCGGCAGTCTGGCAAAGCCAGACTGCAGTGAGGCAACAGGTCAGCAGTGGCAGGCTGCGGGAAAGGCGGAGTCCGCGGGTTGCCCAGTACGCCCAGCAGATTGCAGCGACTGGCTGGATCGCAGTTCGATAGCGAGGGGCGGTGAGGCTGAACGAACCCGCGATGGTGCAGCCCAGTGTGGCCAGTGTCGGCAATCCGACGAACAGCACTGTCAACCAGATGATCTGGTGACTGCAGCGGGATGATTCAGGATCAACGCGTGTACTGCGGATGAAAAGTCGAAGCGTTAATGCCAGAGGCAGCCCACACCACCACATGCCGGAGAGGACTTCGTTCAGAGTGGCAGACTGCTGAAATTCAAACAAGCTACCCCAGACAAACATGCGATAGATTGCCGGCAGGAGTGGCAGAATGGAAATGCCTGTGATACCGATGGGGAGCAGCAGCCAGCCGCGATGCGAGGTAACCGGAATCCTTACTGACAGCAGGAGCATTATCAGTGAGATTGCTACGACGGGGAAGTTCAGGTAGTGAGTCCAGACCAGTCCGCTGGCGGTGATGGTCCAAAGCAGCGGGCCTCCGGGTCGTGTGGGGTATCGCAGCCATTTCAGGACTGCCAGCAGCAGGAGTGCCGCGAGGAGCAGGGACAGAGCATAGCAGCGTGCGATACGGGTTTCGTTGAGAACATCGGGGTGCAGAGCGAGGACGATCCCCGCGATAAGCCCCAGTCGACGATCGGAGAATCGAGTACCGACGAGTGAGGTGACGATGACGGCTGCGATTGTCAGCAGTGCCACGGGCAGGCGAAATGCAAACTCTGATTTCCCGAGGATGCTGATGAACAGCCAGTGGATTGCCGGTGCGAGTGGTGGGATGTTCTCGTACTCAAGGCTGCGGCGCCACAGGTTCAGCGGACCATCTCCGGTAATCCACCATGTTCCATGTTCATCAAGGACCAGCGGCAGGGACGTCAGCATGGGCAGCATGAGCACGGTGCAGATTGCTGCTCCGGGAATGGCAGCCAGCAGGTCCATCCGCAGAGCCGGACTGATTCTCAGCATGCTTTTCTCCCGACGGCGATCAGTGAACTTCCCCACGGAGGACGGACACCGATGCGGAGCAGTGATAATTCCAATCGGGTGACAGTCAGCAGCAGTCTGTTCAGCAGCTGTGGAGGCAGATGCAGTGCAGATCTGCTCCTGGTGTTGTCGGTCGAGGAATGTGATATTATCGATGGTAAACGCTGCAGCAGGAGCAATGGCAGAAGCATGCACATTCGATATGACAGAAACAGAGTCTGCAGATCCAGTGCCTGCAGCAGTTTCGCCAGTTGCAGACGCGAATAGCGACGACAACCCCCGGTTCTTCGATCGTGGCGACTTGACAGCCATGGCATGGCAGGTTCATGCAGCAGCAGGAGGCCACCGGGCATGAGGCGCTGACACAGCATCTGCAGTCCTTTGAGTGCGGTCGTCTGGTCTGCGACTGAGTACAGGACATCGCAGCAGAGAATCAGGCTGAGTTGTGGTGGGAGAGAGGTTGGAGGCTCTTCGATGCTGCCGGTGAGGATGGTGGCATCAGGCTGCCGCCGGGCTGCATGTGCTGCCGCTGTCGCTGAAATATCCAGTCCGCAGAGCTGAGCCTGTGGTCGACACTTTCGCAGCCAGCGCAGGTGTCCGCCAGTACCACAGCCGACATCCAGTATGTACTCTGAATACGGGCTCTTCACATAGGTGTTCAGCAGCAATTCAAAGATCTCACGCTGGGCGAGGCACCACCAGTGCTGATCTTCCACCTCTGCCAGCGTCTGGTATTCGACAGCATTCATGACAGGCATGTGATCACTGCCTCCACAATCTGATCTGCATCAGCTTCGCTGACATGTCGACTGCAGGGTAACGACAGGACCTCAGCCGCTGCCCGTTCAGCCTGTGGAAAACGCTGACCCCCATTTGATGCAGCAAACGCTGGCATCAGATGCAGACTGTGCTCATAATGAACCGCGGTGCCGATACCCATCTGCTGCAGAGCTTTCATAAGCTGCTTTCGCTGTGGAACCCGTACCACAAACTGATGCCATGCATGAGTGATTCCGCTGCGCAGCAGTGGAATACGAAGACCGGTCTTCTGCAGCCCTTTCGTGTATCGTTCCGCAAGTCTCTGCCTGTGCTGCTGCTGCTGTTCAAGAACGTGGAGTCGTTCATGCAGAATGGCGGCCTGTAGTTCATCCAGTCGACTGTTAAATCCGGGTTCCATGCAGATGCGGTGCTCATTGAATCCGTACATCCGCAGCATCCGCAGTCTTGCAGCAAGATGGTCGCTGTCTGTAATACAGATTCCTCCGTCACCCATCCCACCCAGTGGCTTAGTGGGATAGAATGAAAAGCAGCCAATATCACCGCGTCGTCCGGCATGCAGACCATGGTCGAAAGCACCCGCTGCGTGAGAGCAGTCTTCGACGACCACGGCACCTGCATTTTTTGCAAGTGCGATAATGTGATCCAGTGGTGCTGGCTGTCCATAAAGGTGCACCGGGATAATGGCACGCACTTCGGCCTGCATCTGCTGTTCAACATGCTCCGGACAAATCAGCAGTGTGTCGGGATGCACATCCGCAAAAATCGGGCGACAGCCCACGGCTTGTATCGCAGCAGCGGTTGCAGGGGCTGTGTTGGGTACGGTCAGCACACGATCACCTGCAGCTAACCCGGCAGCGCGCAATGAAAGACTCAGTGCGTCCGTTCCTGATGCTACGGCAATCGCAAAGCGGGCTCCGGTCAGAGTGGCAAATGCCTGCTCGAAGGCAAGTACTTCGGCACCAAGGATAAACTGTCCTGAACGCAGGACACGCTGTACCGCCTGCAGAACGCGATCTTCAATCTCACGGAACACCGCACGTCCGTCAAAGAATGGGATCTGAAGCGTCACGGTGGGAACCTCCCGCCCACAGCAGCCGCGTCTGCGACCGGCCACGAGCGCTGAAAGTACTGCGGATGAGCAGTGAAGAAATGCACGGTTGCCGCAAGACCTTCAGGCAGAGTGCAGCGGGGTGACCAGCCGGAAAGACCGCGAAATCGGCTGGAGTCACCCTGGAAGTCCCCGATATCCATAGTACGAAGATGTGCCGGGAATGGGTGATCTGAAACAGAGACAGGCAGAAGTTCAGCAAGTATCGAAACAATGTGAGCGAGGGAGAATGCGGAGTCTCCGGAGACATTCAGAGCGGTTCCGGGCGCACAATTCATGGTGCCGGCAAGTGCCAGAGCCGTAACGGCGTCGTCAATGTAAAGCAGATCGCGACGCAACCGGCCACCCTCGTAAAGCTCCACAGACTGGCCACGCAGGACATTGCCAATGATCTGATTCAGTACACCACGGTTCGGACTTATAAGATCCATGGCTGGACCATACACGTTTGTTAATCTCAGACTGACTGTGGGGATTCCATAGTGCTGCGAGTAGAGTCCAAGGAAGTGTTCTGCAGCCAGTTTACTGATGCCATTAATATCCACCGGTGTGCAGGGCTGTTCTTCGGTGACGGGCTGCTTCTGCTGTCGACCATACACCTGACGCGTGCTGGTAAACACGATTCGTGGTGGCATTTGTACATGTCGGCAGAGTTCCAACAGCTGCAGAATTGCACGACAGTTCAGGTCAAGGTCGAGCAGTGGCTGCTGCATGCTGCACTGATGACTGACCTGACCGGCAAGGGCAAAAATGATTCGGAAAGCAGGCAGCAGTGGCCTCAGAGTGGCTGGATCGGTGAAATCTTTCTCGATGATCTGAATCCCATGGTAGTTCAGGTCGAGCAGGGAGGGTCGTGCAGGGGAGTGTGATCGAAGATTGTCGAGGACTGTGACGGTATGTCCCTGCTGACGCAGGCGCAGGGCCAGGTGGGCACCCAGAAACCCCAGTCCTCCGATGATCAGTACGTTGTCAGATTTCGGAGTCCCCATCAGGTACTCCGCTCATTCAGCGACCTGGGAGGCTGGTCGGGTGTTGCGTGTGAATTCGACTCTGTGATGCTGCGAATCACATACTGCGGAGCACCGGAAATGGTCAGAAATGACCGTCCAAGATACTCTCCAAGTACCCCCAGAAGCACGAACTCAAGCCCGCTGAAAAATGACAATGCCGCAATCAGTTCCGGAATACCGAGTGGCAGGTTCTGCTGCAGCCAGAGTTTCTCAATCAGGATATCGATCAGCAGGATGAAGCTGATTGTTGCTGCGGCCAGTCCGACCCAAAGTGACAGTCGCAATGGCAGAATGGAAAAACCAACCGCCATGTTCATCCAAAGACGCATAAGCCTCGGAAAAGTGTACCCCGATCGACCTGCCAGTCGACTTCGGTGGCGGACCTGCACTTGAAAAATTCGATTTGTGGACTGCAGTATCAGGCCATCCAGATATGGGAAAGGTCCGCGATACTGCGTGATGCGGTCGACCACGAAACGACTCATCACCTTGAAACTTGACAGATACAACTCAGCCGGCTTTCCAAGCAGCAGTCGAGCTGTCTGACCACTTAGCCAACTGAGGAATTGTCGGTGAACGGGGTGATGTTTGTGTCTGTAGACTCCGTAGACCACGTCACCCTGAGTCGATTGCAGCAGTCGTACCATCTGCAGCAGATCATCAGGGTCCTGCTGCCCATCGTCGTCGATGATGGCGACGATCCTTCCACGGACCTGCGCAAGACCGGCCAGAACAGCAGAATGCTCACCGTAGTTGCGGGCAAGCTGAACAAATCGAATCACGTCGCTATGCTGTCGGACCAAGTCCTCGCAAACAACAGAGCTACAATCGATCGAACCATCATCAACAAGGATGATTTCGAGCGACAAGTTGCTTTGCAGGCGCAAAGTTTCCTCGACGACTGTAGCGATCGTGCCACCACCGTTGTAGACGGGCACCACGACCGACAGTTGCAGGCTGTCAGCAGGCACAGATCACCTTGGCAATTGCAGGTTGCTGGGTGTTGGGCGTTATCAGTGCGCTGGCAGAGGATAGCCGTCCAGCGAACTTCGAGCTGAAATATTAGTGGTCAGGTCGCAGTGCAGCTACTGAGCGACTGCTTAAAACAGGAAAAACTGCTGATTCATCGCAGATTAATAATGGCCGGAAGAATTCATCCAGGGTGCGGAAATCTTTTTGCTGCACATTGATTTTCTGATCATGACACATCAGTTTATCCTGGGGTCCGTGTGTAAAGTTTCGTCGCCGGAATTCAGCCGTGGTTCTGAGGTTCACATTTTTCCAGCTTCAGGTTGTGAAAAATCTGCTGACCGGTGGCATCGCGAAGCGTGATGATGACATTCACTTCGCTGTCTTCAAGATCCGCAGGGACGACCCAGTTGACCAGACCGTCTGCTGAAAGCGTCATTCCATCAGGG
>Ga0255093_1000991_pt1 | contig 11498 bp, 12 predicted proteins | sample Colum_Law_RepA_8_2_FD_188437 | JGI IMG/M metagenome (GOLD analysis project Ga0255093, IMG submission 188437) | Freshwater microbial communities from Columbia River, Oregon, United States - Colum_Law_RepA_8d | ecosystem: Environmental > Aquatic > Freshwater > River | place: USA: Oregon...
GATTTATTTAACTATATTTAATGCCCAGTGAATCGGCGAAATACAGCCAGCAAAGCATCAATAAATCCTTTCAATACATCGCTGTAGAACATTTTTTTGGCAGCTGGCACAGGCCTCGCAATAGGGATGGCACGAGTCAACCAAAACGGAGCCAAATCATGAAACTCACCACTTTTATCGCTGCCACGCTCGCCACCACCGCCGTTGCCGTCCAGGCGGGCGGCGTGGTGTTCAACACCCCCGTCACCTACACCGAGCCGGTGACCTACGCGGCGGGCGTCACCTATCTGGCCCCGGTGACCTACTCGCCCAACGCCGCCGTGAGCGCCCAGCAGCAGGCCGCCGCTGTTCCGGTGGTGCTGGAGCGTGTCATCGTCACGCCGACGCGCACCTACGCCGAGAGCGAGTGGCATGTGCACCTCGCCAGCAAAAAGTCCGCAGCCCAGCTTTACCCGGTGCGCAGCGAACGTCGGCTGGAGTCGCGCACGGGCCACAACGCCTTTCGCATCCTGCTTCCCCTGCAATAAATCGAGACTGAAATGGGCATCTTTTCCCGCACCAAGGACGTGCAGCAGGCCGATATCGAGGCCCTGCTGTCGTCTAGCAACGACCCGCTGAAAACAGCGCGTCTCATCATCAACGAGATGGAGGACACGCTCGTGGAAGCCCGCTCGACCGCCGTGCGCACGCTCGCCCGAAAGAAGGAAATCCAGCGCCGCATGGACGACCTGAAGAACCAGGCCGAGGACTGGGAGCGCAAGGCCGCGCTCGCCATCGAAAAGGATCGCGAAGACCTTGCCCGCGGCGCGCTGGCCGTGAAGCTGCGCGTGGAGCAGGAACGCGCGCAAGTCGCTGAGCTGCTGCCGCCGGTGGAGGTCGAGCTGGAGAAACTCGACACCGATCTCGCCGACCTGCGCGTCAAGCTCGCCGAGGCCCGCAGCCGGCATCGCCTGCTGGCCCTGCAAAGTGCGACCGCCACCGCCCGCAAGGATGTGCGCGGGGCACTCGCCAGCGACAAGAGCAACCTCGCACTCGATGTGCTGGCACGCGATGTGGATCGCCTGGGTGCCGAGGCCGAGGCCTATGACCTTGGCAAGGCCAAGCTGGAAGACCAGTTCGCGCAACTCGAACGCGCCGATGCGGTGGACGGCGAACTGGCCAGACTGCGCAGCAAGCTCAACAAGAACGGCAACAAGCAAGACCTCAACGAAGCGCAAGGGAACTGACCGTGGAAATCAATATCGACAAGGTGCCCGAGGCCGCCAATGCCGCCGTGCAACTCTCCAGCGACATGCCGGATGTCGCTCTCGTGGCGGTTGGAACTTTCGGTGCCGGCCTGATCCTCTTCGTGCTGTTCGTGCTGCCGGTCTGGTTGTTCCTGCACTACCGCTCCCGCAGCAGGCACCTGAGCCCCCCGCCAGTCATCACACCCGTGCGGCCCGCCGCCTACGAAGACCTGGCGGAACTGGCCCGCATTGCCGAACGCATCGAGCACCGACTCGATGCGGTGGAAACCCTGATGGATGCTGAAAACCCCAGCTGGAGACGCTGAACATGAGCACCAATACCTCTTCAAAGCTGCGCACCGGATTCCTCTCCGAAATGCAGCGCTACCCTGGCCACGGCTGGCTCGCTGGCGTCTGCCGCGGCATTGCCGACTACTTCGACTGGAAGGTGCAGTGGGTGCGCGTGTTCGTCATCGCCATCCTTATCCTCACCACCGCCTGGCCCGTGATCATCGTCTACGGCGTGCTCTGGTACGTGATGGAAGAGGGCGACCTCAACAACCCCAACCGCCCCAAGTGGAGCGACATGCCGCTGGCGGCTGCGCGCGCCGCCGGCACGACCGCCAGCACCGAAACCGCGAGCACCACGATGCGCGACATCAAAGAGCGCTTCATGCGCCTCGACGAGCGCCTGCGCCGGCTCGAAGACGCCGCACTGAGCAAGGACGACGCCCTGCGCCGCGAGATCGACAGACTCGCCGACGACGCCAAGCCCAAGGCCTGAACCATGGTCGCTTTCCTGCTATGGGTACTGCTGTTCGTGGTGTGCTGGCCGGTCGCCCTGCTGGCACTCCTCCTCTACCCCATCGTCTGGCTCGTGCTGCTGCCGTTTCGCCTGCTCGGCTTTGCGGTGGAGGGCGTCTTCAGCTTCTTGAAGGCACTGTTCATGTTGCCAGCGCGTGCCTTGGGGGCCAAAACATCGTGAGCGCTCCCAATGAATGCGAAGCGCATCGCACGCCTGTTGCAAGGCTTTAGCGGCTTCCCACTTCGCAGGCAGTCAGCAGCAGGCCCATCGCGCGCATCCACATCACGGGCTGGCACACTCGCACGTCAAGCTCCAGCCAGCTTCAGATGCGCGTAGTTCTCGCAAGACGGTGTGCGCGCAATGCGCCGCCGTCAGCGATGTCTTTGCCGCCAGCGAACCCAGCGCCGCCGCGATCGCCTCGCGGGTGATTTCCGGCGCGAACCGCAGTGCCGTGACGACCTGCTGATCGTCGAGTTGCTGCCGCCACGCAACGACCTCCAAACCACGCCATCGCATTGGCCCGACCAGGCCGATGGATGCAGCATCGCAGCTTTGTGCCCACCGCTCGATCGCCGCAGCCGCTGAGGTCTCGCTGACGATCGTGGTCGGTGCCATGTGCGGGTCCAGCAGGTTTGCGGCCCGTGGAACACCTCTGGCCTTCGCCATCGGCCCAGCGGCCGCAGCGAATGTCTCCTGTTGCTGCCTCGATTCGCGTGCTGCCGCTGCTGACAAGGCCGCGTGATCGGCAGCTTTTTCGGCACGCTCAGGCTCGAACGAATCCAGCGTCGCCGAGGGCGGCGGCTCGGCGGCTGTTGCCAACGCGGGTGGCGGTGCGGGTGGTGGCGGTGTGTCATCGGCAGCTGCCACACGGCGGCTCTGCGGAATCGCGACTGCCCTGGGCTTGGCGACGGTTGCAGCCACCTGATTTTTATCCGCCTCGACTTCTTTACGAGCAGACGCAGCTTCGGCCAGCACTTCGTTCTTGGCCGCATCCTGGCTTGTCTCCACAGCCGTGGGCACCGCCGAGGGGCTCGGCTGCTTCGGTGCTTCTACCAGCTGGCTCTGCGCAGCCGGATCTCGCTGCACCTGCAAGAACACACCGAAACTCAGCACCATCACTGCCGCAGCCGCCATCGGGGTCTGCCAGTGGCGGCGGCGCGGGCGCGATGTTGAAGACGCAGCGGCGGATTCGGCCGCTTGCAGCACGGCAGCATCCAGATGCGGCGGCACCTGCTCCTGCGCCATGGTGCGGTAGATCTCGCGCACCGCACCTTGCCCGGCGAGAAACTCTGCGAGCAGGCGGTCATCAGGCGGCAAGGACTCAGGGCCAGACATCGGCAAGCTCCTTTCTGAGTTTGACCAGGGCATAGCGCAGGCGGCTCTTCACGGTCTCACGGCCCACACCCTGGGTGGTCGCAATGTCTTCCAGCGACAAGCCGCCTTCGGCCTGCAGCAGAAAGGCCTCGCGCTGCTCGGGGGCGAGCCCCGCCAGAGCGGCTAGCAGGCGCGTGCCCTGTTCGGACTGCACTGCCCTAGCGCTCGGCGTCTCGTGGTCGTGACTGGCCAGTTCCTGCGCCTCCTCGTCCAGCGCGTCGTGCGGCTTGGCGGCGCGCCAATGATCGATGAGACGGTTGTGCGCGAGTCGGTACAGCCAGGTCGCGAAGCGTGCGGTGGGTTGGTAGCTGGCGCGGCTCTTCACCACGCTGGCCCACACGTCCTGAAACAGCTCCGCCGTCGAGGCCTCGTTGTGGCTGCCGCGCAACAGGTAGCGCCAGACGCCGTCCTTGTGCCGCACATAGAGCGGGGCGAAGGCGGCGGTCTCGCCAGCGGCGTAACGCAGCATCAGCGTCTCGTCGGTGGGGTCGGGTGGGGCGGCAGCCATGCCGCGATGATCGACGACCCAGCGTCCCGCGCCAAGGGCATCGAGCACCGCGACAGGCACACGGCTACTCCGAAACGCTCAGTGTGGTCGGCGCGCTGGCCGACAAGCCCTGCACCAGGCCCACCAGCTTCACGAATTCGCCCACCGATTCGCTGTCGTCCGCCGCGCGGGCGGATCTCGCCAGCGCCGCGATCTGCTCGTAGCCGAAGTCACCGGTGTAGGTGCCGCCCTTGAGCTTCTGGCCGAAGGCCGCGACCGCCGCGGTGAGGCGCAGTGCATCGCTGGCCTCTGCGAACGGCACCGCACTCCCGGCACGCACCGGCTGCTCGATGAGGCGGCTCGTGTCCTGCTCCGGGCGCTTGTAGCGCAGGCGCACGAAGGCCATCTCGCTGGATTTGGCCGCTGCCTTCGGCTCGGTGCTGTAGCGCAGCGGCTCGTTGCGCTCGCCGCCCTCCCCCACCAGTGCCACCTCATACAGCGCCGTGACGGAATGACCCGCACCGATGTCGCCGGCATCGACCTGGTCGTTGCTGAAGTCCTCGCGCTTCAGCGCACGGTTCTCGTAGCCGATGAGGCGGTACTCGGCGACCACCGCCGGGTTGAACTCGAGCTGGATCTTCACGTCGCGCGCAATCGTCAGCAGCGTGGCGCTCTTCTGGGCCACCAGCACCTTCTGCGCCTCCTGCAAGGAGTCGATGTAGCTGTAGTTGCCGTCGCCGACATCGGCCAGCTGCTCCATCAGGTGCTCGTTGTAGTTGCCGGTGCCGAAGCCCAGGGTGGTGAGTGCGATGCTGGTCTTGCGCTTCTCCTTGACCAGGTCGGTCAGCGTCTCGAAGCGCGTCACACCCACATTGAAGTCGCCATCGGTCGCCAGCAGGATGCGGTTGTTGCCGCCCTGGATGAAGCCCTTTTCCGCCTGCTGGTAGGCCATCTGGATACCCGCGCCACCGGCCGTGCCGCCACCGGAGCTGAGACGGTCAATCGCCTGCTCGATGGTGGCGCGCTCATCGCCCGGCGTGGGTTCGAGTACTACGGCGGTGGCACCCGCATAGGTGACGAGGCTGATGCGGTCCTTTGCCGTCAGCTGCTTGGTGAGCAGCTTGAGCGAGGCTTGCACCAGCGGCAGCTTGTCCGGGCTGTTCATCGAGCCCGACACATCCACCAGAAACACCAGATTGGAGGGCGGCACCGGGCCAGTCGGCGCATAGCCCTTGATGCCGACGCGCAGCAGCTTGGTCTTCGCGTTCCAGGGCGTGGTGGCGACCTCGGTGTGCACGGCGAAGGGCGTGTCCAGCGATTTCGCAGCCTCGTCCTTCAGCGTGAAATAGTTGATGAGTTCCTCCACCCGCACCGCATCGCTGGGCGGCAGCTGCCCCTGGTTGAGGAAGCGCCGCACATTGCTGTAGCTGCCAGTGTCGACATCGATGCTGAAGGTAGAGACCGGCTGCTCGGCCGCGCGCAGCACCGGGTTGTCGGCAACCGTGGCGTAGTTCTCGCGGTCTTGCGGCACCGGGGGCGGCAGGTAGGCGAAGCCGACCGAGGGTGAAGCCATCAGCTTGCTGGCGGTGCGAATCTGACGCGACTCCTCGGCGCGCCGCTCGGCTTTGGCGGCGGTCGCGGCGCCGGCGGCCGCCTGATCCATGGCGAGCGCCTGCGGCTCGACACGCGGTGCGGCGTTGGCCTGTGCTTCCGGCGCGGGTGGCGGCGGCGAAGGCAGCGCCACGGCGGGCTCGGTGACCGGTGTCGGGGTGGTGGAGCAGGCGCTGAGCGCCAGCGTGGCGAGGAGGATGGCAGTGCGACGGAAGCCTTGCATGGGGTGTCTCCGGAAGAAATTGAGGGGGTCGCCGATGGCGGCGGGCACACCCTTGAACGGGGCACCGGCGAAAACGGGGTTAAACCCGCGTGACACGCGTTCGCAAACAGAGACTCGAACGGTCGGATTGGGAGGATGGACGGTGCTCAGTTCATGAGTTGGCTGTCTGAAACTACATCGCAACCCACCGGAGAACGCCCATGAACAATCCCAAGGTATCGAGCTGGGCGGCGGCATGGCTTCTGGGGCCGGGTGTGCTGCTGGTGATGCTCACGGTCATGGGGGCCGTCGAACTGATCCGGCTCATGCCGCAACTGGCGGGCCTGATCTGGTTGCGGGAGGTGCTGGCCTGGGTGCTGCTGCTGGCCGTCAGCGCCTCAGGCCTGCTGTTTCTGCGCCACAAGGTCCGCAGTCAGGCGGCGGAACTGGCGGATTTCAAGGGCAAGCAGGCCGTGGTGATCGATTCTCTGCAGGAGGGTCTGATGCTCGTCAATGCGCACGGCCACATCTGCAATGCCAACCCCGCCTGCACCCGCTTGTTGGGCCTGCAACGCAACGAAATCTCTGGCCGCACGGTGGTCGATCCGTACTGGATCGCCATCCGCGAGGATGGCAGCCACTGGCCGCCGTCGGATTTTCCCGCCATGCGCACCCTGCGCAGCGGCCGGGCCGAACACGGTGTCGTGATGGGTATCCGCAAGCCGGACCACAGTGTGTCCTGGCTGAGCGTCAGCACCTCGCCAGCCGGTGATGAAGGCGTGGTGGTCACTCTGGAAGACATCACCGCCCGCCGTGCGGCTGAACGACGCCAGCGGGAACTCGAAGGACGCTTCCGGCTGCTGGTGGATAGCGTCAGCGACTATGTCATCTACATGCTGGACGTCAGCGGCAAGGTCAGCTCCTGGAACAGCGGTGCCGAGCGCTTCAAGGGCTACCGGGCCGACGAGATCATCGGCCGACACTTCTCTGTCTTTTACCGCCCGGAGGACATTGCCGCTGGCAAGCCCGATGCCGAGCTGCGGGTGGCCGCCATCACCGGCCGCTACGAGGAGGAAGGCTGGCGACTACGCAAGGATGGCAGCTGCTTCTGGGCGCACGTCACCGTCAGCGCCATCCGCGACGAGCAGGGTGAGCTTTTGGGCTACGCCAAGGTCTCGCGCGACCTAAGCGAGCGTCGGCAGTCGGAACAGGCGGTGGCCGAGGCCAACCGGCTGCGCGAGGCCATTCTCGATGCCTCGCCGTTCGCCATCATCGCCACCGACGCGAATGGCTTGATCAGCGCGATCAACCCCGCCGCCGAGCGGATGCTCTGGTACACGCGGGATGATCTCGTCAACAAGGCCACGCCGGCGCTCATCCACGACCCGGAAGAAGTGCGCCTGCGCGCCATCGAACTCAGCGCTGAGGTGGGCGAGGTGATCGCGCCGGGCTTCGAGGTGTTCGTCAACCCGGCACGCCGGGGCGTGCTGGATGAACGCGACTGGACTTACATCCGCAAGGATGGCTCGCGGTTTCCGGTCAACCTGGCCGTGACGGCGTTGCGCGACACGGTGGGCGAGATCAGCGGGTTTCTGGGCATTGCCTACGACATCACCGAGCGCAAGCGTCGGGAGGAATACACCCGCCATGTGGCGCACCACGACCATCTCACCGGCCTGCCCAACCGGGGGCTGCTGACCGACCGCCTGCAACTGGCGCTGCTGCAGGCGCGTCGCAACGGCAAGAGCGTGGGGCTGCTGATGCTCGACCTCGACCACTTCAAGCGGGTCAATGACTCGCTGGGGCATCACGTCGGCGATCAGCTCCTGGTGACGGTGGCCGAGCGCCTGCTCTCGTGCGTGCGTGGTGCCGATACCGTGGCCCGCATGGGCGGCGACGAGTTCGTGGTGGTGCTGCCAGAGATCGGTGATGGCGCCTCGGCCGAGCGCCTGGCCCATACCATCCTCGATACCGTGTCGCGCCCGGTGCTCGTGGGCAGCCACGAGCTGCAAGTCACCCCCAGCATCGGTATCAGCCTCTACCCGCGTGATGGTGCCGATGCCAACGCCCTGCTGCGCAATGCCGATACCGCGATGTATCGCGCCAAGGGCAGTGGCCGCTGCGCGGTGCGGCTGTTCAACGCCGAGATGGAGCGTGCGGCCGCGGAGAAGCTCGCCATCGAGAACGCGCTGCACCGGGCGCTGCGCGACCATGAATTCAGCCTGCACTACCAGCCGCAGGTCTCGCTGCAGACCGGCCAGGTGACCGGGATGGAAGCGCTGCTGCGCTGGCCCGAATCGCCCAGTCGGCTGATCTCGCCTGACCGCTTCATCCCGGTTGCCGAGGAATCAGGGCTGATCGTGCCGATTGGCGACTGGGTGCTGCGCACGGCCTGCCGCCAGGGACTGGAGCTGCAAAAGCGCAGTGGCTTGCCTCTGCAGATCGCCGTGAACATCTCCTCGCGCCAGTTCCGCCGGGCGGAGTTCGTGGGCGAGCTGGCCGCGATCCTGCTGGAGACCGGCTTGGCGCCTGAGTGCCTGGAGCTGGAGATCACCGAAAGCCTGTTGATGGAGCAGACCGAACAATCCATCGAACGTCTTCACCAGATCCGTGCGCTCGGCGTCGGCGTGGCCATCGACGATTTCGGCGTGGGTTTTTCCAGCCTGTCGTACATCACGCGCTTCCCCATCTCCACGCTCAAGATCGACCGCAGCTTCGTGAGCCAGATGCCCGTCAGCAACAGCGATGCAGCAGTCGCCAAGGCCATCATCGCGCTCGCCGCGAGCCTGCAGATCCGGGTCGTGGCCGAGGGCGTTGAAACCACGGCGCAACTGGAATTCCTGCGTCAGCACGACTGCCGCGATGCGCAGGGCAACTACTTCGGCCCCGCCGTGCCGGCCGAGCAGCTCTCCGTGCAGGGCTTTCACTTCAGCACCGCCGTGCCGTTCGAGCAGTTCACCGAGACCATCAGCGTCCTGCAAGGGAGGACGCTGGCATTGCTGCACTGACTACCCTCAGAACGCTGGCAGGGGTGCCGGGCAGCGACCCGGCTCGATCAGCGTCCAGAGTGCTGGCAGGGCCTCGGCGGCGCGCATCGGCAGGCGGTGTCGCACGAGGTAGCTCACCTCGCTGCGCGCGGGGTTGATCTCCAGTGTGGGGAGCCCCGCCCTCGCCGCCTGGACGACGGGCCCGGCGATGTAGGGAAACCCCGCACTCGTGCCGATCAGCATCACAAAGTCCACCCCGCGTTCGAGCACCGCCTCAAGCTCGCTCACGGCCTGGCGCGGCAGGGCCTCGCCAAACAGCACGATGCTCGGTCGCAAGGTGGCGCGACCGCAGGGGCAGACCGGCGGGCCGCTCAGCTGGGAGGCCGGCGGTGCCGGCTGCCGGTGGCCGCAGGTCTCGCAATAGAGCTCGCGCAGGTCGCCGTGGATCTCGATCAGCTTGCGGCTGCCAGCTGCATGGTGCAGGCCATCGACGTTCTGCGTGAGTACGGCGAAGTGCGGAAAGTGGCGCTCCATCGCGGCCAGCGCCCGGTGCCCGGCGTTGGGCTCACGGCCCTCGCAGGCCGAGGCGATGTGCAGCAGGTGTTTCCAGGTCACTTCCGGGCGGCGGCGCAGCATGCTGGCAGAAAGCGCCTGCTCGATCGGCACGCCGTCTTCGGTTTCGCTGTCCTCATAGAGGCCACCGCTGCCGCGATACACGGGCAGCCCCGAATCGGCGGAGATACCGGCACCGGTAATGGCCAGCACCTTCTTGGCGCGCGAAAGCTCGCTCGCAGCGGCACGGAGCGTGCTGCGATAATCAGGGCTGGCGAGTGGATCGGACATGGTGAGGGTGCGCGTGGCAAGCAGAGTTCAGTCGAGCGGTTTCGAGCCTAATGGCCCCGCCGGGTCACGCCAATAGCCCGTCAACAAGGCCATGCCCCGCAAACCCGCCCATCTGCAGGAAGACACCCTCGGCGCACTGCGCCATGAGGCTTTTGCGCTGTTCGGCCGCTATGGCTTCGAGGGCGTATCCATCGGCGACATCGCCAAGCAGGCCAAGCTGAGCAAAGGGGCGCTGTACTGGCACTTTGACGGCAAGGAGGCGCTGTATCTGCATTGCCTCAAGCACCTGCACAGCATCTTCAACGAAGACGTGTTCGACCCCATGCGCGCCGCCAAGGATGGTGCGACCGGGATGATGCTGATGTTCCAGGGCCTGCTGCGCCTGTTCGCCGACCCGCGCCTGCAACGCGGTGTGGCGGGCTACTGGCTGATTCCAGATACGCCGGAAACCGCCGGCATCCTCGCCCAGCAGCGCGCCTTCGAGGCCGCCAGCCAGGAGGTGATTGCCGACTGCCTGAAGCGCGGCGTGGCCGCGAAGCAGTTCGACCTCGGCGACGACCTCGACGACATGGCGCGCGCCATCATCTCGCTCATCGAGGCCATCATCCTGCCCATGCGCCACCAGACGCCCGAGGAAATCCGCCCGCAGGTGGGCGTGCTGGCACGCACCCTGTTCCGGGCCTATGCCCGGGACGAGACCCTGAAAAAGCTGGTCAGCCTGCTCTAACGCGGAACATTTTTCGTCAAGCGGCTGTCATCGCAGCGCCCCATTCTTAAACCCCAAAACACACGGAGAAACACCCATGGCAATGGACGTCATCGACTACAAGCTCTACGGCGAGGACATGCAGTTCGTCGAGATCGAACTCGACCCCGGCGAAGCAGCGATCGGCGAGGCCGGCGCGATGATGTTCATGGAAGACGGCATCGTGATGGACACCGTCTTTGGCGATGGCTCCAGCCAGCAGAAGGGCTTCTGGGGCAAGCTGGCCGGTGCCGGCAAGCGGTTGGTGACCGGCGAAGGTCTGTTCACCACGGTGTTCCAGCACCAGGGCCCCAGCGGCAAGCGCAAGGTCGCCTTTGCTGCGCCCTACCCCGGTACCATCATCCCGGTGAACCTGCCGGATGTGGGCGGCACGCTGATCTGCCAGAAGGATTCCTTCCTCTGCGCCGCCAAGGGCGTGGCGCTGGGCATCGCGTTCCAGCGCAAGCTGGGCGTGGGTCTGTTCGGTGGCGAGGGCTTCATCATGCAGAAGCTCGAAGGCGATGGCCTGGCCTTCGTGCACGCTGGCGGCACGCTCTACCGGCGTGACTTGAAGCCGGGCGAGACCCTGCGGGTGGATACGGGCTGCATCGTGGCCATGCAGACCTCGGTGAGCTTCGACATCCAATACGTCGGCAAGCTCAAGAGCGCACTGTTCTCGGGCGAAGGCCTGTTCTACGCCGTGCTGCAAGGCCCCGGCACGGTGTGGCTGCAGTCGCTGCCGCTGTCGCGCATGGCCAACCGCATCGTCATGGCCGCACCGGCGCTGGGCGGTCGTTCGCAGGATCAGGGCTCGCTGCTGGGTGGCCTTGCCACCGGCGGGCTGCTGGGCGGCATGCTGGGCGGCGACGAATAGCCCGTGCCGGTCGGCACCGCCACGCTGGTGCCGACCGGGATGTGACCTCGCACACCACCACCGCAGGCTTCATCACCACCATGCAGTTTCAAAGTCTCAGCTACGGGCCGGGTCTGCCGCCTGGCGGCAGTCGCCTGGCGGCGCGTCTCGACAGCTTTCATCTCACGCTGACGCTGGCAGATGCGCGTCCGCTGAGCGTGCCGCTCACACAGGTGCAGGTGGCGGTGGGTGGCTTCAACGATACGGTGTGGCGCTTCGAGTGGAGCGACTCACAGGGGCGCTGGGCCGTGACGCTCGAAGACCCCGCCACCCAGCAGGGCCTGCTGGGTGGCGGGGTCTTCGAG
>Ga0255093_1001000_pt1 | contig 11413 bp, 7 predicted proteins | sample Colum_Law_RepA_8_2_FD_188437 | JGI IMG/M metagenome (GOLD analysis project Ga0255093, IMG submission 188437) | Freshwater microbial communities from Columbia River, Oregon, United States - Colum_Law_RepA_8d | ecosystem: Environmental > Aquatic > Freshwater > River | place: USA: Oregon | collected...
GATCTTCTCCGCGTGATATCCCGACGACTGTCGGAAGCTGAATCAGCTCACGAATAATTGTGACCTGTTCCGTCGTTTCAGAACCGAGCTTGCGAACACCAACGACAACCGGTCGTCCCGTAGGCCCGGCCAGCATCTTGCCGATCTCGGCGGGTGTCAGACCGTTGGTGGATTTGCTGTCGATTTCCACAATCGCATCGCCGGACCGCAGACCAGCTCGAAACGCTGGCGAACCAGGCAATGGGCTGACAATTTCGAGCCGTCCGCCAATCGCATTGACGTGAATTCCGATGCCGACAAATTCCTGTTCCAGATGCTGCTCAAACTTCGTCATATCTTCCGGAGCGACATACGTGGAGTACTGATCCAGATGACTGGCCATGCCCTGAATTGCCGCATTCACCAGCTCACGGCGATCCACTTCGCGAACATAATTGCCATCAATCTGCTCGTAAGCATCGGCAAACAGTCGCATTAATTCAAAGTCCTGCCGAGCCCGCTCCGCAGCACTCTTCTTATTGTCATCCACTGCACTCCATGTCTTCGCGCCGGCAAAGCCTGCGACGGTGGCAACAAGGCACAGGACTGCAACAAACATGCGATTCATGGGATTGATCCCGAAAGGACTTAACAACAGGCAGGAGCGAGCAGGCAGGGTTACACTTCGCTGAGCATAGTGAGGTGTTTCTTCGGTGCCGGATTCGTCAGAATCCGGCTACTCTCATCATCCACGACTCAGAGTTTAACAAGCAGCAACATTCGATCAGGGCGTCGGTCCCGGAGGACAGTATTCCTTGATCCACTGGAAGATCTCGTTGTGCCAATAGCGGCTATTCGCCGGCTTGGTGACCCAGTGACCTTCATCCGGAAAGTTGATGAACTTGCTGGGAATCCCCTGACGCTGCAACGCCGTAAACGCCTGCTGTCCTTCACTCACGGGAACTCGAAAGTCGAGATCATTGTGAATGATCAGCATCGGTGTCTTAAAGTTAGCAGCCAGTCGATGAGGAGAATGCTTCTCGTATGATTCGCGATTCGATCCCCACGGAGGACCACCGTGTTCGTATTCATCGAACCACAGCTCTTCTGTCGTGGTATACATGCTGTCAAAGTTGTAAACGCCGCAGTGATTGACCAGCGTCTTGAACTTCGTCGTATTGCCTTCAAACCAGTTCATCATATAACCGCCGAACGAGGCTCCGGCGGCGAACATGCGGTCGGTGTCGATGTAAGCCTGTTGCTCCATAAACGCCAGCCCGGCCATCAGATCCACATAACAGCGGCCACCCCAGTCGCCACTGATCTGGTCAGTATACTTCTGCCCGAAGCCGGTGCTTCCACGAGGATTCGGTGCGGCGACAACGTAGCCCTGAGCAGCCCAGATCTGAGGATTCCAGCGGAAGCTCCAACTGTCCGACCAGGCTCCCTGCGGTCCTCCATGAACCAGAAATGCCAATGGCCATTTCTTTGATTCGTCAAAGCCCGGAGGTGTCAAAATCCACATCTGCATCGGATCATCATCAGCGCCTTTGACGGTGATGCTGTTTGCAGATGGAAGAGCCAGCTCCGACAAAAGCTTCTCATTCATCTTTGACAGATTCACGCCGGGCGCCTTCGATCGCAGGAACTGCTCATTGAGCTGCACTGCAAAGACTTCGGCCGGATGAGTCAGGCGACTGTTATTACAGACCAGCACCGCTCCGTCGGCGGAGATGCTGAGATTCATCGAAGTCCCGACGGACTGAGCTCGTTCCGCGATATTGGGACGGCTTACTGTCAGCGCATAAATCGGCTTCGAACCATTGGATTCTGCGGTCGTGATGATCTGGTCGTTGTTACGCCAGACGATTTCGTCGAAAGAAAGATCTATGTCCGGCGTCAGAGAAGCCGGTTCACCCGCCAAAGATCCGTCCAGATTGCATTCAGCAATCAGAATCTCCCACTTATCGGCTTCGTAGCCTGCCTTTCGCTGAGCACGCCAGGCCAGTTTCGTTCCATCCGAAGAAAACATCGGATGACCATCGGCAGCCGGATTACCTGCCGTCAGTGTCTGCCATTCCGTTGTCCCGCCAGCGATGGGGACTCGGCAAAGATCGTAGTTGGTGCTCCAGGCTTCATCAGTCGCAGGAACAGCGGTAAAGACCAAATGAGTGCTGTCGGGAGAAAACGAAAAGTCCTGCGTCGATGAAAATGTTGACGAGGTCGGATAAGAGTCGCGATCTCCAGGAGTCACATCGCGAGGCTCACTGGCAACCAGTTCGCCCGGGACGTCCTCTGTCAGGTCGATCACAAACAGATGCTGACGCTTGTCTTCCACATAGCTGTCCCAGTGACGATAGAACAGGCGTTTGAACACGCGAACCTTGACCGGCGAAGCGGCGATCGCTTCGGCCTTGTCTTTGTTCGCCTTATCGCTTTCAGCAAAAGGCTGCGAGGAGAACTCTGGATACACGGCCGATACAAATGCGATATGCCGCCCGTCCGGGGACCATGTCGCTGTCGAAGCATCTGTACTGATCTTCGTTAACTGCTTCGCTTCGCCACCGTAAGGATTGATGACCCAAAGCTGACTGCTGCCTGATCGAGTCGACTCGAACAAAATCCAGCGGCCATCCGGAGACCATTTGGGACTGTTATCTTTCGCGGTCGGATTGGTCAGTTGCCGCGGCGTCGCGGAACCATCGGTTGGAACCAGCCACAACCGAGACACCGACTTGTTGTTCTTCGAGTCTGTAATTTCCGACGACGCGAAGACTGCCCACTTCCCGTCCGGACTCACATTTGGCGCGCCAACTCGCTGAAACGCAAACAGATCTTCCACATTCATCGGACGTTTCGTCATAGCTTCCTGCGCCTGAGCGGCTTCCTGAGAAAAAAGGAGCGAAGTGCTCAGCAGAATCAATGCCGCTGAGAAGGTTCGGAGTATCATCATGCCATCCTGCAAGAAGAGTCTGAGTTGCGTTTCGTACAAAGCGATCCAGCGATACGCTGTACCGCAGCGGGGGCCATTGTCGTTCAGATTGCAACGTCCGTCGTCCACAACACCACGTAGGATGTCAGGAACACAGGCCGCTTGTCCAGCAAGCGGGGCACTGATTCAAGCATCGCACGGAGTAAGGCGTCGAACGCCATCCTTGTGAGGTCTTCATCCGGCACACTGGCAAACAGATTTAAGTCGAAGTTGCGAACGCAGGCTGCTATGATTCGAAGATCGAGAACGTCGCTCTCTTCCTGAAGTCTCCGGCGCTGTTCTCTATCGACTGTCAGAAGAACTGCCAGAAAGCCACTGCCATGAGTCATAACCGCCGTCAATTTCTGAACCAAACAGGCCAGAGTCTTGCTGGGCTGGCGGCGTCGGTCATGCTGATGGAAGAACAGGCGCGGGCAACCGGGACTGCGGCGGCTGAAGTTGGATCGGGCGGAGTTCTCAAGGCGTTGCATCATCCGGCGAAGGCGAAACGAGTCGTCCAGTTATTTATGGCCGGAGCTGCCAGCCATGTGGATCTCTGGGACTACAAACCATCGCTGGAAAAGCATCACGGCGAAGCCTCAAACTTCGGCGAGCATGTCGAAGCCTTTCAGGATGGACTCGGCCCGTGGATGAAATCACCGTTCAAGTTTGCCGCTTATGGACAGTCAGGCAAATTCCTCAGCGATGCTGTCGAACCGATGGGGGCGGTAGTCGATGACATTGCGTTCATTCATAACATGGTTGGCAAGACGGGAGTTCACAGCCAGGCAACGTATCTGCAGGCCACAGGATTTGATCGCCCCGGTTTTCCCGGCGCTGGTGCGTGGGTCAGCTATGCTCTGGGTTCCATGAACGACAACCTGCCGACATTTGTTGTCCTGCCGGATCATCGAGGATTCGCTAGCAACGGGCCGAAGAACTGGGGCTCGGGATTTTTGGCCGCGAGCACTCAAGGGACAATGATCTTCCCACAGCGGGCAACGCCGATTGAAGATCTCTTTGCGTCAGCCGATTATGTTTCGGCGAAAGCAGAGAACGATGGGCAATCTTTACTGCGATCACTGAATCAGGATTACAGTCGCAGCCGTCCCGGCGATTCGCGTCTGGAGTCACGTCTGCGATCTTATGAACTCGCGGCAAAAATGCAGCTCAGTGCACCCGAGGTGTTTGACTTGTCGAAGGAGACTGAGGCGACTCTGAAGAAGTACGGCCTGAATAATCCCGGCGCGACTTATCCGACGGAGATTAATATTCCCGAGGAAGCCGAATACTTCGGACGCAAGTGTTTGATCGCGCGCCGGATGCTTGAACGAGGTGTCAGGTTTGTGCAGATCTGGTCCGGCAACGACAACGGATTTCCTCGCCGTAACTGGGATAGTCACGAAGACATCGAACGCGACCATAAGCCTCTGGCAATGGGCATGGCGATTGGCACGGCGGCTCTGATTCAGGATCTGAAACAACGTGGGCTGCTGGAAGACACGATCATTGTGTGGACCACGGAGTTCGGACGAATGCCGTCAACTCAGGGCAGCAAAGGCCGCGATCACAATCCGTATGTGTTTACAAACTGGTTATGCGGCGGTGGAATCAAAGGCGGGATCAGTCACGGCCAGTCGGATGAATGGGGCTACAAGCCTCTGGACCGCAATAATCCCACACAGGTTTACGACATTCATGCGACGCTGTTGAATCAGTTGGGTATCGACCACACGCGACTCACGGTGCGGAACGACGGGGTTGATCGACGACTGACCGATGTGCATGGTCATGTGATTCACGAGATTTTAAGCTGATCACAAGGAGGATCAGGCAATGACACTGCTCTACATGGATGATCGTTTTCTGCAGCACGAAACAGGGCAGCATCCGGAGTGCCCGGCGCGGTTGAAGTCGATTCATGCGGCGATCACGAAGTCGGGATTGCTGGAGAAGGTTCGCCAGGTGCCGGTGCGCACGGCTTGCGATGATGACATTCTGCGAGTACACCCGGCGGCTCATTTGGAACAACTGCGGCAGTTCGCGGCAGCCGGTGGTGGTCGCATCGAGGCTGACACCATCATGAGTGCTCAGTCGGAAACCGTAGCCCGCATGGCCTGCGGCACGGCTGTGGATGCGGTTGAACGAGTCATCGCGGGAGAAGATACCACAGCCTTCTGCGCGGTCAGACCGCCGGGACACCATGCGGTGCCTGACGGAGCGATGGGATTCTGCTTGCTAGGCAACGCGGCGATCGCAGCTCGCACGGCCATTCAGCGTCTGGGGCTCAATCGAGTGCTCGTCGTGGACTGGGACGTTCATCATGGCAACGGGACTCAGGATGTGTTCTACGAGGACGGTCAGGTCGGATTCTTCTCTGCTCATCGCTTTCCCTTTTATCCGGGGACGGGGCGCAAAATAGAAACAGGTCGCGGAGCTGGCCTTGGGACGACCTTTAATCTGCCGCTGCAGTTCGGGACTTCTCGCAAGGATTATCTGTCCGCGTTTGAAGGTATGCTGTCCGCCGCCGCCGACCACATGAAACCAGAACTCGTAATTCTGAGCGCTGGCTTTGATGCTCACGCGGATGATCCGATTGGTTCGCTGGGACTTGAGACAGAAGATTTCGAAACGCTGACGAAGCTGGTTCAACAAGTCGCAGCGACTCACGCCAACGATCGACTCGTCAGCATTCTTGAAGGCGGCTACAACCTTCAGCGTCTGGCAGAATGTGTAGAGTTACACTTGAAGACGTTGTTGCCGAAGTAGTGCGAGGTTGATTGGTCTGACTGCTCTCTTTAGTGAGCGGCACGTTGATTTAGTCGTTTAACGGCAAGCCGCAGGCGTTGCTGCTGGATTTCGCCTCCGCCTACGGCTCGCCGTTAAACGAAAACGATCAATACACGATTAAATCGACGCCCGTAGCACCATTCCGCTCACTCAGCCAACACCCTCGGGCTTCAGCCCGAACTCTCCGCTTGACGTGACGAACGAATTCGCTACTCTTTGCCAATATGGCGAATTCATTCGTCACATTTCCGACAGGAGTGTAAGATGGCGCGGGCGGTTTCCAGTCAGCCAACAGAAGTTGAGCTGCAGATCCTTCGAATCCTCTGGGAAAGCGGCGGCTCGACGGCCCGTGAGGTCCACAATGGGCTGACGGAGATCAAGGGCACGACGTATTCGACCACCGTCAAGATGCTATCGGTAATGCTCGAAAAGGGTCTCGTCAAGCGAGACGAAACAGTCACCCCGCAGGTTTATCGAGCGGCGATGAGCCAAAAGGTCACTCAGAAGCGAATGCTGGGAGACCTGATTGAGAAGGTCTACAACGGCTCGGCGATGAGTCTTGTGCTGCAGGCCTTGTCATCCGGAAAAGCGTCGGCGGATGAGCTGGCGGAAGTTCGCAGAATCGTCGACGAACTGGAAGGGAAGTAGCCATGATGTCAGGTCTGATGGTGGTTGTTCCGTTTTGGGTTGAAAGTCTGGGATGGATGCTGGTGCATTCGCTGTGGCAACTGGCGATCGTGGCAGTACTGGCCGCGGTGTTGCTTCGATTGCTGCGGAAGCGATCGGCTCGAATGCGGTACGCTATGGCGGTTGCGATGCTGGCGTTGATGGCGATCGGGCCTGTCGTGACTTGGTGCCTGATCTCGGTAGAACCAGTCCGGCCGGTATCTTCGTCGCAACGTTTGGAACGATCCGTGACTTTACAACAAGTGGCCTCAGTGGTGCAAAAGCCTGTGACCACCGAGGCAGGCTCGGTGGGGTTTGGGGATGTGCGGCCCGTTGAGGTTGTGGCAATTCCTTTGGCGGTTGAGGCCGAAGCAGTCGATGTCCCCGGACCGAGTTCCGCACTAACGGGTACTTCCGGCCGTGAAACGGCTGTAACCTCGACGCTGGCCGACCGGAAGTCAGCATCGGCTGTAACTCTCGTTCGCGACTCCATCGAGAAGATCGCTCGGGCCATCAAACCTCGCCTGCCCATTCTGGTGAGCGTTTGGTTATTGGGAGTACTGATCTGTTCCATCCGACCCATCTGGGGCTTGTGGATTCAGTGGCGTTTGCGCCATACCGGTTTGCAGCCTGTGCCTGAGTCGATTCAATCCACGTTGAATGCGCTGATACAAAAGTTGCGACTAACGCGAGCCGTACGAATCGCCGAGTCCGCTCTGGTCAAGGTGCCGCTGGTTGTTGGGTATGTCCATCCGATGATTCTGTTGCCCGCGAGCGTCATCACAGGGCTGACATCTTCTCAACTGGAAGCGGTCCTCGCTCACGAGCTGGCTCATGTTCGCCGACACGACTGGCTGATCAATACGCTGCAGGTGATTGCCGAAACACTGCTGTTTTATCATCCAGCCATCTGGTGGTTGTCGTCGCGAATTCGTCAGGAACGAGAACTCTGCTGCGACGATATTGCTCTCGGCCTGGACGTCGACAAAGCCGTCTTCGCGAGGACGCTGCTGACATTGGAAGAGCTGCGACAGAAAGCGATGGTTCCAGCCATGGCCGCGACCGGAGGCGACCTGACTGCACGCGTGCGGCGCCTGCTGATCACGCCTCACACCACTCCATCATCTGGCGGAGGCACAATCATGGGGATGTTGGTCGTGGTGATGTCGTTAGTCCTGATGGTGACATCTTTGTTCGCTTCCGGTCCTGCCGAAAAGGCAAAAGCCACACTCGTTAATTCGACCACAGCGAGTCGAGATGATGATGCCACACCGGACGTTGATGGAGATGCGCTACCGGTTGCCGGACAGAATGATTCTCCGGCCGCCGAGCCAAATGCGCGGCAGCGTTCCATTCAGGTGTTTGACGAAAAAGAGGAGCCCGTCGTTGGTGCCGACGTTCGACTTTCGTTTCAGCAGGACGGCCAAGTGCCGTCCCCGAAGAATTGGCTGATCGCCGCAAAAACGAAGGAGCAAGGCATTCTTACTGTGGAGGCTCCATTAGAAGCGAATAAGGTTTACATGACCATAGTCGCTGATGGATTCAGCGAGTTCCGCGACCAGCGGCCGGCGATCGGTGAATCGAAGATTCGCCTCAAGCGCGGCCGCATAATTCGCATTCGGGCTTTTGATCAGACTGGTGATCTTCTGCGAAAAACAGTGCCCATGCTGGCTGGCAATCACGGACACTGGGGAAGCGAGTTTACTTCTCAGGCAGATGGGACGGTCAAATCTCCGCCAATTGAACTGAATCGACGATTGATGCGAGTCGTTACCGCTACGCAGAACGGTCTACTCCTGTTTAGTGATCTCATTGATTTGGAAACAGCTCAACCGGGAGCGGATGGTGTCATAGACGTGCTGTTGAAGCCTGGAGTCAGGATTACCGGGAAGTTGGATGATTCCGTACCACGGCCAGTCGGCGAGGGTTACGTCCAATTGCGAGTCTGCGAGGGACCGAATCACAGGCTTGAAATGCCAACGAGTGACGTCTCTGATCGACCAGCATCTCCATGGAGGAATTCGTGGATCTGGGAAGATTCAGCCGCGGTACAACCAGATGGAACGTTTGTGTTCGAATCTGTCCCCTCTGGAGGACTCGCTCAGATTCATGTGATTGTAGATGGATTCATGTCAGCGAATCCTCCGATTGATGAACTCAGCAAATTGCTACGGGCCCATAATGGGGGCGACATAAAGACGTCTGAAGCACTCCGAAAGTATCTCAGCGGCGTCAACATCTGGCCCCAAATGGTGCCCGTAGATTCAGAGAGCGTGGAGGTACTTGTGAAATGCCGCCCCACAGCCTCCTGCAATCTCCGGATCCTTGATCCTTCGGGCAAACCTGTATCCGGTGCTGCCGTGAGCTTCCACCTAAATGCCACGACGATATTCTCAGGAGCGTTCCCTCCGGGACTCGGTTCCTTTAACAATTCAAATCTTGCGGAGGACATCCTCTATGATGTTTCTCCATTCTCAACGCTAAAGGGTGAACCTTCCAGAACACCACGGGGTACGTTCCGTAACAAGCAGAAGGCATGGGAGAATCGTTCGTATCATGAGGTACTTTCGGATGCGAATGGGCGAGCAATGATTCGAAACCTGCCCGCAGATTGCAGACTAAATTTCATGGTAAAAGCCGAAGGATTTCTGCTTCCTGAATCTCCGTTGTATCAGCCGCTCAGTCCGAGACATTATATCAGTAAAGATGTTGGCTACATGGATCTGCTGGCAGGCGAAATCAGTGAGTCGACGATCTACCTTGAACGTGCGGAGCCGGAAGCAAACTATCTTGAACAGGATCAGCCAGTAGCAAGTCGCAAAATCATGGTGGTCGACCACAACGGCGAGCCGATTGAAGGTGTCTCGGTCGCAGTCGCTGAAATTCGCGTGGGAGCAAAGAACTGGCATAAATGGAGTACACAGCGATTTGGTGCTCCTCAACACGCAACAACGGATCGTTCTGGGCGAGCAGAACTGCTGATTCCCAGCTTGATCGAGGGTGTCGTCGCGGAACAAATTCGACTCGCGGTAAACTGGAGGAGTGAGGAAGCAATAGTCAGTGGTGAGCTAGTAGAGATACCTTTGAAGGCGGATGGTAGAGTGATCTCTATTGTGCCAGTTCAAGGACAACCCCAGCTTTTCGACGTGATCTACGCTCAAGTGCGATAGCTGATGAAACGGACGATTACAGACCAATTGCTGAGGGGACCTAACTCCGAACTCAGTCCTTCCAGTTGCCTTTCAGTGGTGCGGGCGATTGCTTGACTGTGTCGCCCCGTTTGGTTTTAGAATGCAGTTGCAATCATCGGTGACAAGACTTTTGTCCACTCAAGCTCTATGGTCTTATCGTTTGCTGGGTGAGAATCCCGGCGGGAGAATGGGCGCGATTGCTTGAGATCTTCAGAATAAGGTGGTTGGCCGGATCCCGTGGCTGCTATGCCGTTGTGTGTGTGTTAGCAGCCAAAAGGATTCTGTGTCGATGATACTCGACTGAATTTCCCACCTGAACTCTGAAAAGGAGGGTCTTAAGAATGGTCCGTTCATTCTGGTTATGCATGTCAGTTCTGGCGATCGCGGCGATTGGTGTTGGCTCGCAATTAAGTTCTGCGGCTGATCCCATTGAACCTGCAAAAGCCATCGTTCCAACGAAAACGATTGCACTCGTTTCAGGCGAATTAAAGCAGCACTGGTATACATGGCTGACGGATGATCGTCACGAGGATCCTCGCGGAGTTTTCGCCATGCAGCCCGATGGGACGTTGCGGATTTCCGGCGACGGCTTCGGAGGACTCATCACTCACAATGAATATGCAGACTATTATCTGTACATGGAATACCGCTGGGGAACGGCGACTTTTCGAAATCGAGTTAAGGCGGCTCGCGATGGAGGAATTCTGCTGCATTGCCAGGGGCCGGATGGAAACTTCGGCGGAACCAAAGAAGCTCCGGGCCCATGGATGAACTCCGTCGAATGCCAGATCATCGAAGGTGGCGTCGGCGATATCCTCGTTCTGCAAGGTGTGGACGGAGCTGGCAACATTCTGCACGCTGAAGCAACTTGCGAGGTATCACGCGACCGCGACGGCGAAGCCGTGTGGACGCCGGGTGGGAAGAAGGAAACCTTTACAGCGGGACGAATCAACTGGTCTGGTCGCGATCCGGATTGGAAAGACGAGATCAACTTCCGAGGTGCAAAAGATGTGGAGAGCCCCGGTCAGGAATGGACGACTCTGGAATGCTTCGTCAAAGGCGACAAGCTGACTTATCGCGTTAACGGGGTCATCGTGAATCGCGCGGAGAACGTGCAGCCGCGACAAGGCAAGATTCTGCTGCAGACAGAGGGAGCAGAGATGTTCGTTCGCAAAATGGAACTACGACCATTGCCGAAAGAGATCCCCTGATCTCTTCCGGCTGCATCAGAATGTTGACTTAATCAGCCGGAACGCGCTAGCGCGTCTGTTGATTTAGTCGTTTAACGGCAAGCCGCAGGCGTTGCTGATGGATTTCGCCTCCGCCTGCGGCTCGCCGTTAAACGAAAACGATCGATGCACGATTCAATCAACAGCCCGTTCGCGTCCGGTTCTCGCCGCTCTCGAGGTTTCAACAGCTTATTACTTGTTGTTCCTTCCTGAGCGACCACTCTTCGATCGTGAACTGCTATTCCCGTTCTGATTAGCCGCCTGCTGTCCACCGCCCGGGCCTCCCATCGGAGGTCCGGCGGCCAGTTGCTGGACCTGTTGAGCCGTCAGGATCTGAGCCAATTGCGCGTCGACCTGAGCTTGCAATGTGGCCAGTTGCTGGCGCTGAGCGTCTGTAAGCTGCAATTGGTCCTGAACAAAGCCCGGCAGGATCTCGCCCGGTCGAGGCGGGCCACCATGTTCTCCACCGCCTGGTCCGCCTCCACCTTGTGGGCCGCCGCCCTGGTTGTGCATTGCGGCCATCAGTTCTTCACGAGTCACCGCGCCGTTGCCGTTGATATCAGCCTGCTTCAGCATCTGTTGTAATC
>Ga0255093_1001003_pt1 | contig 11386 bp, 8 predicted proteins | sample Colum_Law_RepA_8_2_FD_188437 | JGI IMG/M metagenome (GOLD analysis project Ga0255093, IMG submission 188437) | Freshwater microbial communities from Columbia River, Oregon, United States - Colum_Law_RepA_8d | ecosystem: Environmental > Aquatic > Freshwater > River | place: USA: Oregon | collected...
CTATCAAGCGCCCGCGGTGCCGCGACTCCAGCCGCGGCGACCGAGGGTTACTCGGTTGCCGCTGCCGCTGGCGATGGCTCTGATGGCTGATTCAGGTCAGCCAGTTGTCCGGGCACGGGATCGCAGGCGCGCCGGCGTTTGCGGTCGTCGCGTTTGCGATTGGCAAGCCGGCGGGCTTCTTCGATGCGATGCTGAAGTACGTACTGCGGATGGGCCTGAGCCCAGTTGTTTGGCAACAGAGGCTTCAGCGCGTCTTCAGGCAACTTGTCAGCCAGCGATTTTGCATATGCTCGAAACTCGGCTGCGGACAATCGATTGGCTGCCTCGATATCAAGGACTTCAAGGTTGTGTTCGGCACGCAGCCACGTCATCTGCAGCAGCAAATCATGAACATAAGCGAAGGGTTCCAGATGATGCCGTTTGGCATTGGCCATGATGGTGAACAGGATACTCATTCTGCAGCCGGCCTGTTCGCTGCCGACGAACTGCCAGTTCTTGCGGCCGACAGCGATTGCTCGAACTGTGCGTTCGCTAAGGTTGTTATCGATCGAGAGCCGGCCATCCGTGGTGTAGGTGTTGAGCGCCTTCCAGTTATTGCCTGTGTATCGGATGGCTTTGGCAGTGAGTGACTTTGGCAGAACGCCTTTGGGCAGGTCATGCGATCCGAACCTGCTGTGTTCGTCGACCCTCAGCCAGTCAGCAAACCGCTTCAGCATGGGAACTGATTCGGCCTGCCGCAATTCGCGTCGTTCATCAACGGACAGGGTGCGTGCACGATCTTCGATATCGTACAGATGGCGAATCCATGACAGTACGATCGAGCAGGTTTTGTGGTCGCTTTCCAGAGCCTGTTCAAAGTATCGGCGCGCGTGTGCCCAGCATCCGACCTCAACGATGCCGGAATTGCCTCCGAGAAATAAACTGTCATACCCGCTGTATGCATCCGCATGCAGAAATCCGGACCATCCTTTGAGCACGGTCTCTGGCCCATCTCGATGGCGACTGATTGTGAAATCGTAGCAGGTGTAGGGGGCATCATCTTCAGGGCTGTAGACCCAGAGTCTGCCTCGCGGCAGGGATACAGCTTTGGCTCGAGACTTCACATCGCGGCTGTTGTTACCAAAAAACTTGACCTGAGTGTCGTCGGTCCACAACACTTTCTGAGCCAGAATTCGTTGAGTGATGTAGGCCGTCAATGGCAGCAGCAGCAGCGCCGCATGGTGCATCCAGTCACAGAGCGTGGATCGAGGAATATGAAGGCCACTGCGGACCAGGATGTCTTCACTGCGAAACGTGGGAAGATGGTCACCGGTCTTGCTCGTAATCAATGATGCAAGGAGGCTGGCTCCAGCGACGCTTTTCGCTATGGGTACGATTGGTGCGGGTGGCGTTGTGACACCGCTCTTGCCACAGGTGCAGGCGACTTTCCGGCGGTGATAGTTGTGAACTTCGAGCCTTGCGGGAATGAGTTCGATCACCTTTGTGACTTCTTCGCCGATACAGACTTTTTCTGAGCCGCAATGAGTACAGACTTTGTCAGCGGGATCGACGTCCACTTCATGATGTATCTGCGGCAGCGACTCAAGACAAAGCTTCCGTGATTCGCGCTTCTTTTTGCGGACCTCGGCTGGCTTCGCTTCTTCCGGATTTGGTGCGGCAGCTTCAGCAGGCTCAGGCGGGACTTGTTCGGACGTCACCAGACTTCCCATTGGGAACAAATGCTTCTGCCGCGGATCTTCAGTGAATCGCTCGCGACGCGATCCATAAACCCAGCGACGATACATGTCGATCTCATGAAGCGCCTTCTGATGTGCTTCCCTGAGCTCTCCTAATTCTTTCCTGACGCCTTCGATCGATTCCTGAAGCCCTGCATTTTTCTGCTGCTCTTCGGCGTGCTTTTGCTGAGACTCGGCGACAATCCGCAATTGATCAGCGACGCTCTGCTTCAGCGCAGCCAACTCCGCAGTAAACTGCGCCAGCATTTCGTGGCACTCAGCAAGTTTTCTGGGGAAGGCTCGGGAAGCGGACATAGGTATAACTGGGAGCATCACAACCGCGCGGAGGAAGGCGTCGCAGAGCAGGTTGTGGAGAGTGAATCCGGTGATCGATGTCATTCACAGTGTGACATTCGTGATGAACACTATTTGGCGCATTGCATGTAACAGGGCCAGGTCAGTTTGATAAGTTTTTAGAAAAAATTTCGAAATGATTTTTGACTCATTTGATCGCATGAAAAAGGCCACTCTTCGGCGTCGAAGAATGGCCCCTCGATGACATGTTTCTGACCGCTGGCCGCGATCAAACAGCCGCCGGCCTCTGAAATCGCAGCCTCCTCTTTGCGGACTTCAGATCAATCCCGCGGAGGATCATTGCGAGTTCGTGAGCTTCGAGTTCAATCGCAGCTGTATTCGCGTTTGAATCTGCCACGTGCCGCGCTCGAGACGCTTGTACCAGATGACAAAGCCATCTGAATCCCAGAAGATTGCCTTCATGCGATCTCGGCGTTTGTTGATGAAGAGAAACAGATGTCCGCTGAGCGGATCCAGTTGGGTAACCGTTCACAGTCCTTTTAGCCAGCGGGGAGCAACCTTGGGGCCGTTTTGCCCGCGAACAGGTTTTTGACCGCTTCCCGGATGTAGTCAAACGCAGCGAGCCCTTGTCGTCGGCAGGTCTCTACTGTTGAGAAGATGACCGACAGGTTCCGACTGCCGGTTTGCTCTTCGGTGCTGAAACTCAGTTTGCGAAAGATGACGGCCTTGCGGATTGTCTGTTCCGCGATGTTGTTGGTCGGAGATACACCGTCATGTGCAGCGAACACGAAAAGGCTGGCACAGGCGTTGCCCAGTCTGCGGCAGGTTTCTGCGGTCTTCGGATCGTTACACATCGATCCTTCGAGTAATCCATCGAGGATTTCTCCCTTCAGGCGTCGCAGATGTGTGTCAAACGTTTGTCGTTTTGTGACGTTCCGCTTGCAGCGATTCCAGTGGTGAATCATCTCTCGACCCGACTGCAGTAATCGAGTTCCGATTGGCTCTGAAGCACCGCCGCGATCGACCATTGCTCGAAAATCGCGAATCAGTGTGCCCAGCAGAACTGGTGGCGACCGTCAGGTATGTCACTATACGCGCTGAAGCGATCGCTCGTCACTACGCCCCGATAGTCATCGCCCATGGTGGCATGGACCACGCTTCGGGATCTCGACTGATGAATCGAGTAAAGGCTCGCACGTGGGCCAACAGCAACCCACATCCAGGCTCGATCGTTGTTTTGTACCCAGCCGGTTTCATCGAGGTTTATAGTAGCGGATTTGCGGACGTCCGCCACGATTTCTTCGTAACCCGCCTGCAGAGACTTGCGCCCGATTGTCTGCAGACGGCTGATTTGGCCATCTGAGATACTCAGACCAAATAAATCCCTCAGAAGGGTAGCCATAATTCTCTGACTGATCCTCCCCAGCCCCGTCAGCAGGGTGACCGTCGCCACCAGATTTGGCCCAAATTGCCCCGCCGGTACTCCCGAAGGAAGTTTCGCTGTCGTATATTTTCCACAGCAGGAACACTGACGAGTGTGAATTTGGTGCTCAGTTGTTACAGGTTTTATTGGTGGAATATCGGTCACCTGGTGCCTGCGTGGGTTGGGGTCGCTACCCATGAGCTTGCTGCCGCAGGAACTGCAGGAGTGGGGAACGTGTTCTTCGACCTTGTCGCACTGCTCCGTTGGAATCAATTCTCTTTCGCGTTTGACATGCCCTGCCTGTCCACCGCGTTTCCTGCCTGTCGAAGTCTTTTCGGTCTTCGGTGGCGTGTGCTCCGGGCGATCACTTGAAGGTGGCATTGACGAGTTGCTGGAGTTCGTCGCCAATCGCTGCCGCAGGTCCCTGTTTTCCTTCTCCAGTTCTGCAACACGCCTCTCGCTGGTCTCCAATCGTGCTTCGAGAGAACTCAGCCGAGCCAGAAGTTGCGTGACGAAAGCCCGCACTGCGGGCGTCATTTCATCCAAAAGCTCAGGTGGTATTTCGTTTGTTTGCGGCATTGCGGTGGTATCGCAAATTCCGCAAATTTCTCAAAGAGCAGTTTTCGAGCTGTGAACGGTTGCGAAAAACCACAGCGTTGGACTGCAGCGCCGGACTAAAGCGCCGACTCAGGTTCGGCCGTTTGATATCCATCGTTGAGTCTGTCTGGACAGGCAGATCTTCGACCAAGGTTTTCGAGGCACGGTGCTCAGCGTATGATCTCAGCCTCTGATCAGTCACCGCGTTCCGCATCCTGCGGCCGTGGAATTCCGGGGGAAGGTGCGCAGAAGATATGAGCGTGACAGTGTTGCGGTGCTGCTGTGCGGTCGTGGGGTGGTTGTTGCTGCTCTGGCTGCCGAGTCCGGTGCAGGCTGGCGATGATGTTCAGCCGCGGCGACTGAACGTCGTGGTCGTACTGATTGACGATCTGGGCTGGGGTGATTTCTCGTGTTTCGGGAATACGGCCGCGAAGACTCCGAACATCGATCGGCTGGCGTCCGAGGGTCTGCGTTTCACGCAGTTCTACGTCAATGCTCCGATTTGTTCCCCCTCACGCTGTGCTCTGACAACGGGTCAGTATCCGCATCGCTGGCGGATCACGTCGTACCTGAACAACCGAGCGGACAATCGCCGCAGGGGTGTCGCGGACTGGCTGGATCCTGCTGCACCAACTCTGGCAGGACAGCTCAGCCGCAATGGTTATGCGACCGGACATTTCGGGAAGTGGCATCTGGGTGGGCAGCGCGATGTGGATGATGCACCGGCAATTTCCCGCTACGGCTTTGAGCAGTCGCTGACAAATTTTGAAGGCATGGGGGCGAAGTTGCTGCCCCTGACGCTGAAGCCCGGGCAACAGCAGCCGGGACGCATCTGGGCGGATGCGGAACGACTGGGACAGCCGGTGACATGGATGCAGCGATCCGAGATCACCGGGGGATTTGTGGATGCCGCTGTGTCGTTCATCGCCACTGCCCGGCAACAGCGTCGTCCGTTTTTTATCAACGTCTGGCCGGACGATGTGCACAGCCCGTTCTGGCCGCCCGTGGATCAGTGGGCGACCGGCAAACGCGGTTTGTATCATGCTGTCCTGCAGTCCATGGATCGGCAGTTGGGGCGTCTGTTTGATGCTCTGAGAGCTGATCCGGAGTTGCAGCAGAATACGGTGGTTGTGCTGTGTTCAGACAATGGTCCGGAGCCGGGAGCGGGTAGTGCGGGGCCCTTCCGCGGCGCGAAGACTCAATTGTTCGAGGGTGGAATCCGTTCGCCACTGATCGTATGGGCCCCGGGGCTGATGGAACGCAGCCGGGTGGGGACGGTCAACCGGAAGTCCGTGTTGGCGGCCTTCGATCTGGTGCCGTCATTGCTGAGCCTGGCGGGAGTCAGAGCCGACGGTACTGTGACGTTTGACGGAGAAGACATCGCCGAGACGCTTATCGGACGCAGCGAGGCATCCCGGCAGGCTCCGATCCACTGGCGTCGTCCGCCGGACCGCAAGAATGCTCCGCCGGCCCTCAATCAGCCCCAACCGGACCTCGCAGTCCGCGAAGGTCGCTGGAAACTGTTATGCGACTATGATGGATCCAATCGGCAATTGTACGATCTGCAGGTGGATGAGTCAGAGACAACCAATCTTGCAGCGGGGAACAGGGAACTGGCTGCCCGGCTGGCTGAGCTCTCTGTTGCATGGCACCGATCGATGCCAGCCGACCTGGGGCCGGAGCTGGGTGCCGCAGTGCTGCAGGGGTTGCTCGAGGGCTCAAAGTAGAGTCGCTGCCTGTGGCAGTTCCACGGCGACGTGAACGCACTTTTTCAGGCTCAACGTCCGATGACTCGGCTCCTGCCGAGCCGTTCCCCCCTTGGGAGGGCGCGTCTCCCGCTGCGCCGTTCCCCCCTTGGGAGGGCAAGTCTCCCGCCGAGCCGGACAACCCTCGGGAGTGCGAGTCTCCCGCCGAGCCGGACGTCAGTTGTCAGTGTTCAGTAATCGCAAAGTCCCCCCGTTGGGACGGAGGCTCCCGCTGAGCGTGGAATACAGCAGCGTGCCGAGGTGTTCGGCTCAGCGGTGGCTTCGCCCTCCAGGGAGGGTGAACACCCGATGCCATCCAATCTGCCGCTGCGCACAGGATTGCGCGTTGACCCTGAAAGTCCCGGGCTACGGTGTCGGGAGCAGCGACGACGCGGGCAACTGCTGGATTTGCAGGCGATAGGGATGCGCCGGACCGCCACGGTCAAGTGCATCCTGCAGCGTGATCAGATAACGACCCGCCGGCAACGCCGACTCAATCACCGAATCCCGCGACAAAACTGTTCCGCTGCCGTCGTCACTGCTGGCCACAATCGTACCACTGGCGGTCCACAGCGTCAGCATCGAGTCCAGATTGGAACCCAGTGACGCTGCGTCCACCTGAATCCGGATCGCCGTCGCCTGAGTCAGCTCAAACGAATACACGTCCACGTTGGTGTCTGCATGAATGCTGCCGACAATCAACTGCGGTACAGAAATCTGCTGCCCCTGACGAAAACCGTCATTCGGCTCCTGCTCCTGAATCAACGGCAGCACGCTGCCAATCAGCAGACGTCTGCCGGCGGAATCTCCACCAGCCGTGCGCACGCTGACTGTGACCGCATCCGCCGTAAATCCGGCCGGAACTTCAATGTCCAGTTCCAACTGTTCGTCCCCGATCTGCTCGGCTTTCTGCCTGCCTGGTACCGCCGCAGCCGCATGAGATACCACCGCAATCTGTACCTCCGAGCGGTCCGCCACCACGGCTACCGGATCCTTCAACAGCCAGCCCCGCAGTATGACTCGCGTCTTCACACCGGGCAACACGCCCAGCGGACTGATCAGCGCGATTCGTGGTGGCTTCGCCGGTGACGGCTCCTGCGCCCGCAGGCTGTCGCCCTGTCCCTGACACAGCGCCATGCAGCAGACACAGATCAGAGTTCTCAGACAACCGGTATGGCCGACAGAATGCTCAGCCATACAAAGCCTCAATCTGCCGGCCTTCGTTCAGAATCGGCACCGGGCGGCCATCCGGAGTATACAGGTGCTTGTGAGGATCAATTCCCAGCGACCTGTAAATCGTAAAGGCCACATCCGCCGGGCCAATCGGCGAATCCACAACCTGGGCTCCGTCTCGATCCGTCTGCCCCAGAACTCGGCCCGGCACGACGCCTGCCCCGCTGAACAGCAGTGAAGCGACCGGCCCCCAGTGATCCCGACCCGCATCCTTGTTGATTTTCGGAGTCCGTCCGAATTCACCCATCGCCACCACCAGCACATCCTGCTGCAGGCCTCGCTGATGCATGTCGGTCACCAGAGCAGAAAAGCCACGGTCGAAATCAGGCAGCTTCTTTTCCAGACCTTCCCAGATCTTCGCGTGATGGTCCCAGCCGGCAAAGTTCACGGTCACAAACCCGACACCGCGTTCCACCAGCCGACGTGCCAGCAGACAGCTCTGCCCGAACGTTGTCCGTCCATAGCGGTCCCGCAGTTCTGCAGACTCCGCATCAATCGCGAAGGCATCACGAGCTTCCCCGGACAACACCATCTCGGCCGCCCGCTTCTGAAACTGATCGTACGCCGCCAACTGGTCATTCGCCTCGATCGATCGAGTCACCGCATCGACACTGGCCAGCAGCGACTGTCGCCGCTGCACTCGCACATCCGGCAGTGGCTCTGCACGCGTCACATCCCGCACACGGTAATTCTGCTCGTTCGGATCACCCGCCTTGAAAGACTCGTAACGGCCCCCCAGATAAGCACTCTTCCCCAGCTCCCACGTAAAGGACGGATTGCGAGGAATAGCCACATAGGGCGGCAAAGTTCCGGGAAATCCACTTTCGTGCGCAGCCACCGCCCCGATCGCCGGCCAGTCACCAAAGGGTGTCCCGAAACGCCCGGACATCACCCAGTTGGTCGCCGTTTCATGATGGTCGTTGTTGTGCGCTCCGCCACGGTGCAGACAGACTTGATCCATACACTGCGACATCAGCGGCAACAACTCGCAGATCTGCAGCCCCGGCACAACCGTGTCGATCGGCGAATACTTGCCGCGAATGTCAGCCACCGCATCCGGTTTCATGTCGAAACTGTCATGGTGCGACAGTCCTCCGCCCAGATACACCAGAATCACACTCTTCGCCCGCCGACTGGCGGTTGACGACGGTTGCTGCTGGTCAGCCGCACGGAGCAGATCGGCCAGACTGAGCCCCCAGCCTGTCAGTGCTCCAGCCTGCACGAAACTGCGTCGGGAAGACTGTGACAGATGAATCTTCAACATCGTTAAGCCTCAGTGCTGAAAGGCAAATTCACGGGAATTCAGCAGGGCCCAGAACAGGTCCTGAAACACGCTCGGACGCTCGTCCGCCGCAGCCGCTGACAGTTGAGCGTGGACAGAAGTCAGCTCAGACTGCGTGGGCCGCCGACTGAGCGTTGCCTGAAACAACTCGCTGATCACCGTCTCGTCCGCAACACCATCGGCCAGCAGCCGCTGCAGTCGGCCTTCCGGTGCCTGAATTCGAGCCATCAGGGTGTCGCTGTTCTGCAGATGCAGCAGCTGCGGCAGCGTCACATCCCCGGATCGCTCGCAGGCACACGCTGTCACCCGCTCAGAACGACCAAACAGCGTCAGAAAGTACGAGTCGAGGCCGGGATCAGGTACCTGAATTGCCCGAATCCCCAGCGGATACCCCGCAAACGGCTCCGGCTGGTCCGTCGCTGCGCCGATGGCATCCAGCAAAACCTCGGCAGGCAGCCGACGCGCCATGGCATGCGAATAAAACCGCTGGTCATGCTGATTGTCTGGCAGTGTCGAAGCCGAAAGCTGGTAGGTCCTGGAATTCAGAATCAGCCGCATCACATGCTGCAGTTGAAAATCCGACTGCACGAACTGCTGGTTCAGATACTGCCAGAGTGCCGGGTTCGATGGCGGATTGGTGGCACGCAGATCGTCCACGGGTTCCACCAGTCCGATGCCGAGAAAATGTTTCCATAAACGATTCACCATCGCAGCCGAAAACCACGGGTTCGCCGGGGCTGTCATCCACTCCGCCAACTGCAGTCGCGGATCCGTCCCGGCCGGGATCTGAACCGCACTGCGATCAAGCTGCCGCGGAGACAGCAGCACACCGGTGCGCGGCTGCCTGACGGTCACCGCAGCCTCGAGGTTCTGACGGATTTCACCCTCCAGTTCACTGATCCGTTTCCGGATTCCATTCTGTTCGTCCGCCACTGTGGACTGCTGCAGCTTCGTCTGCTGCTCTGACAACTGCTGTTTCAGATTCAGCACGTGTCGAGTAGCCACGTGCAGGCTTGTATCCGCTTCATCCGGATTGCGACGCTGCAGAGCCAGTCGCGAAAAGAAGGCCGTGAAGTGGTAATAATCGTCCTGTGTGTATCGTTCCAGCGGATGATTGTGGCAGCGAGCACACCCGATGCGAGTGCCCAGAAAAGCCTGCGCCACGGAATCGGCGATCTCCGATTCCTCTGCCGACTTTTCACCGATCGTCACGATATAGTAGCCAACGGCAGGATTCTCTGAGGTGCTGCCGGTGGCCAGCAGGACATCCGTGGCAATCTGCTTCCAGTTGCGTCCCGCCACCAGCTGCTGGCGTATCCACTGATGAAAACTGCGAACACCCTTGCGTCCCCGCACGTCGTGATCACGCTCCACACGATTCTGCAGCAGATCCCCCAACTGCAGCGCCCAGTAGTCGTAAAACTCGGGCCGCTGCAGCAGACTGTCCACCAGCGTGGCACGCTTGTCCGGCTGAGTATCCTCAGTGAATGACCGGACTTCGGCGGGTGTGGGCAGGGTACCGATGGTGTCCAGCATACTGCGGCGCAGGAAGGCAGCATCGTCGATCATCGGCGACGGTGGAATTCGCAGGGCCTGCAGGCGACCAAACACGTGCTGATCAATCGCCTGATCGCCGACGGCATAAAGTTCGTGTGCGGGCTGCTGGTCACGCGGCATCGTGAAGGTCGCCACCTGCACTTCGCCCTGATAAGTGACTCGCACGACATGCTCACCGGGCCGCAGAGCCTGGACTCGCCCGCCAGCATCCGCGTCCAGAATAGAAGTGTCCCCGGAAGCAAAGCGAGCCAATGACGTGACATCACGCTGAGTACCATCGCTGTAGAACGCCTGCGCAGACAACTGCACCGAATCACCAGGACGCAGGACCGCGGCGGCCGGAGTGATTTCCATGCGCAGAAGTGTGGGATCGGACGCGAGCGGACCGGGCAGGCCCGCTGCAATCCAGTTCAGCAGCAAGGTCTCTGCAGAACTGCCCCGAACAATGCGGCGACCACCGGCATGCACGATGGTTCCATTGGCCTTGCCCACCAGCAGGCTGGCAGCCGGGGAAGCCGGGTTGATGCGGCGACCACGGGATTCACGAGTCAGCGATTCGTAGTCAGCCTCCGGAGCAAAACCGCGAAGCGACAGGCGGAAGCCGTTCTGGCCGGCCAGCTTCCCGTGGCAGCCACCGGAATTGCAGTCGTAGCGAGTGAGCAGAGGCAGAATGTCGTTGACAAATGATGGCACCGCCGGGGCAGTCTGGGCCAATGCCGAATTCGTGAGACCGGCAAATGCGAACAGCAGCAGTGACAGGATCAGGCGGCCCGCGGGCAGCAATCGCCAGTCACCGAAGCGGGGGCCGTCGAGATGATGATGGCGGTGGGCGACGAACATGACATCCAGGCCGAAGGATGGTGGGTAGTGGCGGGTGGTGACCCCACCCCCCGACCACTCCCCTTTTAGTGTGAGAAAAGCGGGAGGGCAACTGGAAAAGGTGCGGAATGTGGGTTTCCGTGGGTGGTGGCGGGACAATTTTCTGGTCGCGGATGTCGCTGCACTGTGTCAGCCGGCAGACAGCGTAACATGCGACGCCTGATCATGGCCCACCGTCACCAGCGTCCGATCACTCAGCATCTCAAATGCATGCAGATGGTTCCCCAGCTTTTCCTGCGCCAGCAGTTTGCCAGTCTCCAGCGACCACGCGCTCAGAAAACCACCGTTGTCCCCGCCCGCTGCCAGCAGCCACTTCTGGTCCCCACTGAACTGCAGTTTCTCCACCAGCCCCTTGTACTTGCTGTCTTCGATCTCATGCACCCGCTCACCTGTCGGCAAACGAAATACTTCAATCCGCGACTTGCCCTCCAGATGGTCAATGTTCCCCACCTGACCCATGCCCCCAACCGCCAGCAGACTGCCGTCACCGGAAAATGCCAGTGACCTGATGCCGCCAATCGAATGCCGTCGCGCTTTCGGATCCCACGTGTACATCACCGGCGTTTCAATCGTCTGCTGAATCTCGCCCGTCGCAACGTCTCGAATCAGCACCTTCCCCGTCTTGTTGCCCGTGGCCAGT
>Ga0255093_1001007_pt1 | contig 11357 bp, 8 predicted proteins | sample Colum_Law_RepA_8_2_FD_188437 | JGI IMG/M metagenome (GOLD analysis project Ga0255093, IMG submission 188437) | Freshwater microbial communities from Columbia River, Oregon, United States - Colum_Law_RepA_8d | ecosystem: Environmental > Aquatic > Freshwater > River | place: USA: Oregon | collected...
CCTTGAAGGCACCGTCTCTGGAGGCTTCAAGGAGTTCTTCGACTCGCAGGCTGATTGCCTCATAATCCTGCATCAATGATGCGTGTTGTACCGCAAACTCGCCGATTAATTCCGAAAGATCTTCACAGTACCTTTCTATCGCAGGCCCAAGCCGTCTTGCAGCTTCGAGTCTTGCTTCCGCCTGACTCGCCTGTTGCTGGAGTTGTGCCAAACCATTCTCGGCGATCTCCATCATCGTCGCAAATCCTGCCCCACCACTTTGGTTCATTCGTCCCGCTAAAACTGACATTTGGCGCTGCTGTTCAGTCACGGCGTTCCTCGTTGTCTTCGCGTCACGCTCTGCAGTTCGAACAATCTGTCTCACAGTCTTCATACTGCTCTGGGCTCGGCCGACAAAGACGGGATCAAAGCTCGAGCTTTTTGCTAACGCTCGCATGGGCTGTCTATGCCAAAACTCATGGTTGTCTCGCGTCTGTTGCGTCGCCTGTTCTGCGATGCTCCTGATTCTACTTTCAGAAGGAAGATTGCGAATTAGCTCCGGATCCCGCGCAATTGCTTTAAAACTTCCAAGGGATTCTTCGCTGGGAAAAGTCTCGAGATGTTTGTTGCCGGGAAGGCGAAGAACGAGTTCCAGTTTCGGCTGTACGACGAGCCCTTCTTTGGGTGTGCGACTAACCTGTAAATGCAATCTTCCAAAACCAAGTGGAGCCTCGTGGACCGCCGGTACTCGCTCTTGGAACTTCAGAGGTAGCATCAACGGAAAGTTTGTGGAAGCTACTGCTGCCAATTCCGTTGGTTCCAGTTCATTTTCTTCAATCACCAAGTTTCCCAGATCGAGGCAGACTGTTTGTTGGAGTAAATCCAGCTCTTGAATTTCGACGCAGAACGACAACAAGGAGTTTGGTGTATGTTCAAACGCTTGTATCTCCGACGATCGCGGAAAGGTGATTTTTTGCCCATTGACCAATGAGTCCCATTTCAGTGGCACGTCAGAGACATGTGTAGAACGCTGAAGTAACACTGCCGACCGGTCACCCACAGAAATCTGCAAGGGCCACCATCGCAGTAGTTCAGCAGCCAAGATTTCTCGAGCGGCATCGCGTCGCCAGCGAAACTTCAATTGATGGTCGGGAGACACCGCATTTGGCTCCACGGACACAAAAGACTCCAGTGCATATTCACCCAACTCGATCCTGGTTCCTGATTGCGTTGCAACGACCGACCATGTGTCCTGTGCATCTGAAGATTGAAGGAGTTCCAGCTTAGTCGGACTGTCTGCAAACAACGGATCCGCGGCCTTACAAAGTGATAATTCGACATCAAGACCCCGTGTGAGTAGAGGAAGAGCTTCTGAGATAACGCTCAATTCCGGCGGAGGCAACTCAAACAGCCATTGCCCGTAACTATCCTGAAATCTGTGGTCAATCCTGATGAACGTGAATGGCCCATGCTCGCCAAAGGCGGGCTCAAGTGCCGCCTTGGCCATTGCATCCTGACGCACGCGTTCTGTCTTAAGATCAGCAGCCGGCTTTTCTGTACGAGTGTTCTCATCGCGCGTCTTCGGTTCTGCAGCTACCTCTTCAGCAAGTTTTGCCAGCCTCTCAGGTTTCTCCAGATCTCTTCCTTCCTTCTGTTCTTCGCTCGCTCGCGACGTTTCTTTTTCCCGCTCCACCGGTGGCTCACTCTGAGACACGGCTTTGCTTACAAGGTCCGAGAAGGGATCATCCTGATCTTTTGCCGTCCACGGGAACACTGAAGCGATTGCAGCGAGGCAAAGAGCCATCACTGACAGCCCGCCCAGCAACAGAGGGAGCTTTTGCACATGGAATGAAGCACCACTCTGCGAAGCGGATGACGGTAGATCTGTCGCTGAACCGACACGGGACTCGCGGCGTGCCTCTCCACGTTCGCCTAGTCGTACTGGTGCATTGTGACCGGACGTTTCTGTGGCTGGAATATGTATCGTGCTACGGCACTGTGCGTTTGGACACATAATCTTCTTTCCCAGCACTTCGACATCAGTACGAAACTGTTTATCGCAGTTGGGACAGCGGAATGTTATCGTCATACACAGCCTCTCAAGCTTAATTCCTGCACGATGCCAGCAATCAACAACAGATTCCCAATTTCGTTGCGAAGGCGTTCAAGTAACAAAGCACTGGATTTCCCAGATTCACAGTTCAACTCGCCGGAAGCTTTTCCGGTTTCTGGGACGCATGGTGTACACTCTGCAGAATCACGTGGTAGCGTCTCACGATAACATATTTCCGCCATAGTCGAGGGTGCGAAGAACGCTATTACCACAGTCTTCTTTGGTTTTAAAAATGTGAAGTCTCAAATGGCTACAACGGAAACGAGGTCAACATGGTTTTACCAACACAAAAACCGTGTATTGGGCCCGGTTGACTCCGACGAACTTCGTTTCCTTGCGCTGACAGGGAAGGTGAACTGCGCCACATTGGTGCGCACCGTCGGCGCGACCGAATGGATAGAGTATTCAGTGTCGCCCGTCGCCATAAATGCTGCAGCGGAGAAATCGCCGAAACACCCGGTAAAGAATGCAATGCGTAGCAACTTAAAGGAGGTGGCTGCAACTGATTCGAATGCTTCAGATTTGACTTCAGGCTCTGCATCTTCATTGCTCAGCAGTAGCGTGAGCAATCAGCAGAAAAGCCTGAGAATTGTTTCTGCGGCAGCGATCCTTGCTGCTGTTGGCTGTGTTGCTCCGCTCATTTTGGGGAAGTGTCTCATCAATCCACCGAATTACTGGAGACGGACCTGCTGGAAGAGAGGGAATTCCGAGTGCCAATCAGGAACTAACCGACGGATCCGGGAACGCAGACCAAAGCAACGTGCATGGAGAGTCGGCCGACACAACAACGGAGTTCTTGCAGAGTGAGACCTCCGAAAAGAGCCAAACGTCATCACTTGGTCCTACTGTGTCTTCTGAACAAACAGAACTTGCAGAAGCTCATTCGTCGCCATCTGATGATGCTATGGAAGGCGCAACAAAGACACCTTTGGCTGAACAGGATCAAAAAGATGTCGCTGATCCACCGGCCAAATCGGATTCAGATCAGGATCGATTCGTCGTAGCCCTTGCGCCAAAGCAAGATTCTGGGCCCGGTCAGAAAAACTCAACACCAAAGGCGACCCCAGCGGCTCTGCAACAATCCAATCTGAGCGCTCGCAGTGGTGAAGGACGGGAGCAGGCTGTTGAAGATTCTGGTGGAACTGTGGACAGCGAAAAGGCTGTGGCACGAGCATTGGAGTGGCTCCGCCGCATTCAGCGCAGCGATGGATCGTGGGATTTTGAGGACGTCGGTGAAGACGCGCAGCCAGGCTCGTTGAGTTCTCCTCTCGGGGCGACCGCGATGGCGACCTTGTGTTTTCTGGGATCAGGCAGCACAACTCGCACAGGCCCGGATAAGGATCTCGTCAAACGGGCGTTTGAGTTTATGGTCAGTCAGGAGGGCGCTGAGGTTCAGGGAGCTGATTCGATGTATGTTCACGCGTTCGTCACTCTTTGTCTGACAGAACTCGTAACGATGGAGCCTGATGAAAAGATCTTCCTTAAGCATGCGGTCAACGCTGTGAGGTACATTGAGCGAGCACAGGACCCTGTAGGCGGTGGCTGGCGATATACGTTTCAGTCACCCGGTGATACTTCGGTAACCGGCTGGGATGTTACGGCGCTTCAAAGCGGACAATCGGGCAGAATCGAAGTCGACCCGACTGTGGTCAACAGGGCTCAAGGTTTTCTGGATTCTGTTTCAGACAGTGGTGGCGCAACATACGCCTATACGCCGGGCAGTCCGACAACTCCCAGCATGACTGCGGTCGGGCTGCTCTGTCGCATGTATTTGGGATGGCCTCAGGACAGTGAACCATTGCAGGAAGGCATGCATCGACTTTCGACAATTGGCGTGAGCCGGGCGGATATGTACTATAATTATTATGCCACAATCGCCCTGCACCATTACGGCGGACCAGAGTGGGAAAAATGGAATGGAACCATGCGCGATCAGCTTGTGATGACGCAGCTGACTGAAGGTGAAGCCACCGGTAGCTGGCGCGTGACCGATCCTCACGGCGGATCAGGCGGCCAGATCTATCAGACCTGTTTGTCGGTCCTGACGTTGGAAGTATATTACAGGTATTTGCCACTCTATCAATGATAAAGAAGCTCCAACGGCATTACTATCAACCAGGAGACGTCGTGCCCGTCCAAGATGACTCGTGCAAGAGTTCGCCCGTACTTGTCGGTGCTTGTGGCTTGTGGACTCTCATACCGCATTGACCAACTGTTGGGGAGCAGACCAATCCAGCTGAGCCGAACCAGACGTTCAACAACTAACCGCAACTACCACGATCAGACGCCAACGCACAGAATGCGATCCCACTGACGGGCCCGATCCGGGATCAGGCGAACGACCAAGGGAATGGGGGATGGCCCTCACAAAAGATTTGAATTTTCACATGCGGCAGACTAAGGACTGTCAGAAACCCTACGTGCCCTACACGACTTTGGGCAGGGGTTTCTCATCGCACGCCTGTAGTTGAATCCATCGGGCACAGCATGTACGCTTCAAAGTGTTGACGAGTCGCGATCCTGCCGACAAAGTTTTCCACAGTTCCAACCATGGCATACGCTTGCTGCGACCAATGCAAATATCAGTGTCGCGTGGCGGGTAACCTGCTTGGAAGGCAAGTACGTTGCCCGAAATGCACGCACGTTGTTTCGGTAACTGCAAATCTGTTGTTTTCGATACCGAATAGCAGGAATTCGGCAACAGAGGGCTCTGACACAACAGCTGAATTCTATGTTGGCAACATGATGAAACGGCGCGGGCCCGTTTCGTTGTCGCAACTCGAGCTTCTGGCTCGATGGGAGATGATTGACCAAAATGAACTGCTGAGCGACGAATCCGGGAACCGTCGAACGACGGTGCACGAATTTCTGTCTGCTGGAGGTTGGCCGTTAGCTCCGGTGTCTCCCAAAGCGCCAATTCCTCCTCGGCATCCCACTCGATTTGGAAGAGTTATCCCTGAAAGAAAACCGGAAAAGCTCCCGGCAGTGAAGGAACCGTTGCGTGATCCCACTTTAACCAATGATCAATTCATGGCGCTGATCGATCATGCAGTGCACATGGAACGCAACGCCAGAACTGTTCAACTTGAACGCACCGAGAGTCATGTAGAAGTTTATATCCCTGGGCCAGGCGCGAGATTTGTCCGTACCAGACAATTTGATCGGTCATACAACCTGATCGCATTTGTATTTATCGTCAATGCGTTGATCTGCTGCCTCTTCAGCACGTCTACGATGGGGATGTTTGCCAAGCGGTTGCTAAAACTTTCAGCCAGTGTGTTCATACCATTTGAACAAACCACGCTCATCGAAGGCGAACCGTTGATGCAGTGTGGAATGGCACTCGCTTTTATTCTTGGGCAATTTATCCTGCCAATTTGGTGGTTAGTAAGGCAGGATTGCGTGATCTGGCACTGCCTCGGAGCAACATTCTTCGGGCTGCTCCTTGGGGCGGGAATGAAGCCTGAATGGCTATGGTTTGGCTTTGAGGGGATCAGAGCCACAGCAGCTCTTTCGGGGCTTGCCATTTGCGGCATAGCATGGCATCTTTCGTGTTGTCCACATGCGGAGCGAGTTGCGGCTCGAATCCGAATTGCCGCCGTGATTACCGCCGTACTTTCCGCTGGACTCACTCTAGTCGATATGAAAAGCATCTTCATTGCCGACATGACGGAACTTTCGCCAACAGTTAGTGGTAGTGGACCACACCTCGCAGTGTTCGCAATTTGCTTTTTCGGCGTAATGGTCATGATCCCGTTTGCGGTGGTCTCGATTCTCTATGAGGAATCCGCAGAAGTCGTACGCACATACATGCTCCAAAAGGCAATCACTGTCGTCATGGTCGGTGTCGTGGGCGGAGGTGCTGCGATGTGTATTGCGTACCCTCAGTCAGCAAATTTCATCAACGTTGCGATGGCGTTGTTACCAATTGCCTGTGCAAACATCCTCGCGATCATTACGCCGCCCGTCCTTTGGATCCTCGCTCCCCATTCGTCACTTTCGCGTGAGTGAAGACGGGGGGCATCCTGGAGGCTGTTTCGAAACCTGATTTATTGCAATTTCAAGGGCATGAGATTTGAAGTTGATTGAGAGCGAAAGGAGTCGCTCACATGTGAATCAGCCTGTCCTCATGGCCGAAACGACGTCGGCCGAATACAACATCGGCTTCGGAGCCTGAGGTGAATACGATCGAAACGCTGGTGTATATTCGAGTGACAAAGAAGCGTCCTGCCCGACTGCTGTATGACAAAGCCGCTGACGCGGATTGGCTGCGAGATGCTCTTGCGAGCCGCGGAATAGAACAGGCGACTCCACATCGCAAAGGACGAAAGAAACCTTCGCGTCAGGACGGTCGAGCTCTGAGGCGATACCTCAAACGCTGGAAGATCGAACGCACGATCAGCTGGCTTCAATATCAAAGACGACTCCTCGTTCGACATGAAAGACATGCCTATCTTTTCGATGGATTCCTACATCCGGCTTGCATGATGCTATGCCTGAAGGGGTTTTGAAACGGGCTCTAGCAACTCGCTGGAATGCTTTCACTACTGGTTTACTCAGCGGCATGATCAGTATGTGCTGTTACAGAGTGTGGTTTTGAAAATGTGCGATCGAGATTGATGGCACTTCAGGTGCGGGATCTCTACTATAACCAGCCGTTTGTTGGTGGATATCAATGTGAGGACACACTGGATCTTCACCACACTCTTTTTGCTGACTGCGGTCGTCTTCATGGCACGAAAAACAGCCCGCGACAAGCCTCAATCCGGTTCGCCAGAAGTACCGGTGGCCCACAGGCGGGGTTCGCGACGACGCTGGTGGATAGCAGCCTCAATAACTCTCACGATCGGGGCGGTCGGAGCGCAGGGGCCTTGGTGGTTCGCCAATCAATCGCTCAAGCAGCGAGATGCGAATGCTGCGCTTGGCTGGCTGAATTGGGCCGAACGCTGCGGAACAGACAAAGGAACCATCGCGATCGCAAGGAATCGTGCGTTCCTTCAGCTCGGGCAGTTTGAAGAGGTGCGTGAACAACTGCTGCTGGCGAACACACTGGGGGTCTCCCGAGAGCGCATTCAACGCGAAGAGTGGCTGGCGTTTGCACAATCCGGGCAGATGGAGATTGCCGAACCTCACCTGTCCGATCTTCTGGTCTCCCAGGACATTCCCGTTGGTGAAACCTGTGCGGCCTATGCGGCCGGGTTTCTGCTGACCGCCCGTCCTGGCGAAGCTTTGCAATTGATCGAGGCATGGCTCAAAGACGAACCCGGAGCTCATCAGGCGTATTATCTGCGAGGTCAAACGCATGCCTCGGTTAAACAGTTTGCCGCAGCTGAGGAGGCCTTTCAACAAGCACTAAAACTTGCCCCCGAGCGAAATGATGTCCTGCTGGCGCTCGCTGAATCTCTGCTGGAACTTCAGCGACCTGAAGATGCTCAACCCTACTTCCAGCGAGCGGCCGAGGCACGAGGGTTTGTGGATGCGGACCGCGCAAGACTCGGATGGGCGCGTGCGGCTCGGAGACAGGGTGATTCTGCAATTGCCGAACAACTACTGACGGACATCACTAATCGCTGCCCGGAACGCGCAGAGGTTTGGGAAGAGTTGGGGCGGGCACAGTCTGATCGTGGCGCTACGGACGAGGCCATTCGATCGCTGGAGCAGGCCGTGGCACTTCAACCGGCAACAGTCTCTGCTCGACAAGCCCTGGGGACGACGCTCGCAGCAGCAGGACGAGCCGATGCGGCGCAACCTCATCTGGACTACACGGCGCAAGCATTGGCCGATCTGGAACGACTGCGGCTCCTGGAAGACTCAGCAGAAAAGGCCCCGCGGGACGTCGAGACTCGATGGGAGATCGCAGAACTCTATCGACGCTATGACACACCTGACCAAGCCATGGCGTGGGCAAGATCTGTGCTGTTGTTGGAGCCAGCTCACGAAGGCGCGATGCAATTGCTGGCCACGCAGGGACGCATTCTTCAGCAGGAATAAACGACAACGCCCCGCAGCGGGAAGACCGTGCAGGGCGCTGAGATGTCACTTGGTCTCAAAAGACCTTTCGATTCAATCGACGAGGTTGAACTCGAAAACGTTTGATTCGCCGTCTGCCGAGATCTCCGCTTCAAGAGGAGATGTCTTTTCGGTGGCATATCGTGTCGGGATAGGGTCTTTCGCCGGAGCAAGCGATTTACCGGCCTTAATCATTTCTTCCATATCTTTCGGAGTCATGTCAGGTCGGGCTCCGGCGCCAGCTGCAGGCTTCGAAACCATCACTTTACATTTCCCGAGTTCTGCACCGGCTCGGCCGCCAGTGGTGATTACGAAGTTACCAGCATCATCAGTCATTCCATTGCCCGGTGTGCCGTCAGCCGGCGAGAATAGCACAGTTGCTCCCCCGATGGGCTCGCCTTTGTACTTCACCACCCCTTTCGCCGGTGCCAGCTTTCTTGGCGGTGTGCCTTCGGAACCGCAACCAACCGCGGCAAATAGGAACAAACCGACGATCCACTTCCAATGGGGGGTAATCCCTGTGCCTGCCATGAGAAATCGACTCCAAACAATAAACGATTCGATGGGGAAATAAACGGGGAGATATCAGTATCGGAAACGTAAAACGACGGGGAACAATAGTCCCCCGTCGCTCGCCATCAGGATTCGCTGTTAAACTTGAGGAGATTAGAACTCGCCCAAAACTCGACCATCGGACTTGCCGCCGAGGTTTCGCCATGTTTGTGCACTAATGTTACCGCTGACAAATCGGACACTACCATCACACAGAAGAACCTGGCAGCCGCCGGTATGACGTGAGCGGAATCCCCATGAGTAAGTCCAGTTGTTCTTCGCAGAACAATCTGGTGTTGCCGGAGGCTTGCCTGCTCCACCAGGAATAGCGACGGTCGTTGTGAAGTCATTCGGCGTGATGAGCGTCGACGCGTGTGCATTGGACATGTTGTTGTCGTGCGGCCATCCGCCACCTTCATGGTCGTTGCTCTCAGGCAGGATTTCTCCGACAAGCAGTACGTTGCTGGTACCGTCAGTGATATCACCGATCGTAGCTCCGAATCCTGCGCGGGAGAAGATCCCATCCACGTTATTCGACTGAAGCCCGCCGCCGTGACCGGCAGTCCCTGGTGTCGCAAAGGTGTTGCTAAGCACGTCGCAGGCGGCATTTGCCGAGGTCACTACAGTGTTGCCAAGGCTCCCGCTGTAGTTCGATTGCACTCGATCGCTGAGCATCGTTCCACTGCCGATCGGATCGGTTGGGCAGTTGAGGTACGGCAGTCGAGTTTGGCTCAGCAGTTTGCCGCTGATCGTCTGGTCGAAGGAATTCACTCCGTTAAAGTTGATGGCGCTGTATAGCGGTGCCTGCTCAACATAAGGAAGAATTCTCGCCTGCCAGCCGAGGCGATTGCCAGTCCAGTTACTTCCGCCGATAGCAAACCGGCCAAAAGTATCATGGTAGTTGTGAAGCGCGAGACCATACTGCTTCAGATTGTTCTTACACTGTGTCCGGCGAGCAGCTTCACGTGCTTGCTGGACGGCTGGCAGCAACAACGCAATCAAGATTGCGATGATGGCGATGACCACCAGCAACTCGATAAGCGTGAAGCCAGACTTGCCCCACTTTTGAAAACGAACCTTGACCATAAATAACTCCGTGGGAAATAATGGGTCCGAACGGACCGAGAATTCGGCCAACATCGACCGATAAGGGCGATAAATACATTATCCTCATGGGCAATTCAGGCGATCGCACAGAGGGAGTCGTGCGACCACTGTGACAGAACTCTTGCACCATACCTGAGTATACGCTTGCATCGTCCGAACACTCAAGCGAACCGCGATCACTTTTGAGAATAGTTTCTCAATTCGGCAAATTCCCACGAATGTCGACGGAAGGTCCTTTGTCGCTTACCATGCCACGAAAGCTCAATCTTGATCGAAAACGAGTCACTTGCTCGTCTCTGATCTGCTTAGGACTGTTGATCGGTTGCACGCCCGAAACGGCGAAGTCTCCGGCAAATAGTTCAACATCTTCAGTTGGCAGCGAACCGGCCAACCAGGTTCCACCAGACGGACTTAACGCACAGAGCCCATTCCGTTTTGAGAATGTTGGGGCAGGCTGGTGTGCGGAGGGAATCCCACGCTACCAAAATGGGGAAGGTGCGGGACATCGTGCTATTCTCGAATCCCTCGGCGGCGGTGTCGGACTCGTGGACTTTGACCGCGACGGCTGGCTTGATGCTGTCTTCCCGGGTGGAGGAGAGATTTCGCCAAAGCTGTCAGTGCTTCCGGGGCCAACTCGCATCTGCCGCGGCGGACGAGATTCGACGGCAAAAGATGTAACTGTGCCAGCTGGTTTTGTTTCCACGACGTCTTATTCGCATGGTGTGGCCATCGCGGATGTTGATGACGATGGCTTCCCGGACCTTGTCATCACAGGCTACAACGGGTTGCAGTATTGGAAGAATCAGGGTGACGGAACCTGGCAGGAGACGGTCAGTTCCGCGGGCTTGAAGGCTGACATCCTCTGGAGTTCTTCGGCTGCGTGGGGTGACCTTAATCACGACGGCGTCCTTGATTTGTACGTCGCTCATTATGTTGACTGGTCGCCGACCAATCATCCCCTGTGCCCTAACGTAACCGGTGAGCGGGACGTGTGTCCCCCGCGTCAGTTCAATCCCCTCCCGGATGAGGTTTTCCTCGGCAATGGCGACGGAACATTTCGCACTGGGCGGACAGAACTGGGCTTGCGTGACGACGGCAAAGGCCTTGGCGTGTTGATTGCGGATCTCGATGGAAACGGTCTGCTGGATGTCTACGTCGCCAATGATACGGTGCCAAATTTCTTTTACCGGGCGCAAGCCGACGGCACAATGACTGAAACAGGAATGTTCAGCGGGACCGCGCTGAGCGATGTCGGGACACCGGATGGCAGCATGGGGGTCAGCTTTGGAGACTTCGATCTCGATGGACGGCCTGACCTTTGGGTTGCCAACTACGAACGGGAACTTTTTGCGCTCTATCGCAACCTGGGGGCCGGATTGTTCCAGCATGTCAGCCAGGCCACCGGGATTGGTGCACTCGGAGCAAACTACGTCGGCTTTGGCACGGTTTTCGGCGACTGGGATCTTGATGGCGATGAGGATCTCGTGGTTTCAAACGGACACGTACAAGTGATCCCCTCGAATGCTCCTGTGCGGCAGCGACCGTTGTTGCTCGCCAATCAGGCCGGTCGACGACTGGTGAATGCGACCGCTGGAGC
>Ga0255093_1001008_pt1 | contig 11354 bp, 6 predicted proteins | sample Colum_Law_RepA_8_2_FD_188437 | JGI IMG/M metagenome (GOLD analysis project Ga0255093, IMG submission 188437) | Freshwater microbial communities from Columbia River, Oregon, United States - Colum_Law_RepA_8d | ecosystem: Environmental > Aquatic > Freshwater > River | place: USA: Oregon | collected...
GTCTTCGGGCTGATGACCTTTGCGATCGATTCTGCCGTAACATTGTAGGTGTGTGGATCAACGTCGCAGAAAACAGGAATCGCGCCCTGATAGATGATCGGCGTAATCGCACCCATGTCGGTGATGGATGTTGTGATGATTTCATCACCCGGCTCGGTATCCAAAGCTGCGATTGCACAGTGAACTGCAGCGGTTCCGCTAGAGCACGCGTAGGCGAACTTTGCACCAATCTTCGCGGCAAACCTGGTTTCAAGCTGCTTTACGAAATTGCCCTTGGTGCTTGTCAAAGTACCGCTGGCCAGACACTGTCGCACGGCTTCAAGTTCTTCTGGTCCAAATGTTCGTCCGGTAGCGTCCTGATCCGATGGCAGTGTGATTCGGTTCGTCATGGTTGAGGCTCTTTCGAAAACAAGGACTTCGGCTAAAGGATTTGAGATCTGAGGTTTGAACAGGAACGGTAGTGACTTACTTCAAGGCTCCATGGGATCCACTGAGTTTTCTGGCGACAACTTTCGACAGTAATCGAAGATGAGCCAAAATCGTGCGAACGGTCTTCATCTTTGAAAAACCGAACAGTCGAACTTCCAGAGTCGCGGGATGCTCGACAATCTTTCTTCCGTGCAGACTTAACTGAGCCGCCAGTTCTGCGGTGCCCAGGAAGCCATTCTCAACGAGTGGCAGATCAACAATTTGTTGCTTGCGGTAGACTCGAAAACAGCTGGTCCATGTTGAAAGGTTTTGCCCCAGCAGTATGCGATACAGGCACGACAGAGTATGCGACAGAACCAATCGCCAGCTCGGCACGTTGTTGACTTTGCCATCACGGTGATACGGTGACGCGGTCACCATCGCGACATCTCGCGTCAGTCGTGGCAACATATTCGTCAGCTCGTGCGGATCGTAGGAGCAGTCCGCGTCGATCGAAGCGATGATCTCAGTCTGTGCCGCGTTGATGCCCGTCAGAATCGCAGCTGAGACCCCTTTATTGGTTTCATGCCGAAGGATGCCAATGCCTGAGTCATCACCAAACAACGACTGCAGAACCTCATGAGTGTTGTCTTTGCTGCAGTCATCGACGAAGAGAATCTTAAGATCCCACTGTCGCGACAATTCGTGTCGTAGTGACTGCATCGTGCGATGTAGGTACGGCAGAGTTGACTCTTCGTTATAGCACGGGATGACCAACGTGGCCGCCGGACGTTGTACGCGGCGGACACCGGAGCCCCCGCTCGACGAAGTCTCGTCCGGAGCCGTCGTTGAGACTTCCCGAAGACGACTGTCTCTGGCAGGACGATCAGCCAGTTTATGAACATGCTCTGAAAGCGAGGCCAGCGGACTTCCGTTCAGCTTGGCATGGTCCTGAATAGAAGTGAATTTCGCAGACGCAAGATACTGTGGGAGAAGCGTGCGATACTTGCCAAGATTTCTATAGTGACGGATCTTCGTGAGCCGGTCGGTAACACTCAGCCGTGGCTGCAGCTCGTCGAGTTCCCAGACCTGAAAATACATCACGAACGGAGACGTTTCGGTCTGCTGCCATTTTTCAATGGCCGAACTCATCAGTGATTCGGGCAACTGTCGCAGATAGTTCCCACCGGCGATCGGTAACCAGCCACCGGCGAACGGCATCGTTGACGGTGGAATCTCGAGGATCGTGCCGTTCGAACAAGTCTGTTCGTGAATGTGCCGACGCCAGGGTTGCCGACTAAAATCACGCCGACGTGGCATCAGGCTGGAGTCGTAGAGATAACCGGCTTCCAGCAATTCATCGAGGAAGCCCAGATCCTTCTTGTGAAGCCATCCATCTGACAACCGAAACCCGACAACAGGTTTACCGACCGTGTCTTCCAGAATTTCGCGTGATCGTCTCAGATCTTCGCGTCGCGCTTCCAAGCTGAGTTTGAGGAGCGGCTGATGAAGATGACCGCGGCTTGCAATTTCGTGGCCTGCTTTCGCAATGCTGCGTATCAGCTCTGGATACTTTTCTGCAATCCAGCCGAGCACAAAGAATGTGGCTTTGGCATCATGCTGAGCCAGCAACTCAAGTGTCTCTTCTGTGTTCTTCTCAAGTCTCGATTCGAAACGATACCAGTTGCGAGGACTGATAAAGCGATGGAAAGCCCCCGCCTGAAAATAGTCTTCCAGATTGACTGTCAGAATCTGCGCGTGTGACGACTCCGCGTTTTTCAGAACGAGTTTTGAGTCGGCAGATTTTGGAGGGAGTTCCTGCACCAGCATGTTCGAATCACTGAATGTAAAGACTTAGAACAGCTAACAAATCCGGGACTTGCTCCCGCAAACTTGCGAGATCACAGTAAAGAGTGACTGGCAATGGAACCGGTCCCGGTTTTGTTAGGGCCTATTTGCAACTCAGAGCACAATGACCCGAGTAGATCGCAAAGAACCTTCCCCCGGGTGCTCTCAAACGTAGGTTCTGTAAATCTGCAGGTTGTTGAATTCATGAAACAGATGATGTGTTCGTGGAGGTGAACAGGGCAGATTGAGTGCAATCTGTCAGTCATACCGATTGATCTGTTGATGAGAACTTTCCCGAGAATGAATGCAATGTGCACAGGCCACAGGATCGCTACACTTCGCTGCAGTGTCGTCATCTGCGGAGAACCATGCCCTTGAAGATTCACTCACACCGCCAGAACATCCGTGTGGCCTGCTGTGAGTACCGCGTGGTTGCCCCTGTCGTTTTTTCACAGATGTCTTTGAAATTGAATGAAAGTTGAAAGTGCTCCGGATCGGTTCCATAGAGCTGGACTTGCCCGTCGTTCAAGCAGCGTTAAGCGGCTACAGCGACTGGCCGATGCGGGCCATCGCAAAAAAGCTGGGAGCGCCCTATTCCATTTGCGAAGTGATGACCGATTCGTTTGTTAGTTCGCTGAAGGACCGAGCAAAGACACGGCATCACCTGTATCTGGAGGAAGGTGATCATCCAGCGGGTGCTCAATTGATGGGATCGGAGCCGGATGAATTTCCCGGTGCTGCACTGAAACTGGTTGAGGCGGGCTTTGACGTCGTTGACATTAACTTTGGTTGTCCCGCAAAACGTTCGGGTGGACGATGTCGAGGCGGATATCATCTGGGGCAACCTGATGTTGCGATTGAGATCCTGCGACGAGTCCGGGATGCTGTTCCATCGCAAATACCGGTGACCGTTAAGATGCGACGCGGCCTCGATGATACTCCACAGAGTCGCGACAATTTTTTTCGCATCATCGAAACAGCCTTTGAGACCGAGATTGCCGCCGTCACAGTGCATGGTCGCACTGTCGAACAAAAGTATATCGGTCCCAGTCGCTGGTCGTTTCTGAAGGAAGTTCGACAGCTCTTCCCCGGCCGAACATTGCTCGGCAGCGGTGATTTATTCACAGCGGCCGATTGCGTGCGCATGCTTCAGGAGACGGGCGTCGACGGTGTCACAGCGGCACGAGGTTCGATCGGCAACCCGTGGATCTTTTCTCAGGCGGCCGCTTTGCTTCACGGCGAACCATTGCCTGACGCGCCAACAGTGCATGAACAGCGTGATGTTGTATGTGAGCACTTTCGACTGGCCGAACAGATCCTGCCGGCCGATCAGGTCTCAAAACAACTTCGAAAGTTCTGCATTCATTACTCTGGCTGGCATCCTGACGCCGCGCCAGTCCGAGCAGCCTTCATTGCCGTGAAGAATTCGTTCGACTGGCATGAGGTCATCAGCCGCTGGTATGCGATTGATCGCGCTGGGCAGTATCCGGCCGACCCCGGCAACACCGGAACGGGGAATCTTTCGGCAAGTCAACTGACGGAGTAAACCGCTATGCAAACAGTACAGGCAGCGAACGCATTTAATGAGCGTTTCTGTCCCTGAAGACAGCGGCAACAGCAGCAATGTGTTCGAGATCTGCCCACAGAAGGTTCAGACCATATTGGTCGCTGATCCTGAGCGATCCCATTGTGGAAGATCGATTCGGCATGAACGAGACCTTGAAATGAATGCCGAAGATCCAGTGATGTTCTTAGTGTGATCAGAATTGAGGGCCGTGGTTCGCAAGATATTCCGCACCGAGCATTGCGTCAATCATGGCCGCAAACTGGACGGCAACTCCTTGGAGAGACGGATATCAAGCCGGCACAATCTCGCCATTCGAACCAGCCCGCTGATTTCTCGACCACCTTGTGATTCCTCCGGCCCGACTTAATGTGACTGGAAAATCGAACGGCAGGGGGCTAACTCGCCCCGGTCGATCTCACCGGAGTGTTGACATTGATTCGGCGCAATGGCCGCTCGGTATCGTCAAGGGATTATTTTGTAACCACGAAACACACGAAAGACACAAAAAACAGCATGCAACAACTATGACTTCTGTGCCGTATTTTCGTGTGTTTCGTGGTTGCCATACGCACCTGCCCCCAATGAGGTTAACTCACTCTGGTGAGATCGACCGACGCGAGAATCTTGAGTTTACTCCGCTACTCCGCGCCAAAACGCCGGAGTACGTTCGGTCGGTCTCACCTGAGGAAGTAGAGTTATCAAGCCCTGAAGCGTAGGTCGGACATTCATGTCCGACTCCAGTTCGACGGACACGAATCCCGCCTTGCTGGCAGCCACGTTGGATGGCCATCACTGCGTCTGGATAGTCAACGTAACGAGAATAAGGCATCAGGTCAGTCAGGTCTCAAACCGAACGCAACTAGAATTCCGCTGACGATGAAGTCGGCGGAGATGCCGTGTTCCGAGAGATCGACGAAGATCGTACTGCCGACGGTGAGTGGTTCGGTCGTGATTCTGCACAGACCAAAGTAGCCGTCTCGCTCCGTCGAGACGAGCCTTTGATCTTTCGTCTGCAATACTCGATGTAGACCGCTTTGTGTGAACGCGTCGTAAGAGTCCACGGGCCAGATGGATGAAAGCGGGGTACTGCAAGGCTCGTCTCGGCGGAGCGAGACGGCTACTTTGGTTGATCTCGGAGCGACACCGCGACGTTCAATGAATACTCGTTCTGAGGCCGCTTGAACATAAATCGAATGTCCTGCCCTGCAGGCTCGGTTGGCAGGATCTGCAGCGAGTGGCTCGGTCAGGAGACCGGCCACAACAGTGCTGGACGCTCCGGTGAGATCGACGTGAGATCGACCGACGCGAGTTAGCCCCCAACCGTTCGCTGCTCCTGTTACATCTCCCGGCATCGGCCCCAAATCTTCCGTTGCACGCGTCGGTGGTCACGACGTGGTCAAGACCGGAGTGAGGAATCAGCCCGGAGGAAACCCCTGTGCGTCTTTGTGCATGGGGCTGTCGCAAGTTTAGCATCGGCGTTGGCACAGCTCCGATTGTTGTTACGCGGCGCAATACAACCTCCTCATGGCGAGCGATTTGACCTGAACAGGTCGAGAGAGCCTGAAGCAAAAATGCCGCGCTACTATGGCTTTGCCAACTCGAAACTCACAAAGACTGGACATCAATCATTGAAAGATGCATTCCGCATTTTCTTCAACTACCATCTGGATCAATCAGAATACGGACGTGAGTGCAGTTCCAATCCCTGCCGCGTTTTTTTCGGCTGGAAAGAATCGGAACCAATGAGAATCCTTCTTTGCCTGACAACCTTTGTTTCGGTCGCCACGGTAATGGCCACCAGCGTTTCGGCATTCCAGCCACCAGCGTCACGGTTGACGGTGCCTGAACTACCAGTGCCTCAGTCGCCGATCCCTCAACTGCCGGTGCCCGGCATTGATGAGTCTGACACCAAAGAATCAAGTGCTCACCTGCCAGCCCGGCATCTGGCGGTGGCCGCCTCTGACAAAGTACCGCCTGACTTTCATGCGTCACCGCAGCTTGAGGTCTACGGTAACTTTCACACAATTGGCCTGATCGCATCGATTCCCAAAGAACTCACAGCGACAGACATCAGCACGATGCGGAGTTACCTGAATGTTGACGGACAATGGCGTCCTCAACACGACCTCGTGCAGGTTGGCGATTTCCCATGGTTCGCAACAAGTATTTTCTGGTTGCAGCCAAACAGCACTTACCAGTTCAAAGTCGAAGTTGTCGGTCTTGATAGCAAAGTGATGGCTGTCTGGTATGGCGAGGAAAACACACGGCAGGATCCGGTTCTGCATCAATCTTCAGACAGCCTGTATGTCGCCAAAAACGGGGATGACAGACACCCCGGGACAAAAGAGCGACCCTTCAAAACAATCGCCCGAGGGTTCTCAGCCGTCACTGCAGGACAGACATTGTTGATTCGCGAAGGCCAGTATCATGAGGGCCGATTAGAGCTGGCTCATGACGGCCAACAACACGCTCCTGTCGTCATTCGATCTTTCCCCGGTGAGAAGGTGATCATCGATGGGACAGACCCGGAAATGTCTGACTGGGAAACGTGGCGATCAGACGGAGCAGGTGTTTTCAGTACCCCATGTCAGGGAAGTTATCGTGCCGTCACAATCATCCGCAAAAGAGACAATAGAGCCACCCGTCTCTTTCCCGTCCTCGAGCTGAAGCATCTTCAAAACCGAACGATCCCTGAGGTCGGTACCTTCCGCGAACTGGGCATTGAGGGTGCCGTCTTTTGCGATGGACAACGAATCCATATCTCGTTTCAGGAACCATTGGATGGCCACGTGATTCATGTGAGCAGTTTTGATCGCGGTATCGTCCTCGATACCCGCAACCACGTGCAGATCGATGGACTGGAACTGAATCATTACGGTCGAGACGAATCCTCCTGTGCGATTTATGTGCTGAATTCTTCGGATATCCTGATTCAGAACTGCACGTTCCGTTACGATGATTCTCAAATCTACGCCAAGCTGAGTTCGGACCGACTGACGGTCCAGAATTGCCTGTTCGCGGATGAGATTTTCGAATGGCCCTTCGATTACATGAAAGGCGACAGCGGTATAAGCGGTCGCTTCGAAGGTGGCGCGATCAATGTCGATTCGAAATTCAACGGAAGAGGTCTCGTGTTTCGACGCAATCGAATCCGCAACTTCTTTGACGGCGTCCATTTGACACCGTGGACAGTCGATAACGCCCGCACAAACGAAATCGATTTTTATGAGAACATCATCGACGGCTGCATCGATGATTTCGTGGAAGCGGACGGCTATTCTCGAAACGTTCGAATCTTCGACAACTACATGAACCGCTCGCTGTCGGGTATCTCCGTCGCTCAAGCACTCGATGGTCCGACATTCATCATGTACAACGTCATCGGAAACTGCGGAATGGTGCCCGCATCTCAGCGGCCGGGAAGTGAGAACGCGGGGTATCCATTCAAAACCAATGGAGGCACCGGCGCGGAAACGGGTTCTGGTCCTTTGTACTTCTATCACAACACGGCCTATACGCTGGATCCGGAAAGCAGGGCGATGCTGGTCAAGAATGCAAAGTGGAAGAAAATGACACTCAGAAACAATATCTGGGTTGGCCAGAAACTAGGACTGGACCTTTGGATGGCAACTCCATCTCCCATCGATTTTGACTACGACAATCTGTTTGTCCAAAAGCCTGCGGAGCCATTGGTGCTTCAGGCCTACCGCAAGAAGTCGATGACACTCAAAGAAGTGCAGGAGCGGTACGGCTGGCTGACACACGGAGTCAGCGCGGATCCGTTGTTCAGGAATGCTGGCGGTGGTGATTTTTCCCTGAGTGACCGCAGCCCATGTATTGATGCCGGCGTCCTCCTTTTCGGCATTAACGACCTTCGAGTCAAGGGTTCAGCACCAGACATCGGCGCTTTCGAGAGCCCATGATTCGTAGGCCCGGCGAACAGACAATTCGATGGTGTCGTGCTGAGACATTTCGGCAGGAAGCCGTTGTACCGGGCTGTGGGAAAGTCTGCGTTTCAAGTGGATCTTCGGGGGGGGACTCGAACGCTTCCGACCGACTCCATCACAGCCTGCGGTTTCGATCAGCTCATGGGGATTAGTCGCCTCAGCAGTGAAGCCGGAGCGACCAACATAATGACTAATGCAGCCAACTTCGCGTCAGCCGTCATTGCGAAGACCATGATGGCGTCAAGAAATATTATGCACAGCAGCATCAGACCCACAGTCTTCTGAATTCTGCGAGGAGACCCGGAGGGAATTGCGGCAGCTGCCCTCATCAGGAGATTCAGCGAGAGAATCAGCAACGCCATTCGACTTCCGCTGACAGCATTGGCAGAAGCTCCGTGGGTGCTGATGGCCCACGCATCCAGACTGATGCCGCCGATCAAAATGATCATACCGCAAACAAGCAATGCCGGACTGCTCTGCCCAGCTTCATTGCGAGCAAACACTGTCACACCAATGATGTATATGCCCAATGCTGCAGCAACAGTGACTGGTAATGCCTGCCACAAAGTGGACCAATCCGAAACTGCACTCGCGCCGAGCATTAAATTCAAAAACCGACACGCGCCCATCCCAAGCGGGGCTGCAATTGTGGATTTCAAAATACCATTATACAGCAGAACACACGGCACAATCATCGCTGCGATAACGAGACTCGGAGTTCCCGCCATGGCAGCAGCGAGTACTCCTGCCAGCATCAGCACGCTTCCAAGAATCGCTGCGGATCTGAGTGAAATACGCCCTGAGGGAATAGGTCGCTCAGGACGCTCCTGAGCATCCAGCTTCGCATCGAAGACATCATTGAGCACCATGCCACCAAGATAAAGCCCGGACGTGGATAGCAGCAGCAACCAAAGTTCCTTCTGAGCCGTTAGTTCAGCCACCTTGATTTGCGGTACTCGATGTGTGATCAGGAACCCGCAGAGGATGTTGGACAAGGCCGTGAAGATCGTGGGCAGCCTCACCAACTGAAGCCATGCCATCATCGTGCTGCGATTGCCGGAGGCTTCGTCAAGCTGAGGCGATAGAGGGGCTGTAGGATTATTCATTTGCGGAGTTGACCTGAGGGATGGTGTTTATCGTGAGTCGCTAACCGGTGCTCTTTATGCGACTGGGTGTTTTCCTTGCCATCGTTGTCTGATCCACACCGTGAACATGGCAAACAGAATGAACAATAAACCGCGACCGGCCAGCAGATCTGAAGCCGACTGACTGAGATTGATTCCCAGAAACACCTGTGCCATCAACTGCAAATACGTGTGACCAAAGACTGGCAGACCCAAACGGCGACGAATCTGAAATTGCCAGTCGGTACAAAGGCAATAGCCGAAACCGTAGAAGGCTCCCATCACAACCCACGAAAACAATGTGGCGGCAATGCAAAGAAAATGGAGCCTGCGAGTTTGAGGCCAAACCCAGCCAGCCAGATTGAAAAGGATCAATCCCGTGTGAAACACAAAGAACAATACATCAATGAAGTGCAGGCTCCATACCGGAAGCGACAACATTACTGCCTCGGAGTATTTGCGGGCTCATTTGGCGCGCTGCTACCACCAGCACCGGGGAGCAGATCGCTCAACGGAGGTTTTGTGGACGAGGCTTCGTTCTCGGCTGACGGCAGAACCTCCCCTGGGTATTCGAATTCCTCCCAGACTTTCGAAAAATTCTGCTCGAACAGACTCAACGCCTGATCATCCAGCATGCTGTAGTAGAATCTTGCTATGGCCGAGGACCGCGTGCTTCCATAGTCCGTGATGATCCGGGAAAGTGATTTTCTGGCGTTGGCCAGATTCCCTTCCTCCAGTTGGATCAATCCAAGGAGCAGGCTAATTTCAGCCCGACCTTCATTCATGTTTTGGATTGCATCGCCGGACATCATGGAGTTGCGAAACGGCCAGACAGGTACAGCCCCGTTGACGGCCATATTCGCGTCAGCAATCATTGGCAGCGAATAAAGAATTGTGCCATAGGCCTGGCCTGAAGAAATCTGCCGATTCAGAAAACTGAGTTGCGACGTCCAGGTTTCGTCCGCTGACGGATAGTCTCCGATACCGAGTTGTGAGATTCCGGTGTAGAGCTGCCATTCAATCCCGCCCATAGCTTCAGGTTGTTTCATGGCATCCTGACTCATCAGGCTTAACATCCGATGGGCTTCTTCAAGTTCACCGGCTTCAAGAAGCAGTTGTCCCAGCAGAACCCCTCCCAAAGGATTCGCTCGAATCGTCTCCGCTTGCGCCTTCATAATTTCAAGAGCTTTTCGAGGCTGACCGGCACTGTTGTAGCCCATGGCCGTGATCACAACCTCCATCGCTTCTTCGGCAGCCGCTTCTTCGGCTGTCTTCGCTTCCCCACTGTTTTCTTTCGCCGACTTATCTGCCTCCTGCTGCTTTTTAATCGCCTCGATCTGCTGTTCAACGGATGTCTTCACCTGCTCTTCAGCCTGAGTGATCTGCTCCTTCAGTTCTGTTTTTCGCTGATACATACTGGTGATGCGATCCTCGTATTCATCACCACTTCCCAGCGGCGATTCGTCTTCCAGCTTCAACCACGTCTCAAGACACTCGACGGCAAGATCAAGCCGGTTCCGCTGCAAATGCAGTTCATGCAGGTTTTGCCACGCAAATTTATCAGATGGCTCAATCACCGTTGCCTGACGAAATGCCATCACGGCCTGTAGATATCGCACCTGAGTGATTCGCTGGCTTGCATTTTCTCCCTGAAACATTTGCTCACCGACATTGAACGTCGCATAGGATTGCCCCAGTGAGTTATAGACTTCCAGATCATCCGGTGTTTCATTAAGTGAGAGGTTCAGATGTCGCACCGCAAGATTCAACGCAGCGAAAACAAAAGGAGCCTGAGTCTCTGCCGTGGCGATCTTCAGATAGTGCATGCCCAGACGCCGGTTGGGGCTTGAAGCCTTCCGAGTTCGATAAACATGCTTTTCATAAAAGCCGGGTGCCGTCGCGGCCTGACGCAATGTGGCCATCGGAAGATCACTATCCTTGAACGCAAGGCGAGGCATATTGAACACAATCTTCTCGGCCTGCGCCTGTGTCATCGTTGGTGTAATACGCTCCAGAATCGCAGCGGACGGGCCGATGCTGGTTCGCAACCAGCCACCAGCCTCAGTCAGATTCTTAACAGAGGCAAAGTCGGGTGGGCCCGGAGGAGCGAGGCGAGTAATAATGTGCGTAATGTCATAATCTCGCAGAGCCTGCTGAGCCAGAGCCAGACGCTCCTGATGCTGACGAGCCAGACTCTCCTTCTCTTTCGGATCGTCCGAAGTGGGAGGTTCGGAGTTGGCACGCTGCAGCAACATGGAGTCCAGAATCGCACCATGCTTTCCGAACACGGAGTCCATATCATCTCTGCGACCAAACGGAGTCACTCGACTGTCGACAAAGCTCTTGCGACCACTCCAGATCAACATATCGCCCTGCTCAATCAGAGTATGCAGGATCCGAGCCTCTGGGTCGAGTTCCTCAATCTGCTCCTTAAACGTATCGATGGTCACCCGCGTTTCT
>Ga0255093_1001011_pt1 | contig 11316 bp, 10 predicted proteins | sample Colum_Law_RepA_8_2_FD_188437 | JGI IMG/M metagenome (GOLD analysis project Ga0255093, IMG submission 188437) | Freshwater microbial communities from Columbia River, Oregon, United States - Colum_Law_RepA_8d | ecosystem: Environmental > Aquatic > Freshwater > River | place: USA: Oregon...
CAGTAGAACAGGCAACGGTTCAAACACCCCTTCGGCGAGGCCGACACCCCGATTGGCGAGGTGCTGCGCCTCATCCGCGACAACCAGTGACCCATCCAGGCGACCATCGAGTTCGAATACAAGGTGCCCGCCGACTCGGACCGGATTAAGGAGCTGGCCAAGGCCAGCAAGTTCTGCGCGAGGCGTTGAGCTGAGGCGGCAGCTAAGGGGTCGCGCGAAGGCCGCGAAGCAGGCGAAGGCAGCGGGACTGCATTTCGCTTCGGGGGAAAGGGGTGGAGTGCGCCAGATCTCTGACGCTTTGGCCAACTCCAACGGAGTTGCGTCCTTCAGCCCAGCGTTGGAGCGAGGCGACTACGATGGGCAAACCTATCGGAACTGCTCGAAGAACGAGTGGTCCACCTCAAACACCTCTTTACGCCGAAGGCCGAGTTGCTTGGCCTCGAACAACTCCACCAACCGCTCACCATCCACCAGTTCGATCGGAATGACGCCTTCGCGGTTGGCTTCTTTCTCCGCGTCCGAGCTAAACCAGCCGGTGGTGAGCAGGATACCCTTGTCAGCGCGCCCCATGACCGCGTTCCGAAAGTCGCCGACCTGAGCACGACTGACGCCCTTCCGCACCCGCTTGCATTGGAACAGCACCTTCATGGTCACGAAGGTGTTCAGCCGCAAAAGGCCCATGCCATCAATGCCGCCGTCATGGCTCTTACCAGTGACTACCACCTTCTCCAAACCGTATTCGTGCAGAAGCCGTTTGCAGAGGCGCTCGAAGCCCTCGGGAGAGAGTGATTGGAGAACTTCGAGTAATTCGTTGTCTTGGGCCAATTCTGGTGGTTCGACCTCGGCCACTTCACCCTTTAGCTGGTTTTCAGGGTCCGCCGACTTTTCTTCCGCCTGTGGAGATTCCTGTTGTGCGCGCGGTATCTTCGTTCGGGCCCTGATTAGCTTTCTAATAAGCTCGCGGCCTTGATCCTCGGTCAGGTGGCTCTTGGCTCCGACTGGCGTCAGGGTCCAGACACCTCTTCTGGCACTATCAACCAGCCCTGCCCACACCAGATACTGTCGCGCCCAGTGAACTTGGTTTTCGAAGCGGAGGATGTTGTGCTTGTTGCGCTTCTCCCGCTCTTCGGTTGGCAACTGCACCTTATCGGCAATCCAATCGCAAACCTCCCGCGGCCCAGCCTGTCCGCCGAGCGCACGAAGCGCGTCCAGCAACAAGGGAACCCATTTCATGAAGCTCGCTTGCCCGTTGGTTCGCGCCATAAATCCTTTTAGTTCTTCGCCCCCGCCAACTCCTCCTCGAAATCCACGATCTCCTTGATCTGCACCAGGAACCAGCGGTCGATCTTCGTGAGGTTGAAAATTTCCTCGATGGTGAAGCCGGCGCGGAGGGCGTGGCGGAGGGCATTCATGCGGCGGCAACTTCCGCATACTCGGCTGTCGAATGCGGCACGGGCATGCCTTCTTCGCGCAGGACGTGGATGTGCGCCTCGATAGCCTCGTGGATGAGCTTTACGACCTCTTCCCGCGTGGTGGCAGCCGCCACGCAACCTGGCAGGTCAGGAACGTAGGCGCCGTAGCGGTCATCGCCCTCTTCAATCACAATTGCGTATCGCATATCGCTCAGTCCTTCATTCCAGCCTGCTTTAGCGCACTGTTCAACGTGACTTTTGGCATGTCAACGCCGGATGCCCGGCAATGGTCACCGGTAGATTTCCCGCCGATGCCCCACGGTGACGACCAAGACTTGCAACTCACGATCGTGGATTTCGTAGATCACCCGGTAGTCGCCTACCCGGATTCGCCACGCGCTGCGTCCCTTGAGCTTCTTCACATCCGGCGGACGCGGTTGGACTTCCAGTTCAGTCAGCCGCGCCAGAATGCGCGTCACCAGCTCATCCGGCAGGCGGTCCAGTTCCTTCTGGACCGACTTGGGCAGGATGACGCGATACCTCATTTGCGCCGCGCGTTGCGCTTGGTCTGGTAATCAGCGAGCGAGATCACTTTGCCCGCCGCCAGTTCGGCCTGCACCTTGGGCCGAGCGGTGTCGTAAGCGCGGATGTCGGAAAGCTCCTCTTCGGCTTCACAGAGGCGGTCGTAGGTGGCCACGTCGAGCAGCACACCCACACGCTTGCCGTTCGCATCAGTTACAAACTGCTCTTCCTTCAGCCCTAGCGCTTTCATGGGCGCAAGGTAGCAGTCCGCCTTGCCGCCGACAATGGGCGACTAGTTCCTCGCCCCCGCCAGCTCTTCCTCAAAATCCACGATCTCTTTGATCTGCACCAGGAACCAGCGGTCGATCTTCGTGAGGTTGAAGATTTCCTCGATGGTGAAGCCGGCGCGCAGGGCGTGGCGGATGAAGAAGATGCGTTCGGCGTTGGGCACGCTCAGCTTGCGGCTGATGACGTCGCGCGGGAGGATGTCGCGGTCGCCATAGACTTCCGTCCCGATGCGCCAGGGTTTGCCGTCGCCGCCCAGGCCGCTGCGGCCAATCTCCAGCGAGCGCAGGCATTTTTGCAGGCTTTCCTTGAACGTGCGGCCAATGGCCATGGCTTCGCCGACGCTCTTCATCTGCGTGGTGAGCGTGGGGTCGGCTTGCGGGAATTTCTCGAAGGCAAAGCGCGGAATCTTGGTGACGACGTAATCAATGCTCGGCTCGAAGCTCGCGGGGGTTTCGCGCGTGATGTCGTTCTTGAGTTCATCGAGCAGGTAGCCGACGGCGAGTTTGGCGGCGATCTTGGCGATGGGAAATCCGGTGGCCTTGGACGCGAGCGCGGAGCTGCGGCTGACGCGCGGGTTCATCTCGATGATGACCATGCGGCCATTCTCCGGGCTGACGCCGAACTGGATGTTCGAGCCACCGGTCTCGACGCCGACGGCGCGGATCACGGCGAAGCTCTGGTCGCGCATGATCTGAAATTCCTTGTCGGTCAGCGTCTGGATGGGCGCGACGGTGATGCTGTCGCCGGTGTGGACGCCCATGGGATCAAAGTTTTCGATGGAGCAGATGATGACGCAGTTGTCGGCCTTGTCGCGCATCACTTCCATCTCGTATTCCTTCCAGCCGAGGAGGGATTCCTCGATGAGGACTTCGTTGACGGGCGAGAGGTCGATGCCGCGCTTGGCGATTTCCTCGAACTCATCGCCGTTGTAGGCGATGCCGCCGCCGGTTCCGCCGAGCGTGTAGGCGGGCCGGATGATGACGGGAAAGCGGCCGATCTTCTCCTGGATGGCGCGGGCTTCGCTCATGTTGTGAGCGACGCCGGAGATGGGCACGTCGAGGCCAATCTTCAGCATGAGCTCCTTGAAGACGAGCCGGTCTTCGCCCTTGTGGATGGCCTCGGGCTTCGCGCCGATCATTTCCACGTCATGGCGGACAAGCGCGCCGTTTTTGTGGAGCGCCATCGAGGTGTTGAGCGCGGTCTGGCCGCCGAGCGTGGGGAGGAGGACGAGTTTGCCCTTGGCCCCCATCTTCTTCATCTCTTCCTTCTCGCGGATGATGATCTTCTCCACCGCCTCGGGCGTGATCGGCTCGATGTAGGTGCGGTCGGCGAACTCCGGGTCGGTCATGATGGTGGCCGGGTTGGAGTTCACGAGGATGACGCGGTAGCCCTCCTCCTTGAGCGCCTTGCAGGCCTGGGTGCCGGAGTAGTCGAATTCGCACGCCTGCCCGATGATGATGGGGCCGGCGCCGATGATGAGGACGCTGTGGATGTCGGTGCGTTTAGGCATCTGAAAGTGGCTCAGGCACGAGCGTCGCTGCGAATCAGCCCCCGTGGCTGGGTTCGCCGCGCTCCGCAAAAGCTCGGTGAGTGAACGCAATCTGGCGGCGCTTGTCAGCGGTTTTTTGCGCCCGGACACGACCTTGCCAAACCGGGTCCCCGGACTACGCTGCCGCGCGTGACTTTCCGCGTCCTCGCCCTCCTCGCGCTTGCCCTTGGCCTGAATGCCTTCGCCGCCGCACCCCTGCCGTGGAAGCTGGTCTGGTCGGACGAGTTTGACGGGCCGAAACTGGACTTCACCAAGTGGGCCGTGGAGGAAAACGGCCACGGCGGCGGCAACAACGAGCTGCAATGGTTCGTGGATCGGCCGGAGAATGTGCGCCTGGAGAACGGGCTGCTGGTCATCGAGGCGCGGAAGGAGCTGTTCACCCAGGCCGGCCAGACGCGGGCGTTCACCTCGGGCCGCCTGCGCACCAAGCATCGCGCGGACTGGAAGTATTGCCGCGTCGAGGTGCGGGCGAAACTCCCGCGCGGGCGCGGCATCTGGCCCGCCATCTGGATGCTGCCCACGGCGGACAAATACGGCAGTTGGGCGGCGAGCGGGGAGATTGACATCGCGGAGGTCGTCGGCCACGAACCGCACCAGGTGCATGGCACGATTCACTTCGGCGGCAAGTGGCCGCGCCAGCAGTCCGCCGGGAAACCCTTCGCGCTGGGGCAGGGCACCTTCGCGGACGACTTTCACATCTTCGCGTTGGAATGGGAACCCGGGGTCATCCGCTGGTATCTGGACGGCCAGATATTTTCGGCCCAGACCAACTGGCGCAGCGAGGGCGGGCCGTTTCCCGCCCCCTTCGACCAGCCGTTCTACCTCCTGCTCAACCTGTCCGTCGGTGGCAACTGGCCCGGGCCGCCCGATGCGCAAACCGTCTTCCCTCAGCGAATGCTGGTGGACTACGTGCGCGTCTATCAACGGACACCATGAATGCTCTTCCGCGCGCGGTTTTGATCGCAGCCCTCGTTTCTGCCACCGCTGCGCACGCCGCAACGACCAACCTCAACGACCACAACTTCACCCTGCCCGACGGCTTTACGGTCGAGTTGGTCGCGCGGGCGCCGCTCGTCAACCGCCCCATTTCCATCGCCTACGATGCGCAAGGTCGGCTCTACGCGACCGATTCCTCCGGCTCCAGCGACAAAGGCCCGACGCAATACGAGCGTAAGGACCACCGCATCGTGCGCCTCGAGGACACGGACGGTGACGGACGCTTCGACAAGTCCGTGGTCTTCGCGGACAAGATGATGTTCCCCGAGGGCGCGATGTTTTACGACGGCTCGCTCTACGTTGCCGCGCCGCCGCAAATCTGGAAGCTCACCGACACCGACGGCGACGGCATCGCCGACCAGCGCGAGGTGTGGCATGACGGCAAGACGCTCACCGGCTGCGCAAACGACCTGCACGGCCCCTACCTCGGCCCAGACGGCTGGATTTACTGGACGAAAGGTGCGTTCGCCGAGCAGCGCTACACGCTCCCGAACGGCAAGCCCTTCGTGACCCGCGCCTCGCACATCTTCCGCGCGCGGCCCGACGGCTCGGGCCTTGAGCTTGTTCTGACCGGCGGCATGGATAATCCCGTCGGCGTCGCGTTTCACTCCACCGGCGAGCGCTTCCTGAGCTGCACGTTCGTCCAGCCCGGCGGCGGCAAGCGCGACGGTCTGCTGCACGCGGTTTACGGCGGCGTGTATGGCAAGGAGCAGGCCGCGCTCGACGGCCACCCGCGCACCGGCGACCTCATGCCCGTGTTGCACCACTCCGGCGCGTCCGCCCCGTGCGGGTTGACCACGTATCGCTCGCGCGTTTTCGGCGTGGACTGGTCGGATAATCTTCTCGCCTGCTACTTCAACCTGCGCAAGGTCGTCCGCCACGAACTCCTCCCCGACGGCGCGACGTTCAAGACCAAGGACACCGACCTCCTCGCCAGCGACCACGTGGACTTCCATCCGACCGACGTGCTGGAGGACGCCGACGGCAGCATCCTCATCGTGGACACGGGCGGCTGGTATAAAATCTGTTGCCCCACCTCGCAGCTCGCCAAGCCTGACGTGCTTGGCGGCATCTACCGGCTGCGCAAAGTGGCAATGCCCCAGCCCGCCGACTCGCGCGGCCTCAAGCTGAACTGGCCCGCCCTCAAGCCCGCCGAACTCGCGAAACTCCTCGCCGACGAACGCCTCTACGTCCGCCAACGGGCCATCCAAGAGCTGGGCAAACGCGGCGAAGCCGCCGTGCCCGCGCTGCGCCAGCTCCTCGTAGGAGACGACGTGAGGAGTCTCACTTCCAAATCCGAACGCGGCGCGCAGAAGACGGGGAAGAAATTGGAGACTCCTCACGTCGTCACCTACGAGGGGGATGCGCGCCTCGCCGCCGTGTGGTCTCTCTCCCGCATCCCCGGCCCCGCCGCGCGCGAGGCCGTCCGCACCGCGCTCAACGACACGGATGCCTCCGTCCGCCACGCCGCCCTGCATGTCGTGAGCCTATGGCGTGACACGAAGGCATCTGGTCGAGTGGAGGGTTTCCTTGGGCCGCAAGAAACGAACGCACCGCTCATGCGTGTCGCGGCGGAGGCCGCTGGTCGCATCGGCACAACCAATCTCGTGTTCCCGCTGATGGCTTCAACGCTCCAGTCCGCCACGTGGGAGCCGGCCAACGCGTTGGGCAGTTCGACAGCCCGGCGGATTCTAAATCATTCTCTCGTCTTCGCTTTGATGGAGATTGGGAACGCAGACACAGTGCAACACGCCTTCACCCGAGCGGCCGGCTCCTGCGGCACGGGCTTGTTTGATTGCAACGCAATGCTGGTCATCTCGTGGTTGACAGCCCGCGACCAGATGAATGACCGCACCCTGTCCGCGAAGGAACTCACCGACCTGCTCCGGTTCGCCTCCCGCGAAACGCCTGGCGGGCGCGCCATCCACGAGACAGTGCAAGGCATCTGGGGGCGTCGCCCAGAGTGGGGAGCTGACTTGGCGGGCTATTTCCGCACGCGGCTAGCGGCCGCACACCTTGCGCAAGAGCATGACGAACTGGCCGAAGTGCTTCCACGGCTCGCCAAGTCCCCCGTTATTCAATCGTTGCTGGCTGACACGGTGCGCGACCAGGCTTTGCTTCCCGCCGAGGCCCCGCTGCTGGCCTTGCGGGCCATGGCTGGGGCTGGACTCAAGGACACGCCGCCGCGCTGGCATGACGAGCTGCTCGCCGTCTTGGCTGACACCAGCCCGCCGCTCGTGCGCCAAGCCGCGCTCACCGCCCGTGCGCTGCCGTGGCCCAAGGCCGGACACGCCGCACTCGCGGAGGCGTTAGGCCACGTCGGGCGCAACGTGAATGCGCCAACCGGTGTGCGTGTGGAGGCCCTCGCGGCAATTCCCAGCGGCCTCGCCGGCGCGGATGCGAAGCTCTTCGGTTTCCTCCTGAGCGCCGTTAGCCCCAGCCAGCCCGTGCTTACCCGCAGCGCGGCGGCAGGCGTTTTGGCCAGGGCGAAGTTGACTGACGTGCAGCAGCTCGCGCTGGCGGACACGATGAAGTCCGTTTCCCCGCTGGACGCGCCGAAGCTTTTGCCGGCGTTCGAGAAGTCGCCGAACGAGGCGCTGGGCTTGAAGCTGGTTGCGGCGCTGAAGGACTCGACCGGCCTGCGCGGCTTGCGCGTGGATTTGCTCAAGCCGCTGTTCGCGAAGTATCCGAAAACCGTGCAGGACGCGGGCGCGGAGCTGCTCGCGCTGCTGAACGCGGACGCGGGCAAGCAGCGGGCGCACTTGGAGACGCTGCTGCCCACGCTCGCGGGCGGCGACGTGGCGCGCGGGCACGCGGTCTTCAACAGCCAGAAGTCCGCGTGCTTCTCGTGCCACGCCATTGGCTATCGCGGCGGCAAGCTGGGGCCGGACCTCACGCGCATCGGCCAGGTGCGGACGGAGATGGATTTGCTGGAAAGCATCATCTATCCAAGCGCGAGCTTCGTGCGGAGCTACGAGCCGTTCACAGTGGTGGTGAAGGGCGGCGAGGATGTCACCGGCATCGTGCGCAAGGACGCGCCGGATGAAGTGGTGCTGGCGAACGGCCCCGAAACTGAGGCGCGCATCGCCCGCGCGGACGTGGTGGAGATGCGCCCCGGCAAGGTCTCGCTGATGCCGGACGGCATGGAGCAGGTGCTGACGCGACAGGAGCTGGCGGACTTGCTGGCCTTCCTGAAGGCGGCGAAGTGACCAGTCTTCGGTGTCCAACACCCAACCTGCTTGGATGCTGCGACAGGCGAGAGCGGAAGCAATTAGCGCGGTGTGAGGCGCGTGCGCTGCGTTGGGCAACCGCTCTTTTGGCTGCCTTACGCGGCGTTAGGCTTCGCGGTGACCTCGGGGATTGATTCCACCGCCACGCTGGAGGTGGTTTCAATGTTCGGACGCTGGCCCTTGTGCCACCAGATCACCAGCGCGCTGGCGATGTAGATGGAGGAGTAGGTGCCCGTGACCACGCCGACGATGAACATGAACGCGAAGTCATTGATGACCCCGCCCCCGAACACGTAGAGCGCCAGAGTGGCTAGGAACACTGTGCCGCTGGTGATGATGGTGCGGCTCAAGGTCTGGTTCAGAGCCCGGTTTACGAGGTCGGTGAAAGAGCCACGGATGCCGAGCTTCAGATCCTCGCGGATGCGGTCAAAGATGACGATGGTGTCGTTGATCGAGAAGCCGACAATCGTGAGGATGGCGGCCACGGTGGTGGCGTTGAACTGCCGGCCCTCGCCCCACAGCTCGGTGAGGCAGTAGATGCCGATGGTCATGAGCACGTCATGCACCACGGCCACGACGGCACCGACGGCGAAGCTGAACTCGTAGCGGAAGGCAACGTAAACAAGAATGCCGAACAGGGACAGTCCCAGTGCCAGCAGGGCACCCCGAAGTATTTCTTGGCCGATGATCGCCCCGACTTGGCGGGACTGGTCGAGCTTGAACTTGGCGTCCGGGTAGGCCTTGAAGAGGGCTTCTTTAACCGCCTCACCCGCTCCTGCGGGGACAGTGACGCGGAGGTTTTCCGTGCCTTGCCCGATGTTGCGCTGATAGGCGACGAGCGGGTCGCCCACCTTGCGGGTCTTGGCCCCTGCTTGGCTGGCTCCTTCCAAACGTTCGTGATATTCCACGCCGCCAATCAGCTTGCGGAGCTGGTCGGTCTCGACGCGCTTGGCAAAGGAGAAGGTCAGCGCGTCACCGCCCACGAAATCCACGCTCAACGTCTGCTTGCCGCGCACGAATGCACCGTAGCCCACACCGACGATGATGATCACCCACGACAAGGCAAACGCGGGCTTGGCCCACCGCATGAAGTCCACGTTGCTGCCCTTGATCAGGTGGAGCATCGAGAGGTTGGTGAGAAGGTTTTTGGCCAGCAGCCAGTCGAAGATGACCCGGGTGCCCACGAGGGCGGTGAACATGCTGACCGTGATGCCGATGGTCAGGGTCACGCCAAAGCCTTTGACCGGGCCAGTGCCGAGGTAGATCAGCAGCACCGAGGCGATGAGCGTCGTGAGGTTCGAGTCGAAGATGGTGCCAAAGGCCTTGTCGTAGCCGGCGTTCAATGCGCCCCGCAGCGACTTGCCGGCGGCCAGTTCCTCGCGGATGCGCTCGAAAATCAGCACGTTGGCATCCACCGCCATGCCGATAGTGAGCACCACGCCGGCGATGCCGGGCAGGGTGAGCGTCGTGCCGATGGAGCACATCACGCCAAGCAGGATGATGATGTTAAGCAGCAGCGCCGCAATCGCAACCGCGCCGGACATCATATAGTAAACCAGCATGAACACGGCCACCGCCACCGTGCCAATCACGGCGGAGCGGATGCCGCTCTGGATCGAGTCCTTGCCGAGCGACGGGTCAACTTCCTCAGTGTCGAGCAAGCGGACAGGCGTCTCCAGGGGGTTTTCCAGCACGTTGGCCAGTTCCCAGGCTTCCTTGAGGTCGAAGTCACCGTTGATCACACCGCTGCCACCGAGGATGGGCTCGTTGATGACCGGGGCGGAGTAAAGCTCGCCGTCCAGCACGATTGCCAGGCGGTTGCGCACGTTTTCCCGGGTGATTTCGCCAAAGGTCTTGGCTCCCTCGGTGTTGAACTTGAAGGTGATTTGCGGCCGGTTCGAGACGGCATCGCGGATGACGCCGGCGCGCTCGATGTATTTGCCAGTGAGGCCGCGCTCGGCCTTGGCCTTGACCAGCACGCGCTCCAGCGTCTCGCGCCCGTCGCCGGAACGGCGTTTCTGGGACAGCACGGTGTGGCCGGGGGCCATCAGGCCCTGCTCGATCAGGCGGTCGCTTTCCGGATGGACGATGCGGAACTCCAGGAAGGCCGGCCGGGTCAGCGTGTCGCGCACGGCGTCGCGCTCTGCCTGGCTCAAGCCGGGCATCTGGACGATGATGCGGTCCTCGCCTTCCGCCATGATGATGGGTTCCGCCACGCCGAACTTGTCCACGCGCTTGCGGATGACCTCGATGGCCTGGCCGATGAGGGCCTTCTTATCGACCGTCTGGGCCAGCTTGTTGGTGTCAATGCCCACGAGGAACGACGTGCCGCCACGCAGGTCGAGGCCCAGTTTGATCTTGCCGGCGGATTCGCGTTGCAGGCGGCCCAGGATGGCGCGGTTGGGATCTTTCGCCCCGGCGGTGGAGTAGCTGAAAAAGTTGGTGAGCGAGTTGGTGCCCACGGCATCGCGCAGGTTCGCGTAGTTGCGCTCCGGGAACTGCTTGTCCAGCTCGCGGGCCTTGGCGACGAGGGCCGTAAAGTTGGTGCCCTTCGCGCTCGCGCGTTCCTCAAAGGTGTCGATGAGGTTGCGGTCGGCCGGCGGGTAGATTTCGTAAAATGCCCATGCCGTGACGAAGAGAATGAGCAGGGCGCGCCAGGTGTTGTTGCGTTGCATGGGCGAGAAGTGAAGAGGACCGGACTAGTTGTTGGCGGGGGTGGCGGGAGCAGGCGTTGTGGCCTCTGCCTTGTCGAAGCTTTCCACCACCTGACCGACGGCTGACTTGAGAATCTCGAGCTTGGTGTCCTCCGAGCGGATGCTGACACTGCGCTCCTTGACGGCAATCACCGTGGCCAGAATCCCGCTGGAGGTGACGATCTTGTCGCCTTTCTTGAGCGCCTTGATCATCTCCTCCTGCTTCTTCCGCTGCTGGTTCTGGGGGCGGATGAGGATGAAATAGAAGGTGACCAGCATGATCACCATCATGCCGACCGTCTGCATCATCTGGGCCTTGGGATTGGCTTCGGGGCCGCCTGCTGGGGCGGCCTGGGCGATGAACATTCCGGCGAGGGCAAACAACTTCATAGGCACAAGAGCGACCAAATCTAGGGAGGGGCCGCGCTTTGGCAAGCATAACCTCCGCCCATCCAAGCTCTTCTCGCCCCAAGCCCGGTGGCTGCCTAATCCAAGCAGGCGGCTCTTTCGTGACGGGGGGACACTCTTGTCCCCAGTTAGCCGAAGCACCACCCCACGTCTGCTTCTCAGGGTGAACAAGCGGCGGCGCGCGTCGCTTGCCGCGGGAGGCCAAGTCGGCTACTTCC
>Ga0255093_1001012_pt1 | contig 11313 bp, 10 predicted proteins | sample Colum_Law_RepA_8_2_FD_188437 | JGI IMG/M metagenome (GOLD analysis project Ga0255093, IMG submission 188437) | Freshwater microbial communities from Columbia River, Oregon, United States - Colum_Law_RepA_8d | ecosystem: Environmental > Aquatic > Freshwater > River | place: USA: Oregon...
CATGGACACCCCGGGCTATGACCCGGTTTCGGCCACCTGGCCGGTGGCCGAAACCGGGTCATAGCCCGGGGTGTCCATGAAGACCAGCCCGCCTGCCGTGACAGGCTCGGCGTATTCATGGACGGCCATCAGGTTGGTTGTACCCCCCTTGGCCACCGCGCCCAGTGATTTTTCCAGGATGGTGGTGAGGCCGCCCGCCTTGTTGCCGGGCGATGGGTTGTTGTCCATGCTGCCCCCATTGCGCTCGCAATAGCCCTCCCACCAGCGGATGCGCTCGAGCAGTCGGTGGGCCACCTCGGGTGACTGGGCACGCGCCGTGAGCAGATGCTCGGCGCCGTAAATCTCCGGGGTTTCGGACAGGATCACCGTACCGCCCTGAGCCACCAGCAGATCGCAGGCTGCACCCAGGGCTGGGTTGGCGGTGATGCCCGACATGCCGTCGGATCCGCCGCACTGCAGTCCGACCACCAGATGTCGTGCGGGCACGGGCTGGCGTTGCACGGCATTGGCGGCCCGCAGCATGGATTCAATCGCCTGAATACCCGACTGCACCGTCTGGCGCGTGCCCCCTTCGGCCTGGATGACGAGCGCCTTGAGCTGCTCGGATTCCTTCAGTTGCTGGGCCGCAAAGAGGGCATCCATCTGGTTGGCCTCGCAGCCCAGGCCGATGATGACCAGACCGCCGAAGTTCGGATGTCGTGCGTAGCCCGCGATCGTGCGTCGCAGTACATCCAGGCCATCGCCCGCGGTGTCCATGCCGCAGCCCGAACCGTGCGCGATGGCCACCACGCCATCGACGTTCGGATAGGCCGCAAGCCGCTCGGGCGTGAAATGCCCGGCCACGAACTTGGCCACGCTGGCCGAACAGTTCACGGTGGCGATCACGCCGATGTAATTGCGGGTGGCCACGCGCCCATCGGCGCGCACGATGCCCATGAACTGCGCGGGTTGAGCGGACTGAGCACGTGACGCGGTGTCGACCCCTTCCTGACGCGCACTGCCGATGGCCGGGTCGCGCTCGAAGGCCCTGAAAGCCAGATTGTGGACATGCACATGCGCGCCGGCCGCAATCGCCTGGGTCGCAAAGCCGATGATCTGCCCATAGCGGCGAACGGGGGCGCCGGCTGCGATGTCGTGGGCGGCCACCTTGTGCGCGGCACCGATGGACTCCAGGCACTGCAGGCCCTCGCCATTCAGTGCGGTGCCAGCCTGCAGGGGCCGGGCCGCAATCAGGACATCATCCAGTGGATGCAGGCGCAGCGCGGCCTGCCGAATGAGTGGCACGGCCACGGGTACGCCTGTGAGGGCTGATGCCGGGCTTTCAGCGCTTGAGGATTGAGCTGGCGAGCCGGGGGCGGTGGATGCGGTCATGGCCTTCAACACTCGGGTGGACAGGATCTTCGCTGCAGGCGAGGATCCGGCAATGTACTCCCCCAATGCCCGCCCTTCATTCAATCCGTTTCCGAATCTCCTGACGGCCGCGATCCGCCCGGGCGACCCGCTGTGCGACGCCGTGATCGCCACGGGATTCGAGCGCCTGGACCAGCTCGCCGCCCATGTGCAGGCCTTGCCCTATCGGCGCCCGCAGCATGCGGCCCATCCGCTGGCGGTGCTGCGCGAAGGGTGTGGCACCTGCAGTGGCAAGCATCAGCTGCTGGCCCGGGTGGCGCAGGCCAGCGGCTGCTTCAATGTGATGCTGACCGTAGGCCTTTACGACATGGATGAGGACAACACCCCTGGGGTGGGCGAGGTGCTCAAGGCTGCGGGGGTGAGCAGCCTGCCCGAGGCGCACTGCTATCTCACGGTGGATCATCAGCGGCTTGATTTCACGGGCTTGCCTCGCGGCAGACGCTCGGTGTTTTCGGCGCTGTCCCAGGAGCACTTCCCGCCGCCCGATGCCTTGCCCGAGCGCAAGGCCGAGGTGCATCGCCAGGCGCTCTGGGTCTGGGCGCGCGCGCAGGGCATGGATCTGCAGCAGGCCTGGGCCTTGCGCGAGGCCTGTATCGAGGCGCTGATGCGAGGGCAGGGCACGGCTGCGCAGCGGCCTCAATGAAGGTGAACCCTCCGATACGGCCTCGGGTCGCTTCGGTATTCCTGGCTTCGGTATTCTTTGTTTGCAGACCGATCACATTCCCTGAACCGGCTCGCTGCGATGGCCCCTGAACCGAGGCCCTCCCCACGCCGACCCCACCTATCCGGAGACCTGATGACATTCTCTGCTTCTCGCCGATCGGCCCTGCTGGCTGCTGCAGCGCTGGCGCTGTGCCTGCCCCTGACCGCTGCCGCGCAGGCCGACTATCCCGGCAAGCCCATCAAGTTCATCGTGCCCTTTCCACCGGGCGGCACCAGCGATGTCATGGCCCGCATGGTGAGTGACGAGCTCGGCAAGGTGCTCAGGCAGCCCATCCTGGTTGAGAACGTGGGTGGCGCGGGAGGCGTGATCGGCACTGAGAGGGGCGTAAGGGCCCCGGCCGATGGCTACACCCTGATCATGACGGGCGTCGGGCAGAACGCGGTCGCCCATGGTCTGGACCCGAACATCAAGTACGACACCAACGCCGACTTCATTCACATCACCCAGATTCACTCCGGGCCCAATGTGCTGGTCACGCATCCGAATGCGCCGTTTCGCACCCTGGCCGAAATGATCGATTACGCCCGCAAGAATCCGGGCAAGCTCGATTACGGCTTCACGCATGCGGCATCGGGGCACATGGCCATGGAACTGCTGCGCCAGACCGTGTGCGCGGCGCCCGCAGCCAAGCCGCCCTGCCAGCCCCTGCCCATGGTGGGCATTCCCTATCGCGGTGGCGGCCCCATGATGACGGCACTGCTCGGGGGCGAGATTCCGGTCATGTTCATCAATCAGGATGTGGCCCTGCCGCATGTGAAGGCCGGCAAGCTCAGGGCCATCGCGGTCAGCAGCACCGCGCGCAATGCCTTGTACCCCGACGTGCCCACGATTGCCGAGTCGGGCTATCCGGGCTTTGAGGCCCTCTCCTGGTCGGGGCTCTCGGTACCCAAGGGCACGCCACGGGCGGTGGTCGATCGCATCGAGGCGGCGATGGCGCAGGTCATGGCATCGCCCGCCGTCGTGCAGCGCATGGGCAGCACGGGCTTTGTCATCCCGGGCCAGGGCAGCAAGGCCTACACCGAGTTCGTGCGCAACGAGCGTGAGCGCTGGATTCGGGTGATCAAGGCGGCGGGCATCAAGCCGGAATGAAGAGGCCCTCGCACATCACCCGCACTGCGCGGATCTGCGCGGCGGCGCGCATGACCGGGGCTGGGCACATCCCTCATCAGGGTTGTAACTCGGCCAGGGCGATGCCCGATTCGCCCTGCACGGCATAGAGCAACCACGTCCGGCCGTCTTCCTCGAAGAGGGCCGGATCGCGCAACTGATTCACCGGCAGGTCGATGCCACTGCGCCAGGACGGCGCGACCGGCAGATGGGCTCCTTCCCAGTCGTGTTCACCGCGAAAGACTTCCTGCTCGGGGCCGGCCCGCCACTGCTGCCAGTCTGTTTTCAGGTCGATGCGTGAGACCAGCATGCGCTCGGGCTGATCCCCGACGCGCGTCCAGAAGACTTCGAGTTCGCCCTCGGGTCGCACCCGAACCGCCGTGTGTCGTTGCAGGGGCTCGTTGAAGACCAGAGGACCCAACTCAAAAGGCCCCAGCGGATCGGTCGCGCGCAGCATGCGTCCCGGCATGGCGAGTGCATAGGTCAGGCCCTGCCACTGAAAGGCCCTGAAATAGCTCGGTCCGAGCAAGGGTTCCAGCGCTTCGAAGTTGAGTCCGTTGGACGACAGGGCAACCCGTGTGCGCTGCACCTGAAATCCGGTCAGGCCGTGCAGGTACATCACGAAACGTCGTCGTTCAGGATCCACATGCACATCCGGCGAGGCGATGTGCGGGCAGGTCGCATCGGCCAGTGCTGGGGTGACCCCGGGCGTGTGTTCGGGCGCCATGCCGGGTCGTTGTCCCACCAGACTCGCATGCGTGGTGCCCGCAGGCACCGGGGGCGGTTCCATCAGGAAGCGGGATCGCTCCAGGCTCAGTGCACCGGGCTCATGGATGCGCCAGGGCCCTTTGAGTTGGTCGGCCACGGCCAGTCGAATGTGATCGCCCTTGTGGTCGGCAAAGTACAGGTAATAGCGCCCCAGTGGGTTGGTCACCCAGTCGGGTACACGGATGAGCGAAGGCCCCTGGACGTTGTGGCCGACCCGTGCCCCCATGTGCGGGCGGATGATGGGGTTGCCCTCGATTTTCCGAACGCGATAGGTCATTCAGTCCGCCTGCAGCTTGAGGGCCTTGACCATGACCGCAAAGCGTTCGAGATCGCCGCGAATGGTCTTGCCGAAGGCCTCGGGCCCGACGCCCATGGGGACCAGCCCGAGCTGGTTGAGCCGTTCCCGAAACTCAGCCTCCTGCATGACGGTCTGCATGGCGGTGTCGATCGCAACAACCCGCGGAGTGGGCGTGCCTGCGGGCGCAAGAATGCCCATCCAGGGCTGAATGGGCACAAAGCCCGGCACCAGTTCGGTGATGGCGGGCAGATCCGGCAGCGCAGCCAGCCGCTCGGTGCCGGTTGCAGCGAGTGCCTTCACCCGGCCGCTCTTGAGTTGGGGCACAACGACGCCGGCCGATTCCTGTGCAAAGTGAATCTGACCGCCGGCGACGTCATTGAGCACCGCGGATGCACTCTTGTACGGGATGTGCGTTGCATTCAGACCGGTGACGGCCTTGAGGGCCTCGGTATTCAGGTGCGGCACGGTGCCACTGCCCGCCGTGCCGTAGTTGAGAAACCCGGGCTTGGCCTTGCTCAGTGCAATCAACTCGGCCAGCGTGTTGACCTTGAGTTCGGGGTTGACGTACAGCACGCCCGCGCCCGTTCGTGCAACCGCCGTGATGGGCGAGAAATCACGAATCGGGTCGTAGCCCACGCGGGCATACACATGCGGATTGATGGCAATGGCCGCCATCGCCGAGAAGAGCAGGGTGTAACCATCGGCCGGAGCCTTGGCCACGCCCTGCGCGCCGAGGCTGCCGCCCTGACCAGGGCGGTTTTCGACCACAACCGGCTGTTTGAGCAGATCCGACAGGCGCTGCGCAACCAGGCGCGCCAGTGAATCAGCGATGTTGCCGGCCGCATAGCTGGTGACGAGCTTGAGGGGTCGAGAAGGGTAGGCCTCGCCCGTCTGTGCGACTGCACGGCTGAATGGCGCCAGCATGCTGGCGCCGAGTGCCGCGCCGCCCACTCCTGAGAGCCAGTCTCGGCGAGTCGGATCAGCCAGCTCATGCCGTGACCGCACGCGGCTTGCCTCAATCCAGGCCTCTGGGCGGATGTGCAGGTTGTTTCGACTCATAAACTCCTCCTTGACTTGACCCTTGCGAGGTCATTCTGGCGCGCTTCAGAAGGCACCTCAGGGTGCCAGCACGATGCGCCCGATCACATCCCGATTCGCCAGGTTCTGCAGGGCTTCGCGAAAGCAGGCCAGCGGCAGGGTGGCATGAGTCTCGGGTTTGAGGTGACCCTGCGCAGCCCATTCGAGCATCTGCGCAAAGGCCGCACGCAGGCGGGGCGTCATGCCTGCAGGCGGCGCCTGGTGTGCCCAGCCCATGTAGTAGCCCCAGTACAGGCCGAGTGCGCTGATGTTCTTGACCAGCAGCAGATTGGCTGGAATCTGGGGAATGGTGCCGCCCGCGAATCCGATCGGCAGGATGCGGCCTTCGGGGGCGATGCAGCGCAGGGACTGATCGAAGACCGACCCGCCCACCGGATCGAAGATCACATCGGCCCCTCGGCCCGACGTGGCCTCGAGCACCGCCTGTCGAAAATCCACCTCGCGGTGGTTGATGGCGAGATCCGCGCCATGACGCAGGGTGGCCTCGACCTTGGCGGGCGAGCTCGCCACGGCAATCACGCGCGCGCCCAGTTGGCGGCCGATCTCCACCGCAGCCAGGCCACTGCCACCGGCAGCACCGTGCACGAGCAAGGTCTCGCCCGGCTGCAGCGCCGCGCGCCAGTGCAAGGCGGCATAGGCCGTGGCGTAGAGCGTGGGGAAATGCGAGGCTGAAGCAAAATCCACGGCGTCTGGCAAGGCGAACACCGTGCCTTCAGGGGCGATCACTTCTTCGGCATGACCCCCGTTGCGAACACCGGCCACCACGCGATCGCCCACCTTGAATTGCAGCACCGCGGGCCCGCATTCGAGCACGATGCCTGCGACCTCGGTGCCGGGCGTGAAGGGCGGGTTGGCCCGGTTCTGATGCTTGCCTTCAATCACCAGCAGATTCGCAAAGCTCACGCCACTGGCCTTGACCGCAATGCGCACTTCGCCCGCCGCGAGTGGCCTTGATTCGACCGATTCAAGGCGGGCATGCGCCAGACCATACTGGCGACAGACCACCGCCTTCATGAGACCTGTCCGTGTCGACCGGCACCCTGTGCAAAACGCCGGGCGCCGTCCTGGGCTTCTTTCTGGCGTGCCTCGATCGAGAGTTCGGCTTCGCGGGCGAGCGCCACATCCAGTGGCTGGCCGGCCTGCGCATGGAGCGAGCGCCGATCCGACAGCGCGGCAATCGGTGGAAACCCGGCGATTTCGCGGGCCAGCGCCTCGGCCTGAGCCCGGCTCTGGCCCTTGGGCACCACGCGATTGACCAGGCCCATCTGCAGGGCCTCGGCGGCCCCCACCTTGCGTGCGGTGAGCAGCATGTCGAGCGCCCGGCTCTCGCCGATCAGCCGCGGCAGCCGAACCGTGGTGCCATCGCTCATGGGCACGCCCCAGCGGCGCGAGAGCACGGCAAAGGCCGCGTCTTCTTCGGCCACCCGAAGATCACACCACAGGGCCACCCCCAGTCCTCCCGCGCAGGCATACCCCGCCACGGCTGCGATGACGGGCTTGGCGGCCGGTGCACGCAGCGGGCCGTTGGCACTGCCCGCCCAGGGCTCATAGACCACGCCCGCGGACAGCTCCTTGAGGTCGGCTCCGGCGCAAAAGCTGCCCCCGGCGCCCCAGAGCACGGCCACGCGCGCATCGGTGTCGGCTTCGAAATCGCGCACCGCCGCATCGAGCAGGCGTGTGGCCTCGGTATCGAGCGCATTACGCACTTCGGGCCGGTTGATGATGATCGTGGTGACCGGCCCGGCCTTTTCAACCTGAATTTTCTGCATGGCTCAGCCCCAAGAAGCGTTCCCGTCCTGGCTCACGCTGAATGGCTGAACGGGCGCGCATCGCACGATCAGACCTCAGCGTCCCTTGGCCTGGCGCCAGGCTGAAAACTCGGCAGGCGTGGCCGGATCGGTGGGCGGGTACAGGCCCAGAATGGATCGGCCTTCCAGGACCTTTTCGGTCACAAAGTCTTCAAAGGCGGTCATCTCGACCGCCTCGGCAGCAATCTCGGCGGCCATGGCCTTCGGAATCACCACCACCCCTTCCGCATCGCCCACGATGATGTCACCGGGCCACACTGCCACATCACCGCAGCCGATCGGCACATTGATGTCGAGGGCCTGATGCAGGGTGAGGTTGGTGGGGGCGCTCGGGCGCTGGTGGTAGGCCGCAAAGGGCAGGCGCGCGATGTCGGGGGCATCCCGAAAGCCGCCGTCGGTCACCACACCGGCCACGCCGCGCTTCATCAGGCGACTCACCAGGATGGAGCCCGCTGACGCGGCACGCGCGTCCTTGCGGCTGTCGATTACAAACACCGACCCGGGTGGACAGTCTTCGACCGCCTTGCGCTGCGGATGGGCCCGGTCATTGAACACCGTAATCGGATTGAGATCCTCGCGGGCCGGGATGTAGCGCAGCGTGAAGGCGGGCCCCACCATGTTGGGCAGGCCGGTGTTGAGCGGGTGTACGTTCTGGATGAACTGATTGCGCAGTCCGCGCTTGAAGAGCGCCGTGCACAGTGTGGCCGTGCTCACGCCCATCAGTTGATTGCGCAGGGTGGGGTCCATGACGTTCCTCATGCGGCCTTGATGCCGAGGTCCTTGATCAGTTTCTGCCACTTGGTCGATTCGGTTCGCATGTGTCGGTCAAAGTCGGCTGCCGTGCCGCCGATCAGCTGACTGCCTCCTGGCTCAAAGCGCGCCTTGACTGCGGGTAGCTTCAGGATGCGGTCGATCTCGCTGGCAAGCTTGTCGATGATGGGCTGCGGGGTGCCCGTGCGCACCGACACACCTGACCAGCCCACGGCGACTACATCGGCCAGACCCAGTTCAGCCATCGATGGGATATCAGGTTGCGTGGGTACCCGGGTGGGCTGCAGCACGGCCAGGGCGCGCAGCTTGCCGGCCTGCACCAGACCCGCATGCGTACTCAGGTTGTCGACAGCCATGGGAATGACACCTGCCACCAGATCCTGGGCCAGTGGGGCACTGCCCTTGAAGGGCACCACGCTGATCTTCAAGCCCGCCACCACCTTGAAGAGCTCGCCGCCCAGATGATTGACCGTGCCGAGCCCGGAGATGCCGTAGGTGAGTCTGTCGGGATTGGCACGCGCATGATCGATCAGATCCTTGAGCGTTTTGAAGGGCGAGTTCGCCGGCACGAAGAGGGCATTGGGAATGCTGACCAGCTGAATGACCGGGGCCAGATCCCTGAGCGGCTCATAGCGCATCTGGTCGGGAATCAATGCCGGATTGATCGCGAGCGGCGGACTCGCAAGCAGCAGCGTATGACCATCGGGCTCCGAGCGGGCGACGAGCTCGTTGCCGATATTCGAGGCACCACCGGGTCTGTTCTCGACCAGCACGGGCTGCTTCCAGGCCTCGTTCAGTCGCTCGCCCACCACGCGGCCCAGGGTGTCGGTGATTCCCCCGGGCGCATACGGCACCACCCAGCGAATGGGTTTGGACGGATAGGCGGCCGCCGCGTCCTGAGCTCGGGCGGCACCGATCTGACCCATCAGCGTCGGACCCAGACCCGCGCCAAGCAGCAAAGATGAAGCGCGCAGGGCGCTGCGACGAACAGCAAGGCGTGAGAGGGTGCTCATGTCGTCTCCTGGTTTTGCATAGCGAGCCCTCCGCATGAAGGCTCCCGGGATCAGGGGCGATGGACTGCATGCGGCCCCACTTGCGGATGGATCCGCAGATCAGAAGATATCCGGCTCGGGCACAGGTGCGCCAAAAGTTGTTTCGAGGAAATCAAAGTCACAGCCCTGGTCGGCCTGCAGGATGTGCTGACTGAACATCCACCCGTAGCCGCGCTCAAAGCGCCGGGCGGGGGGCGTCCAGGCTGCCTTGCGCGCAGCCAGATCGGCCTCGCTCACCTGCAGGTGGATGGTGCGCGCGGGCACATCGACCGTGATGAGATCACCGGTTTTGACAAGCGCCAGTGGGCCTCCGACAAAGGCCTCGGGCGCGCAGTGAAGCATGCAGGCGCCATAGCTCGTGCCACTCATGCGGGCATCCGACAGGCGCAGCATGTCGCGCACGCCCTGCTTCACAAGCTTGGTCGGAATCGGCAGCATGCCCCACTCCGGCATACCCGGACCCCCGAGCGGGCCGGCATAGCGCAACACCAGGATGTCTTCGGCGGTCACATCGAGATCGGGATCCTCGACGGCTTTCTTCATGGCCGGATAGTCATCGAACACCAGCGCCCGGCCCGTGTGCTGCAGCAGGTGCGGCGCACAGGCACTGGGCTTGATCACCACGCCGTCGGGCGCGATGTTGCCGCGCAGGACTGCGAGCGCGCCCTCGGCATAGATCGGGTTGTCGATGGGGCGGATGACATCGTCGTGAAAGACCTGCGCTGGCGCGATGTTCTCGCCCAGGGTGTGGCCATTGACGGTGGTCACGGACAGATCCAGATGTTGCGCCACGCGCTTCAACAGCGCCGGCATGCCGCCTGCGTAGAAGAAATCTTCCATCAGGTAGGTGCTGCCACTCGGTCGGATGTTGGCCAGCACCGGCACGATGCGGCTTGCCGCATCGAAGTCCTGCAAGGTGACCGGGCAGCCCGCCCGGCGCGACATGGCAATCACGTGAATGATGGCGTTGGTCGAGCAGCCCATGGCCATGGCTGCCACGATGCCGTTCAGAAAGTGCTGGCGGGTGAGCAGACGCGAGGGTGTGAGCTGCTCCCAGACCATGTCCACGGCGCGACGGCCGCAGGCCGCAGCCATGCGGGGATGGCCCGCATCGGGCGCCGGAATGGCCGAGGCGCCCGGCAGGGTCAGGCCAATGGCCTCGGTGATGCCCATCATGGTGGCGGCGGTGCCCATGGTCATGCAGGTGCCATGGCTGCGTGCGATGCCGGCCTCCACTTCCTGCCATTGGGCTTCGGTGATGTTGCCGGCGCGCCGTTCGTCCCAGTATTTCCAGACATCCGATCCCGAACCCAGGATCTGGCCGTTCCAGTTGCCGCGCAGCATGGGGCCCGCCGGCAGATAGACGCAGGGCAGGTTCATGGAGAACGCGCCCATCAGCAGGCCGGGCGTGGTCTTGTCGCAGCCACCCATGAGCACTGCCCCATCCACAGGATGGCTGCGCAGCAGCTCTTCGGCCTCCATGGCCAGAAAATTGCGATACAGCATGGTGGTGGGCTTGACGATGGGCTCGGACAGGCTGATGGCCGGCAACTCCACCGGAAAGCCGCCCGCCTGCAGCACCCCGCGCTTGACGTCATCCACGCGCTGCTTGAAGTGTGCGTGGCACTGATTGACATCGCTCCAGGTATTCACGATGGCAATGACGGGCTTGCCTTTCCAGTCCTCGGGGCCGTAGCCCATCTGCATGAAACGCGAACGATGGCCCATGGAGCGCATGTCGTCGGGCCCGAACCAGCGGGCGCTGCGCAGTTGGTCGGGGGCAAGGCGACTGGAACCAGCGGAACGGGTGGAAGCACTCATGCGGGGAACCTGCTTGAAGAGGAACACGAATTCATGAAGAGAACGACAGCCCGATGGTAGCGGCTCGGGTCACTCGGTGATAATCCCGGAGTGCCACAAACATGAACCAGGAGACCTCTCATGAGCCAGTCCGCCCCCGATGACGCGCATTGCAGTGTCGAATGGCTGGAAGACGGCGCGATCTTTCGCATCGAGCGCCCCGCCAAACTCAATGCCATCACCAAACCGGTCCTGCTCGGCCTCACCGAATGCATCGACGCGCTGGAAGCCCGCAAGCTGCCTCTGCTGGTCGTCTCGGGGCGAGGGGACAAGGCCTTCTGTGCAGGCACCGACCTCGGCGAACTGCAGGGGCTGACCGACGAGCAGCGTGCGGCCAAGACCGTGATGGCGCGCGAGTTGCTGGTGCGTCTGTCGCGCTCACGCCTGATCACTGTGGCTGCACTCAACGGATTGGCC
>Ga0255093_1001019_pt1 | contig 11274 bp, 6 predicted proteins | sample Colum_Law_RepA_8_2_FD_188437 | JGI IMG/M metagenome (GOLD analysis project Ga0255093, IMG submission 188437) | Freshwater microbial communities from Columbia River, Oregon, United States - Colum_Law_RepA_8d | ecosystem: Environmental > Aquatic > Freshwater > River | place: USA: Oregon | collected...
GCGGTGGACGGTTTGGGCAACGCGGAAAACCTAGGCAGCCTGGTCCGCAACTGCGCGGCCTTCGGTGCCCAGGCGCTGTTCGTGGGCGAGACGTGCAGCAGCCCGTGGTTGCGCCGGGCCGTGCGGGCGTCCATGGGGACGATCTACGATCTCACCGTGGTGGAGGCGGATTCACTTGCCATGACGCTGCAAAACCTGCGGCTCGCCGGGGTGCGGTGCGTGGCGGCGCATCTGCACACGGACCGGCGCACGCTGGCGCAGGCGGATTTGCGTGGTGATTGCTGTGTGGTTTTCGGCAATGAGGGCCACGGCGTGTCCCCGGCGGTGCTGGCGGCTTGTGATGAGGCGGTGCTGGTGCCCATGGCCAACGGCGTGGATTCGCTCAACGTCGGCGCGGCGGCAGCAGTCTTTCTCTACGAAGCCGCCCGCCAGCGCGGCCTTGTCTGACCCTTTTGGGATTTGCCACCGCCCCGGCATTCCCGTAGAAAACACGCTCCCGCCACGGCGGGGATGTGATGAAACCAGCAGTCGAACTCTACGATACGACCCTCCGAGATGGCTCGCAGGGTGAAGGCGTCAACTTCTCGGTCGCGGACAAGCTCCGCATCGCCGAGCGCATTGACGCCTTCGGGATTCACTACATCGAGGGTGGCTGGCCGGGCAGCAACCCGAAGGACATTGAGTTCTTCGCGCAGGCCAAGCGGCGCAAGTTCAAGCACGCCAAGCTCGCCGCCTTCGGCTCCACGCGGAAAAAGGCCACGCCGGTCGAGCGCGACGATCAGGTGCGCCTGCTCATCGAAGCGGAGACGCCCGTGGTGACGATTTACGGCAAGACCTCCATGCTGCATGTGAAGGAAGTCCTGCGCTGCACGCCGGACGAAAACCTCGGCATGATTGGCGACACCGTGCGCTACCTGAAGGACCACGGAAAGTTCGTCATCTACGACGCCGAGCATTGCTTCGATGGCTACAAGCTCGACCCCGAATACGCTCTCGCCACCTGGCAGGCCGCCGAGCAGGCGGGTGCGGACATGGTGGTGCTGTGCGACACGAACGGCGGCTGTTTGCCGAGTGAAGTTTCTGCCATCACGAAGACCGCCATCGGCCGGCTCAACTGCCGCGTCGGCATCCACACGCACGATGATATCGGCCTTGGCGTGGCGAACGCGCTGGCTTCGGTCGAAGCCGGTGCGTGCCATGTGCAGGCCACGGTGAACGGCTACGGCGAACGCACGGGCAATTGCAACATGACGAGCGTCATCCCATGCCTGCAATTGAAGCTGGGCAAGGCGTGTTTGCCCGCCGCGTCGCTGCGCAAGCTCAAGGAGCTTTCCCAATTCGTGGATGAAATCGCGAACATCCGGCACAACCCGCGCCAGCCGTGGGTCGGCTCGGCGGCGTTCGCGCACAAGGGTGGCACGCATGTGAACGCCGTGCAGAAACTCGCCGCGAGCTACGAGCACATCGACCCGTCGCTGGTCGGCAACGAGCGCAACATCCTTGTGAGCGACCTTTCGGGCCGCAGCAACATTCTGCTCAAGGCGCGCGACCTCGGCTTCAAGCTCGCGGACGACGCGCCGGAGTCGAAGCAGATCCTCGACCGCGTGAAGGAACTGGAGCACTGCGGCTACGAGTTCGAGGCCGCCGAGGCGTCGCTCGCGCTGCTCATCCGCGGGATTCTCGACCACAACCCGGAGCTGCTCTTCACCGTGGACGATTACCACGTCTCAATGCGCGGCAATCGCAAGTCTTCGACCAACGAAGCGACGGTCAAGGTGCGCGTCGGCAACGAGGTGCATCACGAAGTCGCCGAGGGCGACGGTCCGGTGAACGCGCTGGACGGCGCGCTTCGTCGGGCGTTGGCGAAGTCCTTCCCGCAGCTCAAGAAGGTCACGCTTACCGACTACAAGGTGCGCATCCTCGACGGCGTGGCCGGCACCGGCGCCAAGACCCGGGTGCTCATCACCTCCACCGACGGCAAGCGCGAGTGGGGCACCGTGGGCGTGAGCGAGAACATCATCGAGGCGAGCCTCCAGGCGCTGGTGGACAGCATGGAGTATGCGCTGTTGAAGAAGTAGTTTTTAACCACAGAGGCACAGAGGGCACAGAGAAAGGCAAATTCGGATTTCCTCCTCTGTGTTCTCTGTGCCTCTGTGGTTCCATAAATCATGACCGAGATTCCCAAAGCCTACGAGCCGCAGTCCGTTGAGGACAAATGGTATGACTTCTGGCTGAAGCAGGGTTGCTTCACCGCCGATCCCGCGCGCGTCTCCGACCAGCGCCCGGCCTACTCCATCGTCATTCCGCCGCCGAACGTCACGGGCATGCTCCACATGGGGCACGTCCTCAACAACACCATCCAAGACATCCTCAGCCGCAAGGCGCGCATGGACGGCAAGGAAGTCCTCTGGCTTCCCGGCACGGACCACGCGGGCATCGCCACGCAGGTGCAGGTGGAGAAGGCGTTGAAGCGCGACGAGAAGAAAACCAAGCACGACCTCGGGCGCGAGGAGTTCCTCAAACGCGTCTGGACGTGGAAGGACAAGCACGGCGGCATCATCATCAACCAGCTCAAGAAACTCGGCTGCTCGTGCGACTGGACCCGCGAGCGGTTCACGATGGACCCGGAGTATTCGCGCTGCGTGCAGAAGGTGTTCGTGGAGCTTTACAAGAAGGGCCTCATCTATCGCGGCAAGCGCATGGTGAACTGGTGCCCCGCCTCGCAGACCGCGCTGTCCGACGAGGAAGTGGAAATGAAGCCGCAGAAGGGCTTTATGTATCACTTCAAGGTCGAGGTGGCCGAAGCGCCGGGAACATGGCTGACCATCGCCACGACGCGCCCAGAAACCATCCCCGGCGACACCGCGGTGGCCGTGAACCCGAAGGACCCGCGTTACGCGCACCTCATCGGCCAGCACATCGTGCGGCCGCTGCCCGTCGAGTTGCCGCGCGAGCAGAAGCTCATCCCCATCATCGGCGACGCCCATGTGGACTTCGAGTTCGGCACCGGCGTGCTCAAGGTGACACCCGCGCACGACAAGGCGGACTTCGACATCGGCCAGCGCCACAAGCTGCCCGTGGTCGAAGTCATCAACGCGGACGGCACGATGAACGACCTGGCCGGCGCGGACCTGAGTGGATTGGACCGGTTCAAGGCGCGCAAGGTGGCGGAGGAAAAGCTCACGGAACTCGGCGCGCTCGTGGAAGCGAAGCCTTACGAGAACAACGTCGGCTTCAGCCAGCGCGCGGACGTGCCCATCGAGCCGCGCCTGAGCGAACAATGGTTCCTCAAGTATCCGAGCGTGGAGGTGAGCAAGGCGTGTGTGGCGGATAGCCGGATGAAGTTCCATCCTGACCGCTGGGCGAAGGTTTACGACCACTGGCTCACGAACATTCAGGACTGGTGCATCAGCCGCCAGCTTTGGTGGGGGCATCGCGTGCCGGTGTGGACGAAACGGATAGACAGCACGAACCCGACAAACTTCGGACTTGGTGAACACTTCGGTAGTCGACAAATGGAAAGTTGGTCGCGAAGTGAGCCGCTTCGCTTCGCGGATGGCTTAACGACGACGGCACTACCGCTGGCTTCGTTTGAACTCAGGCGGACGCCTGACGATGGTTTGGAGTTAAACGTCGCAACGGTTTCGCCGACCGACATAGAGCTATTGGAACGGCGCGGCTTCACCCAAGACCCCGACGTCCTCGACACCTGGTTCAGTTCCTGGCTCTGGCCCTTCGCCACGATGGGCTGGACTGGCGACAAGGCCAGCGACGCCAACGCCCAAACCCTCCGCGCCTTCTACCCCACTGCCGACCTCGTCACCGGGCCGGACATCATCTTCTTCTGGGTCGCCCGCATGATCATGGCGGGCTACGAGTTCATGGGCGACCTGCCGTTCAAGAACGTCTATTTCACCGGCATCATCCGCGACAAGCAGGGCCGCAAGATGTCGAAGACACTCGGCAATTCGCCCGACCCGCTCGAACTCATCGCCAAATACGGCGCGGACGCCCTGCGTTTCGGCACCATGCGCAGCGCGCCGCTGGGCCAGGACGTGCTCTTTGATGAGAAGGACGTGGAGCTGGGCCGCAACTTCTGCAACAAGCTCTGGAACGCCTGCCGGTTCAGGCAAATGCAGGGCGGCGAAGTGCAGGGCGAGCTCGACGCCAAGCTCTTGTCGAGCGATGACCGATGGATTCTCCTCCGCCTCGATCTCGCCATCCGCGAGGTGAGCGACGCGCTGGCGAGCTACAACTTCGCCACCGCCGTGCAGACGCTCTACCGCTTCTTCTGGAGCGAGTATTGCGACTGGTATGTGGAGGCGAGCAAGGCGGCGTTCTTCGGCGAGGACGCGAAACTCAAGGCCAACAAGGTCGCCGTCATCGACTTCGTTCTCTCGCACCTTCTGCGGATGTTCCACCCGCTGCTGCCCTTCATCACCGAGGAGCTGTGGCACGGGATGGGTTACTCGGCGGACATGCCGGAAGAGCAGGGTGGCAAGACCATCATGTTCGCCCGCTGGCCCAAGCCACTCTCCGACGACGAGAAGGAAGCCTGGGGCCTCGACGACACGGTGGAGACGTTTGCGAACGCGAAGTTCGAACTCGTCACGCAGGGCCGGAATCTCAAGACACAGTTCAACATCGGCGCGGGCAAGAAGGGCAAGTTCACGCTCAAGCCCGCCGGCCAGCTCGACCCGAGCGAAGCCGAGGTGCTGCGACTGCTGCTCAGTGCCGAATCACTCGACCTTGATTCCGGCTACGCACCGAAGAAAGGCACGCCCACGGCGCTGACCAAGCTAGGGGAGCTTTACCTGCCGCTCGACGGCCTGGTGGACACAGAAGCCGAGCGCGCCCGACTGACGAAGGAGGTCGTGAAGATCGAGGCCGAGATCGGGAAAGTGGAGCAGAAGCTTGGCAATCCGAGCTTCGCGCAGAAAGTCCCGCCCGCCGTGCTGGAGGAGCATCGGCAGCGTCTCGCCGACTGGCAGACGAAGCTGGCGCAGACGAAGAGCGCGATCGAGGCGTTGGGATAGGAGCGCGGACGCCCACGTCCGCAGCGCATTCTCCAGCCCGAGTGGGTAACAGATAACGCGTCCCCCAGCCGGACGTGGGCATCCGGGCTCCAAAAGCAAACGGGCCGACCTGATGGGTCGGCCCGTTGGGTGAACTGGTTGGCTCGCAGGGCTGCTACTTCTTCTTGTCGTCCGCCTTCTTGGCCTTCTTCTTCGCGTCTTCCTTCTTGTCGTCTTTTTTCTCGTCCTTCTTCTCCGCAGGCTTGGGGGGCTCGGCTTTCTTCTCGGCGGCGGCTTTCTTGGCTTCCTCGGCCTTCTTGTCCGCCTCGGCCTTGGCGGCGGCGGCGACAGCGGCAAACGCTTTCAGGTCCGCGCCATTGTCAATGCGTGCCGTGGGCAGGGCCTTCTTCAACTCGGCGACGCCCGCATCCGTCACCTTGGACTCGAAGAGATAGACACTCTGCAGCTTTTTCAGCCCGGCGAGCTGCTTGAGGCCGGCGTCGGTGACCTGCGTGCCGACGAGGTTGAGGTATTCGAGGTTCGCTAGGCCCTTGAGGCCGGCCAGACCAGCGTCACCCACCGTGGCGTTGGCGAGGTTGAGGCGGCGGAGGTTGGTGAGTTTGCCCACCTTGGCGAGATCCGCGTCGCTGACTTCAACTCCGGCGGCGTTCAGCTCGATGAGGTTGCTCACGTCCTTGATCTGGTCCCATGTCTTCGCATCGAACTTCTTGCCGACGACGCGGAGGTTGATGTAGCGCCAGTTGCTGCCCTGCGCGATTTCGCGCGCGGTGATGCCGGCCTTGGCGAGCTCGGCGACGGCCTTGGTCTCGGCGGCGGTGGCCTTGGGGCCGGGGCCGAGGTCGTTTTCCTTCTTGGCCGTTGCGCCACCAGCGGGCGAGAGCTTCAAGCCGGACGGCCAGTCCGCACCGGCGTCGATCCACGCCTTGATGAGGTCGGTGGTGGCCTTGGAGAGCGGTTCGCCTTTCGGCGGCATGATGTCGTCATGGCCCTTGGGCAGGGTGACGACCTTGTAAATGCGGCTGTCAGCGGACTTGCCGGGGACGATGCCCGCGAGGCCGCTGTCGCCACCCTTGAAGGCGGCTTCCTTGGAATCGAGGCGCAGTTTACCCTTTTGCTTCTCGGGCCCGTGGCACTCCACGCAGTTTTTGGCGAGAATCGGGCCGATATCCTTGGCGAAATCAGGTTTGGCGGCCGCGAAGGAAGTTGCGGCGCTCAACGTGACAAGAGCGAACAGTGGCGTGGTGAGTTTCATGTGTGAATGAGTTTCAGCGGACCATCGGACGAAAAGCAAGGCTGGGGGATTCTAAACGTGAAAATGACCGGTGGCGGTCCGCCATCCTCGCGCCGGCATCAGTAATCAGCGACGGAGCCATCCTTCAACGTGGCCCCCGGCCACTTGTAGGTCTGCGGTTTCTTCGCCGCCTCGGCAATGATCTGCTCGTCCATTTCGACGCCGAGGCCGACGCCGGTGGGCAGTGCGACGTAGCCTTCCTTGTCCACCTGCCACTCCATCGTGGCGATGCCCTTGGGATTGAAGCCAAAGTTGGTGGGGTAGAATTCGTGGATGAGGAAGAGCGGCGTGGCTGCGATGGCATGGATACTGGCCGAGATGCCCAGATTGCTCGCGGTGCAATGCGGTGCCAGCGGGACGAAGAAGGTTTCCGCCAGCGCGGCAATCTTCCGCATCTGGCTGATGCCGCCGGTGTGGCAGCAGTCCGGCTGCAGCACGTCGATGCAGCGCTCCTGCAAGTAGGGAATCATGCCCCAGATCGTGCGGTCGCGCTCGCCGGTGGCGAGCGGGACGTTGATGGCGGCCTTGAGGCGCTTGAAGACCTCAATGTTGCCGGGCACGGCAGGTTCCTCGATGAAGAGCACGTCGTAGGGCTGAATCGCGGCGGCAAACTGGATGAGCGTGGCGGGTGGCACGGCGCAATGCGCATCGAACATCACTGCGCCATCGGGTCCGACCTTTTCGCGCGCGGCAGCAATGGCCCGCACCATGCGTTGAATGTCCGCCGGCGTGCCGGAGTGCTCGTAAATGCCGTGAGGTGGAACCTTCTGCGCCTTGGGCGTGTGATAGACGCGGATGCGATCGCGCACCGGACCGCCCAGCAGGCGATAGACCGGCACGCCCCACAGTTTGCCCGCCAGATCCCAGAGGGCGATGTCGATGCCCGCGATGACATGCACCATGAACGGTCCGCCGCGAATGTCGCGGTGGGCGCGATAGAGCTTCTGCCAGATGTGCTCGATGCGCGTGGGATTCTCGCCGGTGAACAGCTCTGCCAGCGAGGCCAGCAACGTGATGGCCACACGGATGTCCGTGCCCTTGATCTCGCCCCAACCACTGACGCCGTGATTGGTGTCGATGCGGACGTAGAGCACGGGATTAACCCACCAAGCCTTGTAGCCGGTGATGCGGATGGAGGAGCTGCGATCCGCGACCGTGTTGCCGGGGATACGCTCGGCGCTGATGGCGTCCTCCACCATGGCAAATCCGGCGGCGCTGGCGCCACCCAAGGCGAGAAAGTTCCGCCGGGAGGCGGGCAAGTGGTTCATGGCGGCAAGTCTTTGATGACCCGCGCCGTGAAATCAAGCGCACGTTTCCACACACGCGAGCTGGCAGGCGTCGGAAAATAATCATTGCACCCACCCGGTGTGAGGCGGTATCAGATCGCCCCGTCGTAACCAACCAGCGCCAAACTTCGGCATTCATGTCGGGCGCGGTTTTCCTGAGAACAAGTCTGAAAGGTCGTTCCGGTCCACCGGGAGCCAAGGTTTAGGCACACACATTGTCGTCCGCTTCAGAGTTTGGATTGTAGCCCGGATTTAATATGAGCAGACCAGAGCATCAGCAGCAGCCACAGCAACCACAGCAACCACAGCAGCAGCAGCACAAAACCCCGGAGATCGGCTCCGGCTACCTGGAAATCGCCGAAAAGGGGTTTGGCTTCCTGCGGTCCGCTGAGAACAAGTTCCAGCCCAAGCCCACGGACGTCTTCGTCACGCCCGACTCGATCAAGAAGAATTTCCTTCGCGAAGGCTGCCTGGTTGAAGGCCGCCTCCAGCCTCCGCACCGCGGCAGCAGCCCGCAGTTGCGCGATGTCATCAAGGTCAACGGCCTGCTCTTCAACGACTACACCAAGCAGTCCCGCTTCGAGAACCTCACGTCCATCGATCCCATCGACAAGTTCCGCCTCGAAACCACCTCGGACATTCTCGAGACCCGCGTCATCGACCTCGTCACCCCGATTGGCCGGGGCACCCGCGGCATCATCGTCGCCCCGCCCCGGACCGGCAAAACCACGGTGATGAAGCAGATCGCCAACGCCATCACCACCAACCACCCCGAGGTGTTCGTGATGGTCCTGCTCATTGACGAGCGCCCCGAAGAGGTCACCGACTTCCAGCGCAGCGTCTCCGCCGAGGTCGTCGCCAGCTCCAATGACATGGATCTGGAAACCCATGTGCGCCTCAGCCGCTTCATGGTCGAGCGCTGCCGTCGCATGGTGGAAGGTGGCAAGGATGTCGTCATCCTCCTCGATTCGCTCACCCGCGTGGCTCGCGCCTACAACTCCGTCCACGGTGGCTCCGGCCGCACGATGACGGGCGGCGTGGATGCCCGCGCGCTGGAAATCCCCCGCAAGATGTTTGCCTCCGCCCGCAAGATCGAGGACGGCGGCTCCCTCACCATCCTGGCCACCGCGCTCGTGGATACCGGCAGCCGCATGGATGAGCTCATCTTCCAGGAGTTCAAGGGCACCGGCAACATGGAGCTGGTCCTTGACCGCAAGCTCTCCGACCGCCGGCTCTACCCGGCGATCGACATCCCGAAGTCCGGCACGCGCAAGGAGGAGAAGCTCTTCCCGGTGAAGCACCTCGACGCCATCCGCAAGCTGCGCCGCATGATGGTGGACCTGAACCCAATCGAGGCCATGGAGACGCTCTTGAACGCCCTCAAGAAGTTCAAGACCAACGAGGAGCTGCTCTCGCAGATGAAGTAGGGTCTCGTCCCGTATTTAATGGCAAAAGGCCGGCACTTGTGCCGGCCTTTTGCTTTTCCACGCCCAAATACTCCGCCTGCGAACCGCCTACAGGCGAAACAGCTTCTTCGAATTCTCGAAGAGGATCTTGCGCTCGACCACCTTGTTCGCCGCGTATTTGCGAATGGCGGCGATGGTGCCGGCCCCCTGACATCCTGGACCACGGCCCAGCGTGTCCGCGCAGTCACTGCCGTAGAGAATCTTGTCCTGATGCTTTTCCAAGAACCAGCGGGTGTGCTCCTCGTCGCGCAATAGTGAGTTCAAGCCGGAGCCTGCAGACATGTCGGCAAAACAATTCGCGTGGTCGGCAAGATACTGGCTGGTCAGACCGCCCTTGGCCACCGGGCCGGTGGGATAGAGGGATTTTCCATCGTAGTTCGCATCGATGTTCGCCCAGGTGGACTGCGCGTGCATGATGAAGATCGTCTTGGGAAACTTCCGGAACATCGTCGGCAGCCGCTTGAAGCCTGAGTTGTAGGTGCCCTCTTGGAGGTGCAGCAGGATCGGCACGTCATACTCGGCGGCCAGCGTATAGAGCCGCTCGCTCTCCGGGGAGTCGCACTGCACCCCAAACTTCTGCTCGGCGATGATCTTCGCACCCAGCTTGAGATACTTCTCAATCTCCACCGCCGCCTCGGGCAGATCGGTGACCTCGTTCGCGCCAAACAAAAACTCGCCGGGATGCGCCTTGGCGTAGGCCAGCACCGCTTCATTGCCCGTGCAGTTGGCGGCCAGGCCATTGGAACGCCCGCCGTGGGTGGCGGGCCGCACGGTGGGCCGGCCGGCCGGCAGGAGAATCGAAGTGGTCACCCCCATCGCCCGCTGATGCGCGAGCATCTGCTGGTCACTGCGCCCGTGATAGTGCGTGTGCTGGTGGATGTCGATGATGGGGTCCGGCGGGGGATTGGGCTGGGACGGAGCCGCCGCGTGGCTGGCGAGAGCCGCCCCGCCGAGTGCCGCGCTGACGGTGAGAAAGGCCCGCCGCGAACAAGCGCCGTCGGAGTGGGGGAGAAACTGATGAGTCGTCATGTGATTGCTGGTGAGACTGGCGGAGGTGAGGTGCCTGTTCGAAGACGAAATTATGGGCAGATCACAGCTTCCGCACATGGAGATTCCCGAAGTCCATGCCCGCCCCGGTGTCCTTGAGCCCGAGCGCACCTTGGCCGGCAGGCACGGGCACGCGGGCAGTTTCCTTGTCGTTGAGAAACACGACGGCTTCGGTGCCTTTCAATTGCACGCGGACGCGACCGCCCTTGCCGGCCTCGATACCGGTTTTCACTTCCGTGCCTTTGCCGTCGCGCCCGCGCACTAGCAGGGCAGGGGAATTGTCACCCGTTGCGCTCTTGCCGGCGCGGATGTCCATGACGAACTCCACGTCGCCGAACTGCGCCTCGGTCCACAGCGTTTGCTTATCCGCCGTTGCGCCCTCCTTGAGCGCCAACAGCCAGCCGTTCGCCTGCCAGCGCGACTTGGCGTCGCCAGCGCTCTTCCAACCGCGCAGGTCCGTGCCGGTGTAGAGCGGAGCCCAGCCGGGGTCGATAGGGGCGATGTGGGTGGCGGGCGGGTTGCTCGTGGGCAGTTCCTTGATGCGGATGTTCCGGAACTCCACGGGTGCACCTTCGCTTTCGAGGGCGAGGTAGCCCTTGCGGTAGTTGCAGTCCTCGCCGCCGGAGACTTCCTTGCCGTTGACATGCAGGCGGATGACGCCGTTGGTCGCCACGATGCGGTAGTGGTTCCACTCGGGTGACGGCTTGCTGCGTTCCTCGGTCGGGAAACTACGCGAGCCTTTGTGCGGGCCGATGGGCTTCATCGTCGCGCCGTGGATGGGAAAGACATCGCCGTGGGTGGTGAACCAGTCGGACTTCTTGCCGTTCTGCTTCTCGTAGTTCGTGGCATAGCCGTGGTCGAGCACCTGCACCTCGATGCCGCGCAGGAACGGCACGCCCGGCGCGCTGATGGGCGAACCCCACATGAAGACACCCGAGTTGCCGCCGCTGCTGAGGTGCCGCCACTCGACCTCCATGATGAAGTTCTCGTAGTGCCGCAGCGTGCGTAGCGCACCGACGGGCTTGCCGGTGCAATGGATGTTGCCGTCCTTCACGGTCCAGGTCTCGGGCGCGCAGTTGATGTTCGTCCAGCCGGTGAGGTCACGGCCATTGAACATGGAGACGAAGCCGTCTGAGTCGGCGGCAAAG
>Ga0255093_1001026_pt1 | contig 11216 bp, 10 predicted proteins | sample Colum_Law_RepA_8_2_FD_188437 | JGI IMG/M metagenome (GOLD analysis project Ga0255093, IMG submission 188437) | Freshwater microbial communities from Columbia River, Oregon, United States - Colum_Law_RepA_8d | ecosystem: Environmental > Aquatic > Freshwater > River | place: USA: Oregon...
AAAGCAGCCTACCCGACATGATCGGCTTCGTTACTGGGCTGGTGATGCTGCTCCAACCACTCAAGAAGCTAACTGCGCTGCATGTGTTGATCCAGCAGACAGCGGTCGGGGTGGAGCGGCTGTTCCAGTTGTTTGCGGAGCGCCCTACGGTGGCGAATCAGCCGAAGGCCCGACAGGTCACAGTCTTTCGGCAGAACCTAGCCTTTGAGGGAGTCCACTTTTCCTACGGGGACAAACCCGTGTTGCGAAATTTGAACCTCGCCATTCCCCGGGGTATGAAATTAGGGGTCGCGGGCGAGAGTGGCTCTGGCAAAAGCACGCTCGTGAACTTGATTTTTCGGTTTCATGATCCCACAGGCGGCAGCTTGAAGCTGGACGGAGTCGATTTTCGCGATCTAGTTCTGCCCGATTTGCGGCGTCAGATGGCGCTGGTCAGTCAAGAAGTGGTAATCTTCGACCAGACGATTGCGGAAAACATCGCCTGCGGAAAGACCGGCGCAACCCTTGCCGAGATCGAAGCGGCTGCCCGGCAGGCTTACGCTCACGACTTCATCATGCAGCTGCCACAAGGCTACGACACCCGCGTCGGAGAACGTGGGGTAACGTTGTCGGGCGGGCAGCGGCAGCGGCTGGTCATCGCGCGCGCCTTCGTCCGCAACGCACCTATTCTTGTGCTGGACGAGGCCACGGCCTCTCTAGACTCGCGCGCCGAAGCGGAGGTGCAGAAGGTCATCGACCAGTTTGCCGAAAACCGCACCGTCATTTGCGTGGCACACCGGCTCTCGACCTTGGCGGCCATGGACCAAATCATCGTGTTGACAGACGGGCAAGTGGTGGAGCGGGGCAGTTTTGCGGAACTGCTGCGGGCGGACGGAATGTTTGCTTCCATGGCGCGGCGGCAGGGAATCCATGCAGTGCAAAGCCGGACTCCGTGATTCGGCAACGGCTCCATTGACGTTACGAACGGGGTTGGCCACGCTGCCGAGGTGCCAGACGTGCCACTTTCGATTCCTGACGAGGCTTTGCCGTTCATCCTGCTGCAACGCACCGGGCTGCAACGCCTGAACTTCCGTTTTCTACGCAAGCTCGGCGTGGCCTATCATCCCCGCATCTGCACTTGGGAGTGCCGATGGCGGCGGGCTGCGATCGCGGCAGACTTTGCAGCCTCAATTAACGGTGATTACCAGCAAATCCGGGGCTTCCTGCCAGCGGCGGCCGGAACCATCCTCGACATTGGTTGCGGCGTAGCGGGCATTGACGCGGCGTTAAACAGGCACTACGTGGCGCAACCGCCACAGTTCCGATTGCTAGACAAGAGCGCTGTCAGCTCGGAAATCTACTACGACTTCCACAGCGAAGCGGCCTTTTACAACTCGCTTGGCGCTGCCCAAGCGGTGTTGAAGCACAATGGTGTCGCGGCCGCAGCGGTCAAGTGTTTCGAGGCCACGGAGGATAATCGCATCCCGCTTGCAGATGGCAGTGTGAATCTGGTCATTTCCCTGATCTCCTGGGGTTTTCATTACCCGGTAACGGTTTACTTGCAGGAAGTCATGCGAGTGCTCGCTCCTGGTGGCTCCCTCATCATGGACGTGCGCCGGGATTCGAGCGGGCTCGATGACTTGCGCGGGGCGTTCGCCAACCTCGCGATCATTGCTGAACAGTCCAAGTTCCTGAGGGTATGCGGCCAGCGGTGAAAGCCGCCCGCCGCCCTGAAATCTAAAGCCGCAGTCGGAATGGCCGCAAAAGAATGTTTAGTGCGCAGAGAAGGCGGGTTCATATGAGGTCGCGGGGGGCTGGCCCCTTTACCCAGTGGGTGATAAAGCATTGGGCGACGGCCTAACAGCGAGCAGTCCATTGCTTTTGTGCGGTGCGCACTTTGCGCGGCTAATTCAACTGCGGAATCAAGATTAAATGGTTTCCGACGTCCATCCTGTTTCGTTTCCCACCCGGGTGTTGCACTTGCTCAACTTGGACACCGTGGGCGGGGTGGAGCAGTTGTTTTTTCACTTGATCACCGGGTGCGCGGTGGAGCCCGGACAGGAGGACCATTGTCTGGTCACGGGGGGCAGAGTCCACGCCCACTTTGCGGACTTGAACCGGCGGCTGGCATCACTCGCGTATGCGAAGTCTTGGATGGGGATCAAACTCCCTCGGCAGCCCCATGGACTGCGCGCTTGGCACGTCCGCAATGTGCTCCGTCGCGTGCAACCCGGCGTGGCCGTTTTGTGGAATCGGTTCGGTGATGAATCGTCAGTGGCCAGTTTGCATGCCGCTGGCTGCCCGGTGATTCATTACGAGCACGGGGCAGCGTGGCTGGCCCCCCACTCCGAGGCGCGACAGCAATTCCTGGCGCGGGTGCAGTCGGTGGTTTGTATCAGTCGGGCCGCACAAAGAGTCTTGCAACTGCGGTGGGGCTACGCTGGCCGCAGTCATGTGGTGCCGAATGCGCTCCGACCGGATCTCGCCGCCACGGAAGCAAGGCCAAAAACACTGCCCAGAGACCGGCCGACGCGGCTCGGTATAGCAGCACGCTTGATTCCGCTGAAGGGCATCGGGGTGGCACTGCACGCGTTGCGGGAACTGCGCCGGCGTGGCTGCAAGGTCGAGCTGCAAGTCGCCGGGACCGGGCCATTGTTACCTTTCTTGGAGGCGGAGGCGCGGCAGCTCGGAGTGACGGAAGTGGTGACCTTTCTAGGCGTCGTGCGGGATATGGCGGCATTCTTTGACAATGTCGATCTTCTGCTCGTGCCCGCTGTGCGCGAACCTTTCGGGCTGGTCATCATCGAGGCGGCGGCCCGCGGCTGCCCGTCGATCTGCGGCCAGGTGGACGGGATGCCGGAGGCGGTGCGGCCAAATCGCACTGGAATCTGTCTTACACCCACACTGGAACTAGATCGCGCGCCCGAATTTGGCGGCACACAAGCGGACTTCCCACCGCTTGTTTACGACCCGGAGGGCGACCGTCTGGTGCCGCCACGATTTCTGGATCCGCAGGCTCTGGCGGCTGCGGTGGAGGGTTTGATCGCGACCCCGGAACGCTATACAGCGATGAGCGCCAGCGCGATTGAGCATGCCCGTGGCGATTTTTCCATGCAGGCATACGCCCACCGTTTGCGAGATGTGTTTGCCGCCACGTTGGCGGGCGGTTAGGGCAACCCGGCTTTCAACCCGGCCGTTTGCCCGCCAGCTTAGCCAGGGAGTTTTGCAGGCGGTGCCGGAGGCCAGCAAAGGCCGCCCGGGCGAGCAACTGAGAACACGGCAGCGCGTAAGCTTGCAGCAGGCACGCAAAGGTGGGGCCGTAGCTGGAGGGTTTTCCACGAAACTGGCCAGGGAATGGGAAATCATCGCTGCCCAGTTGCTTACGCAGCGCCCAGCACTTTTCGTCGAGGAAGCGGTAGCGGTCCACAAAGGTGCTCTGATCGCTGTAAAACGCGGTGGGCACATGCGGCCCTAGGAAATCACGCTCAACCGATCCCAGATGGCAATCGTGAATGAAGACCGCTGCCGGACGCTGGTCCCGAAGCAGCCGGAGCGCGAGCCGAAGCGCACGGAAATGCTTGGGTCCATCAATGACAACCACATCCCCGGGCTGAACCCGGGCCGGCAGCAGACGCTGGGCGTCGCCAAACAGACATTCGACATGCTTCATGCCCGACAGGTTTGCCGCCGCCACCGGCACGTCGGGGGACTGGGCGTCGAACTCCACGCTTACGATCTGGCATCCAGGGAAACACTGGCCCAACAAGTAGGTGCTTACGCCGCGGGCACGGCCGGACTCAAAGATTCGGCGTGGCCGCAGGTGTGCCACCGAGGCGAGCACGAAGAACATTTCACTGAACAAGACCCCTTTGTCTTCGTAAGGGGCAGCGGCCGCCACTGGTTGGAACGCGGGCAGTAGTTCCGGTGCGGCCGCCAGAGTCTGGTCCAAGCCAAGTCTTGTGCGCTGCATCGGGGGAAGCCTAAACCAGCTTTGTGCAGGCTGTAAACTACGACCACTTATGAGGGTGGCAAACTCCGGATCAAAAACCAAGCATCGCTGCCAGGTCTGGCCTGAAGCCAGGCCCAGCCGGACACACGGAGCAGATGCGCAGCTTCAGTGGTTGAAACAAGTGGAACAACTGGGTGCCAAAGGGCAGTTTGCGGAAAATTTGGCGGTAAGCGCGGGAGCGCGCGACTTCTTGAGCGGAAAACCAAGTGGCCATCGCGCGGTGGCGTTCCTCACTGGCTCGCTGGCGCCATTTTTCTGCGTTGCTGAGTCCGCCCAGCGAACAGACCGCCATGGGATAACGCAGATATGTGGCCGGCACATCATGCTTGAGGAAGGCTCGCAGCAGCCATTCATGGTCGCCCGCGATGCGGTAGCTCTCGTCATACACGCCGCATCGCTGGTAGACGCTGCGGCGGTGCAGCATCGCGGGCTGGTTCATGCCCTTGTGGGCCAGGGTCATCTTGTTGACCTGATTGTGCCGGCGTAGTGTCTTCGCCCCTGTGTCTGGGTTCAGCCAAAAGACGTCCCCATAAACTAAGTCCGCAGCCGTCTGCTCCATGCACGCGGACAGCAGTCGGAAGACATGGGCATCGGCAATGGCATCGTCGTCGTTGAGGATGTAGATAGCGTCGCCGGAAGCGCGCGCGATGCCCTTATTCATCGCGTTGGCGACGCCCGTGTCCTGTTCGCGAAGATGAAGCACGCGATACGGAGCCCGCCGGGCGTAATTCTCGACCACGGCGGTGGTGCCGTCGGTGGAGAGGTTGTCCGTGATGAGGTGTTCGAACGGCTGGCAGGTTTGCGTCAGCACCGTTTCGAGCGCTCTAGGCAGGGTGTTGGCCCGGTTGAAGGTGGGAGTGATGACGCTGATTTTCATCTGGTTGCCGCCCGCACAAGGCGACCGGGGGCGCATTTATCCAGCGGGGATCGGGTTTGGCAAGACGGATGGTGGTGGCACCAGCCAGAGGCCAGTTTCATTTTTGCGGCTGGCTTTGATGAAGCTAAGTTCACACACTTCTCGCGCATGCACTCCTTTTACCAAGGCAAGCCCGTGGCCGTGACTGGCGGACTAGGATTGATCGGTTCGTTTCTGTGCGAGGAACTATGCGCGCGGGGAGCCAAGGTGATCCTGGTGGACGACGAATCAAAGGGCTCTTGGAAATACATCCCGCACCTTCGTGACCGGGTGGAATTCCGGCGGCGCGATCTCGCCGACCCGCAGCAGGCCATCGAAGGCCTGGCGGGGGCGGAGTTCGTCTTCCATCTGGCCTCGCGTGCTTATGGAGTGGGTTTCAGCCAGAAAAACAACTTCGAGATGTTTCGCTTCAACGATCTCGTCAACACCAACGTGCTTGATGGCATCGCGGCCAACCATCCGCAGCAAGCGTTGGTGGTCAGTTCCAGCTGTGTGTATTCCGACGAAGGACCAACGCCCATGAGCGACTGCCAGCCGTTGACTGGCGAGCCCGAACGCGTGAATTGGGGCTACGGGTGGGCAAAACGTGTGCTGGAGCAGAAAGCTTTCATCTACCAGAAAGAGACGGGGATTCCCCTCACGGTCGTCCGGCCCTTCAACATTTATGGAGAACGTTACAACTGGGTGGGAGACAGCTCGCAGGCAATTCCCATGCTCACCAAGCGTCTGCTCGACGGCGAAAACCCGCTGGTCATCTGGGGCACCGGCAACCAGCGGCGCAATTACGTTCACGCTCTCGACTGCGCTCGCGTCATGCTGCAGCTGGTGGAAAACGGGTATCATGAACGGCCGGTCAACATCGGACGCGAGGAAACCGTTTCCGTAAAAGATCTAGTGCAGCGGCTTGCGTCCTTAAACAGCATGAGTCTGGAATTGGTCTGCGACCGCACCAAACCGGAGGGCCGCTTCATCAAGAGCGCGGACAGCAACCTGCTGATGGCAGCGCTGGGAGACAATTTCGTGTGGAAAGTGGACTTGCAGGAGGGGCTGAGCCGGATGATTGCCTGGCACCGGCAGACGTTCACCGGAAAATAGGAAAAACCAGCTATTTTGCGCCGGAATTGTCAGCCATGGCATGCCTTTGCCAGCGGTGGCGGTGCTTCTCCCAGCTCCGCCGCCATTTTTTTCGCTCCGCTTGCGCCATGGTCGCCAAAGTCTTGCGCAAGAATGCCGGCGTAAGGTGTCGCCACCAGCGGGGCGTGGCCAGCATAAGGGTGAGAGCGGGCTTGCCAAACAGATAGAGCGCGCCGCTGTCATGAATCAGCCGGGCCGCGTCCGCGTTTTCCCGCTGATCCAGCCGGGCAATCAATTCCCTTAGCACCTCGCGCCGGGTTTTCTTTTGGCTACGTCCTGCCTTGCTGTAGGAGGCCGGGTGGACGTTGAAGACGGTCAAGGTCTGCGGCACGAAGCAAATACCTTCACGAAAGCCTGCCACGTAGTTGGCAAACCAGTCGCAGAACCAGCGCAGCTCCGGCTGAAACCCACCCGCCCGCAACAACGCCGCCCGCTTGACGATCACCGTCTGGCTGGCGATTAGCAACCGCCCCTGCTTCTCCAGTTCCACCATGCGCTCAGGAGACAAATAACAGGGTTCGGCCCCCATGGCTTCGCCCACCTGCCGCGAGCTGCCTGTGGCCACGTCCACCCAGTTGCCGATGGAGCAACCCAGCGCCGCTTGCGGATGAGCGCGCAAGGTGTGCATGGTATGCTCAAAAAAGCCTGGTAATACCTTGTCATCCGCCGCTGCAAAATACACGTAATCGCCTTGGGCTAGGGCCAGTCCGCAGTTCATGTTGGGAACCACTCCTTGATTTTTTTTGTTGCGGTGACAGCGCAAGGTCGGATGGCGGGCAGCCAAGGTCTGCAAGACATCCCAACTGTCGTCCGTGGAGCAGTCGTCCATCACAATAATTTCGGAGGCCGGGTCGGACTGGCTCAATAGCGCCCCCACGCTCTCCGGCAAAAACCGGGCATGGTTGAAGTTGGGCATGACGACGGACAGGGTTGGCGGCATTTAGAGTTATGGGTTGAGGCGCTTGAGCGACAGTTTGCGCACGCGGTTGGCGCGGCGTTGCGCCTTGCGGAGCACCCGCTTAACCATCCTAGCCCAGACCTCGCACCTCATGGACAGTCAACTTGGCTTCGGCACTCTGGTCAACACTTGGTCGCTCTGGGAAATAGAGTCCGGCGAATTGCCCAGACGGCGACTACGCATAATTAGCGGGGCAGCTTGAGCGAGAAGTGGCAGCATGGCTCAGTAACAAGAAGCAAGAAGCAAAGGGAACCAACCTGTCGAAGCGCTCATGTTCGCGGGTTGCAGCGCTCACCCGCTCAGAAGACCACAGCCGACCCCTTTCCTCAACCCTGAACTTGACGCTCCCCAAGGCAGGCAGGAGCATGCTACCCGCCTCGACCTGAGCTGCATCACGGCCAGGCGGGTTGCTTGCATGGGATTATCCATAGATTCAGCCAACTTTCTTGCCAAGGCCCGACAAAGCGGCGTCCGGTTCACCGAAACCCTGACCTTGGGTCGGCAGCACATGCTGCTCAAGTCCGACCACATGGAGTCGGTCTTGAAGGCAGGAGGAGCTTGGCCGCCTTCTCAGGGCGAGGCCGCATTCCGGCAGGCGGTGAGTGCGGAATTTCCCTGGGGGTTCCCGACCTTTGCCCGCGCACTAGGCGCGGAAAAGGTGCTTTCGATGGATGCTTCTGCTTACGAGGGGGCCGATTTGGTCCATGACCTCAACCAGCCAGTGCCGGCGGAATGGGAGGAACGTTTCGACGTGGTGATTGATGGGGGCACCCTCGAACATGTGTTCAACTTTCCCGCCGCCATCGCCAACTGCATGAAGCTGGTCAAAACGGGCGGCCACCTAATCCTGTTCACACCCGCGAACAACTATTTCGGCCACGGCTTCTACCAGTTCAGTCCGGAGCTGTTCTACCGCGTGCTCACGCCGGAGAATGGCTTTGCCGTGGAGAGCATGATCGCACTGGCGGACAACGTGGGCATCGGAAGCATTTTCGGCTTTCGTTACTATTTCCCGATCACCGGCCCATGGTATGCCGTGCCTGATCCGGAGCAGATCCGCCGACGGGTCACCTTGATCAACCACGAGTCCGTCATCCTCATGGTGCTTGCCCGCAAGACTGCCCGGCGGGATGTCTTGAAAAGCACGCCCCAGCAAAGTGACTACACACCGCGTTGGGAAAAGGGGAAGGGTGATTCTGCGACCCCGCGGCCCCAGGATCGCGAGCGGACGCTGGCTTGGCTGGGAAGATGGATTGCAGGATCTTACTATAGCAGCCTGGGCCGACGGCTTACGTGGCTAATCAATCCGCTGCGATTGAAAAAATTCCGCCGCAAAAACTCCTTCCACAACCGTGCGCTTTTCAAGCGCGTTCAGGACTAAGCCCGCCGGACAAAGCGTTTAGGTGAACCATCCGACGGCAGGCGGCAAGCACCTGTGGCACTGTGATGTCATTCATGGTGCGCAGGTGTGGCTGGTCACCAGGTGGTGACACCAGTTCGTGGGCAACGTGCCACGGCCGCCAGACCCGCGCATCCGAAGGCCCGAACAACCCGACGACAGGCACTTGGCAAGCGGCGGCGAGGTGCATCGCGGCCGTGTCCACTCCCACAAAAAGGCGCGCACGATAGAGCAGGCCAGCGAGTTGAGCCCACTTCAACTGCCCGGCCGTGCTGATGGCCCGCCCACTAAGCGCGTGCTCCAGTTCCGCAGCATCCCTCACCTCGTCTGGATCTGGACCGGCACTGATGATTAACCGAGGGAAAACACTAGCCAGCTCCTGTGCCACAACCAACCAGCGTTCCAACGGCCAACGCTTGCGCAACCAGCGCGTGCCGGGATGCAGGACCGCAAAGTCCTGCCCACCTCCCGCAGGAGCCCATTCCTTGGTGCGTTCTCGGACAAAAGCCAGTGGAGGCACCGTCGCCGGCAATGGCAGGACGTCATGCACGGTGTAATAGTCCTTCTCGACCGCATGCGCCTCGTGCCAGCGGAACTGGGAGAAAGAGTTAAATCTCTGCTGCCACCACCAATGCAAGGGAGCCTTCGCGATGTTCGTGGTCCTGATGCGCGCACCACTCAGGCTCGCCAACCAGCGGCCTCGATCCCCATCACTCAACTCAAACGCATAGTCGAACCGCTGACGACCACACCGAAACGCGAGGCGCAGGTCACTCAGCCAGGCACCCGCTGACCGCTGGCCAGCCTCGGCAGGGGCTGCTGTGTGCAGATGGTCCACCGCGGGGCAGCCGGACAGTATCCCTTCTGTGCCGCGCCGAACCACCACGGAGATCTCCGACGCCGGATAAGCCACCCGCGCCGCCATCAGTGTGGGAGTCAGGAGCAGAGAGTCTCCGATATGCTTCAGCTTGATGAATAGGAGGCGCACGCAGTTAACGCAAACGGTGTGCCTTACTACCACCAGCCACTTTTGAAGACGAATAGAAAGTGGGTTGGCAGCCCAAAACATGCGAGCTCCCGCATGAGCACCGTCATTTGCTGCAGCCGGTCGGGACAAAAACTGGAGATGAGCTTTGACCGGAAGCAGTCTTAAAGCTGGCATGCATGTTACCAGTTTCCGCTTGTCCATAAGTTTGCCCGCTCCTCACACTGCCTCGGATGGCTGCTCGTATATCATCACAAACCCGCGCTTCGGAAATGGCCCCGGAGGAGTTGGCTTGTCTCGGCATGGTGCTGTGCCAGAACCTCTTCCGCGGCCGGCATCTCGAAATTGGCACCGCCGCAGGCGGCACGCTGTGCGCGATGATGAAGTGCTTTCCACCAGATCGCCTCCCACATTGGGTGGTGGTAGACACGATGTGCTATTTCCCTGACCAGCTTGAGATTGTGCGCGGCAACCTGCGTGATCACGGGCTAAATCCGGCAGGGGTGGATTTCCGCGTCACCACCAGCGACGCCGCGTTCCACCAGGCCGAAGCAGCACATGAGACCTACGACTTCATGCTGATTGATGGCGCGCACAAAATTCGCTATGTCATGCAAGATTTGCGATGGACACGCCTGCTCACTGTGGGCGGTCACGTATGTTTGCACGATTACGCGCCGCGCTGCCCCGGAGTCGTGCATGCGGTGGATCACTTCCTGCATCGTCACGCCAACTATCGCCGTGTAACGCTCGCCGGCAGTCTGCTCGTCCTGGAAAAGATCGCCGCAGCCGCAACGCCCGAAGTCGGTTGGACGGACCAGTTCTGGGCCAACCTCTGGTCGCCGTGGCTGCAATTGCAGGCAAGCTTCCGCAAGCGGATGAAGTGACCTCCGCTGTGAGCAACGTCGCCAAACCATCACGTCCGTGGCGCATCGCCCACTCCGAGGCCTCGTTGGGCTGGGGTGGACAGGAGCGGCGCGTCATGGCGGAACTGCTCGGATTCCGCACACGTGGACATGTGGTGGGCGCGGCAGCCCCGGAGCGAGCGACACTTTTCGCGGAGGCGGTGAAGCACGAGCTTCCTCGCGTGCCGTTGGCAGAAAACCGCTGGGCCTTTCCTTTCGCCGTGGCCAGCACGGCACAATGGCTGCGATATTTCCGGGCGGATGTGGTCAACACACACAGCTCACGCGACGGGTGGATTGTCGGGTTGGCGGCGCGGCTCGCACGGGTTCCTCTCGTCATTCGATCGCGGCACTTCGATGTGCCGGTGGCGAACCCGTGGTTGAGTCGGCACGTTTACGCGACGCTGGCCGATCACCTCATCACCACCAGTCCCAAAGTCGGGGCGGATTTCCGAACGCTGTTCAAGCTGCCTGAAGACCGGGTCACGGCCATTCCGACTGGAGTGGACACGGTGAAGTTTTCTCCAGCAGGACCAAGGGCGTCGTTTGAATTCCCGCCGGAGACCACTGGACCGCTGATCGGCATCATCGGAGTCATTCGATCCGCCAAGGGCCACATCGTGCTCTTCGAGGCGATGAAGAAGCTCGCTGAAAAAGACTTACCTGTGCGCTGCGTGGTGATCGGAGAAGGCCCTTACAGGGTGCATGCGGAACAGCGAATGCGCGAGCTGAACTTGTCTGGTCGGGTGCTCTTCGCTGGCCAGCGCGATGATGTGCCGGCCATCCTGCGCGCGCTTGATGTCCTGGCGATTCCCTCCCTGCACGAGGCGATTCCCCAGGTGGGCTTGCAGGCGCTGGCCACAAAGACGCCGGTGGTCGCCAGCAATGTCGGCGGCATTCCCGCCATCATCCGGCCCGGCGAAACAGGTCG
>Ga0255093_1001034_pt1 | contig 11142 bp, 6 predicted proteins | sample Colum_Law_RepA_8_2_FD_188437 | JGI IMG/M metagenome (GOLD analysis project Ga0255093, IMG submission 188437) | Freshwater microbial communities from Columbia River, Oregon, United States - Colum_Law_RepA_8d | ecosystem: Environmental > Aquatic > Freshwater > River | place: USA: Oregon | collected...
ATCATCAACAATCACATCACTGCCCCTCCGCCCTCGCCTGCTCCTCCAGTCCCGGCCCCGGCAAATTCCCGCAGCACGAGTGCTCCGGTGCAGGCCGTCAAGGTGTTTGGCACCACGCTGAACCCGGGGGCGACCAGAGCGGAGAACAACCCGGCTCCCCGGCCTCCGTCGGACTCGGCTCCCAGCCAGGCGAACAACTCCCTGTTCCGGCCCTTGACTCCTCCTCCACCAGTCGTCAGCAACCCCCGCCCGCTGACGCCATACACCCCGGTGCCGACCAGTTCGCCGGGGCCGCGCACCGAGGTTCCGCACCAGCCAACCACGACGCCAGCGCCCACCGTCACCCCGTCATCTGCGACTCCCTCGGTCGCCGTGCCGTCAGCCGCACCGCCGCGTCCGGCCTACACCCCGGCTCCCCGGGTCATTCCCCAGGCCATTGCGCCCACCGCCCCTCGTCCCTCCGTGGTCATCACCCCGCCTCCGCAGTCCTCGCAGGCACCGGCATCCGCCCCCGGGAGTTCCGGTTCGTCTCCCAACAAGAACGCGAACGAGCGCGGGAAATGAAATCGTGGCCGCCAACGCGTTCCGCAGGCTGGCTTGGATGGTGCGTCCGGCCTCCAGACGGGGGCGTGGAGCTCCAGCACGTCGCTGGCTGTTCAATGCAAACGAACTCATCTCGAGTGGTCGGTCCAATCCTGTTTCTTCATCAGATGACAAATTGTCATTTGCCCTGCCGCGTGTCCTCTCCATAGAGTCCGCGTCGAATGAAGGCTGACTTGCAAAAGACCATCGGACTCGGTGGCAACGCCTCCCCGCTCACCGATCCCAAGCTTGTCACCTACATCAATCTCAAGCTCGCCGCGCTCGGCTGCCCGACGCTCGACACGGCGGATGCGGCGGAGTTCCACGACCTGACCGAATCGCTGCTCGCGCGGCACCGGGAGACGGAGCGGCTGCTCTCGGATTATCAGGCTCCGGTGGACTGGCGCATCCAGCAGTTCCTCGACGAATACCTGCACGAGACCGGTGTCGCCGTGCGGTTGCCGCATCAGACCTTCGTGCTCGACCGCCACGGCATTGCCCGCGCGCTGTCGCTGCCGCCGGACCGCGACGAGTTCCGCTCCGACATCGTCAGCTCGTATCGCGTGCGGCAGGGCGTGTTGCACAACCCGGCCAAGGACAAGCGCACGACCGCCGGTGTCTTCCACGTCGCCGAGGGCGGGCTGCCGATTCCCGACGACAAGAAGGCGGTCCCCGCCCACACCTTCGGGCGGATGCTTCAGTTCGCGCTGAAGCCGCCGCAGAAGTTGCTGCACCTGCCCTTCACGGCGTCGCAGCCGGAGCCGGCGGAATGTTTCGTCTCGCTGCTGTTGCGTCCGCTGGTGTGTCCCGCCGTTCCTGGCTTCTGCGCGGAGAAGACGATGGAGATTCGGTTCTTTGCGCCGGGCAATCTCGTCAGCAACTTGGACTTTGTCGAAAGCATCTTCGGCAACGCGGGCGACCCCTACCTGCCGGTGAACGATGCGGCGCTGGACGTGGAGCATTGGACCGGCCACACGGGCTGCGTCATCCTCGCGCCTCATCTCATCACGGTGACGAAGAAGGACGCGGGCCTGCCGCACTTCGACAAGGCCACTGAGCGTCAGCGTCGTGATGGCATGTGCTGGCGCAGCGAGGACGAGCGCTACAACGAGGGCTCCGCCTTCAAGCTCACCGCGCGCGATGAGTCCGGCGTCATCGTCACGCTCATCGCGGACAACTACTTCGGCTACTGCAAGAAGGAGGTGAAGACGCAAATCAGCTTCGCCGCGAATCTCTTCGGACTCTGCGAGGAGGAACACTCCGGCGGTGCGCTGGTGTTTCCGAGCTACGACTTGGGCGAGGAATTCGCGGGCGGCGTCCATGTGCAGGACCGCGGGCATTCCTTCGAGGATGCAGCGGCGATGTTCGCGGACGTGATGGAGCTGAAGCCCGAGGGTTACGCAGTGGACCGGAAGTTCGCCGACATTTTCTACGTGCCGGAGGACGCGAGCTTCGACCTCCGCACGCAGTTGGTGACCTGGACCAACGAGCGCGGCCCGCAGAGCGTCAAGCTGCTGGCCGGGCACACCTACGTGCGGCCCAGCGGCTACAAGGTCCAGATGCAGAAGCCGGGCAACCGCGCTTGGCGGCTCGTCGGCACGCGCGGCGAGGGCACGTTCTGCCACAAGCCCTGCACCGTCTCTGGCGGCGGCAAGTCGGAGATTTCCAAGTCGCTGTCCGACGCGATTCTCCAAGGCCCGGTGTTTGTCGCCAACTTCAAGCAAGACTTCGACACCGTCGCGGAACTGCTGGAGCGCGATTACTCGCAGCGCTTCCGGGACCCGGAGCGCAACGGCACGGACACGCGCACGCTTCTGAGCCGCGAACGTTCCCTCGGCTCCGTCATCAAGCTCCTCACCCCTTCGCCACGCGATTACTCGGACGAGTTCAACGCCTGGCTGGAGGCCATCCCGCAATATGTGAAGGAGCTGGTCTTTGTGGTGAAGCGCTTTCACAAGCCCGAGTGGGGGACGGACTGGCGCGAGCACTTCGGCGTGGACATCGTCAACGGCGTGCCCGGCTACGAGCTGAAGTGCGACAATCGCAAGCTCGTGACCAACTACCTGCGCGTGGGCTTCGACACGGACGGCGCGTGGCGCGTGTTCAGCCTGCGCAAGGATTTCCATCCCGCGATGAAGCTCCAGCAGGAGGACGACATCAGCGCGAGCGTCGTGGTGCCGGCGGCGGTGATGGGCAAAACAACCCGCACCGAACCGGTTCCACCCAGCAGCACTGAGGCCGCAGCGGGCGCGACCGCCTTCCTCACGCGCGCCGCCTTCGCCGCGCCTTCGGACCCGGGCCGCTCGGTGAAGTTTGTTCAGAACTGCGAGTTCCGCCTGTTCCAGCGCCCCGACGACGCCATTCATCGCGGCTACGACAAGCAGGCGGAGAGCGACTTCGCCCAGCCGGGAAATTTCTTCTCCAACTACCAGCCGCTCACGCGCGCCGACGCGGAGCGCGAGCTGGAGGACAGCATCAACTTCGTGAAGTTCACGCCGCCGATGGCCGATCTCATCCGCGCTGCCGCAAAGGACGCAGGCCGGCCCAAGTTCTTCGTCAGCTCCGCGCAACCGCGCCTCGTGGACGGCAAGATGACGAAGAACCCGCGCTACCTTCAGAACCGTCACGACCTAATCCACCCGCGCGAGTTCCACCTCGCGGAGATGGCCACGCGTCTCTTCCGCCGCATCCCGACGAGCGAGCCGTTGCACCGGCCTGTGAACGCCGTGCTGCCGGGCCGCCGCAACAACCCGCCGGAGCCGGGCGTGCGGCCGCTGTGCGTGTTCAACCCGATTCACCATCTCGAACTCCCGGAGCTGTTCATCGAGTTCATCTCGAGCATGACCGGCAAGTCGCCGTCCACGACCGGCGCGGGTTCCGAGGGCGCGCTGACCAAAGGCCCGTTCAACGCGCTGCACCCCATCATTGACCTCAACGCCGCGCTCGTGAGCTACATCCTCACCGGTGGCGACGTGTTCGTGACCTGCGCGGGCAACGTCGGCCCGAACGTGCGCGTGGACCACGACATCAGCCTGCTCGTGCCGGAGCTGTGGTGTCGCATGGGACCGGAGGAGCGCGACCCGGAGTTCCTGAAGCGCGAGGGCTATCTGGAGCGCTGCGAGGACTTCGACTTCAACGGCCAGCGCGTGCTGGCGAGCCGGCTGGGCTGGCGCATCACTGGGCGCTTCGTCCGCCACTACTTCGGGCGCGTCTTCAACTACCCGCACAGCGTCCTGACCGACGAGATGCTGCGGCCCGAGTTCCAGGACAAGGCGGTCTTCGCCGACGGCGTGGACAACATCGTTTCCACCGCGCGCCGCGTGGCGGAGCACTACTTCGTCGATGGCGGCATCGAACTCGCCTGCCCGCCGCTGCGCGCGCTGCTCCACATCATGCGCGACGGCCAGCACGAAGGCCGCGACCTCAGCCATCCCGAAATCCGCACCCTCTTCACCTGCGAGTCGCTGCTCGCGAGCGACTGGTATGCGGAGCGGTTGAACACCAAGCAAGCCGCTGACATAAAACTCTGGCAACGACATGTGAAGCGGCTGGACGTCTTCCTTGCTCGAAACAAAGCCGGCAGCGTGACCGCCAGTCTCAACATCCGCGAGCGTCTGGACCTGGCTTGGGCCACGCTCCGGCGCGTGGAGCAGCCGGACTATCCAGCTTCACTGCGTGGCACGCTGGGCAAACAGTCCCTCCCGGCCCGTTGACGGAGGCCGGAAACGGGCATTGACTTGGCCCGGCCGGCTTTTCTACCGTCCGCGTGTAAATACCGAGCGGCTTGCCCCGAATTTACGATTCGGGGTTTTTTGTTGCTCGGACCCGGTCAGCCCCAGCGGTCAGCACTCAGCCCCGCCGGTGTTGATCGCAGTTTAGCTGACAGCGCATATGGCCAATACGATTCTCGTCGGCGCCCAGTGGGGCGACGAAGGCAAAGGCAAGATCATCGACGTTCTCACCGAGGACGCGGACATCGTCGTCCGCTACGCCGGTGGCAACAACGCCGGGCACACCGTTTTTGTCGGCCCGCAGAAATACGTTCTGCACCTCATCCCCTCCGGCATCCTTCGGCCGGGCAAGACCTGCGTCATTGGCAATGGCGTGGTGCTCGATCCCATCGGGCTGGTCACCGAGCTGGAAGGGCTGGAGAAGCTCGGCGTCACGGTGACGCCGGACAACCTGCTCCTCTCCGAGACGGCCCACGTCGTCTTCCCCTACCACCGCGAGCTGGATGGCGCGCGCGAGCTGGCCAAGGGCAAGGGCAAGATCGGCACCACCAAGCGCGGCATCGGCCCTTGCTACGGTGACAAGGCCGCGCGGGTCGGCTTGCGCGTCAGCGACCTCATCAACCCCGAGCGCTTCGCCGCCAAGCTCAAGGCCCGGGTGCAGGATGCCAACGCCCACCTCAAGGGCCTGGGTGCCAAGCCGGTGAGCTACAAGAAGATCTTCGCGGAATACAGCGCCGCAGCCGACATCCTCCGCCCGCACGTCGCCAACACCGTTCACTATCTCCACGGGGCCATGCAGGCCAGGAAGGGCATTTTGTTTGAGGGCGCACAGGGCACGTTCCTTGATCTCGATCACGGCACCTATCCCTACGTCACCTCGTCGAACACCACGGCGGGCGGTGCTTGCACCGGTTCGGGTGTGCCGCCGCACCGGATGGACAAGGTTGTCGGCGTGATGAAGGCCTACACCACCCGCGTGGGCGAAGGTCCGCTGCCCACGGAGAACGCCGAGATTTCCGACCTTTTGCACGGCATGGGCCGCGAGTTTGGCGCGACCACGGGCCGCGCCCGCCGCTGCGGCTGGTTTGACGCCGTGGCCACCCGCCACGCCACCATGGTCAACGGTATTGACGAGCTCGCCGTGACAAACCTCGACGGCCTCGACACGCTCGCGAGCATCAAGGTGTGCGTCGGCTACCGCGTGGGTCAGGTTAAGTTCGATCACATTCCCAACGACATCGACGTCCTCGCGCTCTGCGAACCCGTCTATGAGGAACGTCCCGGCTGGCAGGTGGACACCAGCAAGGCCCGCAAGTGGAAGGACCTTCCGCCCAAGGCCCGGGATTACCTCAAGTTCATTGCCGCCCAGACCGGCGCGAAGCTGGCCATCGCCTCCGTCGGCCCCGGCCGCGATCAGACGATTTTCGTCTAGTCCGCGCGGTGGGACTGCTCCCGGCCTGCCTTGAACCAGTTTGAGGCGAGGTCGGAACTGGTGTCCAAGGCCACGAGTCGGTGAAGAGGAAGGACCTTGTGGCCTTCGGTCACTTCGCGCGGCAGCGCACATCAACCAGCTTCCTTGGGTCTTTCCAAAAATCCGCCCATTGGGTTGAATCACCCCACTATTTATGAGCAAAACCGCACTCCTCTTTGCCGGCCAGGGCGCGCAAGCCGTGGGCATGGGCAAGGATCTCGCTGCCGCGTTCCCCGCCGCCCAAGCGCTCTTCGACCGCGCCAACGCCGCCTTGGGCTACGATTTGACCGCCGTTTGTTTCAACGGTCCCGACGCGGAGCTGACCAAGACCGAGAACGCCCAGCCGGGCATTTTCCTGGTGAGCTGGGTCGCGCTGGAGTTGCTGCGCGCACGGGTGCCGGGCTTGAAGTTCGAGGCCACGGCCGGCCTGTCGCTGGGCGAGTTCACCGCGCTGACGGCGGCGGGGGCCATGAGCTTTGAGGATGGCTTGCGCGTCGTGCGTCTGCGCGGGCGCTTCATGCAGGAGGCCTGCGAGGCGACACGTGGCGGCATGGCGGCCATCATCGGCCTGGACGAAGGCCCGACGCGGGAGGTCTGCGTTGAGGCGGGTGTCGAGCTGGCCAACCTGAACTGCCCCGGCCAGATCGTCATTTCCGGCGAAGCGGACAAGATCACCAAGGCCTGCGAACTGGCCAAGGCGCGCGGGGCCAAGCGGGCGCTGCCGCTGACGGTGGCGGGCGCGTATCATTCGCAGTTGATGGCCAGCGCGCAGCCCAAGCTCCGGCAGGCGCTGGCGGGCATCGCCCTCGCCGCGCCGGTCGTTCCGGTGATCGCCAACGTCACGGCCCAGCCGCACGGCACGCCTGGCAGCATCGTCGATACCGTGGTGGCGCAGGTGACCGGGTCGGTGCGGTGGGAAGAGTCGGTTCGTTGCCTGCTGGCGCAGGGCTTCACGCGCTTCATTGAGCTCGGACCGGGGACCGCCCTGACCGGCTTCATGAAGCGCATCGACAAGATCGCCCAGGTGCTCAATGTCGCTGACTGCCCCAGCTTGGAGGCCACGGTGAAGGCGCTGGGGAACTAGCCGCGCAGTCCTGGCCTACTTCGCCAGTTCCTTGATCCGCAGGTTGCGGAACCACACGGTCCCGTGGTCGCCTTGGAGGAAGATGGGGCCGGGCTCCGTGACGTTCTTGTCGATCTCGCTGCCGGTGGCGACGTTGCACTCCACGTTGTCGTGGATCTTCTTCCCGTTGAGGATCACGGTGATCTTGTTGCCAATGATGGTCGCCTCGCAGGTCTGCCACTCGCCGCCGGGCTTGCTGGCGAACTCGCTGGCGGCGGTCTGGTTGTAGATTGCGCCGTTGCTGGTCTTGGTGGGCTTGCCGCTCTTGAAATCGCCGAGGATCTGGATCTCATGCCGGCCGCGCAGGTAGAAGCCGCTGTTGGAGCCGTCCGGCACCTGGAATTCGTAGCGCACGGTGAAGTTCCAATACTTCTGCTCGGTGACGAGGTCGGTGCCGTGCTCGCCCTTGTTGACCGTGTTTTTCAGGACGCCATTTTCCACCGACCATGAGTTGTGGCCGTCGGCCCGGCGGAGTTTCCAGCCGGTGGTGTCCTTGCCGTTGAAGATGGGCTTGAAGCCGTCTTCTTTGTCAGCGGCGAAGGCGGTGGCAGCGAGGGCGAGGGCGACGAGGAGGGGGAGGAGTTTCATGTGTGTGAGGGTGTGGGAGGTTATTTTTCCAGAGCGACGACCAGCTGCTTCTTGGCCTCTTCAAACTTCGCCTGCATCTCGGCGCGCTTGGTTTTGGCGGCGGCTTTCTGAGCATCGAGCTCCTCCGGCTTGGTCTTCTTCGGGTCGGGGTCGCGCACGCCGTTGACGGCGTCCTGAGCCTTGCTCACGGCGGTGGCAGCGGCGGTCAGCTCATTGAGCCAGGCGGCATTTGCGGTGGCCTTGGCGGTGTAGGCGGCGGCGTCCTTGCCGGCGAGGCTGGCGGCGTAGGCGACGATGGAGAGGTTGTGCTGGGTCTGCTGAACCTCCGGGTTCGGCGTGGCGGGACCGTCAATCAGCTTGGTTGCCCACTTGATGCCGGCGAGCAGGTGCTCGTGGAACTTGGCGTCCTTCCACGTTGCGTCGTTGTGGCCGAGGTTCGTGTAGAAGAGCCGGCCCGTGCCGTATTCGCGCACCCAGCAGACCGGCACGAGGTAAGGGCGCTTGGGATTGGTCTTGGCCATGTCGAGGCTGTAGAGCACACGCACGGACTTCTGATCGTAGTCGTTGTATTGGTAAATCTCGTCCTTCCAGGTGAACTCCTTACCGAGCATCGCCACGGTCGGATGCGACGGCTCGTGGTTCACGAAGGTGGCAGCGGTGCCGCTGCCCCACGGATGGCCGGCAAAGCTGCCGTTGATGAAGCTGGTGTAGCCCTTGAAGTCCTTGAACGTGTCCGTCGCGCTGTGCGTGCCAATGAAGCCCTTGCCCTGCTTCACGAAGTCCAGCAGCGCCTCGCGTGGCTCGCCTGCCGGCAGCAGCGAGCCGGTGGTGTAGAAGAACAGCGCGTCATACTTGGCGAGATTCGCCTTCGTCAGCACCGCGATGGCGTCTTGGGAGAAGTCGGCGGTGAAAATGCCGGATTTCTCGCCGAGTTCCTTCACCTGCTGCTCGACGAGGCAGAGCTGGTCGGGCGCGGGGCGCTTCACGACGCCGTGCTGGAAGCCCTTGGACTGCGTGATGACGAGGATTTTCTTGGCGGCGGCCTCAGCGGTGGCGGTGAAGACCAGCGCAGCCAGGGCCGCAGTGACGAGCGGGATCGAACGAAATGTGTTCATGGACAGAATGTGAATTGCGATGCGGGGTAAAGGACTGGCCGACCGCGCCGGGCATTCAAGCACCGGCACCGGGGGCAAGGTGTCGGGCCTGACGTTTCGGCACCGCTGCGCGGTGAGTGCGCTCGCTGCGGCGAGGTTCGGCCGGCAGATGCGGCTGGAGGAAACCCGGCCGCTCCCGGCGTCCGCTCCGTTGCCAGTCTTCCCAGAGGGCTTGCGCCGCGCGGCTGGCCGGCACTCCCGCCGGGCCGCTGAGATACACGAGCAGTGCCTCGGCCAAATCCGCGAGGGCGATGCCGTGTCGCCGGCCGACGCGCGCGTAAAGCCAGTCGCTGAAGGCGAAAAAGCGCTCGAACGGCGAAGGCGGACAGGGCGAATCACTGCGGACCAGCGTGTCCGCCGCACTCCACAGCAGCGGCGTGGTGGCGGTGAAGTTCCCCGAGTTGGCCACGAGATCCCAGTAGCGCGCGAACCGCCGCAGCCGCTGCATCGTGCTGAAATCCAGCTCCCGGTTGCACAGCAGCTCATACGGCGCGTGCGGGCTGTAGCGCATCCGAAACTCCCCGTCATGGCGCACGATGGGCGTTCCGCGCAGTCGCTTGAGCATGCCCACCTGAATCTCCTGCGGCCCCAGCGCCACCAGCCGGTCGAAGCCCGCCGCGAAGCTCGCCAGCCCTTCGCCCGGCAGGCCCACGATGAGGTCCGCGTGCAGGTGTGCGCCCGTGTGCGCCCGCAGCCAGGTGAAGTTCTCCGCGAGCTTCGTGTTGTCCTGCCGGCGCGAGATGTGGCGCGAGGTTTCGTCGTTGAAGGTCTGCACGCCGATCTCCAGTTGCACCGCGCCCGGCGGGAACTTCGCCAGCAGTTCGCGCAACGCCTCCGGCAGCCGGTCGGGAATCATCTCGAAGTGCAGGAACAGCCCAGGTCGCCAGCGGTCGAGGAAGAATTGCAGGATGGCCCGGCTCACCAACAGGTTCAGGTTGAACGTCCGGTCCACGAACTTGAACTGCGTCGCCCCGCGCGCCAGCAGCCGGTCCAGCGCCGCTAAAAACTGATCGAGCGGAAACTGCCGCACCGGGATGTCCAGCGAGGACAAGCAGAACTCACAGGTGAACGGACAGCCGCGCGAGGCCTCCACATACAGCACCCGGTGCGCGAGGTCCGCGTCGGTATAGAGCTCGTAGGGCAGGGCGACGTGCTCCAGCTTGGGCAGTTCGGCGGGGATGATTTTTGGAAGCGGGTTTCCCGCAGCCGGCGACGTGAGTGGGCTCCCCAGCAATTGGGCGCACACTTCCGCAAACTTCAGGTCCGCCTCGCCGGTGATGACATGGTCCGCCAGCCGGACGATTTCCTGCTCCTCCGGCTCATAGCTCACCTCCGGACCACCGAGGATGATCTGGATCTCCGGCGCAAGCCGCTTGAGCAGGGCCACGACCTCCGTGGTCTCGCGCACGTTCCAGATATACACGCCGAGGCCGATGATCCGGGGTTTGCGGGCGAGCAGGGCCTCCACCACCTCCAGCGGCCGCTGCTGGATCTCAAACTCCACCAACGCCGCGCGGGACTGCAACTCGCCGAGGTTCGCGAAGAGGTAGCGCAGGCCAAACGCGCAGTGGATGAACTTCGCGTTGAGCGTCGCCAGCAGGATGTCGGACGGCGGCATGCAGCGTGCAGGCGACAGTAGCGGGAAGCCCGGCAGGCAGGAAGGCATTTGCCTGAGGCAATACCAAACGGCGTGGTAGCCAATGGTCTTGGACCTAAACTGACCGACGACTTATGTAGTCCGCCGTTCTATCCCAGCTTCTGCCGCAGCGTTTCCGCGATCTGGATGAACGCCTTGCCCTGCGGGTCCGCCGGGCGGGAGACGACCACGGGAACGCCCTTGTCCCCGCCTTCGCGGATTTCGAGGAAGATCGGGACTTCGCCGAGGAAGGGGATTTCCTGCCGCTCTGCTTCGGTGCGTCCGCCGCCGTGGCCGAAGATTTCCACGCGCTGGCCGCCGGGGGCCATGAAGTAGCTCATGTTCTCGATGATGCCCAGGATCGGCACATTCACCTTCTCGAACATCGCGATGCCCTTGCGCACGACGCCGAGCGAGGCTTCCTGCGGGGTGGTGACGATGACGCCGCCGTCGAGGGGCACGGTCTGGCAGAGGGAGAGTTGGGCGTCGCCGGTGCCGGGCGGGAGGTCCACGAGCAGGTAGTCGAGCTGGCCCCACTCCACCTGCGTGATGAATTGCTGGATGGTCTTCTGAATCATCGGGCCGCGCCAGATGACCGGCTGGTCGTCCGAGAGGAGGAAGCCCATGCTCATGAGCTTCACGCCGTGGTTGCTGGGCGGGACAAGTTTCTCGTCGTCGTTGACGATGGGACGCTGGTGGATGCCCATCATGAGCGGGATGCTGGGGCCGTAGATGTCGCAGTCCAGCAGGCCGACGCGCGCGCCGAGGTGGTTGAGGGCACAGGCGAGGTTCACGGAGCAGGTGGATTTGCCCACGCCGCCCTTACCGCTGGCCACGGCGATGATGCGCTTGATGCC
>Ga0255093_1001036_pt1 | contig 11134 bp, 8 predicted proteins | sample Colum_Law_RepA_8_2_FD_188437 | JGI IMG/M metagenome (GOLD analysis project Ga0255093, IMG submission 188437) | Freshwater microbial communities from Columbia River, Oregon, United States - Colum_Law_RepA_8d | ecosystem: Environmental > Aquatic > Freshwater > River | place: USA: Oregon | collected...
ATCCACCACCAAATCCGACTGGCGCAGGACTTCGGGCGACTCGCCAAAAAGGAATTGTTCCCCTGCCGCGGGCCGCTGCAAACCAGCCACCGTCGCGAGCCAGTCGCTCTTGCCCGACCATTGCAGCCCGCCCACCGCCCAATACTCGCCCGGCAGCAACCGCCAGCTCACCCCCCGGATCAGAGTCAACTCCAGGTTCCCAGCGGACGCGATGTCCGCTTCCACCAGTTCGAGGAGGGGAGCAGCAGGCGATGAATCGGCGGTGCTCATGCCTACATCAGGAGATAGACCAAGATGAACAGCGCGTCGGCAAACACGCAGCCCACGACGCATTGCGAGACGGCCGCCGTGGTGGCGTCCGAGACTTCTTCTAACCGGAGTCGTTGCGCGAGTCCATGATAGCAGGTGACCACCGCGATGATCGTGCCGTAGGTCACGGTCTTGAGGCCTAGCAGCAGGAAGTCCTGCCAGACCAGGGCCTGCGCGATCTGGTTGAAGTAAGCCGCCGGCAGGAGCGGCACATCCTGCAGAAACACAAAGAGATAGCCGCTGACCACCGCCGTGATGATGAGATACACCGTCAGTGAGAAAATCGCCGCCGCCAAGCCAATCACGCGTGGCATCACCAGATAATGCACCGGGTCAATGCCCAGCGCCTCCAGCGCCTCGACCTCGCCCTGCGCGCGGCTCAGGCCCAGCTCGATCACGATCGCCGTGCCCACCCGGGCCATCACGAGCAACGCCGCCGCCAGCGGCCCCAGTTCGCGGACGAGCACCGTCACCATCACGCTGCCGGCGTATTGCTCGGCCCCGATCTTGGTGAGCAGGGAGACGGTCTGCCCCACAATCACCAATCCTAGGGCGATGCCCAGGAAGAGCACGCCCGGCAGCAGCCGCACCCCGGCCCGTTCGATCTCCGCCCGGATGAGCGGATGCGTCACCCGCCAGGCCGTGTTGAACTTGGTGAACGTGACGCCCAGCGTGATCAGCGCAAACGCCCCAACCCCTTGAATCGTTTGCAGCAGGCGAAAGCTCTGCCGGCCCACGAAGTTGAGGTAAGACTGCGGCAGCGGCAGCGCCAATGCATCCTGCAACAGCGAAGCACCACTTGGCTTGGCAGGCTCTTTTTCCACGGGCGCAGCTTAGGCGGCGACCCACGGATGGAACAATCTATTTTGAGTGAGGCGACCCAGTGACGTTGCTTCCGAGGCGCGCGATTGACGCTCCGATGCTCGGGCTTCTAACTTCCCGTCACGCACCATGCCAACTTCCTCTCCTCATCCGTCTCGACGCGCCTTTCTCGCCACGACCGCTGCTGCTGCAAGTTCCCTTAGCGCCTGTTCCACCATGCCTTCCGCTTCGACCTCGAAGGGCTACATCGACGCCCATGTCCACGTCTGGACGCCGGACACCAAGGCCTTCCCGCTCGCACCAGATTATCAACCTTCCGCGATGCAGCCGCCGAGCTTCACGCCGGAGGAGATTCTCGCCATCGCCCGGCCCCACGGCGTCACGCGCATCGTGCTCATCCAGATGAGCTTCTACCGTTTAGACAACCGCTACATGCTTGATGCGATGCAGCGCTTCCCCGGCGTGTTCGCCGGCGTGGGCATCGTGGATGGCAGCGCCACCCGTCCACAGGATGCGATGCGCGAGCTCGCGAAGCAGGGCGTGCGCGGCTTTCGCATCAACCCCGGCTCGCAGACCATTGACGCCTGGCTCGGCTCGCCCGGCATGGCGGAAATGTGGAAGTGTGCCGGTGACGACAGCCTTGCCCTCTGCCCGCTGGTCGGCCCCAACGCGCTTCCCGGCCTTGCGGCGATGTGCGCGAAATACCCCCGCACCCGCGTGGTGCTTGACCACTTCGCCCGCATTGGTGTGAGCGGCCAGTTCCTCGAAGCGGACATCAACTCCCTTTGTGCGTTGGCGAAGTTCCCGCATGTCCATGTGAAAGCCTCGGCCTTCTACGCGTTTGGGCAGAAGCGTGCGCCCTATCTCGATTTCGGCCCGATGATCCGCCGCCTCCGCGACGCCTTCGGCCCGCAACGCCTCATGTGGGCTACCGACTGCCCCTACCAACTCCAGCGCGGCCACACTTACGCCGACGCCATCGCACTCATCCGTGACCGCCTCGACTTCCTCTCCACGCGCGATCGCGACTGGATGCTTCGTGGCACGGCGGAGAAGGTGTTCTTCACCTGAGCCAAACAAGCAGGACAGCGGGTCCCGGCTGTCCTATTTTGTGCGGGGCAGCACCAATCCCCAGAACAGCCCGAGCCAATGGCTCAAGTGACTCGGCACCACCGCGACGGATCCGAACTCCACGCCCGTCACGCCCAACCCGACGGAGTCTAGGGTGAACTTCCCGGCCGTGACCGTAAGCAGAACGAACCCAAGCATTCGCTCCTGTCCGCCGGCCTGAAACCATCGCCGGGCAAGGCGGCCAGCCAGCAGTGCGTTAATGCCAGAGAGCCCGCCATAATGTGCAAGCGATGCGTCGCAGCAAAGCAGGCTCGTGCTCAAAGCGGCTGCTCCAAGGAACAGCACGCGCCCGAAGGTTTGCTCGCCAGCATGGCGCAAGGCTCCTGCCAACAGCGCGAAGACCACCGCATCCACGAGCAGGTGACTGACCGAGAAATGGGCGAGGTGTCCCGTCCAGAGCCGCCACACTTCCCCGGCTGCCAGAGCATCGCGGTCCAGCACACCCCCCGCATGGAAGGCCGGATGAGCAGTCGCCAACGCGGCCAGCACGAGCAGGCCGACGAGCCCGTGCCGGCGGCTTCCAGCCACCGTGCTGCGCGTGAGCATGTCTGACCGCACTCGAATTTCTGCACGCCCCGGACGGCGGCTGGAAGCCGCCGGCACGACCACGGCTCCGCACATTGCGCTGGTTTGATCAATGTAGGTTTTCATGATTGCCAGTCAGTGCGAGTTTGCGGCTCCAGACTCCGTGTCGGTTCATTGGCGGGGCCGTTGCAGCAGCATTCCTAGCATCAGCACGCCGCCCAGCAGCCCGGCGTGTTCCCAGCCGAACGCGCCGCCGCCCGTATAGCCCGCCGAGCGCACGATGCGGACCGTCTCCGGCTTTTCCTTGATGCGCTGCTGGAACGCCGCGAGCTCCACCTGCACGTTTGCCACCATGTTCGTCGAGGCCGCCACGAAGCCTTGATCGCTCTTCGCCCGCAGCCGCTCATTCGTGCGGATCGGCGTGGCGATGCCCTGCGACTTGCTGATGCCGGGCGCGCGGAAAAGAAGCTGCCGGCTGGCAATGTCGAACACCGCCGCGTCCACCATCGTGTGCGTCTTGTTCGCCTCGGCCGGGATGAAATACGCGCCGACGATGGTCCAGTAGAGCACCGACAACTCCGTGCTGTCCGAAGTCTGCAACTGGTCGAAGGACAATAGGGCAATCACGTCCACACCCAGCAATGCCTTCAGTTGATCCAGGTTTTCGAACCCGCCGCCCGGCGTCAGGTAGGCCGTCGGGACAATCTCGATGGACTTGATGAACGGGTATTTCTGGAAGTGCGGGATGACCGCCTCCGCCAGCTCCTTGCGCCGCACCTCCGTGAGCACCGAGTCCTGCTGGCGATACTGGTCCTTGCTGCCCGTGGACTCCGGCACCCACGCGATGCCGACCTTCAACGGCAGCCTCAGTGTGGGCACCGAGGGCTTAGTGGGTTGAGTGTGATTTCCACGCGGGTAGAGATAATCCACGAGGCTGGAGTTGTGCCGCTTTCGCGTGCCGCCATCAAAGACATGGCAGCCTGCGGCAAACAGCGCAACGGCTGCGAGCAGCGCGGCCAGCGGCAGGTGAAAACGTGAGGACGAGGAGGTTTGGGACGACGAATTGGTTTTCATGCGCGCGAACATGAACGTGCGCGCGACGGGACGTGAATCGAAGTTTCTGCGCCGGCTGTCGAGAGAAGCGATTGCGGGTCGCTCAAGCAGGACAGCGCGTCTCGCCTGTCTTTCTGACTTCGGATTCCGCTAGAGCGGAAAGGCTTGAAGGAAGGTCAGGGTGGAAGCACTGACCTGCTTTGGTCGGACTACGCCAGGACTTCCTTCACCACATGCCCATGCACGTCGGTGAGGCGGTAGTCGCGGCCGTCGAAGCGGTAGGTGAGCTTCTCGTGGTCGAGGCCGAGCTGGTGCAGGATGGTCGCGTGCAGGTCGTGCATGTGGACCTTGTTCTCGACGGCAAGGTGGCCCCATTCATCGGTCGCGCCGTAGCTCATGCCGGGCTTGAAGCCGCCACCCGCGAGCCAGACGGTAAAGCCTCCGGCGTTGTGGTCGCGGCCCGTGCCGTTCTTCTCCGCGTAGGGCGTGCGGCCAAATTCGCCCCCCCACCAGACGATGGTGTCTTCGAGGAGGCCGCGCGCCTTCAAGTCTTGCAACAGGCCGGCGATGGGTTTGTCCACCGCCATCGCATGGTCCTTGTGCTTGGGCATGTTCGAGTGCTGGTCCCAAGCGGGGTTGGCGCTGTTGTCGCCGTAGGTGACCTGGATGTAGCGCACGCCGGACTCGACCAAGCGGCGGGCCATGAGGCATTGCCGGCCGAAGTTGTCCGTCTTGCCTTCGCCGATGCCGTAGAGTTTTTTCGTGGCCTCGGTTTCCTTGCTCAAGTCGAGCGTGTCGGGCGCGTTGTTCTGCATGCGCCAGGCGAGTTCGTAGCTGGCGAGGACGGCCTCCAACTCGGCGTCGCCGGGAGATTTCTTGAGCTGCTCGGCATTCAGTTCCTGGAGGAAGTCAAAGTTCCGGCGCTGCTCGGCGGGCGAGAGCTTGGGGTTGGTCAGGTTGCGGATGGTGGCCTCGATGATGGGCGTGCCGGCCTTGCCGATGCCAGTGCCTTGGAAGACGGGCGGGAGGAAGGCGTTGCCGTAATTGCGCGGGCCGCCATTGCCAGCGCTCGGGCTGAGGCTGACGAAGGCGGGGAGGTTCTCATTCTCCGCGCCGAGACCGTAGCTGACCCACGAGCCCATGCTCGGGCGGATGAACTGCGTCGCGCCACAATGCAGGAAGAGCGTGGCCGGCCCGTGCGCGATGCCCTCAGTGTGCATCGAGTGGATGAAGGTGAGGTCGTCGGCGTGGCGGGCCATTTCGGGGAACAACTCGCTGCCCCAGCGACCGGACTGGCCGTGCTGGTTGAACTGCCAGAGCGGCTTCATCACGCGCTGCGTGGACTCCTCGCGCTTGCCGGAGTTGGCAATCTTGCGCGCGTCGTTGAAGCCCATGAGCTGGCCGTCCTTCTCGGTGAGGATGGGCTTGTAATCGAACGAGTCCACATGGCTCACGCCGCCCTGCATGAAGAGGAAGATGACGCTCTTGGCGCGCGGCTCGTGGTGCGGCTGGCGCGGGGCGAGCGGGTTCGCGGCTGCGGCGGCACGCTGAGCGGTCATGCCAGCAAAGGCCATCGAGCCAAAGCCGCAGGCGAGGGATTGCAGCGCGTGGCGGCGGGTGAAGAGCGGGGTGTTCATGGCAATGTGCTTCGACGGAGCTTACCAGCGGGACGGTTCAGTTCAAGTAGCGGAAATCCACCGAAGCAAAGAGCGCCTGGTAGAAGCGGCCCCAGGCTTCGGTGCGCTTGGCGGCTTCGCTGGCGGTGGACTCGGCGGGGAGGAATTTTAGCGCGAGGGTGACTTCGCCGTCCGTTGGCGCGCGGCCCAGCACGAGGCGGTAGGCGCGGGCGACGCGGGTGCGGTCATCGGTGAGTTGCTCGGCCAGCAGCTTTCCAGCGGCGGACTGCGACTGCTCCATCACCCACGGGTGATTCATCATGAAGAGCGCTTGCGGGGCGACGGTGCTGTCGCTGCGCTTGCCAACGACGAGGCTGGGGTCGGCGAAGTCGAAGGCCTCGAACAGCTCGGGCAACGAGTTGCGCAGCACGGGCGAGTAAACGCTGCGGCGCGTGTCGGTGTGCTTGTAGCCGTAGTCGGCGCTGGTGCCGGGCTTCAGGAGCGGGCCGCCGTGCGTGAGGTCGAGCTGGCCGCTGACTTGCAGGACGGTGTCGCGGATGGACTCGGCGTCGAGCTTCCGACGGTTCGCGTGCCAGAGAAGTTTGTTTTCCGGGTCCGCTGCCAAACCGGCGGCGAGTTGCGGACCAGCCAAACCGACGGAAGCCTGCTGATACGCGCGGCTCAGGACCATTTCGCGCACGAGCTTCTTCACGGACCAGCCCTCATCCATGAAGCGGACGGCGAGATGATCGAGCAACTCGGGATGCGTGGGCGCGTCGCCGGTGGTGCCGAAGTTGTCGGGGCTGCGCACCAGGCCGGTGCCAAAGAGCCAGGTCCACGCGCGGTTCACGAAGACGCGGGCAGTGAGCGGGTTGTCGCGGCTGGCGAGCCAGTCGCCGAGTTCGCGGCGACCGCTTTCCTGCTCGGGAATCTTCGGTGCCGAACCGTAGCTGGCGACTTGCAGGAAGCCGCGCGGGGCTTTCGCGCCGAGATTGTTCACGCTGCCGCGCACGTGAATCTGCGTGTCGCCCGGGTTCTCCTCTTTCACGGACATGAACATCGGGCGTTTCGGCCCGGAAGCTTCCAGCTTCTTCAGCTCGGCTTCCAGCTTCTTCACATTCTCCGAGGGATCGGGCTTGTCCTTCTTCGCAGCATCGCTGGTTGAGGCGGTCTCGGGAGGCTGTCCGACCGGCACGAACTGCACGGCGTCGGCGGTCACAATGCCCCGGGTGCCATCCGTGCCGACGATAACGAAGCCCGCGCCGTTCTGCTCGAAGCGGAACTGGCCCAGCGACGCGAAGCGGCCCTCGATGGGCGGATCGTCCCGCAGGTCCACGCGCACCGTCTTCTCGCCGTCCGCGCTGAAAATCGTGATGGGTGCGTTCTGTGCCCGCGTCTTGCCGGGGCTGTAGGCCAGGCGCACCTCGTATTTGCCGGCTCGCAGGTTCTCCGGCTGGAACGTCAGTGACTTCTCGCCTTTGCCGAGGTTTGCATCGTGGAGGTAGCCGTCGCCGACGAAGGTCTTGGTGGATGTCGAGTGCGTCCACTCGCCGACCTTTTTCGCCTGCGAGTCATCCACAACGATGCCGGCCAGCACCTTCGGATCGAGCGCCCCGCTGCGTAGGGTGGCCTTCTTTGCGACCGCGGTGTTGGCGGACTCCTTGGCGGCTTTGATGCTGGCCTGCAGCTTGGCGACGGTCTTGTCATGCTCGGCGTATTGCTTGTCCTGTCCGGGCGGCATGGGCAGCGGGAACTCCAGCCACTTGCTCACGTTCGAGTGTTCGAGCGTCTTGGAACTCTTGAGAATGCCCGCCATCGCGTAGTAATCGCGCGTGGGGATGGGGTCGAACTTGTGATCGTGACACCGCGCGCAGCCGATGGTCTGGCCGAGGAAGGCCTTGCCCATCGTGTCGAGCTGCTCGTCCACCACGTCCATGTCGAGTTGCTTCTTCTGCTGTTCTTCGAGGTTCGTGTTGCCGAGCGTGAGGAACGTGGTGGCCACGAGCTGCTGCTGACGCTGCGGGACGTCTTGGTGCGGCAGCAAGTCACCGGCGACCTGCTCGCGGAGGAAGCGGTCGTAGGGCTTGTCCGAATTGAAACTGCCGACGACATAGTCGCGGTAGCGCCAGGCCTCCTTCATCACGAAGCCGCGCAAGGTGAGCGACTCGGCGTAGCGCACCACGTCCAGCCAGTGCCGGCCCCAGCGCTCGCCGAAGTGCGGGGAGGCGAGCAGTTGGTCAACCAGTTGCTGGATGCTGGATGCCGGATGCTGGGCGTAGGACTTCGTGAACGTGTCTATCTGCTCCGGTGTGGGCGGCAGGCCGAGGAGGTCGAAGTAAATGCGGCGCACCAGCGTGACCGGATCGGCATCGGTGGCGGGCTTGAGCTTCTTCTCCTCCAGCTTGGCGAGGATGAAGCGGTCGGCGTCCGTGCGCGGCCAGGCGGCGTCCTTCACGGCGGGTGCCGTCTGCTTTTTCGGCAATTGATACGCCCAGTGCTTCCGGCCCTCGACGATGTTGATTTCCTTCTTGGTTCCGGCGGCGGCTGGAGCACCCGTGCGCGGATCGGGCGCGCCCATCTTGACCCACGCCTCGAAGTCGGCGATTTGCGAATCTGACAGCTTCCGCTTCGGCGGCATCTGGAACTCTTTGTCCTTGTAGCGCACCGCCTTGATGAGGAGCGAGGCCTCGGGATCGCCCGGCACAAGCGTCATGCCGGAGTCGCCACCCTTCATCCAGCCGTCGCGGGAGTCGAGGGCCAGCCCGCCCTTGGTCTTCTTCCCGACCGCATGGCACTCGTAGCAATGCTCGGCGAGCAGCGGGCGGATCTTCTTCTCGAAGAACGCCACGCCGTCGTCCGCCGCGCGACCGGATGGTGCCAGCAGGCACCCCGTCGCGACGACCACGACCAGTTTCAATTTACGAGGCAAAGCTAGGTTCATGTTTCGGCGGAAATTATGACGCCCATGCGCCGATGGATGTTTCAGCGAATCTGCCCCGTGAACGGGCGGCTGGCGAAGGAAAACTTTGACACGCCGGAGCTGTTGACTAGCCTCTGCCGCGAACTTCAACCGACAGCACTATGAGATTTGGCATCAATTCGTTCCTCTATACATCCCCGTTCACCACCGAGAGCGTGAAGCTCTTCCCCAAGTTCAAAAAGTGGGGCTTCGACACCGTCGAGATTCCGGTCGAGGCACCGGAGCACATTGACCCGGCCAAGGTGAAGGCCGCCGCCGACAAAGCCGGTCTCGCCATTGGCTCGATCTGCGCCTGCATGGGGCCCGGTCGCGACTTCCGTGGCACGGCCGAGGAGCAGGCCACCGGCATGGCCTACTGCAAAGCCCTCGTGGACCAGGCCGCCATCATGGGCTGCCCGCGCCTCATCGGCCCAATTTACTCCGTGGTCGGCAAGGCCGACGCCGTTGAGCCCGCGCAGCAGAAGGTCGAGTTCGCGCTCGTGGTCAAGAACCTCAAGGTGCTTGCCGCCTACGCCGCCGCCAAGGGCATCACCCTCTGCATCGAGCCGCTCAACCGCTTCGAGACCGACTTCCTCAACACCACGGACAAGGGCCTCGCGCTCATCAAGGCCGTCGGTGCCAAGAACGTTGTCCTCCACCTCGACACGTTCCACATGAACATCGAGGAAAAGAACCAGGCTGCGGCCATCCTCAAGGCGGGCAAACACCTTGGCCACTTCCACGCCTGCGGCAGCGATCGCGGCACGCCGGGTGGCGACCATATTGACTGGAAGCCCATCGTCGCGGCGCTGAAGAAGATTGGCTATCAGGGTGACGTGGTCATCGAGAGCTTCACTACCGACGTGAAAGTCATCGCCCGCGCCGCCGCCATCTGGCGCAAGATCGAGCCCAAGCGCGATGACATCGCCGTGAAGGGCCTGGCGAATCTGAAGCGCTTCTTCGGCAAGAAGTAAGGCGCGCAATCCGTTTGGCGAAGGCCGCTGGATGTTTCCAGCGGCCTTTGCTTTTCCGGAACCGCTTTATCCAGCCGCCTCGTTCAAGGCCAGGGCCAGGGTCGTCACCGCCGCCGTGTCGCAGCGCAGCACCAACCGCCCCAGCGTGATGGGCTGTGCGCCTGCGGTCACCAAGGCCGCCACTTCCTGCGGCGTGAAGTCCCCTTCCGGACCGACCCACACCGCGACCGTGGCCGGCCGGCGTTGTTCCCGGGCGTGGAACTCGGCGAAGACCGACCGCATCGGCCGTGCTCCGGCGTGGAGCGAGGCGACCAAGATGAGGTCAAAGGCTTCTTGCCGGCGCAGGAACTCGCGAAACGTCACCGGTGGATCGATGCGTGGAAGCCAGGGGTTGCCGCACTGCTTCACGGCCTCCAAGGCGGTTGTCCGCCACTTCTCCAGCTTGGAGGTGGCGTGGACATCGTCGGGGCGCGAGATGGTGTGCTCGGTCAGCAGCGGCACGATGCGCGCCGCCCCCAGCTCGGTGGCCTTCTCGACGATGCTGTCCATGAGCCGGCCCTTCGGCAGTGCCTGAAGGAGCGTGACCGCGCACGGCAGCGGCGGATGCGGGATGCATTCGGTCACCGCCACCCGCACCGCACGCTTGTCGGTGGCGATGATGCGCCCGCGCGCCTCCACGCCGGCACCGTCCAGCAAGGTGACGGTATCTCCCGAACCCAGGCGCAGGACGCGGAGCGCGTGATGAGACTCGTCCGGTGAAAGCGACACCTCGGTCCGGCTCGCCGTGCCGGGAAGGATGTGGAAACGATGCACGGGAGAAGAGTCAGCAACCACGGCCTGACTGCAAGCCCGCTTCTGCCCCACGGCCGGCAGTTATCGGGCCTGGCCTTCCATCTGCCCCCGCGTCACGCCGAGCTGGTGGTGCAGCTTGAGCTCCCGCCAGAGCTGCTCGCCGGTGAGCTCCCCGCGCAGCAGGGCACGGTAACGGGCGATGGTGGTGGCCACTTCTTCCGGTGACTCGTTGACGAACTCGATGCGGAAGCGCCGCACGCCCAGCGCCTGCAAGCGCCCGACGAACTCCGCGCCGGTCTGGGCGCGGGCATTGAAGACGGTGTTGCGGCAGCCGGCATCGGCCTTGAGCGGGTGCTCCTGACCCACGCGGTCGCGGACGCGCACATCGTGGCGGTCGCACGGCCGGCCGCAGTCGTGGTAATCCTTGCCCTTGGAGAGGAAGGCGCAGAAGACGCAGTGCTCCATGTGAAACATGGGCATGTGCTGATGAACCGTGACCTCGAACCACTCAGGTGGCGCGGCGCGCAGCAGCGCCTCAAGCTGGCTGATGTTCAGGTCGTAGCTGGCGGTGAGCCGTTCCAGCCCGAAGCGGGTCATGAAGTGCTCCGCCGTGAGCGGATTCGCCACGTTGAGGGAGAAGTCGCCGACGCGGCGGCAGTCAGTGAAGAAGTTCAAGTGGTCGTAGTTGCGGACGAGGTAGCCGTCGGCATTGCAGGAGCGGACCTGCTTGAGAATCCATTCCTCGCCGGATTTCGTGATGCGCGGCGGGGCGACGAAGATTGCCGATTGCCGATTGTCGATTGCCGATTGGCAGCCGCGCGCGGTGTGGAAGGTGGCCACGGCTTCCCGGTAGCGTTTGGGGTCTTCAAATTCGCAGTAGATGGTCGTGATGCCGCAGCGGAGGGCGGCTTCGAGCTGGGCTTGGGTGCGGACCAGGACGAGAAGCGATGAGG
>Ga0255093_1001038_pt1 | contig 11131 bp, 4 predicted proteins | sample Colum_Law_RepA_8_2_FD_188437 | JGI IMG/M metagenome (GOLD analysis project Ga0255093, IMG submission 188437) | Freshwater microbial communities from Columbia River, Oregon, United States - Colum_Law_RepA_8d | ecosystem: Environmental > Aquatic > Freshwater > River | place: USA: Oregon | collected...
GATAATCCCACGGTGGGTCGCATCTGTCGCAACGGCTGGGCACAGTTGGCTGTGCTTGATCCGGACTCATCGAGGATCCAGCGATTCATTGGCGGAAAGTTCGAAGACTACTCACCAACATCGACCGAACTCGCGTCTGCTGATTCATCACTCGAGTGGTATCGCGGTTGGCGCGATCATCTGAACTTCGCGCTGATTCGAACTGCTGGAGGAGTTCCGGCTGCGTCTTCGTAGATGACACTCCATCCTTCCTTCCTGAATGGCAGGTTTCGAACTCACACTTTCGCGACCTGCCGCTGACTGATTTTTCAGAACACATCACTCGCTGCCTATCCTCATGCTCACAATTGCCGGAATTATTGTTGTTGCCGCTCCGTTGCTGCTGCTGGCTGTTTTTGGAATAGCGACGCTGCTTCGCATATCGCTGACAGAACGAAACATGGCCAGATTCACCGAGGCATCGACGGTCTTAGGACTGATCTCTGCGTTGTTGATTCTGGCCGTAATGCTGGCGACCAACGAACGCAATGTCTCTGTGGTGCTTGGTGACTGGGTCAGGATCTCCGGATCTCACGCCCATGACCTGTCAGGGCACGAAGAAAAACATAACCACGAAGCCGGAACATTAAAGCACCCGTCAGAAGAGACGTCGCCGGAAGACAAAGGATCTGACGCTAAGGCAGTCATAAAGAGCGTCAATGAAAATGGAGCGACTGAAAAAGAAGCCGCTGAACATGAGGCTGCAGAAGAAGCGGCGGAAAATGAAGTGGCCCATTCTCCTGTCATGGACGAGGAATCTCATTCAAATCATTTCCACTTTCGTCTGAAGTTCGTGTTTGATCGCCTCAGTGTTCCTTTTGTCATCATGACGTTTGTGTTGTGCGGAGTCATCGCGGCGTTTGCCAGTCGTTATCTGCATCGCGACGAAGGCTTTCATCGATTCTTTATTTACTTCTCGTTCTTTCAGTTGGGCATGATCCTTTCATCCGTTGCCGGCACGATTGAAACTTTGTTCTTTGGCTGGGAACTGGTTGGACTTTCCTCCGCATTGCTGGTCGCATTCTTTCATGATCGACCGGCCCCGGTGGCTAATGGCCTGCGAGTTTGGGCGGTCTATCGCGTCGCCGATGCGGCCTTTCTTGTCGCCGCATTGACCCTGCACCATCTCTCCGGGTCCGGAGACTTTGACGGCATCGCCGGTCAGGGCGACTGGCCGAACGGGACAGCTGTTCTGTCTGAAGGCTCAGCACTGTTCGTCGGTTGTCTGCTGCTGTTTGCTGCAGCCGGAAAGTCGGCACTTGTCCCATTCTCCGGATGGCTGCCCAGAGCCATGGAAGGTCCCACACCCAGCAGTGCTGTTTTTTACGGTGCGCTGTCGGTGCATCTTGGGGCATTCCTGTTGCTGCGAGTCAGCTCGCTGCTGGATGAATCGTTGACGCTGCGAATTCTTGTCATCCTGCTGGGATTGATCACGATGATCTATGCCACGATGGTGGCTCGCGTACAGACGGACATTAAAAGCAGTCTGGCGTTTTCGTCCCTCACGCAGGTCAGTATCATCGTTGTGGAAATTGGTTTCGGTCTGCGTTACATCGCCCTGATTCACATCATTGGTCATGCCTGCCTGCGAACGCTTCAACTGATTCGCGCTCCGTCTTTGTTGCGGGACTATAACTCGATGATCAATGCCATCGGAGCCTATCTGCCGGAAGCACGAGCAGGCAATGTGTCTCCAACGATGCGTTCGCGACTCTATCGATTCGCGTTTGATCGCGGAAACCTCGACTCTCTGCTGGATGAATACGTCGTCCGACCATTCGTTCTGATTTTCAGTTGGTCTGACCGGATGGAACAGCGCTGGACAACCTGGTTGTCGGGTCAATCAAAGAGCACTGACGACAGCGCGAATGAAAAAGCAGGAGCAGACGTATGATCCCCGAACTTCACTTCCCATGGCTTGAATGTTCAATCCTGCTGCCGCTATTGGGCGCGGTCGCCTGTGGTTTGTTGCGAGACCCCGTCAGGTCGCAAAGAGTAGCCGTGATCTGCGGCGTGTTGACCCTGTTCTGCACGACCGGAGAATGGCTCGACTTTGCCATGATCGGATCGTTTGAAGCTCACGACCACTGGGACGTTGTCCAGTGGATCTTTCACAAAGACATTTTCGTCATTGATGAACTCAGTGCACCGTTGCTGCCACTGACATCGTTGTTGTATCTGATGACGATGGTCTCCACGTTAAGGACAAAGCTGGGACGGTTTTCTTTTGGACTGACTCTGGCGTCCGAAGCCATTGCTCTGGGAACACTCAGTTGTCACAGTCCATGGGGAATCATTCTGCTGATGTCACTGAGTGTAGTACCGCCGTGGCTGGAGCTTTATCGCCGGGGGGCCTCAACGCGAGTATTCTCGATTCATATGGGTTTGAGTGTGATCCTGCTTGTGATTGGCTGGAGTCTGGTAGATTTCACAGGCGATCAGCCTCGCGCATCCCTGCTCTCAGCATCACTTTTGACGCTGGCCGTACTACTTCGTGCCGGAGTTTGTCCTTTACATCCGTGGATGGCAGACCTTTTTGAGCACGCAACATTGGGCACGGCGTTGCTGTTTGTGGCACCGATGACCGGAGCGTACGCGGTCATGCATTTGGTTTTTCCAGTGGCTCCTGCCTGGGCGATGCAGAGTATTGCGGTGTTGTCACTGACCACTGCCGTTTATGCTGCCGGTATGGCGACGATTCAGACCGATGCCCGACGATTCTTTTGCTTTCTCTTCCTCAGTCATTCCTCGCTGGTCCTTTCGGGTCTTGAGATCGTCACCACGATTGGACTCACCGGAGCGTTGTGCGTATGGATTTCGGTGGGACTGTCACTGGGCGGTTTCGGCTTGACGCTGCGTTCCATGGAGTCACGAATCGGACGAATTTCGCTCAAACGATACCATGGGATGTATGAGCACACGCCAACCCTGGCTGGATTATTTTTGCTGACCGGACTGGCCTCAATCGGCTTTCCCGGCACCATCGGATTCATCGGGATGGAACTGCTGGTGGAAGGAGCTGTTGACGTTTATCCGTTGGTAGGTTTGGCGGTCGTTGTGGCTGCGGCATTAAACAGCATCGCTATTCTGCGAGCTTATTTCAGGATCTTCACCGGTCGAAAATTTGAGACCTCTGTGATGCTGCGTTCGCGTCCTTCGGAACGCTTTGCTGTTACCGTCCTGACCATACTTGTTCTGGGAGGAGGTCTTTGGCCGCAACCAGGCGTTGCCTCAAGGCACCATGCTGCAGAAGCATTAATGAAGCTTCGTCGTCCTCATGAAGAAGTCGCACCTCCGGTCATTGAACCTCAGGATGAGGAAGCTGAAGACGAAGTCCTGCCAGCAGAAACCGCGAAGCAGCATGCAGAGAATCAGGACCAGCCAACGGCACCGCAAAGAACACCAACAGAGTTGAGGGATCAGGTCGCTTTGATACAGGTCCGGGGCGATCCGTAACGTCCGTCTGTCCGCGAAACGCTGTTCTTCCAACGCTGGAAAGCAGCCGCTGGAGTCAGAGCAGATGGTCATCAGCCGATGGCATCTGAAATCCGATGGTCATAACATTTCGTATCGCAGTAGTCGCCCGACATTCAAAACGAATATCATTCTCACCTGTTTGGGAGCTGAATAAATGAGTCAGGAAAATCGTATCCCCCGTGGCAACGCCGACGGGTTTGTCAGATACCTCAAGAACGACATGATCTCAGGATTATTGGTCTTCTTGATCGCTCTTCCGCTTTGCGTTGGCATCGCGCTGGCGTCCGGATTTCCTCCGCTGGCCGGCATTTTCACCGCCATTGCAGGAGCCATTATCACAACGTTTATCAGCAACTCCGAGATGACGATTAAAGGCCCGGCAGCCGGGTTGATCGTAATTGTGTTGGGATGCGTGGAAGACTTTGGTGGCAATGGGATGTCTGGCGGCTGGTCCGACCAGGACATGTTTGCCTACAAGGCCGCGCTGGCAGTGGGTGTGGTTGCGGCGATCCTGCAAATTCTGTTCGGCCTGTTTCGAGCCGGGATTCTCGGTGAGTTTTTCCCGGGAACCGTTGTCCACGGGATGCTGGCCGCTATCGGCGTCATCATTATCGCCAAGCAGGTACCGGTCGCCCTTGGGATCACAGAAGCCAAAGGCGGTCCGCTGTCACTGTTGAAGCAGATTCCCGAATTCGTGATGCACGCAAATCCGGCGATCGCCCTGATCGGCCTGATCAGTCTGCTGATTATGTTTCTGTGGCCGATAGTTCGAAGTCGTTTCAGTGTATTGAAACCCATTCCATCGCACTTGATCGTGCTTCTGGTTGCCGTTCCACTGGGAATGTATCTGGAGCTGACATCGGCTCATGAGTACCAGATGTTCAGCCAGGAATACAAACTGGGTGAACAGTATCTCGTCAAAATGCCAAGCCGCATCTTCGGCATGTTTGATGAAATTCAGTCCCCAGATTTTTCGGTGCTGAATCAGTTCAAGGCGTGGAAGTGGATCCTGATGTTCTTCATGATCGGGAGTCTTGAATCTTTGCTAAGTGCGAAAGCGGTTGACCTGCTGGACCCATGGAAACGCAAGACCAACATGAACCGGGATATGCTGGCCGTGGGCGTTGCCAATCTGGGAGCGGCGATGGTTGGCGGGCTCCCCATGATTTCAGAAATCGTGCGCAGTAAATCGAATATCGACAATGGTGCGAGAACACGCTTTGCCAACATGTGGCATGGGATTTTCCTGCTGTTGTGCGTGGGCCTGATTCCCACAATTCTGCATCGCATTCCGCTCGCGGCGCTGGCAGCAATGCTGGTCTACACCGGAACAAGACTTGCGCATCCGAATGAATTCCGAAACGTTTACCGCATCGGCAAAGAACAGCTTCTGATCTTCGTCGTGACGCTGGTGGTCGTGCTGGCAACGGATCTCCTGATTGGCGTTGCGGCGGGTATCATCCTGAAGATGTTCCTGCATGTGGCGAACGGCGTTCCGCTTCGATCGTTCTTCAAAGCGTATCTGGATGTTGAAGATGTGGATGAAAACACGAGCCGGATTATCGCTCGGGAATCCGCCATCTTCAGTAACTGGATTCCTTTCAAACGCCAGATTGAGGACATTGGTCTGGTCCAGAAGCGAAATCTGATCGTCGACCTTTCCGGGGCTACACTTGTTGATGCCAGTGTGATGGAAAAACTTGAAGAGCTCGTTCACGACTTCGAACAGGTCGGTCTCAAACTGGAACTGAAGGGGCTGGATGAGCTGAGGGCACTGTCGCCGAACGTTCACTCAGCAAGAATACGAGGTCTTACTCCGGTTCGCAGAATGACGTTGGTCACAGACCCCGAACTAGCCGCAAGATTGGCAAAGGAGTTTGTACAGATGGGGGCAACGGGTTACACCGAAACGCCTTGCTTCGGCGTCGGTCGCCGGCATGTCGACTCTGATGTGATTACCCCTCAGGCGCAGACTCGACTGGAGATCATTCTCCCGTTTGAAACCTGTGAGCATGTTGTTGAATACCTTCGGACGAGTATCATGCCTCTCAATCACATAACCTTGTGCATTGAAACGGTGGAAGTCGCACGAATTACGTCATTCGTTTCCACGGCTGAGATCGGCATGACACAAAAGTCCGGACATTAGTTGTCAGCCGATGAGCCACGTTTTTTCTGGCGGCGGATTCTGCGAATATCTCAAATGTATTCGTGCAGGGAATACTTCTGTCTCCGCTGTTAATTTAGCGTCCGCATCAGGCGTTCACGCCTGATGCGGAGCAGCGACTCTGGAACACCGGGTACGTTCCACGGCCTGCGACCAACTCTCTGCTGGCATTCGGCCGACTGCCAGCTTTTTGTCGCGTCACTCGTTGCCGGATAATCCCAGGGACCGCAGGCTTCTGCTTGTCTGTGCACTACACGGGTCTGGTTCTGCGCGGAGCGAACTGAAAAACTCCGCAGGAAGGCTCGTCGCTTCAAAAGTGTACGCGCAGCGTTTTCAACGCTAAACAGAGGACTTCCCACGCCTCGACCATCAAATTAGACTTCAGGCCGAGGGACCGAACGGACCAAGGACAATCGAGTTCATTCGGCAAGTGTTGGCAGTGCCTTGAATAGGCAAGCTGGAGCCAGACAGAAAATGGACTCCACAGGGGAATGCTCTCCAGAAAACGGCCATCTGCTCCAAGCCCTCGACAGGTAGATCAACGCGGTCGCAAATGCCAGGTTTGCGCGAAGAGATTGGATGCGAGATGACGACACGACGTAATATGATGATGACTCTGCTGACTGCATTTGCTCTTCTCTGCGTTTTCGCGGCTCCGGTTCAAGCTTATGACCGTGATGCAGGGTTTGTTGAACACGAAGTGCAGTCGGCGTTCTCACATATTCGCATCCGCCGGAACGGCTATGTGCGCACTATGATCTTTGTTCGTGACAACGGCGAAGAAGCATGGGAGAGTCAGATGAACCTGAAGTCTCCTCATGTTTTGAAATTCACCTATCTGCAGCACATGTTTGCCAACTACCTGCTGCAACCCAAACAGAGCAAAGTGCTGATCGTGGGGCTCGGTGGTGGATCGATGGTGCATTTTCTGCAAAAGCATGATCCAACGGTGGCTGTGGATGCTGTCGAAATCGACCCTATGGTTGTGCAACTGGCTGAACGCTTTTTCAACCTGAAGCCACAGAAGAATGTGAAGCTGATTGTGGCTGATGGGTTTGAATATTTTAAGAAGACGCAAACAAAGTATGACACCATTTACATGGACGCATTCCTGAAGCCGTCTGCTGAAACCGATGAGACTGGTGTCCCGTTGCAACTGCGAACGATTCAGTTCTACCAGCAACTGCAGAGTCGGCTGACGGAAGGTGGTTGCGTTGTTTTCAATATCAATCCCCACGCGGGACTCGATGAAGATCTGAAGACGATCACCAAAGCCTTTCCGCAGACTTATGTTTTCAGTCTGCCAAATTCTGAAGGAGTTGTTGCAGTCGGTTCAATGCTTCCAGAACGCCGCGAACTGGATGCTCTCCGCGAAGCTGGCGCTGCGATGGATAAGCGGTTCAAAGCCAGCTTCTCCTTTGAAGCTGTTGCCTCTCGACTGCGGAAACCGATCGTGATTAAGGACGGCGAGTAGATCTGTAGAAAGACGGCCATTTGAGGAATCATGCCCCTGGAAGTTCGGTTGGACGAGAATGTCCAACGTACTGGGCAAATCCTGCAGTGGTGCGACTGCAGGAACACTGCATTCCCAGCACTGCAGCGTTAGCGATGGTCACTCCAAGAAAGCCTGACACACTGAAAAAACCTCCTCTTTTTGAGTGGTTTCGCCGTTCAGCAATTCGTGTGATTGAACGGCACGGCATTTGATTAGTCCCTCTGTGAAACCCATTTATGTGTTCGCAGAGGAGATGAAACATGTCCGTTACGGGTGCGATTGATGAGAAGAATTCTGAAGCTCTGCCAAGCCCTGAGCAAGCAGGTCTCGACGGTTATCGGGAGTCCACTTCAGCCCTGGAACGCTTCATCAACAGTTTTCTTCGCGAACAGAACATTCGCTGGATGCTGGTGATCGGGGCCGCCATTGTTTTCGGTTCTTCGCTGATGCTGGTTAGTCGAGAATTCTCCAGTTGGCCTGCGGGACTGAAGTATTTGACAGTGCTGGCCTACACAGGGGTAATCTTCGCCGCTGCTGAAGTCGGTCGCGCTCGTCTGGGTTTGAAAGTCACCTATCGCGTCCTGCACGCGTTGACGTTGTTTCTGCTTCCGGTCTGCTTTCTGGCTCTGAACTGGGCCACTTCCTCAGGTCTTGCCGGCAGTCTGATGAATGTTGCCGAAGCGATTGCGTGGGGAGTTCCCGCCGCAGCGTTTCTCCTGTTTGCGGCCACTCGAATTTTTGACCATCAATTGCGAGGACGCCAGACCACATTTGTCGCGGCGTATGCGTTGCTATCAATCGCCGGTGCACTGCCGAAGTTGACTCATCCTCTGCTTTCATTCAGCGTTTCGCTGGTGCTGTGGTTTGTGATGAGTGCCGGAATGATCAAAGTGAATCGCCATATCTTCTGGCTGACGGAAGAAAACCGCTGGCCTCGCATTTTTGCGTTCTTCCCCTCGCTGCTGCTGGGGATCATGTTTCTGATGCTCATGGTGACTCGAACCGCCGTCGGTGTGTCACTCGAATGGATTGGCTTCGGCTGTGTTCTTGTCTCCGCCACAATTCTGATGAACGCTCGAACGGTCGCTGACGTGTTCCGGCAGCGAACCGGGGATCTGGTTCGGCCTCTGCCGTGGTCCATTGTGTTGCCCATGCTGGCAGGTTTAATCTGGATGGCCACCGGACTTGGGCTTGCTTTTGCAGGATTCCCAAAGACCTTCGCGTTGGTGCCAACATGTGCATTGGCGACAGTAATGCTGTTTGTGACAGCTCGCGAAACCAATCATCGCGGATTCGTCTGGGCGGCGTTGGTCACAGGGCTGATGACCTATCAGTTTTCGCCAACACTCTTCCGCGAAACAGCGATGGCCCTGAGAGACGCAGCGGCCGCCGGACTTCAGACCCCAAAGCTTCCGTTTGCGTTTTATGGATTGACCTATCTTCCGTTTATTCTTGGAACCGCAATACTCTACCGTGTCTTCCGGACTCGAGTTGCATCGCATCTGGTTGAGCCACTCAAGACGTTTTCATGTTGCCTGGCAGTCGCTCTGCAGGTTGCCGCGATTACGAATGCTCAGGCCATGTTTCTGGTTTCTGCGGTCAACATCGTCGCGTTCTACCTGTTGGGAATCATTCTTCGCGATCGCAACATCGCAAGACTATCGCTGATCTCGCTGGGTTCATCTGTCACGATGCTGGTACCGTTCTTCACGGCAACCTCCAGCTCGACGCCAATGATCGTTCTGCTAATGACATCGGCATCGTCCATCGCATTGAGCCTGGGAATACTCGGCTGTGTGCTGGCGGTCACTCGCATTGCCGATCGGTTACTGAAGCTTGTGCCTGAGGGCGAATCATCTCACGGCGAAAAATCCCGACTTGATCACCTGGGCGAATCACTGGGACTATTTCTGTCCGGTGGTTTGGCACTCTACTGGATTGCTTTCGCTTTCCGGAACATTGTTCATCCACTGAGTTCTTCAATATCGTGGATCCATTGCCTGCTTCCGCTGACGACCTTTGTGGTTCACTCTATCCGCTATCGCAATCTCTTGAGCGGCTTTGTGTTCTGGGCTCTGCTGCTGACGGGGTTTGTGTTTGTTGCCGTTGAAGCAAACATCAGCGGGGCCATAATCAATTCCTGCCTCACACTCACGTTGGGAATCGGTTCCATCGCCGGAACATTATGGTTCCGGTCCGGACTGACGGCATCAACGCCGGGCATCGGCTTGTCGGCTCTCGTACCCACATCATTGCGAGAGTCAGAGCCGGGAACTACGACTCGCGATGCGTTATTAGCGCCATTTAACTGGCTCAGCACCGGTGTCATGTTTGCAATGACGGGGCTTCTGCATCTTCCGACTCTGATGTATCACAACCTGAATCACACCGCACTGCCGATGCCGCTGGCTACGACGCTGACGATTGTGTGGTTGACGGTTGCGACATTGATGATTGGAAGTCGACTAGCCAGCGTCCTGAGTGCGGTCACTATTCCCTTGTTGTGTTCGTCACTGGCCTTTACAGCGGGGCTTTTCCGTGATCCTTCATGGACGCAGATCTTCGTCATCTGGGCAACGGCTTCATCGGCCTGCAGCATTCTCTTTTCGAGGATGCGAAGTCCTTCGACAGAGTTGGCCTTGATGACCAGTCGAGCGTGGATGTTGGGCACACTGGCTGTTTCCACAACCAGCTTTAATCTTGAACACCGCGTCATTCCTGTCGTCGTGTTGCCGGTTCTGTTCATGATCAACCGACATTCGCTGTCTGGTCTTCAACGAACAATCATTGCCATCCTTGCCAATGTTCACTCTCTTCTGTTAGTTGGGGGAGTGATGGGATTGCAGGGAAATGTGACATCGCTGTTTTCATTCTACGACGAGAATGTTCTGCGAGTTTTCTTTCCGGCCCTTGTCGGCAGCGTGTTTATCTTTGAATTGCTTCGCCCACGGCTGGAGCAGGAACTGGTAGATGTTTGGCAAGTGGTTCTTCGCGTCTGCGGAGGAGTTGTGGTTTTCGCAGCCATGGTCCGGGGACTGCCTTCGTTCCCGATGAGTGTCCTCACGGTGGGTACATTCCTTGCGGCAGCGGCATTCGAACTTGGGAATGCAATCCGCCGTCAACAGGAATTCTACGTCTGGAACGCCTTTGCCCTGATCGCTGGTTGTGGTGGCTGGATGATCGTCGAACGTCTGATTGTTCCCGGGACAGGGATGTCTCAGATTCTGCTGCTGGTCCTTTCCGCGATCACATTGACCGTTGCAGAGAAGTCCCGAGGCCATCAGCAAGCTGCGATCTTCCTCCGACCGATGCGAATGATTGGTATCTCACTACCAATAGTGGTCTCGGTTCTCGCTCTGTTTCGAACGACGATGGCCGGGGCCGATGTGCGAGGTCTGCAGGCTTTGGCTGTCTTTGGCTGTGCAGCAATTTACTTTCATCAGTGGCTGCTGAGCCGCCGCCGACTATTCCTGCTGCTGGCCGGTGCTGTTGCGAATCTGGCTTTTGTTCTGCTGTGGAGAAGCCTGCACTTCAGCGATCCGCAGTTCTATATGGTGCCGATCGGGCTGTCTGTGCTGGGACTGATCGAAGTCCTGAAAAAGGAGCTGCCGTCGGCTTCACATGATCCGCTGAGATATGTTGGAGCACTCATCATTCTGGTTTCGCCGGTCTTCGATATTCTCAGTGGCAGTTGGGCTCACCTGTTGTCTCTGCTGGTGCTTTCGACTCTCGTTGTGCTGCTTTCCATTGGGCTCCGATTGCGAGCTCTGATGTATACCGGGACCGCGTTTATCCTTGCGGATCTGGCCGGGATGATCTTTCGAGCCACCGAAGACCGTATGTCATTGCTTTGGATCGGCGGCCTCGGTCTGGGCGTCGCTGTGATTACTCTCGCCGCGATCTGTGAAAACCACCGTGATCGAGTTCTCGCCCGAATTCGCAGTTTGTCCGCC
>Ga0255093_1001040_pt1 | contig 11123 bp, 5 predicted proteins | sample Colum_Law_RepA_8_2_FD_188437 | JGI IMG/M metagenome (GOLD analysis project Ga0255093, IMG submission 188437) | Freshwater microbial communities from Columbia River, Oregon, United States - Colum_Law_RepA_8d | ecosystem: Environmental > Aquatic > Freshwater > River | place: USA: Oregon | collected...
CCGGAGAATCGCCCGCTTGCTCACCTTGCCCGAGGCCACCCGTTCCCGTGTGTCGGTCCAGTCTTCCATAGTGCGATACATGCTTCATGGTTAATGAAGGTGCTGCACTTTTGGACCGCCCTGTCACATCCGTGACCCCGTCTCACTTTTCAACCGGCGTTTACACATGAAAGTGGTTTTCCACAGTTGTTCGGAAGCGTCCAAGGGACTTGTCTTAATTACAAAATTTCCTAACGATGAACGCCAATGAGCGCCGAAACAAAGCCAAATTCACTATATTTGATGCTCAAAACATCCTTGTTGTTTAAGGCTGCAGAAGTTGGCGATTGGAAACATTACGAGGTTAGGGATGGCTACATCATGGTGTGCGCGCTATTTTTTGCAGGAGCTGCTGGAATTGAAGGAGAATTGGGTTTGTGCGTGCCTCCAAAAAATCACGATGTCGATGCCTGGGAGGGTTCTTGTCGCGCTGGTGAATGGGATTGCTGCGCATTTTTGAATTTGATGACAATGCCAAATCCGAAAGGGGACAGATGGAAAAATGGAGTTCTGGTAGCGATTTTCTTTGGTGCAAACACCTTCTTCGACTGTCCATTGAGGGTTCTCCGAACTCTGGAGATCCAAGATGAAGACGAGAGTGGCGGACTGGTGTTTGGGTCACCGGGAGGGCAAGACAGGGAATCCATCTGCGACGCTGTGAGAGTACTACTAACCATTCTAACCCGCGAATTTGGGGCTGTTGTCTGCGATCCACCGAATGATAGCCAGACGAAGAAGGGGTGAAGCGAACTGCGCTCATAGAGAGTTTGCCACATGTATCGGTTGGCAACAGTATCGCGGGAGAGTAAGTCCTTGAGAACGGCGCCGAAGTTACGCGCACACGAGCAAAATGACGCTGAACGAATATCAGGGATACGTGGCCCGGATTTCCCACGGGAAGCGGTTGCCGGGCGCGCTTTACGTGGCCCGGGATGTAGGGAGTGATTTCGGAGCAGAACTGAACCAACTGCTGGCGCAGCTAGTCCTCGTTTTTGCGGTCGGTCCTGAATTCAACCTTATCAAATTCCGCACAGAAGAACTCAAAGTTTCATTCCTTCACTATCCGGAGTTTATGGACGCTCCGCATCCGGCGCTGCGGCACGCGGTCACGATTGACCTGGCCAGCGGCAAGGCGCGCCATACGGATTATGCGGACAACCTGAACCCGCCGATTCTGCATCGGAAGGAAACGTTCCTGGCGCCCGAGCATCCACGCCGCGCCGCCTTCGCCGCATTGACCAAGGCGGAAGAGGCGGCGGGGCTCTACGAACACACGGCGACCATCGGGTTCAAGTTGAACTGGGAACGACTGCTTCGCGAAAAAGGGGTGATTATCGAAGGGCACGAGCTTCAGCGGGTGGAGAACGGAAACGCACCTCATCCGGCCTGCGGCCACCTGCTCCCCAACGCGGGGAAGGAGGGTGTGTGTGTGGTGGATCGACATAAGACAGCCCTGACCCGTTACGAGCTGTCGAAGCCGGTGAAGAGCCTGCTCGAATACGGAATGCTGAAGTCCTCAACCACGTTCTTCGATTACGGGTGCGGCCAAGGTAGTGATGTGCGCGGATTGCAGGCCCTGGGGCACGCGGCGGAAGGCTGGGATCCGGTGCATCGGCCCGAAGTGACAAAGCGCGAGGCGGACATCGTCAACATGGGCTACGTGCTGAATGTGATTGAAGATCCGGCTGAGCGGCTGGAAGCGCTCGTGGATGCATATCGTCGTGCCCGCCGGCTGCTGGTGGTGTCCGCCCTGATTCAAGAGACGGTAGAAACGGATCGGGCAGCGCAATATCGCGACGGCATCGTGACGCGTCGGAATACGTTTCAAAAATTCTTCGAGCAACAGGAACTCCAGCAATACATCGAGGACGCACTGGACAGCACCGCCGTGCCGGTGGCGTTGGGGGTGTTTTACGTTTTCCGTAATCCGGCCGACCAACAGGATTTTCTTTCCGCCCGAAGCCGGCGCGCGATTGATTGGACACAAATAAGTGCGCGGCTGGGGTTGGGCGGGCCACGCACGATGTGGAAAGCGCTTTATGACGCGCACAAAGAATTGCTGGATAAATTTGGCAAGGTGGCACTGGCCTTGGGGCGGTTTCCGGTGCCGACCGAGTTTGACCGGCTGGCCGAGTTGGACGAACACTTGGGTTCGGTAAAACGGGCACTTCGGGCATTCGTGCAAGGCGGCGCGGTGGAGGGTTTCGACTGGGACGAAATCCGGGTGCGCTTCGGAATTGGCCAACCACCCAAGCGGCGCTGCGAGGCGCTTTATGAGGAGCATCGCGAGCTACTCGAGGGCTTCTGGAGCTTGATGTTGCGTTTAGGACGGCTGCCGGAGCCGGAGGAATATCCCAAAACCGGGGAATTGCGGGGAAAAGTGGGTTCACCCAAAAGTGCGCTGCGAATCTTTGTTCAGAAAGGGGGCGGTGAGGAAGTTCGGCGGGCGGCGGAAAATCGGAAGCGCGACCTGTTGGTGTATGTGGCGCTTGCCAACCTGCGAAAAAAGGTGCCGTTTGGCCATCTCTCGCAAAGTCTGCGATTCGATATTCGGGAGTTTTTCGGCAATTACACGGAAGCATTGCAAAAAGGCATGGAATTGCTTTACGCGGCGGGCGACACGGGTGAAATCGAATTGGCGTGCGAGGAATTGAAGTTGGGCTGGCAGGATGAACAGGCGCTTTACATCCATCGCAGCGTGTTGGACGAATTACCGCCAGTGCTACGGGCGTATGTGGGCTGCGCTACGGCATTATTCGGCGATGTTTCGCAAACGGATGTCATCAAGCTGCACAAGTCGTCGGGTAAGGTGACGTTTCTGGGCTACGACGATTTCGAGGGCAAACCGCTGCCGGAATTGCGGAACCGGATCAAAGTGAACCTGCGGACGCGCTGGGTACAAGTGTTCGATCACAGTGCGGATGGGCAACTGCTCTTTTTCAAGGAACGGTTTGTGGCGCCGAACCATCCGCGCCGGGCGGAAATAGAAGCCTTCAGCGCGAAGCTGCGGAAATTGGGGTTGTCGGACACCTTGCTGATGGGGCCGACGAAAGCGGGGTTTGTTGGGTTGCTGGAAAAGGCGGGGCTGAATGAAAATCTCAACAAGAGGCGCAGATGAATCGCTGGGTCATATAATTTTCTAGAAGATTTAGTTTCCTTTGTTCATACGAGCTGAGCGCTCCTTCTTCACGCAGCGCTTCATCTGTTGCGAGCAACCGATCAAGAACGGAGATCATCGCTTTCACCAAGCCGCATTCTTTAACAAAATTATCCGCTAGAAACTCACTTCTTGACCACCTCTTCCGTCATGCCGGACGTGCCCCAATTTCGTGAAGCATCGAGGTAATTGTTTCTTCCCTGGAGAATTTGTAGTGCTTCTCGCCAAGCAAAAGATTTGAAACGAAGATTGGACGATTCTTGCCAGAGAAAAGTCCTTCGTTTGGAGCGAAGCACCGCAAGGGGGCATTTACGACGGGAATCAAAATGGGCCTTTGAGTTAACTTGGCAATCTCTTCTTTTTTCTCGGAAGAAATCTCCCATTCTTCTGGCCATAACCTTTCCGATTCCAACCATTTCCACACATCTTTATTGCCATAAATCAGATACCGATTTAATCCGCCTTGGCTTTTCTTAGATAAATATTCTGTGCTCATGGGAGAATATCAAGTTTGGGTTGCTGTCAGCGAATCAAATTCTGGCGCAAAGCTCCCCACGACCCGCGACGTTGTATGCGCATAAGCTTTGGCAGCAAGTTCGCTCGCATTTCGTCCGAAAGACCAGTGGTATCGGCGAGAAGTTCCTCTGCCCAATCGGCGGGATAGTAAGTTAACGACCAACGCGACTGACAGGTCGCCTTAAGTCTGTCGATGAGCGGTAGAGCAGCAAGTTGGTCTATTTCTTTTGCGCGTTTCTGTGTTTGAATAGCGCTTTGGACTTTGTGAGCAAGACGTCGACAGCATCGAATATTGGCGTGGTGGGATATAGACCCCAAAGCTTGCAACAATAAGCCAGAAGGTTGTGCACGTAATTCGACGTCGGAAATATTTCCCCAAATACTTGGGAACCGCCAGCCTTCCAAGGTTAGTGCCTCCGCCAATGACTGCAAAATTGCCGCAGGGCCTTCAGAGGTGATCGCATTAATTTTACGCATCCACACAGCTTGCTCGGCCTCCTGCCGCAAACGTTCCACCTCAGCCATTTCCTCCCGGGCGATACGTTCCCGTTCGCGACGCTTCAGCTCCTTGTGCCACTGGGGCAGCGCGTTGCGCAAAATGGTGTATTCTTCAGCTACCGACCCATAGCAATCAAATAAGGCAATGATGTCCTCCGACTCCTTGTCGGGACGAATCGCGGCTTTGATTAGCAATGGCGCAATTGTCGGGTGAAGGTAAAAACAGCGTTGATACGTCGCGTTACCGCGCTGAAAAAACCAGGATCCAACTCCGTGGGATGAATGGCGAATAATCTCCCACGCCAGAGCAGGGTCGAACGGCGCTCGTCTGGCCAACTGCGCGATAAAATCTTCGAACTCGGATTCGTTTAACAAAGCTATGAGACCGAGAACGGGTAACGGTTTCGTGAAATCATCCTCGCTGACGGCGGCCAAAGCTTCGACAAAAGTTTGCCGGACTGCTGGGATGGCATTATCAAAACGTTCCTGATAACCCAAGTCGCACTTCATACAAAAATTGCAGGTGCGCCGGTCCAGACCCAAGGTCTCAATACATTGACGGAGAGTGGTCATTTCAAAATCGTGGAACGCCAAGGTTATTTCATCAGCTTCTCGGCTTTCTTCATGAACTCGCGTTTGGCGTCATCGGACAGGGTTTCAAACTTGGCGAGCAAGCCGTCCACCTGCAATTCGTTGAGGCGGGCTTCACAGGCCGTGAGCGCCTCGTCCACCTTTTTGATTTGTTCCTTGGCCAAGAACGCGGGCGAGTTTTGGAGGACCGTCAACAGGCGCTGAGCATCCCGAGCTTCAAGTAGAGCGGTACTCTTTTTGGCGGGAACGTGTTCCTCACACCATTTCTCAGCGGTGGTTTCGCGTCTGGTCTGAATTGCCGTCATCAAGGCTTCGTAGGTTTCCTCGATGTCCCAAGGCAATTCATCATCTTCGGTTTGGGCGGCTTTGGCGTCCTTGGCCAACGATTTAGCCAGCTTCGAGAAGGCGGCTGGAGTGAGGCTCGAATCGTCCATTCGGCTGGCATCGGCATCAAATCGTTGCAGCCATTTTTGGTAGATGACGAAGTTGCCTAAGTCCACTTGGCAGCCGTCAAAAATGCTGAAGAGCGCGCGCAACTCCGCCAGTAAAAGTTCAATATCCTCGGGCTGCTCTATCTGCTTGTTATCAATTTTGGCAGCGCGACTGGTATGGGCTTTTAGAACGGTTTGCGCGGTTTTCTTGAGACCTTCGACGCGCGTGCGCAGATCCAGAATTTCCTGACTGTGAACGTGACCGTAGGCTTCGGTGAGCGAGTTAATCTGTGTGGTCGCCAGAGCGATCACCTGATTCAACTGGGAGACGCCCGTGTTTTGATTGGGCGTGTTTGAATTGAGAAAGGTTCGGGCTGACTCTGCGGCATTGCCCCATTTGATTCGCACTTCGATATTTTTTACAATTTTTTCAACATGAGCGTCCAGGGCTTGAGATTGTCCCGTCAGTTTTAGGGATTGGAGGTTCAATTTCACATTGCCCATGTGATGTTTGAAGTCCCCAATTCTCGCGATCTCTAGAACATCCTGTTTATCGAGCCAGGTTTGGAAAAACTGAATCACGGCCTGACGGCATTTCTCCACCATCGGTTCAACGGCCTTGATTTGCTGATCGGTCCAGGACGGTTGGTTATCCAACATGTTGGCATACAGCTTGGCAACCTCATCCCCCCAGCGACTCAGATTGCCGGCATTTTTATGTTCGTAGGCATCGTCATAGGCCTGCTGGAGCCGGTAGAATTTTGCCTCCCAATTCTCCAAAGCCGTTTTGGCTAGGAGTGTTCGTTCTTCCAAGAGTTGGTAGCGGTCAAACAGAAAACCGGGAACATTTACCGATTGTTTCAAGGCCAGGGCTTTCTTGCTCCAATCCACCTTATCAACATGAGCCTGGGCCACCTCCCATTCAGCCAGTAATTTTTCCCAAGCGTCGGCCTCCGTTTGCTTGATGAGGCGGATGTGGGTTTTATCCAGAACTTCAAGCTGGAGCAGGTTGCGGTTACCAAAGGCTTGCGAAACCCAAACCGAGGGGTTGATGTCATTGCCACTCAGGTTGAAGGCCAGTTTTTCACGACGGGCGCTAATGAACAACCCCAACAAGAGACCTGCCGAAGCTAGATTGCACCCATAGGGTGGCAGACAGAGGTTGCGCAATTCAGTGCCCAAGACCAGGCCTTGATTTTTTTCGAGGGTGTCCTGCAAGGTGCGGAAGATGGCGGCGGCCTCGCGAAGCCTCGGCAAGTTCTGGATGTGGCCATCGTTGCCCACAACATCCCAGCCTTTACCATACAGCAAGGAGTTGGCGCGGTTCTGGGTCTGGGCTGGACGGGCCTGAATCCAGTCGTGGTTAAGAATGCCCTGAAAGAGGGCAATCGTGAGATCGCGACAATCCTTCGCGGCGTTGCCACCGGCAGTTTGGTAGCCATCGAAGGGAAAGCAAAGTGCCTGGGGATAAAGGGCTTTGAACAGACTGTCGCCAAACGAACTCAGTCGGGTTCCTTCGAGAGCAACGTTGGCGTGGCAAAGGTAGTTACGTTCCTTAATTCGAGTTGTGATTTCATCCCTCATCACTTCGAGCAGCTGGGCCTCATGCTCCGCGATGAAGTTCGCGAACTGGGCCACCTCGGGAGTGCCGGCGCTATTTTTCAGGATGGTCCATTCGGCGATCGCGTCGCCCAGGTCACCGGATTTGTCATGGAGAAGAACGGCGAGGATGGGGAGAATCTTCCAGTGGTGGCCATTCGCGGCCGCCAATTCGGTCAGAGTGGTGCGGACAGCGTCTTGAACTGACTGCATGTCCTCATCGGGGCCGACGTAACAATAAACCACCTGTCCCCGGGCGGTTTCGACATCGAGAGCTTGAAGCCACTCGTCAAACGCTTCCCGGAGATGCTGCTTAATGAATTGCGAGCAGGAACAGGTCGCATCATATCGCCATTCCCTGGTTTGAATGCGGCGTTCCTCTGCGAAATCAGGTTTGATCTCACCCAAATGATCCGGAGACCAGCTTTGGCCATGGCGGGCAAAAAGACCGGCGCGATCGTCCTTGGAAAGCTTGCCGATTTGGTCGCGAAGCCACTTATCGAAAGCGGACCGGGGAACCGCATCGCCAATAATTTCATATTGGCAAAACCGAGCGTTCCAGCCGATCACGCCGTAGTCGCTGGTCAATTTCTGCAAGGCATGCGTGGTTTCCTTGGGCGAAGTCCCCGCTAACAAAGCCATGGCGTGATTGGCTTCGGTCTGATCGCTTACATGGAGGCCCACTTTGCTGGCGATCAACACGGCGCGCAGGAGCCGATCTTCCTGGGGCGAGAGATTATGCTCGTAGCGATGGCGAACTGCGATAAAGGCGTGAGCAATCGCTGCCTGCTGGCCATAACTCTCCGCACCAATCAGCTCATTGACGAGCGAATCGGAACAAAGGGCGACAGCTGGTAGCGTCCATGGTTGATTTTCCGGGACGGAATCCGTGGAGTGTTGGGACAGGGCGTCTTCAAGGAGAGAGACGGCGGAACGCTGTTGGAGCGACTTGCCTACGGAAGCAAGGCGATACAGAAACCAGGTGGCCGCCGGATGAAGCGGCCAGCAGCCTTCCTTCACAATCTTGGCGAAGCGCGGCGGATCGCACCAAAGTGCGTGTTTATCCCAACCGGGGAACCATTTGCGCATACTGGCCAGACTTTGGTCGTCAGCGCTGGTCACGTCGGCGGCGATTTGAATGACGGGTTGTTTCTTCTTTTCAATCAGGCTGGCGAAGATCGTTTCGAGATTGGTGGAGAGATAAACCTTGCGGGCGGTATCGAACCGACCGATGTAGCGGTTAATTTCATCCCGCTGGTCCGGGGCTACCCGGGAGATGTATGCCTTCAGCTCGTGCTGGATAAAGCACAAGAGGTGCATGCATTGCGAATTGGCCTGGACCCCTTCAAACAACTGCTGAAGCGCCGCACTGCCGGCGATATGGGGTCTTTGAACCGCGAACTCCAGATAACGGCCGAATTCATCAAAGATGATCAGCAGACCCTGGAAAGGGCCATCTTTGCCGCAGTAGACGTTAGCGATGGTCGCCAACACGTCCTGGAGCGATTCCTGTCCCGCCGCTTTAATGGGAAAACCATTCGCCGCTTCAAAGACCTTGTTGACGTTCTTGAAGGCATGTTCATCAGCCCGGCCGAGACGAGCGAGAATCTCCCTTTCGGAAATCTCGCCGCCGAAGTGGGTGGAAAAATCCTGGCGATACAGTTTGAAGCTGCGCTGGACAAACTTTTCCGCCGCTTTGAAGCGGGGCCGCAGATCTTCCAGCGGGGCCGTGTCGTGCTTCAGCGCGCGAAGACGCAGTAGCAACAACTCGGTGACTTTGGAGGCCAAGTCGAAATCTTCCATGCCGTTGATGGCGAGCACGAGAAACGGCTTCTCATGGTGCTGGAGTTCGTGGCGGATTTCCTCGGCGAGAGGTTTCTCGACGGAGCGAATATTCTCCAGCACGCGCTTGGACTCGGCGCCGTGCGGCTCACTAAACAGCGTGGCCAGGGTTAGGCCGAGGTGAGACTTGCCGGTGCCGTAGCCTGCGATGGCGAGCGTAAATGGATTTTCCCGGGTAATACCTTGAGCGAAGGACCGGAGCACATCACGGGTAAACGTCGAGGTATCGGTCAGCCGATGATCGCGGGCCGCGTCCAAATCCTGTTGGGCGACGCCGTGGTAGGAAGGGCCGTGGAAGACGAAACTGGTAGCGGCCTGCTTGGCGCGGGCATAGTCGTGGTAGAACCAACTAATCTGAACCGCGCCCTCAAACAACTGTTCCCGGCGAAACGCTACTATTTCTTGAAGATTCATAAAAATCCCTTGCCTCAATGGCTAAACCAAGTCCTGGTAAATCGTGGGCCAGACCTCCGCCGAAGGGCACAAACGAGTAATGACCCAAGGTCGGAGATGGCGGTTGATATCAATCAAGTGACGCTCCTGAATGAGCGTCAGAAGCTGGTCGCTTTGGGCCGAACTCCACCCGCCAATATCGTCCCAGCAGGTGAGCCTCTGGAGATCGCTGGCCGCAACCTCGCGTTGGTCGGGGAAATGGATTTCCAGGAGCGTGATCAGCCAGGCCGCATAACCACGAACAAAATCCTTTGAAATGGGAGCCGGGCGGCGGGACACTTCCCCGCTGCCGGATACATCCAAAAGCCGGATGTCGAGAAGTCCGGCTGGGTCGGTATAAGTGCGAATCAGCGGGCCCACCAAGGAGGTTGAAAACTTCCCTCCTGACTCGTCACGGAGAAAACTTTCAAGCTGCTCCTGTTTGAAAGCATCGCCCAGGATTTTCCGGGCTTTGACAAAGGTGAGAAACCAAGCCTCGGCACCAGCATCTGGCCGACACAGCTGAAGATGCGCGAGCCACTGGGTCAGCGGCTGTTTGAGGAATTTATCCTCCAATAAAACCACGCGACCAAATGGGGTTAGCCGAGGAGATTTTACGGCACCGGTCTTAGGTGGGATGGTGAGCAACCCCATCCCACAGCAATAGTCGAGGACGGCGGGGGTTTTGCCCGAACTTTTGCCCATGGGAATGCCCGTTTGAGCCGAGATTTCTTGAACCGAGCCATCCTTTTCGGCGGCGGCGAATGAGAGCATCGCCGAGAGATAGACGCGCTCGGGGATGAACGTCTGATGGAAACTGAACGGCAATCTGGGCATAGTTCTTCAGCAACCTCAGCTGGCAGGCTTGGCGATCCGCGACTCGATGGCCGCGATTTTGATCTTAAAACATTTGGCTTCGAGTGCGACAGCCTGATTGAGGGATGGCCCCAAGGAATAACATTCCCCTTTCTTGAGGGCGGAGAGACGCTGCACCCAAACCTCCGGCTTTTCGCTGGTCGAATTGGCAAGAATGGTCGCGTATTCTTGGAACTCAGTGGCGGCGGGCTGGAAGAATAGTTTGTGGGCAGCCTGAAACATGCGGTCCTGCTCATCCTGTTTCAAGTTGCTGAGCGTTTGCGTGGCGAGGATGAGCGAGAAGCCGAATTTACGGCCCTCGGTCAACAGTCCGGCGACCGGGCGATCGAGTTTATGGCTCAGGTTCTGGGCTTCGTCGAGGACTACCACCTTGGGCCGATCTTTGTTACCGCAACCGCGATAATACCAATACAAATCAATCAAAGAGAACTCCGTCACCAAGCGCGCAAAATCCTTGCTTGAACCGATGAGTTGGAGAATGTGGGAGCGAGAAAGATTGTCGGAATACCAAGCGTCCCAACTGCCGGGCTTCTCATGTCCGAACGGCGTGGCATCCACAAAGGGTTGAATCTTGCTCAGCACGGAAGCGGCGTAGCTCTGCTGCCCAGAAGCATCGTCAATCATTGCCTGGAGCAAATCTGGCAGTTTATCCAGGCACATCTTGTCACCGTAGGATTCGATTCCGGCCTTGACGACGGCGTAGAGAGCGCCCATCTGCTGGTCGCCCAAGCTGTAAACATCGCCGAAGACATCTTTAATTCGCTGGGCGGTGTTCACGGTTTTCTCCGGCTGCGGAGTGTCGCCAATGAGGTTGATCTGGCGTCGGAACGGGTTGATCGGGACCGGTTCAAATTGCACGCGATGCTGAGTGGGTTTTAGGAACTCCCGGGTGGCGGGTTCGAGTTGAGAATCCTCGAAGCCGTTGGTGTAATCCACGATCAGGGAATTCTGACCCGCCTTGGCCAGTTCGCAGAGAATTGCCTGAATCGCGTAGGTCTTGCCCATGCCGGAACTGCCGAAGATCAGCAGGTGGCGGTTTGAGAGCTGGTTGTGGCCAAATTCCCAGAAGATGGGCCGATTGCCGCCGGAATCGTTTCCGAGGAAAATTCTTGCGGGGATGGGTGATGGCGCGGGTAGAACCG
>Ga0255093_1001049_pt1 | contig 11017 bp, 17 predicted proteins | sample Colum_Law_RepA_8_2_FD_188437 | JGI IMG/M metagenome (GOLD analysis project Ga0255093, IMG submission 188437) | Freshwater microbial communities from Columbia River, Oregon, United States - Colum_Law_RepA_8d | ecosystem: Environmental > Aquatic > Freshwater > River | place: USA: Oregon...
CTTGAGCAGAACGATAGCGTTTCCCTTCAGTCCAGCCACGGCGTCCAAGACTTCCAAAGGGTCGTTGTGGTTCTGGACCTGTTTGGTCTCCGTGTTGACGAGGCCGCTCACCACCGTCCAGTAGCAGAGGGTGTAGGGTGGCTTGCCGTTCTGCTTCGCGGCGGAGTTTAGCTGGGCGACGACGGCCTTGAGTTCGGCCTCGACGCGTTGTTCCTCCGCCGAAACAACGTAGAGACCGGGATAACCGGCTTGAATGTAGTGGACGATTTTCGCACCCACGTCAGACAGCAAACCGGCGCTGTCCGAGCTTGGGGGTTTCGATGGGTTTGGTTTGGCCATGGTTGTGAGGTTGAGGTTGTGGTTTGCGGTTGGCGGGTTCGTAGGAATGGGTGGCGGTGGATTGTTGGTCCGCAGTCCCCATGTCCACTGCCCGCGTGTGTTTGCAGGAACGAGAACCATCCGCCGCCACACGACGAGTCCAGCCGGGGCAATTGCACGACATGGACCGGTCGGTGTAGCGGAGGGTTTCGTAGTCGATGTCTGGATTGGAGTCGGAATCGAACGTCCAGACCTGGCTGATGGGTTTTTTCATATCAGGACTGGTTGGGTGTAGCGGGGACGCCGCTTCTTGATGGGTTCGAAGCGGCACTGCTCATCGGTGTCGTGCTCGGTCAGTTCGAGCTGTTCCGGGCACGCCTGCTGAATGAGGGAGTCGCTGACCGACTGGCTGGCGGCCGAGTCGCAGTTGTGGGGATCGAGGAACGGGAACGGTCGCACCAGCCACGGCGCATACAAGTAGCCGTTGACCAGCGTGGCCTTGATGACGGTCGGGTTGATGTCCGAACCGTAGAGGCGATACGAATGGTTGGAGGCCGCCAGCAGCAACCGGCCAGTCCCAACGCAGGGATCACAGACCGATTTGCTGCGGGCATCCTCACCGCCCAGCGTCATGGCCGCCATCATCCGGGCAACTTCCATCGGTGTCGGATAGAAGCCGAGGTGCTGGCCGTGGCGGTTCTCGGCGAGAATCTCGCCAAGGTAATCGTGAGGCCACGCCAGGAGCGTCTCAAGGTTGAAGACTTGGTAGAGGCGGTCGCTGGCCCCGGCGAATTCGGAGGATTCGGTTGGCAGCACTGGTTGACCGCGATGGCCGAAGCCAAAGAGCAGCCAGTCCATGAAATAGTCGAACACCTGCCACGATCCCCAGCCCTGCCAGCTCCCGTGCGTGGTGATGCTGTTGAGCGAGGCTTCGAGCATCCGGCGGGCAGCCGCGTTGGATTCCCAGTCAATGACGGGGATGGAGCCGATGACGCGACCGGCCTGCATGGTATCGTGCCAGTGCTGCCAGCGGCCCCAGAGGGCGTCTTCGGCGAGCAGCAGAAACGGCAGAAGCCACCCGTGCTCCAAATTAAGGGAAGCAGCGAGTGGCTTTGGGGTTCGAGGTTTGGCTTGCGAGATGTTTTGGCGCAGGACCGTGAGCAGGTCTGGGCGCATGATGTCCTTTCGGGTTAGAGGTTGAATCGGTCCACCTCCCACGCCAGACAGCAGGAGCGTGAAGGGTCGCTGTGGAGGGTTACTCCTGTAGCGTCCTTCACCTCCCACTGTTGGGATGCAGGGTTGAACTCGATGGTGGTGGCACGGTGGATTTCCAACGTGCCGAGGGTTTGCAGCGGAATGGCGTCGGTGTGGAGACAGCGGACAACGCCATCCACGTCGAACGTCAGCACGGGGTTCATGTGCCGAGCTGTTGTGTCTGCGTTGAGCGGGCTTGCTGGTGGAACTCAGGCTTCTTCACCTTCGAGTTCACGACGCCCAGTGCTTCCTCCAGAAACTTGGTGGCCTTCTCGCAGCCAGGCCCTTTGAAGCCGATTCCCTCGATGGTGAACTCGCCGGTGGTTGAGACAACGATTTCGATGGTGGGTTTCATAGCGTGGCGAGGATGAGCTTGATGGAGCCGTTGGGTTGGGGGTTGCGCAGCACGGAGTAGCCCTTCTTCCGGGCTTCCATGCTGGCCTTGTGGACGCCGTAGAGTTGCAGCAGACGGCCAAAGTTGCTGCCGACCTCCTTCGCGACATGGCCATCCCACCAGTCGGTTGTGAGGCCGAAGGCCTGGTCAGGTTGTTTATTGACGGCGATGTCGTAAGGGCCTTTGAGCCGGATGACGTAATCGCCCTTGGTTTTGTTGCTGAGGTAACCGCGTGCCGTGGTGTTGGCGAGGAGCTGAAGGCCCAGCTCGTTGACCGCCGACCGCAAGGCTTCCACGTCCTTGATCTGCGTTTTGATGGTGGTGAAGTGGGACACGATGAGTTGAGGGTTTTGGAGTTGAGGGTTGAGAGCTGCAAACGCGGACTGACTGCCAGGCAAAGAGGTGAGCGCGGCAGGGTATTGCACCCCTGCACGGAAGAACGGATTTCCACCGCCCAGGTGATGCCTCACCACCCCTTGTTGGGTTCCACACGGCTGCCGCCGTGCGCGTCTTGTTCCGCCACGCGCTCACAGAGTTGGTCAGTCAGTGTTCTCCCCGGACTCGACTTCAATCTCGTCGCGATGAGCGAAGAGTTGAGCGCCGAGGCCGAAGGGTTCCCGCTGCAAGGTCAGGTTGATGAGTTCGAGGGCTTGGCTGGCTTGCAGTTCCACGCTGCCCTTGGTGATTTGGTTGGCGTCGAACTGAAGGTCGAGTCGGCGGATGGTGATGGTTTTCATGGCGAGGCGTCTGCGACTGGCCGGCAGGGCGTGTTCTCCACGGCGTCATCGTCGGCGTGCTGGCCGCAGCGGATGCAGAGGTGGGTGTGAGGGCTGAACAGATGTTCTTGGCCGATGAGTTCAGCGAGCGTGGTGTCGGGTGAATGTTCGCTGGCAGGGCCTTGAACGAACACTCGGTCGTTGGTTGAGCCGTTCTCCCAACACGGAGACGCATCCACTTTGGCAAACTTGCCATCGCGCAGGGCCTTTCTGATGAGGCGCAATGCGGCGCGTTCACTGCTGGCTTCCACGACAAAGTCCGCGAAGCAGGCGATGTCGTGGGCGTAGGAACAAACGAACTTGGGCATGGTGGTTTAAGGTTGAGAATCAGGCCGCGTTTTCGCGCAGCCACTGACCGGTGCTCATAGATTTGATTTCTTGGGCGGTAATGACGGCTGCGCCGCCGCCATAGGCGTCGGTCAGGGGACGGTTACAATCGTGCGACCACTGGAAGGTCACTTGACCAGCGGGGTCGAACTTCTGGAGCAGGTGCTGGAGAAACGCGCAGACTGCGTCGATGCCACCGTTGTTGGAATGCAGCCACAAGCGCGGCTGCCCGTTGAGCACGTCGCCTTCAACCTCAAAGCACCAGTCTTCGGTGCTGCCTTGAAGTTCGGCAGGGAATCCCGGTTCGGCTTCATCGCCCTGGTTGAGGCGACTGGCTTGCTGGGCGAGGTTGAGGGCGTAGGTCTGTGCCGCCTCATCGGGCAAGCGGACCACGAGGCTGAAGTTGGTGGAGTGATAGGCCATGGTTGGTCGTTGGGGTTGAGGGTTGAAAAAGAGGAGCCACGGAATGAAAACGGGAGGACTCGGATGAGGGGATTGCCCCGTTCCGTGTTCTGTCCGTGTTTCATCCGTGGCTAAACCGAATTGCCTTTGCGGAGGTTCAAGCCGCGAGTTGGAACTTCCGGCGGCCCAGTTCGCCGAAGCGTTCCACCAGTTCACCGGCATCCTGCTTGGCAAGTTGGCGGGCGTGACTGGCAAGCTGTTGCAGGCCAGCAGTGAGGCGGGTGCGGGCAATGGAACTGTCCCGATATTCCTCGGCGGTTTTGGACAGCAGCTCTTTCCTGACCCGTTCCAACTGGCGTTCCATCTCGACGTCATTGGCGAAGTTCATCTGCTTGAACTGTTCGATGAACCGGACGAGACGGTTGAGGGTCTTCTGATGCACGCCGGTCTCGCTGGTGCCAATGCTGGTGAGCATTTCCTGGCAAAGAACTGCGGTCTGCTCTCGCAAGGAGGCCACGCAGTCAGCCACAAACGTCTGCACGTCCTGGCGGATCTTCGCACCAGCATCACGGGCGGCTTGCTGGCGCGCGCTGATTACCTGCTGTTGCTCGGCGGTGGTGATGAGTTCCACGCCCAGAGATTCCGGCACGCTGACCTGAAATAACTGCGTCTCGAAGCCGTAGAAGCGGTTCATCTGCTGCGGGAGTGGGAACGAGGCTTCAATGGTGGCCAGGAGACGGTCGGGATCATCCACGAGCTTCTGCGCCAGGGATTGCCATTCCGATGAGGCGGACTGGCGGAGTGAAGTGTAACGGCGGAGGAACTCGTCCTTGGCCTGCCAGAACTCGGTTTCGATTTCGTTCAGGCGTGTGGTGACTTCCTGCAAGCGGGCATTGGGCAGGAAGTGTGCGAGGCCGTTGAGGAAGGGAAACGTGTTGCCTTCAATCAGCGCGTGGGCACGGCCTTCGAGCAGGGCGAGTTGCTGGGTGGATTCGCGGGGCAGCAGGCGTTTGTGGCCGAGGCTGATTAAGCGGTCGGACACATCGCTGCTCTTGAGGCCGATGTCTTCGGCCTTGAGCTTCTTGCAGCCCCGCCAGAAGCGGACGCTGACTTTGATGAGCACACCTTCGCGGGTGAGCAATGGGAGTAGTTGGGGTTCCATGTTGGTTGGCTACCGGCAGCGGGGCGGCCGGCGGTTGTTGTCGTTTTGGTTGAACGCATACCACAGGCCCATCAAGGCCAGGGCACCGATGATGAACTGCCAGGTGTTGTAGATGAAGATGGCGGCGAAGAACGCGAGCAGGGCGTAACCCACCAGCTCGTTGTTGCGGTTGCGCACGGGATTCCTTTCGTGAAAAGCGAAGGAGGGTTCACTGCGGTTTGATGGCAGTGAACCCTCCCGTTGGCTGGCCTGGCTAGATGCGAACGGCTTGGATCTCGCGCAGCTTCTCGCGCACGGACTCCATCTCCTTGTCGCTGGCCTTCTTCTCCTTCTCCAGTTGCTTGAGGTCGTCGAGGACATCGGCGAACTCACGGAGCACGCCCTTCAGCGACTCCTTGATGTTCTCGATGTGCTGGATGACAGCCTTCACCGGGGAGGTTTCGGTCACGGGCGTTTCGGTCGGGTTGGTTTCGGTGTTTTTCGGCATGGTGCTGGTTGGTTGCGGTTGTGCTGGTGAAGTGGATTCACTCACCGGCGGGTTGTTGGTTTGCGCGTTGGGAGCGGACGTGGCAACCGGCGGCTGCGAGGCGGGCGTGCTGGTCGGCTGAGGTGCGCCGTCAGCACGCACCGGCATCACGATCATGCGCCGGCCGCCGTCGTAGAAGTCCAAGGGCGACAGGTCGTTCTCGATCTCCAGTGTGGTGAGACCGAAGCGGAGGGCTTTGAGCAGATACTCACGCTTGAGGCTGACGTTGACTGCTTTGCCCAGGACCCGAGCGCCATCCACGGTGAGCCGTGTCCAGTCCTTCGCATCCTTGGCTCGGGCTTTGACGTGGAGACGGTTGCCGACGACCTCGATCGTCACCGCGAGGAGGTAGTCGTCGGAGGCAGGCAGGCGCGGGACACCGGCGAGCAAGGTTTCCACCGCCTGACTGTCGAACTGGATGCGCGTGCGGCTGCTGTTGGGGGCCGGGACGACGTTCTTCCACTTCGGAAACTCCTCGTCATGGGACTTGGCGGTGAACGTCCACTGGCCGGACTTGAGCTGCACCCATGGCCCTTCAGTCTTGCTCTTGGGCTTCAGGCTCAACTCGCCAACGCCGTCCTCCATGAACTTGTTCCAGCGCAGGAATGGCTGGTTGGGAATGAGGACCGGCTCCTTGAGGTCGAAGTGAAACGAGTTGGCCGAGAACAGATGCCGGCCATCCGTGGCCGCGAGGTAGTGACCCTCGGCGTAACGGGTGTCGAGGCAGACGTGCTGGATGACGTGCCGGCTGCCATCGTCACTGCAACAGTCCAGCGCCTGCCGGAAACTGTCGCGGAAGGTGGCGTCCGTTGGGACCACCTTGCCGCTGGTCAACGGCGTGGGCGGAAACTCATCCACCGGCAGCGTGTCGAGTGTCTGCTCCATCGGGCTGCTGCCGACGTAGGTTTTGAGCCGGACCTTGTTCTTGGGCTCCATGATGATTTGCACGGGTTCCTTGCCACCCTTGACCAGCTTGTTGAGCGGTTCAAAGGGCACGAGGAACTCACAGGGCTCGCTGCCTCCAAGCTTTTCAGCCTCATACCGGACGAAGGTGTCGAGGTCGGTGGCCTGCAACAGCACGACGCCGTTGCCGGTGCGGGTGACGCGGAGATGTTCGAGCACCGGGAGTGTGGTGCGTTTGCTGATGACTTTGCCCAGGCCCGTGAGGGCGGTTTTGAGTTCTGCGGCGGGGAGTTCGATGGTGGGATTCATTTTCATTAGGTGTGAGAAAGCCGGCCAGCCCTGTCTGAGGAAAACAGGACCGGCCGGTGTTGTGTGGGGTTTGGGGGATGGAATGTCTCCAATTGGCGACACTCCGGGGATTACTGAAACGCTTCCTCAGCGCGTTCCTTTGGTTTTGCGAGCCTGCCGACGAAGCCATTTCTGGTCACGCCGGGCTTGTTCGGCGATGCGCAACAGCGAGCCGAAGGCATCTTCATTTTCGTCACCCGCACGCTGGTCGATGAAGGCGAGCAGAGCTCTATACCGCTCCAGCACAAGTTTCGCTTTCACTTGATGGTCTTGCCGACGGAGGGATGGCGGTGAACCTGGTCGCGGATGAAGTTCTTCAACTGCACTTCGCAGCGCACAAAGAATTCGCCGCCCACCCGATTGAACTTGTGGGCGCGATTGGCCGCCATCGTGAGGGCGAACTGACGCACCTTGGAACGGTTGATCAGCGGGGTTGCTTCGCTCACTGGTCATCCTCCTCGGTCGCCTTGAACTTCAACTGCGAGACGACGCATTCCGTAGCATCGACATCGCTGCGCTCGCCGAGGTAAACCGGCTGATACAGCGAGCCATCCGGCACGGCATAGAGGTAACGGACTTCAACCACGGCACCCACCATCGGAACCTTGTGGTTCGGCGGGATGGTGACGTTGCCGATGGGCTGCCAGCCTTCCTGGTCGAGCAGGCGCAAGCCGACGCTCCGTTGCTGGTTCACCTTCGCGACGACGGCACTGAGCGTGGCGACGAACTTGTGCTTCAACTGGCTGCCGCCGGAGTTGGGCCGGCCAGCGGTGTAGGGTGCGTTCATCAACTTGAACACGATGCCCTCGGCCTTCTGCTGCTTGAGCGTGTGCAGCCACGAGGCCTTGTCCATCGAGTCAGTCCACAGGGACACGATCTTGATGTGCTTGGGCAGGCCACCGGCGAGCAGGTTCAGCAGCGCGATGTAACGCTGGCGGTAGGGCTTGGGCCGGAGGTCTTCGCCGTTGAGGAACAACAGGTCGAAGGCGTGCAGGTAGTCGCCGATGGATTCGCCGTCAATGACGAAGTAGCCGGGGAGTTCCACGGCGGAGCGCGCGATGGTTTCAGGGACGGCGACGATGAGACCTTTCTTGTTGATGCCAGTGACGGAGCCAGGCTCGCTGCGCAGCACCAGTCGCCGGCCGTCCTTCTTCTCCTGCATGCCCCAGCTCGGATTGCTGGTGAGGCGCGCGACTTCAACTTCGTCGATGCCGTTGAGCAACTGCGGCACCAGACCGGAGACTTCCTTGTCGGTGTGCTGATAGGGCGTGCCGTTCTCGCCCTCCGTGTAGCCCTTCGCTTTCTTCTCCCGCACCAGCTTGTCGAAAATCATCAGCGCCGCGTCGTAATAGACCGGGGCGGACGTCTTCGTGCCGGTGCTAAGGGTTGAGCCTCGGCGACCAAAGGCGATGTTGACGACGAAGCCGTTGTCCTTCGCTTCGATCCGGACGTGGTATTCCTTGTCACTGGAGCCTTCGCGGTAGTAGAGGCTGGTGGATTTGCATTCTTCCATCGTTGCTGTCATGGGGATTTCTTTCTGTGGGTTGAAACGAAACGGGCCGAAGAGCGTGAACTCTCCGGCCCGTCTCTGGGTTTGGTGGTTGGGGTTGTGGTTTAGCTGAAGTAGCCGAGCGATTTCAGGCTGGTGGTCTTCTCGCCGATGATGACGTGGTCGAGCAGTTCGATTTTGAGCAATTGCCCGGCCCGGATGAGGTCGCGGGTCACTTTGATGTCCGCGTCACTGGGACTGGAATCTCCTGATGGATGGTTGTGCATCAGAATCAGCGCATGGGCCGAAATCGCGATGGCCGGTTTGAAGACCTCGCGAGCGTGGACGTTGACTGAATCCAGCGTGCCCAAGGCGACGAGGTTGTGGCCCAGAATGCGGCGGCGGGTGTTGAGCACCAGCACGACCAGCGCTTCCTTGCACGGGTCAAACCACGGCGCACACGGGATGTTCGCGTGCCAGTAATCAGTGGCCTGTTGCGGGGTGTCGAGCGGATGCAACTGGGCCATGCACTCGCGCACACAGACGACCTTGAACTCGTGGGGCGGGTTCACGAGCGGCCTTTCAGTTGCAGCGGCGGGTCAATGACCAGCACGTCGCGATGGATGAAGCGGTGTAGCTCCCGCTTGTTGATGTCCCGCCCGAGTCCGGTTTCCTGAACGGCTTCGCTCACGTCCCGCCATTCGAGTCCGTATTGAGCGTGGTAGTTGTCGCGGAGGCTGCGGAGGATGGTGCGAGCCTGCTGTTCAGTCAGCACCGTTTTGGCTTCATTGGCAGCGCGGTGAACGTCCTTCGTTGACCACAGCAGCGCGATTTTGTCTGCCCAGTATTCGGTGAGTAGTTGTTCGGCTCGGCTGACGCTGTTCAAGGCTGGCCGCAGTTGTGCCAGCAGTTCGGTGATGAGCTGGTTCATGAGGTGAACTTGGTGATGGTGCATGCCTCGCCGTCGATGGGGCTGATTTCGAGCTTCTCTGGTGGCAAGTGCTCCACGTCGTAGTCGAGGCAGTGAACCTCGAAGCCGCGCGGGATGTCGTGCGCCTCCTTGAAGATGCCGCACTCAACCACCACGTAGATTCGCTGCGGGTTGACGACCTCGTTGACCAGCGTGTTGCGCACGGCCAGAACCTTCGTGGCCATCGCAGACAGGTTGGGAAACTGAAAATCCATCGCGTCGGTCCACTCGTGCAGGTAACGGCCTGGCGCGTCCCAATCGATGATAACGACGTGCGTGGTGTCGTGAACGTCCATCTCGACGACGAGCAGGAAGTTGAAGTCCTGCGTGGGCTTCTTGCCCTGCCGGTTCAGACTGCCCTCGGCGAGAGTGATGCCGGCGTGGTAGATGGCGTGGAACTTCTTCTGAATCGCCTGGGTGAGGTCGCCTTCGTTCTCGTCGTCGGGGATGTAGGCTTCATCGGTGGGCTGAAGCAGTCGCAACGAAGTGGAGAGGAACGAGTCGGTGAGTTCATCGCCACGGGGCAACGGACCACCGTGGAGGTAAGTGCAGACCGCATCCACGGCCTGCTGCTCTTCCTCACTCAGCGCGTTCCATTGCGGGCGGGTGTAGGGGGTGTTGGGGTTCATGGATTGAAAGGGCGAGAGCCGGACATCGATGAAGATGCCCGGCTCTCTGGTTGGGGTGTTGGGGTTGGCCGTGAGGAGGTGTGAGAGCAGCAGCGAGGATCGCCCGCTGACGCTTCATGCGCTCCCATCACGGAAGAACCATCTGGTTGTCCAGCGGTTCACGAATGGCGGCGGCACTCGTTGAAGTAACTGCACATCGAGCACTGCATGCCCGGTGAGGGAACGAAGTCCTGCCGGTCCAGTCCTGCCACGTAGCTTTCCATCTGCCGGAACAAGCGGCTCTGCTGCTGCTCAGTCATCGGCCCCTGCTGGGTGACGATGAGCTTCGGGGTTTTCGTTTTGACGAGCTGGTGCAAATCCCGACCACTCTCCGTCTTGCCGGTGGAGTCGCGGTAGAGGATGGCGTAGCCGCTCAGTTGGACCTCATTGGTGTGGACCGCCTTCTCCTCATTCGGAGTTTGCCCGACGGTCTTGAAGTCCACGATGCGCCCGCCAGCGCGGACGAGATCGAGGATGCCGATGAGCCGGGGCAATCCGTGCTTGGCAAGGTCGGCTTCCACTTTGACTTCCACGCCCTCCGCCATTTCGTTGGCGGGAATCGGTGTGTGCCGCAGGTAGAAGTCCACCAACGACCAAGCCGTGGCCTTTTCGCCTGGTTCCTCACCTTCGTCCCAGCGGACCGGTTCCTTCACCTGATCGTCCTGCCAGAGCGTGTTGAAGTCCTGCCGGAGGCTGTCCAGCGTGACCGGCTGCCGACGCCACCTCGCATTGTTCCAGAGCTTCAGGATGCCGTGGACGCTGGTGCCGACATACAACGCGGCGGTCTTGGGCTTGGTGAGGCCCAGCACGTAGCGGAAGTAGAACTTCAGCCGGCAGGACAACCAGGTGTTGAGCCGGGACGCGGAGACGGTCTGGCGGAGCTGGTCGATGGGCTTGGGCTTGGCAGCCGCGAGAGGTTCAACGGTGGCGATCATCGCGCGGGAGCGTTCTGGCGTTGGTAGCCGTTCCCGTGACCATTGCCGTTACGCCGGCCGGGATACTTCTCGAACAGCTCCTCGATGAACCCGGAGGCCTCGAGCTTGTTGAGCTGTTTCACGCCCTTGCCGAAGCGGTCCATCGCCAACTTCTCGACCTCGGCCTTGTCGAGCCGGTTGTCGTCCACGATTTTGATGATGAGGTCCTGCTGCTTGGGCGTGCAGTTCCACTGTTCGTGGTTGCCGTTGGTGGGCTGCCCGTTGCCGTTGCGCGGCTGGCTGTGACCATTGCCGTTGCCATTGGTCGGCTTCGCCTCTGGCAGGTAGCCAACTTCCTTGATGCTGGTGTCCACGCCGTCCTGCAACAGACGATACAGGCGGGCGGACTCGGCGGGAACCTGGTTGATGTCGGTGATCTCGGCTTTCAACGTGAGGCTGAACTGGTGCGAGCTGTAGCCGGGGAGGCCGACTTTCTTGCTGTAGTTGGCTTCGATGACGAGAGCCATAGGGATTGCCTTTCTGATGATGAAAGCACCGCACCCGTC
>Ga0255093_1001062_pt1 | contig 10933 bp, 7 predicted proteins | sample Colum_Law_RepA_8_2_FD_188437 | JGI IMG/M metagenome (GOLD analysis project Ga0255093, IMG submission 188437) | Freshwater microbial communities from Columbia River, Oregon, United States - Colum_Law_RepA_8d | ecosystem: Environmental > Aquatic > Freshwater > River | place: USA: Oregon | collected...
CCATTGAACTCGTTGTCAAAGAAAAATGGACGTCATGGAGCGACACGCAATGAGCGAGGCGACGCTGCCCACCACGATTGGGGACTACCGCGTGCTGGGCTTGTTGGGGGAGGGCGGCAGTGGGCGTGTGTATCGCGCGCAAGAGGCCAGCACCGATCGCGAAGTGGCGCTGAAGGTGCTGCGCGCCGGGGCCGCCGCCGCACCGTTTCAGGCGCGATTCCGCCGCGAGATCGTGCTGCTCGGCGGGCTGGAGCACCCCGGTATCGCCCGTCTCTATGCCGCCGGGGAGGCCGCCACCGACAGTGGGCCGCTGCTGTATTTCGCGCTCGAATACGTGCGCGGGCAGGACCTGCTGGGCTACGCCACCCAGCATCGGCTCGATGTACCCGCCCGGCTGCGCCTGCTCATTGCCGTGGCTGAGGCCGTGCACTACGCCCACACGCGCGGCGTGGTGCATCGCGACCTCAAGCCCGGCAACATCCTGGTGGACGACAGCGGCCAGCCCAAGGTGCTGGATTTCGGCATCGCCCAGATGATGAGCGAACACGACCACACCCAGATCACCCGCCTTGGCGAGGTGCTGGGCACGCTGCCCTACATGAGCTGGGAGCAGCTCAGTGGCGACTCGGCCGCGGCCGATCCGCGCAGCGATGTCTTTGCGCTGGGGGTGATGGCCTATCTGCTGCTCACCGGCGCGCTGCCATTTCCCGGCGGCACCGGCACTTCGCTGATGCAGGCGCTGAAGGATCGGCAGGAAAAATCGGCACTGCCGCTCTCGCGCCACCGCGCCGGTCTGGCGGGCGATCTCGAAACCATCGTCATGAAGGCCATCGCCCACGAGCGGCAGGCGCGCTACGGTTCGGCGGCGGAGCTGGCTCAGGATCTGGTCCGCTACCTCGACCATCGCCCCATCGAAGCACGCCGCCCGACGGCCAGCTACGTGGTGGGTCTGTTCATACGCCGACACCGGGCACTCGCTGCCGGCATGGGACTGGCGCTGGCCGCGCTGATGCTGGGGGCCCTGATCTCGCTGCGTTTCGGCCTGGCCGAGGCCAGCGCCCGCCGCGAGGCCGAGCTGCGCTTGCAGGAGCGCGAGGCCATCAACCAGTTTCTCGAACGCATGCTCACCGCTGCTGATCCCGAGCAGGCCCGCGGCCGAAACATCACCGTGCGCGAGGCGGTGGATGGGGCGCTTCGCGAGCTGGCCGTGAGCCGCCTGCCACCGAGCGTGGAGCTGTCGCTGCGGCAGACGCTGGCGGGTGTGCTGGGTGGCCTGGGTGATCCGCAGGCTGCCAGCGCGCTCATCAAAGAGGCACTCCAGCGGGTACCGGATGACGACCCCCAAACCCGCGCCGCGCTGCACCTCGCACAAGCGCAGCTGTGGATCGAGCTCAGCCATCTCGCCCCCGTGCCCGGCGCGCTCGATGCCGCCGCCACGGCGCTCGCCGCACTGCCCGCCAACGCCAACAGCCAGCGCCTTCAAGTGACGCTGGACCGCATGCGGGCCCGCTGGATGGTGGACAGCGGCCAGCCAGCCGAGGCCGAGGCCCTGTTGCGTGCGACCCAGATGCGGGCCGAAGCCCGCTTTGGTCCTCGCGATGCCGCCACGCTACTGGTGCTGTACGACCTCTCCAACACCCTGATGCAGCGCGGCGAGTATCCGGCCGCGCTGGTGGTGGGCGAACAGCTGGTGGCCCGCCGCGTTGAACGTGATGGTGCCGACCACCCGGATACTTTGGCGGCTCGCTCCAACCTCGCGGTGGTGCTGTTCCAGCTGGGCCGCTACCCCGAGAGCCGCAAAGTCAATGAGGCTTTGCTGATCGACCAGCAACGGGTGTTGGGTCGCGAGCACGCGGCCACGCTCACGACGCACCTGCAACTCGGCAACGATCTCGCGGCCATCCCGCAACCCGCCGAGGCGCTGGGGCATTTTCAAACCGCCGCCGCAGGCTTTGCCCGGGTGCTGTCGCCCCAGCATCCGCGCACGCTGGCGGCACTGAACGGCGAAGCCTATGCCTTGGAAGACCTGGGTCGCCTGAGCGAGGCCGAAGCGGTTTACCGGCGCCTGGTCAGCCTCTGGACGCACCCCGACAACCGCCAGCATTCCGAGGCATTCACCAGCCGAAGCAACCTCGCCATGCTGCTGCTGCGGCAGGGCCGGCAGGCCGAGGCGGCCCGTCTTTATGAGGCGCTGCTGCCGGAGGTGCAGGCGCAACTGGGCGACTCCCACACCTATCTCGCCATCTACCGTGCCAATGCCGCCGAGGTGCACGAGGCCGCCCAGCAGCCCGCCGCCGCCCGCGCCTTGCTGGCCCTGAGCCTGCCGGTGCTGCGCAGCCAGCTCGGTGCGGCACATCCCAAGACCCGCAGCGCCGAGGCGCGCTGGCTCCGCGTGGGCGGTCGCTGATGCTGCTCGCGCTGCTGGCACTGGCCGTAGCGCTGCCCCTGGGCTTTGCGCTGGGGTTGCGTCACCGCCAGCCCATACCACCGCCCGCCACAGCGCAGGCCGACCCGGTGGCCGAGGAGCGAGAGCGAATCTACAAGGACCTGCACGACGACATCGGCGCCAAGCTGCTGCAACTCATCCACCGCGCCGAAAGCCCGGCGCAGGCCGATCTTGCCCGGGCCGTGCTGCAGGATGTACGCGATGTGGTGTCGCGCTCGCGCCGCCCGCCCGCACCGCTGTTGCAGCTGTTGGACGAGATCGAGGCCGAGGCCCGCCAGCGGCTCAGCGCCGCCGGTGCGGAGCTGCTGTGGGAGCAGGACAGCTCCCTGCCGGATGCCGTGCTCGATCAGGCCCAGACCCTTCACCTCATCCGCATCAGCCGCGAGGCCCTCAGCAATGCCCTGCGGCATGGGCAGGCGCGCTGGCTGCGGGTGCGGGCGTTTCGCGCCGGGGCCGAGCTGATGCTGGAGATCACCGACGACGGCCAGTATTGCCCGGCACAGATCGGTGAGGGACGCGGCACCGCCACCATGCGCGAGCGAGCGGCGGGGCTGAGCGGTGACATCCGTTGGGATGCCGGCACGCTCGGCGGCACCAAGGTGGTTTTGCGGGCGCCAATCTTCCAGACGCCCCTCACCTGATCAGGTGATACCGCCGTCCTGCTGGTGCCACCTAAGGTGCGCTCACCACCCTGGGAGAGCGTTCATGAGCCAGCTTCGAATCACCATCAAACCATCCATTCTTGCGGCCGCCCTCGCGATGGCCGCATTGCCCGCCCTGGCGCAAGACACGGCGGTCGAGGCCGCCGGGAGCCTCACCGCCGCCGCGCCCGCTGTTGCCGCCCCGCTGTCGATGGCCGTGAACGTGGGCTATGTCGAAGACATGGCCAGCTACGGCAAGGTCGTCGTCGTGCCCACCGCCTACGTCAAGCTGCTGGTAGACGGCAGCGTGTTTGTGGCCAAGCAGGGCAGCGCCCTGTCTGCGCTGGGGGGCGGCAGCACCAACTCGGTCAAGTCCAAGGCCAACTACAAGGTGGCGGGCATCGACAAGGCCTTTGCCCAGGCGCTGGCCAAGCAGGCCTATGACGACTTTGTGGCCAAGCTGCGCGGCGCGGGCTACACCGTGCTCACCTACGACGACATCAAGGGTCGCGACTTCGTAGCCTCGGCCGCGCGCAACACCGGCAACGCCGACTGGGGCCTGCCTACCGAAACGGCCGTGGGCGCACGCGACACCTATGTGGTGGCCGCCCCCAGCGACGAAATGGCCTTCAAGATCGGCTTCACCGGCGTATTTGCCGAGTTCATCAAATACGGCAAGCCCAAGTTCACCGATGCCGCCGTGGTCATCCCCACGTACACCATCAACGCACCGCAGGCCTGGGGTGAAACGGGCAGTGGCTTCAACCGCATCGAGGCCTCCACCACCGTCGCACCCGGCATGAACCTGCAAGCCGCCAGCTCGCCATGGATGGGCGCACCCAAGGTGCGGATGGGCGGCGGCAACGCCCCCGGCGTGGTCACCAAAGAGCCCGTGATCAACCTCACCGAAATCGCCGGCACGCTCAGCAAGGAAGACACCACGTCTGGCACCGCCAACGCGCTGAGCAAAACCCTGTCGCTGTTCGGCGGCGGCAGCGTCACCGGCAACGCCGCCAACTACACCTTCACCATCGACCCCGCCGCCTACACCGCCGGCGCGCTGCGTGGCATCACCGGTTTTAATGCTGAAGTCGCCAGGGCGTTGTCGGGCTCTTGAGAGTCAACGGGGTGGGCAATGCCCTGGTTTTGGCTGGGGCTTTTTTGTAGGTGTGGGATGGGCTTGGGCAGGTAACCTGCGTGCCCGTTGGTCACCTGCATTGAGCGGTATGGACGCGGAGTGATGGTCTGTCGTGATCTCGATTGCACCCGGTCTCAAAAGTAACGTTTGATCGTGAGTTCAATTCGATGCTCTTCTGCCGCCGCAGTACGGAAATACTGATACCCACCCTGAAGGAGCAGCGAGTCGCCCAAAGTCTTGGTTTGAACGAATTGCAGCGCCGTCACAGCATCAGCTTGATCAAGTTGGTTGATCAAAAGCCGTGCACTGAACAGCGCTTTCATTCCCCGCCGCTGCTCAGCAATCACGCCTATCTCTGGTTCTCCGTAAACGTAAGCGCCACCTTCGGCATAGCCGAGACCTACGCCAGCGAGTCCATAGGTAATCACATGCGGTCCAAGGCCGAGCGTGACGCCATAGGCGCCGCTCAGGTTGGCCGCCAGTTGGTCAGAAAGATCGGAGCGATAGTGCCTCTCCGCACCAAGACGGACACGCCCTGTAAAGCCACCCGTGGCGGCGTTTGCCGGTGTCAGTGAGGTCATCGAGTAAATCTGAAGCTCATGAAGGCGTGGTTTAAGCGTTTGCGCCAAAAACTCGACCCGAACATCGCCAAGTTGTAGCGCCGATTCGCTAAATGATTGCTGGCTACTATCTTCGAGGCGATGCGAGGCAGCGAGGAAACCGAGAGTGAGCACGTCCTGCCCCCTCTGAGACCGCCACCCCAACTCAGCTTGGCTGTCCTGCGGCCGGAGTACTGGATTTTTGTAACGGCTGAGATCGAGTCGCTGATCTGGATATCGCTCGTCCCGGAGCGCAACCGACTTCTCGAACGCCTGCGCTTCAAAGGCGTGGGTAGGTTCTTTTTCGATGAGGAACCCGGCCCAAGCACGAGAGAATTCGAGGAGCAGATACGCGCGATCTGAAGTTTCATCAATCGCCCGGGCAGGGAGCTGGCCTAGAGCAACAGCGCGTTTCACATCATTCACGTCCTTTGCGCTCAGCTGGCGGGACAGCCCTTCCACTAGCCAGCGATCAGAAGGTAACGCATCGATAGAGGCTACGAGGCCGCTTTTCTGGAGGGTTCTTACCAGATCAAGCGGCGTGGTCCACAGACCGCGGTCCTCCAGCATCTTCGGATCCGCCAAAGCCAGCAAAAATCGGGTTAGGGTCGCGCAGTTATACCGGTGAAAATAGTAAGTGAGCTTCGCCGACCGCAGCTCCCAGAGGTGGAGTTGGATCAGCAGGCGCTGGTCATCCGACAGATCCAAGACGTACTCCCAGACATTTCGTTGCTCACGTTGCCGGTAAAACGCCTCCTTCTGAGCGTAAGGCGACAAGGTGTAATAGCCAGGCTTACCCGTAACCAGGCTCTCCCAAAGGATGTACGGGACATTGAATCCGCGCACTTGGGTGAAAAATGAAATGGCATGACGCGAAACTTCTGACCTGTCGTTGGTGCCGGAAAGCCGTAACAAGACGTGGCCCATCATGCTTGACGGACTCGTGAGATTCTCTGAAGCGAAAATCACCGCCATCTCATCGGCGGGCGCTTTCGAAAAGAATTCAGTAATGCCTGGACACTCGATCTGAGGGTTGATTTTGCTTGGCAGATTGATCTGCGTTGTCAGCCAGAAATACCGAGCGGGATAGCGACAGACTGCACTGCGCGCGGATGCCTCATCTGCCACCAGGAACAGCTTCAGCGTGGCTTCGAGTTCCGCCTCTGCACTGTAGTGCCGACGGCTAAGAATGAAGCTTTCGTCCTCGATGAGCGTTTGATCGCCGAGTTGATGTAACAGAGCACGCCAAACCGGATGCGCAGCAAGTCGCGAGACATCAGATGGGGCGACGACCAGCCCAGAGGGATTGGCGATGGCAGAGGGCGACACCCAGAAGCAAATCAGTACAGTGAAAAAGCAAAAGAAAAAGGGAACGTCATGGACGTTCCCTTTTTTCTCTACAGCAATTTGACGCACCATCGAGAAGCCGACTTTACTGGCAGGCCACCACCACGTTGTTGTCGTACTTCCACATTTCTTCGGTGCTGTAATCGGTGGTCGAACCAAAAACGCCGCCGCTAATGACATTCACGAAGAACTTGGAGTCGACGCTCTTTGCCATCGTGGTCTGGTTTGCACAACCAGTGGTCTCCGTGACGATGACCTTATCCTTGTTCTCGCGCTTTACCGTGACGATGCCAGGACCCGTGAAAGGGACGCCGTCGATCGTACCCTTGATGGGCTTGCCGTTTGATGAGGAGACATTAATGTTTTGCGTCTCATCGTTGAGGATCGTGGCGCAACCAGAAAGAGCCATCGCAGCGGCGACGGCCAGAGTGACAACATGCTTCATGTGTTTCCCTTGGTTTATGAGGAGTGAGAGCGGTCGCGCCTTCCCTGACGCTTGATACTTAGCGATGTTTCCCGCTGAACAATCGAAACACAACGAAGGCTTCAAGGTCAACGAAGATTCCGGTTGATGCGAGTGTGCTTGGAGAAAGAACCCACATGGAGCCAGTCAAGTCAGCTCGATGAGCGACCGCTACGGGTAAGTTCACGCCGGCCCCAATCCACTCAGCCCAGCCATCACCAAGCCCCTACCGCTGAAAATCGTAAATCGACCCCAGGCCCAGGAGCTGCGTCAGCCGGTCGAGTGCGGTGCGGCTTTCATCCAGCAGGGCGGGGTCGGCGAGGTCGGCGAACACCAGGCGGTCGCGGTAGTGGGCTTTTACCCAGGTTTCCAGCGCGTCGGCTTTTTCTGCCGTGATCCAGCTCTGGGTATTCACGGCTGCACGCTCGGCGGGTGTGAGCACGATGCGCAGGCGCAGGCAGGCGGGGCCGCCGCCGTTGTGCATGCTTTGCCTGAGGTCGAACACCTTCACCGCGTTGATGGGGCAACTGGGCTCGGCGATGAGGCGCTGGATGCACGCCCACACTTTTGGGTTCTCGGCACACTCCTGCGCCACCACCAGCGTGTGGCCAAGGGTGCCGGGTACGCAGATCAGTTGGGAGTTGAAGAGATAGCTCGACACGGCATCGGCCACGCTCACGTCGCGCTCGGGCACCTGCACAAAGCAGGCACCCGGCAGGGCGGCCTGCACGCGGCGTTGCAGCGCCGGGGCATCGACAAAGGCCTGCTCGTGAAAAAACAGCAGCTCGCGGTTGCCCACGGCAATCACATCGTTGTGAAACACGCCGGCGTCGATCGCCGCCGGGGCCTGTTGGTGGTGCACGGTGCGGGCGGCCTGCAGGCCGTGCAGACGGGCCACGGCCTCGCAAGCGGCGCGGGTTTGCCGGGCGGGGTATTTCTGCGGCTTGGGCTCGGCATCGCTGCCTTGGCCGTAGATGAACAGCTCCACGCCCGCCGCGCCGTACTCGGTGCACAGGCGGGTGTGGTTGGCTGCGCCCTCGTCACCCATGGCGGGGGTGGCGGGCAGCGGCGCGTGGTGCGCAAAGTGCTGTGGGTCGGCAAAGGTGGCAGCCAGCGCGCGCGCCGTCGTCGCGGGCTCCAGCGAGCGGTGCAGATGGCTGGCCAGGTTGGCGGGTGTGAAGTGCAGCTTGCCGTCCGCGCAGTCTGCACTCGGTGACACCGTGGCGGCATTGGCGGTCCACATGCTGCTGGCACTGCTCACGGCCGCCAGCAGGCCGGGGGCCTCGCGCGCGGCCTTGGCCAGCACTTCGGGATCCTTGCCGGTAAACCCGAGCGCTTTCAGTGTGGGGATGTGCGGCCGCTCCTGCGGCGGCAGCACGCCCTGCGCCAGGCCAAGTGCCGAGAGCGCGCGCATCTTGCCGAGCCCCTGCAGCGCCGCTTCACGCGGGTTGCTGGGCAGCGCTGCGTTCCGGGCCGAAGCCACATTGCCGTGGGCGAGTCCCGCGTAGTTGTGCGTGGGGCCGACAAGGCCGTCGAAATTGGCTTCGATAGCGCCGCTGTGGAGAGTGGTGTTGGTCATATCCCCATTATCGCCTCGGCGGCGTCAGCGAAAACATCGAACCGTCGCCTGCCGCCGACGCCGTACCCGGTGCGCTAGCATTCCCATCAAGCGCTTGGGGAAAACAAAGCACTGGCGGGGGCCACATGAAAAAACCCAGCAGACGCCTGACGGCGATCGTCTTCACGGATGTGGTTGGCTACAGCGCCGTCGTCCATCGCGACGAGCGGCTCGGCGAGCGCTTGCTCGCGCGCCAGCGCGCGGTGGTGCGGCGCCTCATCCCGGCTTATGGCGGCCGCGAGGTGTCGACGGCCGGCGACAGTTTTCTGCTGCAATTCGACAGCACGCTGTCGGCGGTGGAGGCGGTGATTGCCATCCAGCAGCAACTGGCGCGCGAGCGCTCCACGGCGCCGCCAATCGTGCTGCGCGCTGCGGTGCATCTGGGTGATGTCGAGCATCATGGTGGCGATCTGTTTGGCGATGGCGTCAATACCGCTGCCCGGTTGCTGCCGCTCTCGCCGGAGGGTGGTCTCGCCCTGTCGAGCCCGGCGCTGAGCCTGGTGCGCCAGCGCATCGCGCTACCGCTGCGCTCGCTCGGCACGCCGGTGCTGAAAAATATCGAGACGCCGATGGAGGTCTTCGTGCTGGATGCAGCCGACCTGCTGCGCGTCGAGATCACCGATCCCGCGCACGTCATCGCTGGTTTCACCGTGCGCAACGCCCTGCCGAAGATGGCCACCCATGGGCTGGCCCTGGCTGTCCTGGCCGGCGCGCTGCTGATCGGCTGGGGTGCCTGGCGGGCGTCACAACCAGTCGCGACAGATGCCGTCCCTGCGGTGGCCAGCCCGAAGCCAGCGACCGACAAATCGGTCGCCGTGCTGCCCTTTGCCAACATGAGTGAGGACAAGGGCAATGGCTACTTCGCCGACGGTATGCAGGATGAAATCCTCACCGCTCTTGCCAAGATCAGGGCGCTGAAAGTCATCTCCCGCACGTCCACCGAGCAGTTCAGAGGCACGACCCTGAAGGTGTCGGACATCGGCCGCGCACTGGGCGTGACCGCCTTGCTGGAAGGCAGCGTGCAGCGCCTGGGCAATCGAGTACGCATCAACGTCCAGCTCATCGATACCCATAGCGACGCGCACCTGTGGGCCGAGAGCTACGACCGCGAGCTGAGTGACCTGTTTGCAGTGCAAAGCGACGTTGCGAGAGGCGTGGCTGCCGCGCTGCAGGCCCGTCTGCTGCCCGCCGAGCAGAAGGCCGTCGCACACGCCCCGACGCACAGCCCCAAGGCCCACGACCTGTATCTGCAGGCCAGCAGTCTGGAGCGGCGCGGCGAAGACTCGCCCCAGCCCGACGACATCAAGACCCTGTGGCCGGCAGTGCTGGCCCTCTACCGGCAGGCGCTGGCCGAAGACCCGGCTTTTGCACTGGCCGCAGCCGGCATCGGCCGTGTGCAGATGCGCCGCTACTACTACGGCGACCACGAGGCGGCGCAGATGGCCGAAGCCCGCGAGGCCGCCGAACTGGCCCTTCGACTCGACCCCGATCTGGCCGAGGCGCACATCGCGATGGGGCTTTATCACTATTGGGGTCGCAAGGACTACAGCGCCGCCCGCGCTGCACTCGAAGCTGCCCGCGCGCTGCTGCCCAGCCACGCGGATGTGCACGGTTATCTCGCCCTCATCGCCCGCCGGCAGGGGCGCTGGGATGAAGCCGTCGCCGGATTCCGTCAGGCGGTGGGGCTCGATCCGCGATCCACCAACTGGTGGGAGCAATTGGCCATCGCCTATGGCGAGCTCAACCGCTGGCCCGAGCAGGAGGCGGCGGTCGGTCACCTGATGACACTGGTGGATGACCCGGCCTATCGCCGGTGGTGGCTGGCCACCGATGCAGTGGCGAAGTCGGGCGACCTCGAACCCCTGCGGGCGTTTCTCGACGCCCTCAAGCCCGGCACGGAGGCCTGGCGCCGCTACGCGCTGGAACGCGCCGACGCCCACTATCTGCTGCGCGAGTTCGATGCAGCGATGGCGGTACTGCAAGCGCTGCCAGATCGCTGGGTCACCTTCGCCTACGGCGAGGCGCTGCAACCCAAGGCGCTGCGCATCGGCCTCATCCACCATCTCCAGGACGATTCCATCCGCGCGCAGCCGGCGTGCGAAGAGGCGCTGCGGCAGGTGGATGCAGCGTTGCGCCAGCAGCCGCAGGAGAGTGCTTCCCACATGCAGCGCGGCTATGCGCTGGCCTGCCTCGGCCAGGGTGCCGAGGCGGTGGCAGCGGCCCAACGAGGGGCCGCGCTCACCCCCATCAGCAAGGACGCGCTGGCCGGCGTGAACTACCTGTTCGATCTTGCGGCCATCCAGGCCCTGAGCGGCCAACGCGACGCCGCGATCGTGACCCTGCGGCAGATGCTGGCCTTGCCCAATGATTATCCCAGGGGGTGGCTTCGCGTGGACCCCAAGCTCGACGCGCTGCGCAGCAGCCCCGGCTTTCAGCAGCTGCTGAAAAACTGATCCGGGACGGCCTTCGATTCAATCCGCAGCCGCCAGACCCGGCGCCTGCTGAGCGGCCGCCAGCCGCTCGGTGCAGGTCTTGATGCGCGGATGCTCGGGTGCCAGGTTGGCCTTGAGTTGCGCCAGCGCCGGGATCAGCTCGTCTCGTGCCTCGCCCACGCGGCCGAGTTTGAGCAAGGCGTCGGCGCGGTTGCAGTGGTAGATCGCATTGGAGGGATGTTCCGGGCC
>Ga0255093_1001070_pt1 | contig 10886 bp, 8 predicted proteins | sample Colum_Law_RepA_8_2_FD_188437 | JGI IMG/M metagenome (GOLD analysis project Ga0255093, IMG submission 188437) | Freshwater microbial communities from Columbia River, Oregon, United States - Colum_Law_RepA_8d | ecosystem: Environmental > Aquatic > Freshwater > River | place: USA: Oregon | collected...
ATCCACCTATATCAGATGGACCATCAAAAGTTGCCGGCAGACTTCGCCACGCTCGTGAGGGAAAGGTATCTGACAGCCCTGCCCAAGCCGCCGCCCGGAAAACGCTTCGCCCTCGACCGCAACCGCCTCCAGGTCGTCATCATGGACTAGCATTGGACCGAGCGTGCTGGCGACCACTACTCCGCCTCTCCGTGCTCGCCGACGGAAAGCTGGCGGAGAGCGCGCTGGGCGAAAAGTCCCTCGCCTCCTACGCCGTGACCGATGGCGCGCTCTTCATCCGCTCGGAGAAGAACCTCTATCGCATCGCCGGCACAGGCGTCACCTACTTCTTCTTGAAGAACGGGTTGTTCAGCAAGTTGTTCAGAGGATTGCTGGGCGCGGGCGGGGCGTTGGTCGTCGTGGTCCCCGCCGGAGCCTTGGGCTGACCGCCGAAAATGCCGCCGAGCGCGCCACCCACGCCCTTCAGAGTTTCACCGGCCTTGCCACCGACAGCCCCGCCCAGCGTGCCCAAGTTGCCGATAACCGCGCTGCCAATGAGCTTGGTCTTGTCCACCTTCACATCCGGCGATCCAATCGTCCCGCGCACGTCCACGAAGTGCGGCAGGCGGCCGAAATCAGAACCGGCGGGGAACTGCGCGCCGGTGAATTTCTTCGCGAAGCTGTTCGGCAACCAGACCTCCACCGGGATGTTCATCGTGGAATTGGTCGTCACCGCTGCAAGCTGGATGTTGCCCTGCGCATCCACGATCACCACCGGGCTGTGCGCCGCGACCTTGGCCAGATTGACGGTGCCGTTGGCGATGTTCGCATCCACCACCACGTAATCGAGCGGCGGGCGCATGATGTCCGGGATGCCCACGATCGGCCCGATGTAGGCCAGCACGCCGGTGGTGAGCGTCTTCAAGAACTTGGCCATGGCCGTCTTCGGCTCGCCGCCAAGCTGGCTCAGTTGGATGATGCCGTTGGTCACGCTGAAGTTCACGTTGCCTTGGAGATTCTTCTGCAGGCTCTCGCCCGTGATGCCGGCGCCCCGGATCGCCACCTTTGCCAGCGCCTCGCCCTTGATGGCCCCCTGCGGAATCGCGGCGGCAAAGGTCGTCACCAGCGGCTCCAACTGGATGCGGTCGGTGGCCAGCGCAAGATCATAGGTGTAGCCCGGCACGCCGAGGTTGGCGTCCACGGCCGCGTTGATGCCCGCACCGTTCATCACCAGCGCCAGCGGCTTCACCGTCACACGATTGTTGTCCACCTTGGCGGCGACCACGATGTTCGAGACGGCGATTTCGCGCAGGAAGAACTTGCCGATGTTCACGTCCAGCGAGGTCTGGCGGAGCGGCAGCTTCATCGCCGGCGGCTCGACGTTCGAGGCGGGCTGCGGGGCGGGCGCAGGCTGTGCGGCCTCGGCCTTCTTTTGGGCGCTGTCGAACAGGTCGTAGAACGGCGTCACGTCCAGCGACTCGGCAGCGACCTTGAAGTTCGCCTGATAGGCGTTCGTGTTCGAGAGGTCGGCGCGGCCCGTGACCACGAGCTGGTTCTTGCCGCGCGGCGTGGGGGAGAGCGCGAGCATGAGCTGCTTCACATCCACCACCTGCTTGGCCATGCCACCATCGAGCACCACTTGGAGAAACAGCGGCGACTCGGGCAGGGTGCCTTTCGGATCGCGGACGAGCAGCTTGTCCACGGTCACATCGGCCTTCACGGCGGAGTCGCCCGCGAGGTCGAACTTCCCGCTGGCGTTGGCGTTGATGGAGACGGTCTGGAGCTGCTTGTCGCCGAGCGCCGTGCCGATAAAGGGCTTGAGCGCGTTCTGGTTCAGGTCGGCGAGCTTGAGCGTGAACTGGCCGCCCTTCTTCGTGTCGAAGTTACCGGTCACGTCGAAGTTGCCGCCGCTGGCCGCGCCCTGCGCGATGTTACCGGCGAGTTTGCGCACGGCGATGAGCATCTGGTTCGTGGCCGGCTGGGAGAAGGAGCCATCCACCGCCACGCGCAGGTCCATCGGCACGGTGGGCAGGGTGTTCTTCGGATCGGTCATGAGGAAACGCGCGACGGACAGATCCGCAGTCAAGGCGCTCTCGCCCTTCGCCGCGAACTTGGCGTTGGCATTGGCGTTGATGGCGACGGAGACGAGCTTCTTGTCGCCGAGCGCGGAGGCGAGCACCGGTCCGAGCAGGGCCTCGTTGAAGTCGGTGAGCTTCACGGTCGCGGCTCCGGCGAGCGCCTTGGAATCAAAGTTGCCCGCCACCTCGAAGGTGCCGCCGGGGCGGCCGTTCGCGCTGAGGGTTCCAGCCAGTTGCTTCAGCGTGACCAGCATCTGGTCCTTGGCGGGCTGGCGCAGGCTGGCCTCGGTGAGCACGCGCAAGTCCAAGGGCACGTTGGGCACGGAACCCTTGGCGTCGGCGAGGTGGAGGCGGGCCACTTGCACATCGGCCTTCACGAGCGACTCGGCGGCGGGGTTGTGGTTCGCGTCCAGCGTGAGGTTGATGCTGCCGCCCAGCAGCTTGATGTCACCCAGCGAGGGCGCGAGCACGGGACGGAGCAAGTTTTCGTTCAGGTTCGCGACCTTCACCGAGGCGGTGCCCGCGGACTTCTTCAAGTCGTAGTTCGCCGCGACCTCCACGGTGCCGGCGGGCTGGCCGGCGTGGGACAAGGCCACGGCGAGCTTGCGCACCACGGCCTGCGCGCTGTTCAGAAAATCAGCGTCCACGTCCACCGTGGTAGTGAGCCGGTCGAAGGCATATTTCTTGTAATGGCCAATCGCGGCCTCCTTCATCCCGACAGCAAACGGCGCAGTGGGTTTGAACTCACGAACGTGATACTCGTAACCACCGGTGAAGTCGGTGAGGTTCAGCTTGCCGGTGAGGGTTTGCGTCGTGTTGGTCAGCTTGTTCGCGATGGCCACCTGTTGCGCGACGCGGCCAGCGAAGCTGATCTGGCCGCCCGCGACCTTCACCCCGGGCACGGAGACCAGCGAGGCGGCCCGCGTGAGCGACGCAGCGAGTGAGACGCCGAGATTCGCGTTCATGGTGCCGGCATCGAGCTGGCCTGAGGCCATGATATTGGCGAGCGGCTGGCCCTGCTGGGTGGTCTTCGCGTCGAGCAGTTCAAGGTTCACCTGCTTGAAGTCATCCACGGCCGCCTTGAGCGAGACGGTGGCTCCAAGCTGGCTGAACTGGTTGGTGCCGGCGAACGCGGTGAGGCCGGCGACATTCGCGGTCAGGTTCACGCCCAGCTTCTTGCCCATGTTCTGTGCGGCCACCTGCAAGGCGACATCCACGCGGCCGTCGGGCGCGATCTTGCCGATGAACGGCCGCCAGTCGGCCAGGTTCAGGCCGGTGACATTCAGCGAGAACTCGGAGTCGCCGACATTGTTGGCGGCGTTGGTGTTCCAAGCGACGGCGAGGGGCTTGGAGAGCGCGGCGGCGATGAGCGGCTGCTGGTTGCGGAGCGCGCCGAAGTTGAAGGCCTGCACCACTGCGGACTGGCCGGCCAGATCCACGGCGACATTGTAAGTGAGCTTCAAGTCCAGCGGCGGCGTGGCCTGTCCCTGCTGCGTGACGCCAAAGTTGTTCGCAGCGAACTGGCCGACGGCGGTAATAGCCTTGCCGGCTTTGGCCAGGGTGATTTCGTTCGCGAGGGAGATGCTGGTGTTGCCAAAATCCATGCCGAGCTTCGCCCCGACGAGGTTCAACACGTTCTTGTCGAGGCCGGCGATGTCGAGCCTCACGCGGCCTTCCTGCTTCATCACGTCGAGCGGACCGCTGGCGGAGATGGTGGCCAGCGTTTGCTGGCCGCGCGCCACCCGGAGGGCGAGCTGCTTGATCTCCTTCATCGTGAGGTCGAGGTCGAGGGTGGTGGCGAGCCCCTTGCCGTCGGCGAACGCTCCCAGTGCCTGCGACACATCGAGACGCAACGCGCCCTTCACGCCCTGCGGCATCAGGTCGGCTTGGAGGCCGATGTCGAAGGTGGAGCTGAGCTTCGCCGCGAGGGCGTCCGGCGCGGCACTGGCGGAGGCGGACTGCTCGAACTTGAGGTCGGTGCCCAGCGTGAGCTTGAGCGGTTGCCCGTTCTGGATGTTGGCGGCGGTGACGTTCACGCCAGCCAGTTCGGCGAGCAGCCGGGCTCCGGACTTCTCCGTCTTGGTGAACCGGATGGTGGAGTCCTTCACGCTGATGGACTTGATGTTGAGCTGGGGCGGGGCGGAAGGCGACGTGGCGGCGGGCTTGGCGGGCTTGGGCTCCTTCGATTCCGTGGCCTTGACGATGGGGGTGAAGTTGAACGTGCCATCGGGGTTCTGCACCACGTTGATGGTCGCGCCGCTGACGGCGGCCTCCTCGACGGTCATTTTGCCGCCAATGATGTCCATCAGGCTGTAGCGGGCGCGGATTTCCTTCGCCGTGAAGATTGGGTCGCTGCCGGGCACCTGGAGCTTCACCCCGTGCAGCACCACGCTGGAAAACGGGCTGATCTCCGTATCCTCCACCGTGAGGTCCGCCCCCAGCGCCTTGGCCACGCGCGGCAGGACGACGCCTTTCTGGAACATGGCACTGGTCACCAGAAAATAAGCGACCACGACCAGCGCGCCCAGCACAAGGGCGGCGACGGCCAGTTTCTTGATCAAGCCGGACTTCTTGGCGGCGGGAGCAGCCGAGGTGGCGGAGTTGTTTTCAGTCATAAATAGGGGGCGGCGCGTTTTGCCGCGCCGGGGAACATACGACGGTTGCGGGTTGGGGAAAGCCGAAAGATTGGGCCAACAGGGACGGTTTCCAAGGACCGGAGTAGGCGGCCCGCCCCAAGTGCGCTACCATCCACGCATGCGCGTCTCCATCGTCATCCCCGCCTTCAACGAGGAGAAACTGCTGCCCGCCACGTTGGCGGCGGTGAACCAGGCCCGCGCGGCGTTCACCGCCTATGCGTGGGACAGCGAGGTGGTGGTATGCGACAACAACTCCTCGGATCGAACGGCGGAAATCGCCCGCAGCGCCGGGGCCAGGGTGGTCTTCGAGCCGGTGAACCAAATCGCCCGGGCGCGCAATTCCGGCGCGGCGGCAGCCACCGGTGACTGGCTCATCTTCGTGGACGCCGACTCGCAGCCCAACCGGGAACTGTTTGCGGACGTGCTGGAAACGGTGCGGGCCGGACAGCACCTCGCGGGAGGGAGCACCCTGCGGCTGACGGATGCACCTTGGTGGGCGCAGCCCTTCCTGCATGGCTGGACTGCGGTAAGCCGCTGGTGTCATTGGGCGGCAGGTTCCTTCATTTTTGTGAACGCGGAGGCATTTCGCACCGTGGGCGGATTCAACCAGGCGCTTTACGCCTCCGAGGAAATTGATTTAAGCCAGCGGCTCAACCAGCTCGCCCGGAACCGTGGCCTGCGGCCGATGCTGATTCTTCGTCGTCATCCGTTGCTCACGTCCGGCCGCAAGGCACATCTCTACACACCTTGGGAACACCTGCGGTTCATGGTGAAGGCGGCGTTGACACTGGGACGCTCCCTCAGCCAGCGCGACGCCTGCCCCATCTGGTATGACGGCCGTCGCTAACGGTTCCGGCAGCTCGCTCTAAAAGACTTCCGCCCGCAGGCCGGTCATCTCGCGAACCACCCGGGCGATCCGGGCCAAGCTGCTCAATGGCAGGTGACCGCAGGCGGAATTGGCCATTGGCCGGGTCGCTGAGTAAATCTGCACCAACGGCAGGACGGCTCCGGCCAGTCTCAACTCCTTCAGCCGGCTGGCAAACTCTCGAATCTCCGACTCGGGAGGCTCTTTGCCATCCAACAACGGGAACATACTTTGAATGATGACCGGCCGCTTGCGGGCCAAGGCCAAGATGTTGTTCAGCACGTCGGCCAACGGCACTTTGATCCGGTTCACCTGCTCCGAGTAGGCCTGGGTGCCGCCGTCGAGCTTGGCCCAGACCTCATCCTGACTGGTCAGGCAACGGATGCCCTCGGCCACCGCCGGCCGGTTCAGCCCGGTGGCATTGGTGAGCAGCACGATTTTGAAAAACGGCGGGCTGCACCGGGCCCGCACGTGCAGCACGGCGTGGACTGCGTCCAGAAAAGCGGGTGCTATGGTCGGCTCGCCATCACCGCTCAGGTTGACCTGCTGCAAGCGGAGCAGATCTGGAGGCACACCCTGGAAGGCCGGCACCGCCGCCAGCCCCCCGGAACGCACCAAGGCCAGCGTCCGCCCCAGCTCTTCCCCCATCACATCCACGTCGAGCGCCGTGGCCACGGGTCCGTTCCGCCGGTCCACCTCGCAGTAAACACAGTCAAAGTTGCACTCACGATCCGGGTTGAGGTTCACCCCCACCGCCAGGCCGCGCGAGCGGGGGGACAGCACCACATACACAAAACGGTTGCCCAGAAAGTTGCGAGGTGCCCCGAAGCCTGGACCCGGGCTGCGAACCGCGCGCCGTGCGGCGGGCAACGCCCGAACAGGCTCAACTACGATGGTGTCCATAGCACGGTCTTGGTTGATCAACCCCGAAGGAATTCATGCTCCTCCTCACGCACGACCAGCACCGGACACGGGGCCAGCCGGGCGACGTTCTCCGTCACACTGCCCAGCAGGACATGCTTGATACCGGTATGGCCGTGGGTGGAGATGATGATGAGGTCAACATCCAGTTCCTTCGCCGCCGCCGCGATCTCCGAGGCGGGCCGGCCGATGCGCGTTTGTTTGGTCGCAGGCACGGTGTCGCCCACTTCCTCATGCAACAGCTTCTCCATCGCCTTCTCCGCCGCCTCGCGCACTTGGCCCTCCATCAACGGCGAGTCAATCACGCCAAACTCCCCGACGGCGTAGTTGATCTGGGTGACAAAGAGCAGCGTCAGGCTGGCCCCAAACTGCTTGGCGAACGGAATCGCATAGCGCAGGGCCTTGCGCGAGCAATCTGAGAAGTCCACCGGCACGAGTATTTTCTGGATGCTGAAGGGCGAGAGGGCGCTGCGTCCTGGCAGGCCGGACTCCCGGGCACCGAGCTCCACCACCACTCCACCGCTGGCAGGTTTGATCTTCATAGCTCACCTTTCGTTGCCGCGCGAGGCGGCGGGTTGGGGTTCCGTGGTCGCCGACCCGCCGCTCTGCGGGAACCACTCGCAGACCGGGGCGGGAAAAGCTGAACCGCTCTAAAACTCATGGGGCGAACCTAGGAGCCGCCTTCCGGCCGCACTCCACCAGCCTTGGCCAGGGCTGGCTTTGTCTTGCCATCGGGCGGGCAATTTGGAATTGGAAATCCTCCGTTGAAATGCGCGGAAGCCGCCATTAGGTTGCGCGCCGTGCTCGACGACCGGGATTACATGCGCGAAGGCTCACGCCGTGAACCATTGCCCTGGTCCGTCAAGCTCCTCATCGCGCTCGTCGTCTGCTTCGCGCTCCAGTGCATCAATGATGTCTATCTGAAGACCAGCGCGGAGGCGTGGCTGGCCATGACCACCCCGGGACTGAAGGCGGGCCATGTCTGGCAACTGCTCACGTTTCAGTTCCTCCATCTGAATTTCTGGCACGTGCTGGGCAATGTCCTCGGGCTCTGGTTCATCGGACGCTGGGTGGAGTTTGCGCTGGGCAAGAAGCGCTTCCTGATCGCCTACCTGTTCACCGGCTTGGCCGGCGGCCTCCTCCAAGGCGGATTGATGCTGCTCTTCCCCAACCACTTCGGCCAGGTGGTGTATGGCGCTTCGGCCGGGGTGTCCGGCCTGTTCGCCGTCTTCGCCTGGCTGGAATCGGATTCCGAGATTCGGTGGAATTTCGTCCTGCCCATCAAGGCCCGCACGCTGTTTTGGATCTACGTGGGGGTGGAGGCGTTTTTCACGGTGGTTCCCAGCGGGCGTGGCGGGTGTGCTGCCCACGCGGCGCATCTCGGCGGGCTGCTCATGGGGATGAAGTTCATCCAATGGGGCTGGCACCGCGACTACGTGCCGCTGCCCTGGGAAACCTGGTTCGCGCGCCAGCCTAGCAAGGCCAGCCGGGCGTCCAGCATGGCCGGCTTTGAATTGCGCCGACCTGCCAAGGAGGAGGAACCACTTTCCGAGGATTTCATCAGCAAGGAAGTGGACCCCATCCTCGACAAGATTTCCGCCCACGGTATCCACAGCCTGACCGAGAAGGAACGGAAGATCCTGGAAAAGGCCCGCACGGTGATGGCGAAGCGGAGTTGACGGAGCCTTTTGCCGCGAAAGGGCGCAAAGAACGCAGAGGGGAAACTTTCAACGTCAAACTTCCAACGCTCAACGTTCAACTCGTGCGCGTCCGCCTACTGGACGTTGAAAGTTGGAGGTTGAGCGTTGGACGTTTGCCCCTTCGCTTCCTCTTTGTGACCTCTGCGCCCTTTCGCGGCTACAGATACCTCTTCGGAATCTCCGCCCCCGCCACGTAGTTCAGCTTCCCGATGTTGCACATCTGATACACGTTGACGCGGAAGTCCGGGCAGGTGCTCACGAGGCAGTAGGCATCCGACGGCGTAAAGTTATGCTCGCGGATGAGCCAGTCCATCAGGTGGAACGTCGCCGTCTTCACCGCTTCCTCCAGCGGCTTGGCGGCGTGGAGGGCGATGAGCGCGTCGGGCTTCTCGATGCGCATCCACGGGAGCTTCTTTCCCTTCAGCACCTCGAATCGCAGCCGCACCGTCGAGCACGTCTCCGCCGCCGTGCCGGTGAACTCCGTGTCGCCCTGGCTGGCGTGAACATCGCCGAGGTAAAACCGCGCGCCAGCGTGATGCACCGGCAGGTAAATCTTGTTCCCCACCGCCACGTCGCGGATGTCGAGATTGCCGCCCCACTCGCCCTGCCCGTCAATGCTCGTGCAAACCTCGCGGTCCGGCGCGGTGCCCAGCGTGCCGATGAACGGCGTGACCGGCCAAGAAATGCGATCGCTGAAATGCACCGTCCCATCGCGCATCGTGCCGCTCGGGCCGGGCGTGTGGCGAAGAATCTTGGTCGTGTATTCCCCGCTCAACTCCGGCCAACGGGTGGACTCACCCAACGGTCCGCGCCTCGGCCCGATGGCAATCCACGAATAATCCGCGACCAGAATGTCCTCGATGTGGACCACGAGCGTGTCACCCCGCTCAGCGCCCTCGACATACACCGGCCCGCCGACTGGATTCGCCATCGCCGGGATGCGGTCGAAGCCCGGGCGGTTGGCGGGGATGGCCTTGTCCGCCTCGCTCTTGAAAAAGCCGCTGGAGGCATCCCACGTCTCAATTTCAAACGCCTCGCCCGGCTGGACGCGGAGCTGCGGTTCCTCGCGCCAGTCGAGCGCGAACTTGCGGGCTTGGTCTCGGAGGATGCGTTGCATGACAGGTAAATGTTGAGTTGAATGCCCGTGAACAAGCTGACGAGTTACTCCGCCTTCTTGAAGAAGTCCGCCCGTTTCGCTTCCGCGCTTGGTCCCCAAATCTTAATGCTCGTCACCATGCCCACGTCATCGAAGGAGCCGAAACCGATGTGCCCCTTCAAGAAGGTTTTGTCTTCCGCGAGCATGATGGGTTTGGAGAAATCGTCGAAGAAGACCTTGTAGGTGCCAGCCTGGGTGTCGCGCTCGGCGCGGATTTTGTGCCACTCGCGCTCGCCCCAGGTGATGCCCTTGGTGGTTTCCTTCGCGAAGTTCTTCCTCGGCGCGTTGTTCACGATGAAGACATTGTGCGCGTTCGGGTCGGCGGCCACGGCGATGTGGTTGTAGTAGTAGCCCATCGGCCCGGTAAATCCGAAGAAGAGGCACATGTCCTGGTGGCCGTAGGGCTTCTTCGTCGAGAGCAGCTCGACCTCCAGCACGAAGTCGCCGAAGACCTTGTCCGCGATGAGCGCGATGTTCAGCGGCGAGCGGTGCTCAGGCTTGTAGGCGCTCTGCTTGTGCAGCTCCAGTGCGGGCTTGTCCTTCTCCTTCGCCAGCCGCCACGCGGACGGATCGGTGAAGACAAAGTCCTTCAGCGCATCTGGCTTGGTAAAGGTCTGCTCGTAAAGGAGCTTGTAGCCAGCGGGAAGTTTCGGCGCATCTGCGGCGCGAGTGGTGAGTGCGGCGGTCAGGGCAAGCGTGCCCAGGAGGAGTTGTCGGATGTTCATAGGGTTGGAGATTGTTTGAGCTGCATCACACCAAGGACAAGGACTTCACTTCGCCTCGACGTGACTGGCCGCCGGAATGCGATAACGCTCCAAAATGCGCTTGGTCGCCTCATCCATCATGCCAGCGTCGAGGACGATGCGGCGGAGGTTGTCGCCACGCAGGAACTCGACGGTGTGGAAACCATCCTGCGGCTTTTGCAGCGCGGCCTGCACGTCTGCCAGGCGGCTGATCTTCTGGCCGTTGATGGCGTCCACCACGAGCAGACGCGCGTCCTGATAGCCGAGCACATAGGGGTCGGGCAGCACGCTGCTGAGAACCACCAAGCCGGAACGCGTGGCGCTGGGGGCTTCCCCTGCGAAATAAGTGAGGCGGAACGGGGCGCGGCGCTTCCAGTCATCGCCGAAACCGCGCAGCAATGGGATGTTCAAGGGTTGAAAGACCAGTCCGCCGGCAATGAGGAATTCCGGGGCTTGATCGAAGGTTTGCTCCGCGAGCAGCTTCACCGAGTAGTCCAGCTTGGGCAGCCGGTAGTCCAGGTTCAACTGCGCGCCGTCTCGCCAGATTTTCAACTTCACCACGTCACCGGCGAACTTCCGGCGCGAGCCGAGGTTCTCGACGATGAGCTGCCCGTAGTCGGGGTCCTTGTAATAGCCTTGGTTGTCCACGTCGAAGCCGTCCACGGAGAGAATCAGGTCGCGAGGCTTGAGGTTCGCTTCAAGGACAGGGGCCGCAGGCACATCAACCACCAGCGCGCCGCGTGGATCGCCGGGAAGTTTCAAGAACTTGAAGGTCGAAGGGTTTTCCACCGGCGTCCAAGTAAACGGA
>Ga0255093_1001072_pt1 | contig 10875 bp, 9 predicted proteins | sample Colum_Law_RepA_8_2_FD_188437 | JGI IMG/M metagenome (GOLD analysis project Ga0255093, IMG submission 188437) | Freshwater microbial communities from Columbia River, Oregon, United States - Colum_Law_RepA_8d | ecosystem: Environmental > Aquatic > Freshwater > River | place: USA: Oregon | collected...
GAGATAGACAGCCTTTACCAATCCAGGCCGATCCACCTTAAACTCGACGATCAACGGCACTGCAACGAGCTTTTTGATCGAATCTCGTAAACGACGGTCGCCAATACCGGTCAACTGATTTACCAGCTCCAGCACCACCTTCTTCTCCACTGAGCCGTTGTCGGGGAGTTGGGCGAGGATAGCTCGGTCAGCTGTGTCGAGGCCGTTGTCCAGAGCAGCATCCACGGGCGGTTGTGGGGCATTGGGGAGCGCAGCCGGTTGATGGGCTGGATTGGCGGGCCCCGGATTGGGGGCGATTTCAACCTCCTCCCAGCAGATGATCCCGGGCTGGCGAGAATGCCGCAGCAGCTTGCTGAAGCAGGGGGTTGTTTGATCAGGCATCACCCACCGCAACCGCTGGCCACGCTTGCCGGCCACCAGACGATACTCACCCGTTTGCTTGGTGGGCAGCAATGACAACACCGCGCGGGGCCAGTTGCTGAATTCAGCCGAGCCTGCCCCATCGTAGGCGTGCAGCTGGGGATGTTGATGCGATTGATTCGGCTGACCGTTGCGGGACGGCTTGTTGGTGTGGTGCACGAGGATCACCGCACAGTTGTAGCGCTTGATCAGCACGCCCAACTGTTGGCGCAGGAACTCCCCCACAACTTCCTGCTGGTTGCCATCGCCGCCGAGGTATTGCAGCACCGGATCGAGCCAGACCAAATCAGGTCGATGCTCAACCAGCAGCGGCTCCAACACCTCCTCGGCAAACTGCTGGCCACAATGCTGATACTCGTGGCGGATGAGGATGCGGTGGTTGATGGTGGCACGCTGTTCATCATTTAGCCCCATGCCTCCCACCACCCCGTCGCGCATCTCCGCCAAGTCTTCAAAGTCGTTCTCGCCTTGCACCAACAGCGATTTCAGCGGACGGGCAGGCAGCATATCGAAGCAGCCCCGGCCCAATGCCCAATGGATCATCATCTGCATGGTCAAACTGCTTTTGCCGATGCCAGTGTTGCCCACGATCAACAGCGAGCCCTGGCGGGAGAGAAACCGATGTCGCAACAGCTCGTTCTCGGGAGCATCAGCGGCGGGATGCAAATCGAACAACCCCAAGGCAGTGGGCGGTTGATGGGTTGAAGGGGCAACGGAAGCGGCTGGGGAAGGCGCGCTGAACGAGGCCGGCATAGTAGAGGCAGTGGTTGAAACAGCGGGTGAACCCGAAGGCAGCGATGGCAGGGTGTTGGTGATCGCACTCATGGCAGCACCTCCTCGTTCAACGTGATGGTGGGCGGAACGGTGTTGATTCTGGCGTTGAGATCAGCCAAGTCCTTCACCCCAGCGAACTGGCTGAAGTTGAAATAGTCGATTGAGGAAGCAATCCCGTTCAACTGTTGGGTCCATCGTTCAGCTGCTTTGATTCCAGCCTCGTCGTAGTGAGGGAACATCCGGACTCGCTTGTTGCGGAAATGCACCAGCGCGGTGGCTTCGATGTTAAGCGAAGCCGACAGCATGGTTACTGGAGCGACGGTTGCGGCCTTATTCTCCCGATGAAGGAAGTCGAATGCGGCAAGGAAATCCGGCAGCCCCTCCACCAACGCGATGCTGGGAATTGGTGCTGCTTCCATCAAACCCAGCGGCCAGCTTTTCGTTGAGCCCTTCAACGTATCACTCTTGTGCTCCGGCAGCGAGCCAAAGGCAGGGAACAACCCGCCATCCAACCGTCGCACCTCCGCCAACCGTCCGCTCTGATCCTTCAGCCCGAACACCTCACAGTTGAGGCGGAAGCCAAAGACCAGAAATCCGCGTTCCGAAGCGATTTTCAACGCTTCAACCGAGATGGACCGCAGCAACGACAATTTGACCAACTGCTCGTTGGAGCCCGGGGAGAATCGGCTGAGATCCGGTGGTGCGGATGAGGAGGAGGAGGGTGGTTGAGAGCACTCAACAGCCGTTAAAGCGCTGGCATCCTCTTTCCTGACCGTCTTCTCGTAAAAATCCAGGATGCGATGGAAGTCGACCTTCGTATCCCAGTCTTTCAACCGGGCAATCAACGTCACCTCATCGCCGCTCTCTCCGGTGCCATGATCCTTGAAGAACCACCGGCCGTCGCGTTGGAAGATGCCCCAACTGGCTGTTTCGTCATCGCGGAATGGGGAGCGACAACTGCAGCGGGCATGTGAGGCCAGCCCCAGCTTGCGCAGCAACAGCGGCATCGGACATTGCTGGCGGAGCCGGGTCAGTTCGTTTGAGCGGGAGCCAGACATCGGGAAAATCGAAGGGTTGTCGGATTGGCGGCGGATGGGGATTATCATAATCAATCAGGATTAAAGGTGAGGAGCCCGGCCCGAGGGGTTGGACCTCGGACCAGGCCGTTGGTAACAGTTCAGCCGATCCAGCGCTTCGCCAGTTCAGCCGCAACCTCTTCCGGGCTGCCGAGCATCACGCAGTCAGTCAACAGTTGGGTAAGGCCCCCGTGTTGAGCTGCAACTTCCACACAGCCGTAGCCACGTTCCCCTCGGCTGTCCGCAGTGCAGTTCGGGAACAGCACCAGCTCGTTGATGACCCCGCCGTAACGCAGCAATCGCACTCGGCCGGCCTCCAAGTCAGCCTTCAACCCGGTGGCGGCAGCCTCCTCCACCAAACCAACCAGCAGATGCACAAGGCTATGATCCCGGATACTGACCAGCAACCGCTTCCCGCGTTGTTGGATCTGCACGATGGAGCGAAACGGCACGGTCAACGGAGCTTCAACCTCAACATCGCTGTTGCGCCCGCCCATCACCCACATCGAACCGGCGGGTTGATGGAGCAGTGGATGGGAGGTGGCGGTTTCAGACCGTGGCAACGGCGCAGCGTTCGGCTTCAACACCAGGCTGACAGACCGCGAGGTGGGACCGGCCAGATAATCAGCCGGCCAGCTCTCCCCTGGTTCAACCACCTGCATTGCCACAATCGGCTCCTGCAACCGAACGTCCCGCCGACCTGTTGCATTCAGCCGGCGCGCCAGCCGACGGACCCGCTCTTCCGAGCAGCCCTGTTCCAACAGCAGCGTGGCACAATGACGGTCGTCCGCGAGCAGGATGGCGTTGTGGTTGGAGCCCAGCCGGTAGTGAACCGATGGGTTGATGAACTCGACCGCTGCCGGTGCATAACCAGCGCGGAGGATGAGGTTGAGGCGGGTCGCCTTGGCGGCCGACTGATTCAGACTGTATTGTTTCATTGTTGTATTTGGGTAGAAGTGAACCCGCCGCCCGTTCAACCGGGCGGCGGGATTCAACAGGTTTAGGCGGCTGCGGCTGTTTCCACGGCCGGAGTTGTGGTTGCAACAGGAGTGCTGACCAACGGAGCAGCCAGAACCGTTTTGATGACGGCCTTCGGCTTGCTGCCGCCATTGTGCTGATGAACCACGACGACCTGGCAGTTGCGGTTGAGCAACTGGTCGGTGTCGAAGCTCTGAAGCTCAGGCACGCTCAGATTGCGTCCCAGGATGGCTTGCGCCTCCCGCTTCAACGGGCTGCGCTCACCCATGCTGGCTGGATACTTCTTCGCCATGGGTTCCACCGCTCCAGCAACCGTGAACGCGATCTTCAATTCGGGCTTGTCGCCGTCCTTGAGGAGCTTCTCCACTTCGTCGATGGTCTTGACGACGGCGGCGTAAGTGCCCTCCGGCATCAGTGCAACTTGCTTGTTTGTGATGTTAGTCACTATTTTCATATGTTTTTTGCTGTTTACCGACACCGTGGTTTTATTGGCCACGGTTTTGATCCGCTGTTTTGTTAAATCCACCCGGGCAAGCAGATCGTTGAGGAGTCCCGGGTGAAGGGGGCGTTGGGAAGAGGCAGGAACCGAACTGGTGAACGGTGCCGACTTCTCACTGGCTTCGTTCGCTGTTGCTGTCGGTTGCTTCATCACATCGACATCAGCGAGAAAGCTGAGCTGTTTCTTACAGGGAGTTGATCCGCTGCTGTTCTGTTCGCTGCTGCTGATTGTCGGGTTCGTGTTCATTGTCGTTGCTGTATCAACGGGAACACGGAACGGCTTCTTACAGGCAGCGGATGGGCGGGAAGCTGGGCGGAAGAACGGCGCGGGGGAGCTGCCCCAAACATTCCACACCCGGAATACTGAAACGCTTAGTTTAACAGCCGTTTCAGCCAGCAAACCTTCAGCAGCGAGGCCGGGTGGACGTTGAGATCGAACAGTTGAGGACAGGCGACCGGACCGCGTGGGACCGGGCGTTCGAGGTGCTCTATGCCATCAGCCTGAGTGTGTGCTGTTCAACCGCCTCCTCGATGAACCACCACGAGCAGGAGGATGTGGCGATTGAAGCGGTCACCGAGGTCATCGATTACGTTGAGAGGGTCAACAGCTTCGAGGAGTGCAAGCGGCTGGTGGTTACCATCAGCAAGAACCGGTTGCTGGATCGCTTCCGCTCCAAAGCCACGGTCAAGCATGGCAGCGGACAGGTGGAAAGTTTGGAACAACAGGAGGGGTTTGAAGCCGTTGATGCAGCGCAACCACGACCGGATGCGTTGGTGTTGGCGGGTGAGAACCTGATGATTTTGAAGCGCGCGCTGTTGGGGGTGCCCGAGCAGTATCGCCGGGTGGTTGAAGAGTCTTATCTCAACGGCCTGACCCAGCAGGAAATTGCGGACAAGTTGGGGCTGAAGCTGGGGAGCATTGGCGTTTACCTGGACCGGGGCTTGAAAGCGTTGAAACAAAACCTCCCGCCCGGTTGGCCGTAGCGTTGTAAGAAGCTGATGAACGATTCCGTTATCTACCCGGATGAATGATGAAGAAAAATTGAAGCTGGAGCAGGAGCTGAAGAAGGCAGCCCCATTGCTCCAACGTCTAGGTGAGGGCAACGATCCGCTGCCCGCTCACGTCCGGGCGCGGTTGAACGCGGCGTTGGACCGCAAGATGCCGCTGTCCAATCAACAAGCCGCTATTGAAACGAAGCTGGCTACGACTCGCCGTCAGGATACGGGGCGGGAACCGTCTTGGCTGGAGGTTTGGCGGGGGTGGATCGGGCTGGCGACTGCTGCTGCCGCTGTGGTGCTTTTTGTTGTCCTTAACCAGCCTGGTCCCAACCTCCCAGCGGTCATCCAAGTGGCAATGTTGGACTCCGTAGGTGCCGTCCGGGGCGAGGGGGAGAAGCCGATGGAAACGCTCCAGCAGCAATGGAAGGAAGTGAAGCCACAGGAGTTCGATGACGCTGCCAAGCTGAAGCGCTGGCAAGAGGAATGGCCAACCGATACCCGGCAACCCGTAGTGAAGGTGGTTTACGACCGGGATACATTGGAGTTGCGAGTGAAGATCCGCACCAAAACTGGAGGCCTTTTGGAAAAATCTATTTCCTTGGCCAAACCTGACGACCTCACAAAGGCGGTGAGCGAAGCCACAAGCTTCTTGAGGAGTAATGCCAAATAGTTTGTGAAAACGCTGCCAACTCAATCGCGTCCCGCAATTCTAAGCCCTCGCGCTTCGCTTGAGGGATGAAGTGTCCTCCGCGATCCCTTCGGATAGCGGGGCTCTTGTTGAGCCTGTTACTCGCAATTTTCGCCCTGCGTATCGGCCCTGTCGGCCCCTCCGAGCTGTCAGATGACGCTTTGCGCAAAGCAATAGATGAACTGCTTGTCCAGAAGCGTTACGACGACGCATTGCCCTTGTGCGAAAAGCTCACAGTCCGGGTGGTGCAGCAATACGGAACCAATCACATCAACACAGCCGAGGCGTTTACGCTTTTGAGCCAGGCCTACGAAGCGGCGCAAAATATCACCAACGCTATAGGTGCAGCAGCCATCGTATCGGAGATCTTCGCGAGCTCACTTGGAACCAACCATCCGACCGCCATCGAAGCGCAGCAGCGCCTTGGAACGCTTTACGTTGGGTCTGGCAGGCCGAAAGAAGGATACGCGCTCCTGACTCGCTGTCTTGAGCACACGAGGCGAGTGGATGGCCAAGCCCACGTCAACGCCGCTAAGATTCTTGTGACTCTGGGCTCTGCCTTCCACCAGATGGGCGATTGGAAAAACGCGGATTCCAGCTACCATCAAAGTCTTTCCATCTACGAGCAAACGGGCGCATTGAACAGCTTGGAGGCGGCATTTTGCATGCGCGAACTAGCAGAATTCTATCGAGCGGGCGGCAAACTTGCCGGTATTGAACCTCTACTGAAGCGGAGTTTACTGACCCATGAAGCTCAACTTGGCCCCGAGCACGAACTAACAGGACTCGTCATCAACTCGTTAGCGAACTACTACCTTGCCATTGATGATCTGGATTCAGCAGGGGAGCTTTATTTGAGGGGGCTCAAGATAGTCCGCAAGAGTGCCGGGGACAATCATCCCTCGACAGCACTTGTCCTTGGCAACTTTGGGGAGCTGTATCGCCGCATGGGTGACTTCGAGATGGCGGAGCGATTGATGAATGAATCCATCGGGATACTCGTGGCTCGTTTTGGACCCGAGCATCCGACAACCGCATCGTCACTCAACAACTTCGCAAACCTCCAGTCCGAGATGGGACAGTATGCCCAAGCGAAGAAGTTGATGGAAGCGAGTGCGATGGCCTACCGAATCCTTTATGGGGAGGACCATATCGACACTGTGAAGACGAGGGAGAGCCTGGCAGGCGTGCACCGGTTACTTCGCGAACTGGAGGAGTCGGAAGAATTGTCGGCCAAGTGTCTTGGCTTCTATGAGCGTGTTTTTGGCCCCGCCCATCCAAAGAGCGTTGCCTTGCTGTGGAATTACGCGCTGACGAAACTCGACCTTCGTCGTGAAGCGGAGGCTAAGGCGTTAACCACCAAGCTTCGCGCGGCGGTGGAGAAGCGGCTGGCTCGAAACCTGATATTCACATCGGAGCGCCAACGCCTATCTGCGCAAGCGATGCAACAGTTCAATCCCATGGATTTGCTTGGAACCTTGTCCATGGTCAAGGAACTCGCAGAATACAGTTTCCGCACCAAGGGGTTGGTGCTGGATGCGAGCATGGAGGACGAGCAATCCCTAAGCGGAGGGGCAAACACTCTCCAGCAAACTTTGCTGAACGAGCAACATTCCTCCAAAGAGCGGCTGACACAAATTGAACTTGCTCTGGCCGCCACTCAAATCTCCGCGGAACGAGAAAGGCTGCGAGAACAATACAAAGGAGTGGAAGCTGATCTGGAGGCAACGCAGATCGCCCTCGCAAGGCGCGACGAATCTGGCCTGGCCGCGAGGGCTGCCTTGCAATGCTCCGTTGCCGAGGTCAGGGCACAATTGGGCGAACGGGCAGCACTCTTGGACTTCGTGAAGTATGAACACTACATGGGAGGAGAGAAGTTTGAGCCTCGCTATGGGGTGGTAGTCTTGTTGAACCCGAGTGTGAGAGGGAATGCTCCTGATGATAATGGTTTGCTTTGGATCCCACTTGGCAAGGCCGCTGAGATAGAAGCGTTAGTGGACCATTACATTGGAGCCATGCGTGGAAGCGTGCGAACAACCGAAAAGCCGCTTGTTGAACTCGGTCTTCGCCTGTTCAGTCCTTTGGAAAGCCATTTGCCGCCTGAAATTTCTACGTTAGTCGTCTGTCCTGATGGCGCATTGCAATTTGCCAATTTCGGCACTTTTCTGGACAGTTCAGGAAGGTTCTTGGCTGAACGATTCAGCTTTCAGACCGTCGCTAGTGCGAGAGCGCTCAGGCCTGTTCCTGTCCGAAATCATCCCGCGCGCAAACTGGTGGCATTCGCCAACCCCGACTTCAACGCCGGCCAGCGTTCACGCCACCAAGCCAGTCAGGATTTGCTTAGGGACACTTCCCGCGAAGCGCTCAACAGCTCGGGACGGTCAACAGCACTCCAACCTCTCCCGCACACGGCCAGCGAAGCCCAATTCCTCGTGGCCAAGGCTGCTTCTTGGCAATGCGAGGCCACAATCTATGAGGGGGAAGCGGCAAACGAATCGCGCTTAAGTGCCTTGACCTCGCCATTCGTGCTACACTTTGCCACGCATGGATTTCAGCTTGGGGAAACAATCGGCCCTGCCTCCCGGGCTTACCCGAAGAAGCAGATCTGGCGTGTGGATCCCATGCTTCGCAGTTGCATCGCATTGGCAGGTGCCCAATCCACGCTGGATGCGTGGGAGCAGGGCAACGCGCCACATCCCACCAACGATGGAATTCTCAGCGCACGCGAGCTGAGTCGGCTGGATTTGCGTGGCACTTGGCTGGTGGTGCTCTCAGCCTGCGACACCGGCCTTGGTGAAGCGCGCAACGGTGAGGGTGTCTTGGGGTTGAGGCGGGGATTTGTCCAAGCCGGCGCACAGAACCTGCTGATGACGTTGTGGCCGATCTCAGACAAATGGTCGGTTGAGATAATGAAGTCGTTTTACGACAAGGCGATGGTCAGCGGGAATGCTCCACTGGCGATGGCGGAGGTTCAAGCGGAGTGGCTGGCGAAGTTGCGGAAGGAGAAGGGAGCGTTGCTGGCTGCTCGCATCGCTGGCCCGTTCGTGCTGACCAGTAGGGGGAAAGTGATCAGCAAATAGGTCTAGGCTGATCAACTGCAACTTGGAGATTGATCGCTGGGATTTATCGACTGCTGTTTAAGGAGGCTGCGGAGATAGCCCAACAGCGAATCCAGCACGATCAGCCTGACTGCCTTCAACTGCCCTCGATTCCTCAGCGACAACGAGCGGACGGGTGGTTTGAAGCTGTTCAAAGGGCTTGGGAGGATCAGTTCATTGAGCTTGCTGCGCGAAAGGCCGGTCCACCGACACAACGTCCCTGGCTTCGGTAGGCGGATGAACTCCGGCGTGATCGCAGTTTGGTCGTTGGCTTGGACCGGGGCTGTCGTCGTTGCGTTAAGCTTCATGCCATCAACAGCGAGATCGCAGCGGGGATTCTTACAACGCCGTTGAACTGGAGAACTGAGGCGACGAAGGAGGCGACCCTTGGCTACTTGCCGAGGAAGATGTCCGGCATCTTGTCCACGGCTTTGCGCTTGGTTTCCGTGTCGATGTGCGTGTAGTTCCGGCTCACGGCGACCGATTCGTGGCCGATGATGTCGCGAGCCACCGCGTCACTGACCCCAGCATTCTTGAGCAACGACGTGGCGGTGTGGCGTAGGGAGTGAAAGCTCAATTCGCTGGGTGCTCGCTTGGCGGATCTTCCTTCTCCGGCTTTCGTGTGCGGGCGCTTCTTCACCAACCCAGCAGACACCAAGATTTGGTGAAATTGATTCGATAAGGTCCCGCCGTATTGACTGCGCTGTCTTGCAGCACAGGCTTCAGGGAATAGCGGACCATTGGGATCGTCACTCGACGGCAGGGATTCCAAATGCTTCAGTAACACCCGTGCGACCGGAAGAATCTGCTGCCGGTCGGTCTTTCCGCTCACCACCCGAATCTCCTGCTCCTGCAAGTCCACGTTGGCCCAGGTGAGTGTGGCCACGTCGCTCAGTCGCAAGCCGGTGTAAAGCCCCATCAAAATGAGCCCGCGCCACTCATCGTTCGCCACTTTCATGATCTGCTTGAGCTCATCCAGCGAGAAGGGCCTCCGGCTCTGCTCCCTGGCCTTGACTCGGATCATCGTCACCCGTTCGGCCTCATTCACATCGGTCAGGCCATCCCGCTTTGCCTGCGCCAGAGCGGATCGCAGAATTTTCAAACTGATGTTCACGGTCCCGGAGGTGAACCGGTTAGCCAAGTGATCCCGAAAGCCCGTGATTTCTTTGCTGTTGAGATGGGTAATGTCCAACCCTGCCTTCGCGCCCAGAAACTTCACGAGATGATCGACAACGGTTTTGTATCGTTGGTGCGTCGGTTCGCTCGCCTCCAGTTCTTTCCTTTTCAACCAGGATTCCAAGTAGTCCTTGATCGAAGAACTGGGCAAAACATCCTTGTTCGAAATCGAGAAAATGTCCGCGATGACTTTGCGCGCCTGGGTTTCAGTGAGCCGCTGTTCGCGGCCGGTTTCAGCGACGTCCTCAAACTTGTTGGCGATGCGCTGGGCCTCCCTGCGATCGGTGGCTTTGGTGGAACGCTGGGTGCGCCTTCCGTCCGGTAAAGTGAAGCATGCGATCCAGTATGGTGAGTTCGGAAGGCGGCGTAGCGAGGCCATGGAGTTACAACTTAGTTACAACACCGCCCGTGTCAATGACGTTCAGGACTGCAAAACATGTGAGCAAATGCAGGGAATTAGTTCAAAGGTTGGTATCGAGGGTTCGAATCCCTTCGCTCGCTCCAATTCTCTACCTGCGACCACTTGCGACAAGACGCGACTAACTGCGTCCAGTTCAACGGGTTGCGTCAGTTCCTCCGGCTTCACGGTTGCGACAGCTTGCGACTCACTACGACCGTCCGCGCCTAAAATCTGTGCGCGTATTTGTGTATAGGTTGCGTCGAGTCGCGGCAGGTTCTTCAGAATTCCGTATCCGCCCAACTGCCGCTCGTCGGTGTAGGTGTTCATCGTCAGCCGGTAATCGCTGTGCCGCATGAGCCGCATGATTTCGCGCGGCGGAACGTGGTTGCGCTGGAGCCAGGTTCCGAACGTGTGGCGCAGCGCGTGGAAGTCCGCGAACCTCCCTTCAGCATCGCAATACACGATGCCATTGCGCTCGCAATCCTTCTTCAAGCGGCAAGCCCGCGGAATGCCGTTTGGAAACACCTTCGCCGATGGCTTCCAACTTGCGCCGCGATGCTGCCTCAAGACCTCCACAAGCTCCGGCACCAGCTCGACGAACTGCTCTCGTTTGTTCTTGGCAGTTTCAGCCCGCACCCGCACGCGGCGCGTTTCGCTGTCCAAGTCGAAATCTGCCCAGGTCACCTGCCGGAGTTCGTCTGAACGCATACCCGACCGCGCCGCTGTGAAATATATCAGGCCGCGCGGCCCACTCCCCGCAACCAGTCT
>Ga0255093_1001078_pt1 | contig 10821 bp, 9 predicted proteins | sample Colum_Law_RepA_8_2_FD_188437 | JGI IMG/M metagenome (GOLD analysis project Ga0255093, IMG submission 188437) | Freshwater microbial communities from Columbia River, Oregon, United States - Colum_Law_RepA_8d | ecosystem: Environmental > Aquatic > Freshwater > River | place: USA: Oregon | collected...
GTTTCAGGCGGGCAAGTATGCGGCGGCGGCGAGGAAGTGCGGCGAGTTCGGGAAATCCCGCACGAGCAAGGCGTAGGTGTTCGCCGCCGCCGCATACTTGCCCGCCTGAAACTGGGCCTCGGCCAGCCAAAACTGAAACTGCTCGGCGAGCGAACCGGACTGCGGCAACCCGGCCGTGAGCAGTTCCATGGCCCCGGCTGAATTGGTCAGGAAAAACCGCGCCTGCGCCTGCCGCAGAATCGCCTCCGCCTTGAAGGCCGAGTTGGTCCATGTCTTGACGAAGGCACCAAACTCGCGCTCCGCCCGCTCGTAACCCAGGTCTTGAAAGGCGCGCGCTGCCGCGGTGAAGTCCCGCTCCTCCAAGGGGTCGGCGAACTCAGCAGCCCGAAGCGACCAGCCGAACAGACAACCGACCAGCACGAGGAGCAGCCACGCGCGACGCGCGGGTTCTCTGCCCGTGACGACACGGCTGGCAAGTGTGCATGGTGAGTCAGGCTGCTTCACTTCGTCGCAGTATTCGTCTCTCCGCCGAGGATTCGATTCAAAAATTCGCCCGTGTGGCTGCCGGGCGTGGCGGCGACGGTCTCGGGTGTGCCCTCCGCCACGATGCGCCCGCCGCCGGTGCCACCCTCGGGACCGAGATCGAGTATCCAGTCGGCGCACTTGATGACGTCGAGGTTGTGCTCGATGACCAGCAGCGTGTTGCCGGGCGCGCGGAGCTTGAAGAAAACTTCCAGCAGCTTCGCCACGTCGTGGAAGTGCAGGCCGGTGGTCGGCTCGTCGAGAATGTAGAGGGTTTTGCCGGTCTGGCGGCGCGAGAGTTCGGACGCCAGCTTCACGCGCTGGGCCTCGCCGCCGGAGAGCGTTGTGGCCTGCTGGCCGAGCCGCAGGTAGCCAAGGCCGACTTCCGCGAGCGTGAGGCATGGCTCGTAAATCTTTGGCACCGCGCGGAAGAAGTTCACCGCTTCGTCCACCGTGAGGTCGAGCACGTCGGCGATGTTCATGCCCTTGAAGTTGATTTCCAACGTCTCGCGGTTGTAGCGCCGGCCCGCGCAGCTTTCGCACGTCACATAGACCGGCGGCAGGAAGTGCATCTCAATCTTCAGCAGGCCGTCGCCCTGGCACTTCTCGCAGCGCCCGCCCTTGACGTTGAAGCTGAAGCGGCCCGCGTCGTAGCCGCGAATCTTCGCCGCCGGGAGCTGCGCGAAGAGGTCGCGGATGGCGTTGAAGATGCCGGTGTAGGTCGCCGGGTTGCTGCGCGGCGTGCGGCCGATGGGCGCTTGGTCAATGACCACGACCTTGTCGAGCAGTTCGGTGCCGGTGAGCGTGCGATGCGCGCCGGGCCGCTCCTTCGACCCGAAGAAAGTGCGGAAGAGCTGTCGCTGAAGGATGTCGCAAATCAACGTGCTCTTGCCCGACCCGCTCACGCCGGTGACGCACGTGAGCGTGCCCAGCGGGATGCGCGCGGTGACGCTCTGCAAGTTGTTCTCCCGCGCGCCGGTGATTTCCAGCCAGCCGGCCTTGCCCACGGGGGAAATGCGTTTGCGCGGGACGGGAATGCTCAAGTCGCCGCTCAGGTAACGGCCCGTGAGCGAACGCGGGTTGGCCATGACTTCGGCGACAGTGCCTTGCGCGACGACTTCACCGCCGTGCGTGCCCGCGCCGGGGCCTAGGTCAATCACGTGGTCCGCGCGGCGGATGGTGTCTTCGTCGTGCTCGACGACGAGGACGGAGTTGCCGAGGTCACGGAGGCCTTCGAGGGTCGCAAGCAGGCGCTCGTTGTCGCGCTGGTGCAGACCGATGCTCGGCTCGTCGAGGATGTAGATGACGCCGACGAGCCCCGCGCCAATCTGCGTCGCGAGCCGGATGCGCTGCGCCTCGCCGCCGGAGAGCGTGCCGGATTCGCGGTCAAGCGTGAGGTAGCCGAGCCCGACGTTCTTGAGGAAGCCCAGCCGCGCGCGAATTTCCTTCACCAGCTCACCGGCGATCTTTTGCTGAAAGTCCGTGAGCGCGAGCGACGCGAAAAAGAGGTCGGCCGTGTCCACGGAGAGGGCGCAGACGTCCGCGATGGAGAGGCCGGGGATGGGAAAGTGTTCAGTGTTCAGTGAGTCAGTTTTCAGTTTGGCGTTCGGAGCACTTTCTCCTGACTGAACACTGAACACTGAACACTGATTACCTTTTCCACCCAACGTCACCGCCAACACTTCGGGCCTCAACCGCCTCCCTCCGCACGCATCGCAGTGCTCCGGGGCCATGAAGGCCTTCAGCCGGTTCTTCGTGAACTCGCTTTCGCTTTCGGCGTAGAGGCGTTCGAGGTTCTTCAGCACGCCTTCGAACGGGCGGGAGATTTTGCTGACCTTGCCGGCGCGCATGAAGTTGAAGCTCACTTCGGCCTCGCCCGAGCCGTGCAGGACGACGCGGCGGAAGTCCTCCGGCAGCGACTTCCACGGCGTCTCCAGATTCTGCTCGAAGTGCGCCGCGAGGCCGCGCAGCAGGGCTTTGTAATAGACCACCATCCGCTTGCCGCCACGCCGCCAGGGCAACACAGCGCCGGCCTCCAGCGACTTGTCGGCGTCGGGCACGATGAGCGCGGGGTCGAAAACCATCTTCTGCCCAAGGCCGTGGCAAGTCGGGCACGCGCCGAAGGGGGAGTTGAAAGAGAAGTGTTTCGGCTCCGGCGGGTCGAAGGTCTGGCCCGTGGCGGGGGAATACATGCGGTTGGAAAGCAGAGCCTCCTGCCAGATTTGCGATTGCCGATTGCCGATTGCCGATTCGGGAACGCCGCGCGGCGGAGGGGGTGCCGGCGAATTGTAGTCGCCGCTCGGACTCGCGAGGGACACCGCAGACGGCGACTGCAAGTCGCCGGCACGGGCACCGCGCGCCGCCTGACTACTGATTACTGAAGACTGAACACTTGCCCCCTCCGGCGCTTGCGAGAGCAGCAGCAGCTTCCCGCTGCCCCACTTCAGTGCCGTCTCCACCGAGTCGCCAAGGCGGACGCGGATTTTGTCATCAATCACCAGTCGGTCCACGACGACTTCGATAGTGTGTGGCTGCTTGGGGTCGAGCTTGATGCGGACATTCGCGGCGAGTTCGACCAGTTCGCCGTCCACGCGGGCGCGCACGAAACCATCGCGTGCGAGCCGTTCGATGACATCGCGGAATTCGCCCTTCTGCTTCTCCACCACTGGCGCGAGCAGCATCACGCGCGTGCGCGGCGGCAGCTTGAGGATGGTGTCCACGATGTCGCTGGTGGTCTGGCGTGAGATGGGCTGGCCGCTCGTGGGGCAGTGCGGCTGGCCGACATGCGCGAAGAGCAGGCGCAGGTAGTCGTAAATCTCCGTCGTCGTCGCGATGATGGAGCGCGGGTTCGAGCCGGAGCTGCGTTGCTCGATGGCGATGGTCGGGGAGAGGCCTTCGAGATAGTCCACGTCCGGCTTCTGGAGCTGGTCGAGGAACTGCCGCGCGTAAGCGGAGAGGCTTTCCACATACTTGCGCTGGCCCTCGGCGTAGATGGTGTCGAAGGCGAGCGAGGACTTGCCGGAGCCGGACAGGCCGGTGAGCACCACCAGCTTGCCGCGCGGAATGGCGAGCGTGACAGCCTTGAGGTTGTGCTGCCGTGCGCCGCCGATGCGGATGAAGTCCGTCGCCATGTCGCTGAATTTCGCTTTGCGAGTAAGGGGCGACCATACCGGCCCCGCCTGCTCAAGCAAAGCCGGGATCGGAAATTTCCCTCGCTTTGGCTGAAATCACGCTGCTAGGTTCGCGGAATTCGCATCTGGTCCGTTCCAGACGCACACGACAAAAACGCAATGAAAGCCATCACCACCGCCGCACTCGCGCTCGGCCTTCTGGCCGGCTCCGCGTCCGCTGCCGATCCCAAAATGACCCTGAAAGACAACAAGGACAAAGTCAGCTACAGCATTGGCCTCAACATCGGCAAGAGCATGAAGCAGGAAGGGCTGGACATCAATCCAGACGCCCTCGCCGCCGCGATGAAGGATGTCTTTGCCGGGGCCAAGCCGCAGCTCACCGATGAGGAAGTGCAGGCGGTGATGCAGGAATTCCAGAAGGAGATGATGGCCAAACGCATGAAGGGACAGCAGGAGGGCCTCACCAAGAACAAGGCCGAGGGCGAGAAGTTCCTGGCGGACAACAAGAAGAAGGAAGGCATCAAGACCACCGCCAGCGGCCTGCAATACAAGGTCATCAAGGACGGCACCGGCAAGACGCCCAAGGCCACCGACACGGTGAGCACGCACTACCGCGGCACCTTGATCAGCGGCAAGGAGTTTGACAGTTCCTACAAGCGCGGTGAGCCGGCCGAATTCCCCGTCAACGGGGTCATCAAGGGCTGGACCGAGGCGCTCCAACTGATGAAGGAAGGCGCCAAGTGGCAGCTCTTCATCCCTTCGGAGCTGGCTTACGGCGAGCGCGGCGCGGGGCAGGACATCGGACCGAACTCCACGCTAATTTTCGACATCGAGCTGCTGTCGGTGAAAGCCGGCAACTAAGGCAAGTTCGCTGGAGCCAAGCAGACTGATTTGGGCCGCACCTGGCAACGGGTGCGGCTCTTTTGTTGACCATCGGCCATGCGCACGCCGGGCTTGAATTAGCCCCGAGGCAAGCCGACACTGCGGGCATGGGCGAAACCACCTTGCGGCAGCGTCCGCGCGGACCCGTGAAGCAGTTTTCGGTGTTCACTCCCAACCGGCTCGGCCGGTTGCACACCCTGACCACGTTGCTGGCGTCGCGCAACGTCCACATCCTCGCGCTCACGGTGCTCGACACCACGGACAGCGCCATCATCCGGCTCGTCGTGGATGATCCCGATGCCGGGCGCGACCTGCTCAAGGAGCACGCTTTTCCCTTCAGCGAAAGCGAGCTGCTGGTGGTGGAGATTGCCTCGGAAACCCAGCTCAAGGACGTGCTGGCGGCGCTGCTCGAAGCAGAAATCAACATCCACTACATCTACTCCTTCATGACCCGGTCGCAGGATCGCACGGCGCTGGCCTTGCATCTGGAAGATCGCGATGTGGCGGAGGACGCGTTGCGCAATCACCAGTTCAACGTGCTCGGGCAGGCGGACATCTCACGCTGACTGCGAACACGCGCACGGTCTCAGGCAGGGGTAATTCCGCTCCGCCCGGCCACCAGCCGGCGCAGCCGCGTGCCCAATTCATGGGCCAGAGCGATCATCTCGGCCGCCTCCCGTGCCGGCAGGGAGCGATGGCAGTTGAACTCCCACAATTCCAACCAGTGCGAGAAATGCCCGGTCTCAATGCCGAGGCGCAAATGCGCGGCCCCAAAGCCGCCTCGATAGGCGGAGGGACCGCCGGTTTGCAACGCCCAGAACTCCCCAATGTTGGCCAGATGTGCCGGCCAGTCGTGAATGTGGGCGTTGAAGATCGGCCCGAGCACCGCGTGCTGCCGCACGTCGGCGTAGAACGATTTGAGCAACTGCTGGAGACCCACGTGCCCACCAAGCCGATCGTAGAGGGATGCGGTCATGCCGTGGATTATGCCCGCCGTTGCAGCAAGAAGACTCCTTCATCCGCCGCCGCGTTCAGCCACTGCTCTCGCAGGATCAAGTCCTGGACGGCAAAGAGCTTTTGCACCTGGAGCGGCGTGTGGCGATACGAATAAAACAGGCCAAACCGATCGCCCGCCATAAACCGATGCTCCTCGCCGGCATGCCAAACGGAACACTCGCGGGCAAATGTGAAGTTGCCCTCAATCCGCAACAGCCCGGAATTCTGCGGACAGGGCACCACTTGAAACGCCACGCACCCGTCGTCACGAGCCACCCCGAGATCCGCCAAGACGGAAAACAACCAATCGGCGGTGAGAGCATTATCGTAGAGCGGCAGGACTTGGTGGACGCCAGCCCCATAGTCCGCACCGGGAGCCAGATTCGCGCTCACGAGCAGGACATCTCCATCATCCAGCAAGCCAGCGAGCCGCGGCAGCACCTCGCCGGGCAGGAAATTGGGCATCATCCCAAAGAACGTGACCACCCGGCGCACAGCGGGCCGCAGCCCCTCTGCCAGCGCCTGACGCCAGTCCGCCGTTTCAGCCAAATCGAGCACCCATGGGACACAGTCCTCTGCCTTTACCACCCCGGCAGACAGGGCAGCCGCACGCGCCACCAAGGTGAGACTTGGGCTGACATCGGTCATCAGATAGCTGGCTGGGCGGGCGGGCTGCACGTCACGCAATTCCTTCAACAAGGTCAGTTCCTTTTGCCCACCACCGCAGCCCAAGCTCACGACTTGGACAGCGTCGGCACCACAGAACGCCGCAGCCGCAGCCGCAGCCTGCTGATAGGCAGCCTGGCACGAGGGATCCTGCCGGGCGGGTGAAAATGCCTCATGCACCCGAAGCCACCGGAGCGCCTGCTTGGGCGTGTCGTAGTGGAACTTGTGGTTCATCCGGCGCATCCGCAGTGACTGGCTGAACGCGGCCTCAATGGCAGCCGGAAACTGACTGGGATGAATGCGGACGGCCACCGAGGGATCCGCTTCGGGTGAGACGCCAAGGTTCATCGCTTTAAGACATTCACGCGCGACGTTGAACCAGGCAGCGGTGCGTTGGCCAGCTTGCGCTGTGCCCATTTTCGGCCGGCCGCCAACGCGGCCAGCGTCTCGTTGAGGCGACGACGACGCGTTTCAGGCAGCTTCGCCGTGGAAAGCCAGACGATATATTCCCGCTGACACGATGGGGCGAGGGAGTGAAAGCGTTGGGCGGCAATCCGGTTTCGGCCTTGCACCAGTGCTTGCGCAAAAAAGGCCGGCAGAGGCAGCGGAGCGCGCTTGATTTTCGGGGCTGGCGGGATGGTTGGATCAGTGTCCAACGCCACTGCGGCGTGTAGCAACTCGCGAAGCCCAGCGCGGTTGAATCCCGCCAGCGACGTCACACGAATGGAACGGATGTTTGTGTTCCCCGCCCCGGCAGGCGCGAAGAGACCGGCTGGATCTGATAGTTCGGTGCCACGAAAAAAAGCGATGCCCAGATGGGCGCGGCAGGCGCTCAAGCCGACGATCAGCTTTCGCCCAGAAAAGCACAGCATGTTCCACTTGATGGACTCGGTGAGATCCGGCTCCCAGGCTAAAAACCATTCAACAACCTGCTCCGTCATCGGTTGGGAAAAATCCGGGCAGGTCTCCAGCCATTCGCCGGGGTCTTTGGTGCGGGGACGAGAGCAATCCATGGCGCGAGTTGGTTGGGCGTCGTTTGCGCAGCCCACGATGCCAAGGGTGCGGCACTGCACAAGACTGGAAAGGATTAGCCACGCAAGGTGACTTTTGTGTCAATGCCACATACCGAGCTGCCAGGCTAGGCGCCTTTCGAAATGTGCCCTTGTTGTTGCCAATCCAACGGAATCCAGATTCAGTTGTCGCCATTGTCTGCGACCTGAACTTCAAACACGAAAACAACTATGCACTTGATGGGAATTGGCGACGAAGCAGGGGCCAGCCTCGACTCACAAATCCAGGCCGCCAAGGAGCTGGGCTGGAAGTTCATCGAAATGCGCGGGGTCGAGGTGCCGGGCTTCCCCAAGGCCAATTTCCATGACATTCCCGATGCCGCCTTCGACCTAGCCTGTGCCAAGTTACAGGAAAACGGGCTGGGAGTTTATTGCTTCGGCTCCACCATCATGAACTGGGCGAAAACCGTCGAGACCCCCTTCGCGACAACGGTCGCCGAAGTTCGGCGGGCCATTCCACGAATGCAGCGCTTGGGGACAAAATTTGTCCGCATCATGAGCTTCAAGCCCAAGGAAGCCGATGCCGTCACTCCCCCCGTTGTATTCGAGCGCGTGCGGGAAGTTGTCAAAATGTTCACGGACGCCGGCCTCACCCCCGTGCATGAGAACTGCATGAACTACGGCGGCATGAGTTCGGCCCACGCCTTGGAGATGCTCGATAAGTGCCCTGGCATGAAATGGGTGTTCGACACGGCCAACCCGATTTTCAACGCCGACCGCCAACTGCCCGCCCCTTGGCCGCGACAGAATGCGTGGGAGTTTTGGACAACCGTGCGGGACCACGTGGCCCATATCCATGTGAAGGACGCCACTTGGAACCCGGCGAAGAACGACGCCGACTATAACTGGCCCGGCGAAGGGCAGGGACAGGTCCGGCGCATCTTAGCTGACGCTTTCAGCCGGGGCTACGACGCCGGCATCAGCATCGAACCCCACATGGTCGTCGTGTTCCACGACGCTCATGCAAAAGTCACCAACGATGAACCCGTGCGGCAAAATTTTGTCGAGTATGGCCGGCGGCTGGAAAAACTGATCGCCAGCTTACGCACTTGAGGCCTGCCAGACGCCCGGTCAAACCTCCCCACGAAGACCATCTCGGCACCGCCCTAAGCCGATTTGGCTTTAATGGCCGCAAGAATCTGGCCGACCGCGTCTTCCGTTTTGACCAACTGCAGGGTTCCCCCGCGCGGCTTGAGTTCCACTTCGCCCTTGGACAGGGATTTTTCTCCAATGCCAACTCGGATGGGAAATCCGATTAGGTCGGCATCCTTGAATTTGACCCCAGGCCGCTCATCACGATCGTCGATAATCACTTCGATCCCCGCCTCAGTCAGTTCCTTGTAGATTTTTTCCGCTGTTTCCATCACGGCGGACCCCGGTGCAATCGAAAGCGGCGTCAGACAGACCACGTAAGGAGCGACTGCCACCGGCCAGATTATCCCGTCCTTGTCGTTGCACTGCTCAATAATGGCCTGCAACGTGCGCGTGACGCCAATGCCGTAACACCCCATGACACAGGGTTTGGATTTTCCCTCGGCATCCAAGAAGCGGGCGTTGAGTTTTTCGCTGTATTTGGTCCCAAGTTTGAAAACGTGGCCCACTTCAATGGCCCGCTGGATTTTCAAAGGCTTGCCAGTTGCCAGGCACAGTTCCCCGGCCTTGACTGTCCGTAAATCTCCCCACTGCGAGACTGCAATATCCCGAGGAATATCGACATGGCGTATGTGGAAACCATCCGCATTTGCGCCAGTGACCATGCCTTTTCCCCCACGAAGCGCTTCGTCCGCCAGAACCGTCCATTTTTTGCCCTCAGCGGCCAGAGTCGAAGCCACCGCGCCCAAGGAACCCGGGTGCGCCCCTAGAAAGGAGAAAATCTCCTCCGCAGTTGCTGGACGGAAGATGGTTGTCCCAATTAACCCGGCGAACTTCGCCTCGTTAAGCTCGTCATCACCACGGACCAGCACGATGACTGGCTGAGTCTGGTCCGTGGCGGCGCTCTTTACCATGAAGACCAACGTCTTGATCTGCTGGCAGGCAGGAACATTATAAGGGGCAGCCACGAGATTCGCGATGGTGACCGCGCCCGGAGTAGGAAACTTTTCAGGCGCCAGAGCTGTTTCAGTTATCGGCGTCGGATTCACCGGCCCGGCACTGGTTGCCTTCTCGATGTTCGCCGCATATTTCCCCGATTCGCAGTAAACTACATCGTTTTCGCCTGTCTCCGCCGGAACCATGAATTCGTGCGAATGGCTCCCGCCGATCACCCCAGTGTCAGCCTCCACAGGGAAGTTTTTGAGCCCACATCGGTTGAAGATCCGTTGATAGGCATTGAACATCCGTTGATAGCTCGCCATTGCCCCTTCATCACTTCCATCAAAGGAGTAGGCGTCCTTCATGATAAATTCCTTCGCCCGCATGAGCCCAAATCGCGGCCGGATTTCATCCCTGAACTTGACGCTAATTTGGTAGAAGTTTAGCGGCATCTGCCGGTAAGAGCTGATCTCTCCGGCTGCAAGCGTGGTGACAACCTCCTCCGCAGTAGGGCTCAGAACCCATTCCTTGTTCGCCCGGTCGCGAGCCTTGTAGAGCACATCGCGAGCTGTTTCGTAACGTCCCGATTGCTGCCAAATTTCGGGCGGATGCAGCGCAGGCATGAGCACCTCCAATCCTCCAGCTGCGTTCATTTCCTCACGAATAACCCCTTCAATCCTTTTCAAAACCCGCAAACCAATGGGCAAAAAGGTATAGAGGCCACCCGTCAATTTACGAACAATGCCGGCACGTAGCAGAAGCTTGTGGGAAAGAATCTCCGCTTCGGCAGGTGTCTCTTTAAGGGTGGGGATGAATGTTTTGGACCAACGCATCTGGCTATGGGGAAGAGCAAAGCCGTCGCGGAACGAAAATCCCGCGACGGCCTCATCTAGGGTTGATTTACTTTACAGTATTCACCAACGGTGCCAGTCCTTGGATTCGGACTTCTAGCCGGTCTCCTGACTCGATGGGGCCAACCCCAGAGGGAGTGCCGGTTAGGATGACATCACCAGGCAACAGCGTCATATTGGTGCTGATAAAACTCACCAGCTCAAAACAGTTGAAAATCATCTGGCTGGTGTTTGAATTCTGACGCAATTGACCATTTTGAAATAGCTGTATCGTTAGGTCGTGTGGATCAATTTTCGTCTCAACGTATGGTCCGAGTGGGGTGAAAGTGTCGAAGGATTTGCAGCGAGCCCATTGGCTTTCAGAGTTCTGAATAGTCCGGTCGCTTACATCTTGCGCTGCCGTATACCCAAAGATGTATCGTGCGGCAGCTGCTGGGGTTACATTCCGAACACGTCGACCAATGATGATAGCCATCTCAGCTTCGAAATCAGTTCGATGGTTGGAGAACGGAATTTCGATTTTTGCCCCATCTGGAATTAAAGAAGTCGGGGCTTTCAGCCAAAACAAGGGCTCCTTAGGAAGCGGTTTTCCGGATTCTCGCGCATGATCCGCGTAGTTCAAACCCACGGCAATAACCTTTGAGGGCTGAATAGGAATGAGTGTTTTAATAC
>Ga0255093_1001084_pt1 | contig 10774 bp, 17 predicted proteins | sample Colum_Law_RepA_8_2_FD_188437 | JGI IMG/M metagenome (GOLD analysis project Ga0255093, IMG submission 188437) | Freshwater microbial communities from Columbia River, Oregon, United States - Colum_Law_RepA_8d | ecosystem: Environmental > Aquatic > Freshwater > River | place: USA: Oregon...
GGGGAAAAGGTTTTCCGTCAGACCTCCCCGCAGATGGTTCGGCTGCACTCTAAAATGATCGGCGGTGTAATATGAGCACGCTGGCACCGTCAACGGAAGCCGTCAATGCGATCGTCGCACGGATCAATGCGGGGACAACGTACACGCTGGATCTGAAAGCCGAAGCCCGCGAATTGATTGTTGACCCGACGGAAGAAGTGACTGAGTTGCGGGTTGACGTGTGCCATGAGTCTGAGCAGCAGTTGTTTGAGACGCTGGACGCAGTGGACAACACGCAGCACGCAATCCGGATCTGGGTCAGGAAAAAGGTCGCGGACATCACACCGCAGGAACTGAATCCGCTGCGGCTGTTGTGTCGGCAGATTCTCCGGCAAGTGGATCAGTACGTGACAACAGATTGGCGTGTCAGAGTCTGGCAGGCAGGTTTTGAAACGCAGGAGGTTACCGACAAGGCGGTGTTGTATTCGCAGCGGATGTTCGTGGCGTCGATATCCTGTGAAGTGCAGGTGAAACCATGAAGGCGGAGATCAATGTTGATGGACTGAAGGAGTTGATTTCCGAGTTCAGCACCATGAGCAAGGACGCGCGAAAGGTCGCACGTGTTGCGTTGCAGTCATCCATGAAAGTGATTGCGGCGGAGATGGCGAACCAGCTCGACCCGCGAGTCAAAGAGGTTGGCAAGTCCGTCGGCTATCGGCTGACGATTTACCGGGGCAACGTCACGAAGGCGAAGGTCGGGTTCAATGTCGGCAAGGGTGCCGTCAAAAGGCGAGTGATTCGCAAGCGGACAACGAAAGGTGGCGTGGGGATTGGATCGGCGAACCTGCACTGGTTCATTCTCGGAACAGATGCACGATACACGGGCAAGCTGAAACACCGTGGAGCGATGGCAGGTTATGCGGACAGCAGCGGGCGACAGTACCGCAAGAAAACAACAGGCACCGTTGCATATCGCGGGCGCATGCCTGCGATGCAACCGGGGCTGGCGGCGAGTGCGTATAACGCAGTCAAGGGTGAAGCACGAGCGGCAGCACAACGGGCCGCGAAAAGGTATCTGGAAGTGCAAGCAAAACGAATCGCAAACAAACAGGCACGAGCCACGAAAGGTTGAACTGACATGCCCAACAAAGTCCCCAGCAAGGGCACTGCCCTGCTCATGGAAATCAGCAGCGTTTACACGGCGTTTCCGCAGATCACGAGCTTGAACATCTCAGGCGAGAAAGCCGAGACGTTCGACAGTTCGACGCTGGACGGGAGCGCACACAAAACCAAGACCCACACCGGATACATCGACACCGCCACGATCACTGGCGAATGTTTCTACGATCCGGATGATACGGTTCACGCAGCGTTCATCACGTTGATGCGAGCACCGGCAGCACGCAACTTCAAGGTCACGTATGCAGACGCGACCCCGTTGTCGGAAATCTACAGCGGCTGCGGCTACGGGTTCGACAAGACCGCATCGCCAGGTGACGGGCTGAAGGGTTCGTTCACGATCGAAACCAGCGGAGCACCGAGCTAATGCAGGCGGCGCTGAATCTCGATCAGTTCTGCGATACCAGCAAGCTAACCCCTGAGTTGGCTGAGTTGGTGTCGTGGATTCCCGGCAAGAGTCGCGACGGGCAGGCGGTGCAAATCGCAGTCTATCGCAAGGGCACTGTGTTTAGCGGGCCGATGGCTCTCCAGTTATGCAGGACTGGTCAAGCATCGCCCGCAGACGCAGAGTGCGCTGAGGCCGTGGGCATGACACCGCAGGAGTTGGAAGTCCTGCGGGTTGACTACGAGATGAACGCCAAAGGCATCAACGACAAGGGCGACCGCGAGCTTTACAGAGCGGGCGTCATTCTGGGGTATAACGCCGATTTGAGCTATCAGCCGGGGCCGAATTGGGACAAGTACAACGCGGCGAAACAACAGCTACAGGAGACGGAACTGTGAGCGTATTTGAGCGGTTGGCAAAACGCCGACACCTGCCGGTGGGTGACACCGGGTTGTGCGTTCGTGAGCAGACCTTCGGGGAGGTTCGCAGGATCGGCAAACTTGACGGCGACATGGCAAAGACGTGGCTGACGTTGGGGTTTTCGCTGGTCGATGAAAACGGCACGCGATTGATTCCGCAGCCCGATTTATTGACAGATCCTGAGTTTGCAGCGATGGTTGAAAACACGTTGCAGGACGTGATGACACCGGCACTGCTGCATCAGATTACAGAGGCACTCACGAAGCTGTCAAAGCCGGTCAGCACTGAGGCGTTAGTAAAAAACTGAAGCGAGACTTCGAGGCAAAGTTCGCCGCAGAACTTGCCCGAAGTCTCGGCAGACATGACTGGTGGAATGTCAGGGACGAACATACGCCGTTCGAATGGACGGTGCAGCAGGCGATGATGATTGCGGCACCGTGGGGAGAACGGCGAGCGGATTTGAGGGCAGCAATCAACACGGCGAATCTGCTGATGCAGCAGGCGAGCCGTGAATCGCAGACCTCAGAGAACTTTGCGGACATCGTCAAAGCACTGGCGGATTATGCGGAGCCTGGTGAAGAGGGTGCAGACCTGGAAGCACTGGCATTGATGAGGCGCAGCGATGGCTAGCTTGGGCGATTTGGTTGTGAATCTGGTGGCTGATTCTTCCCGCATGTCCGCCGGACTGCGGGAAGGACAAGCCGCGTTGAATGCCTTTGGGGCAGCAGCCGCAGCGATGGCAACCGCGAGTGTTTACCGGTTTGTGTCCGTCGGTGATTCCTTCAACGACATGGCGACACGAACAGGGATTGCGGTGGAGTCTCTGAGCGCGTTGTCCTACGCTGCGAAACTCAGCGACACATCAGCCGAGGGGTTACAAAGTTCGCTGTTCAAGATGGCGAAGTTTCTGGATGGCGTGCGCGGTGGATCGGCAGAGGCAGCGGCTACACTGCGCGGGTTTGGAATCGAGACATCACAGATTCTGGCAGCAGCACCGGAAGAACAGTTCGCGATGTTCGCCGATGCGATCCGGAGCATTCAAGACCCGTCTTTGCGGGTGGCTGCGGCGATGAAGGTTTTCGGCAAAGGTGCAGCCGATATCATTCCGCTGTTGATGGAAGGCAGCACGGGCATTGGGTCAATGGTTCGTGAGGCTGAGAGTCTCGGCGTCGTGATGAGCGGGGAGACCGCAGCAGCAGCTGCAGAGACTGCAGACGCGATTGACAGGCTGACGGTGGCATTTGATGCAGCGGCTGTGCAGGTGGGTTCAATTCTCGCTCCGGCAGTGAAGGTGCTGGCGAATGCGTTTGCGTTTTTGGCTGGTGCGAATCGCGAAACAATACAGGTGTTCGCGATGATGGCGTTTGGTATTGCGGCGGCGGTTGGAGCATTCAAGGCTGTCACACTGGCCACGCAAGCCTACGCAAAAGCGCAGGCGATTGCGACAGCATTGAGCGGGCCGAAAGGCTGGATCACGCTGGGCCTTGCGTTGGGCGCAGCCACCATTGCCGTTAACAGCCTGAATGGACAGTTTGCCGAACAAAACAAACAACTGGAGGCACTGCAGCAGAACGCACCGAAGGCTGCGGCAGCAGTCGCGCAGGTCGGACAGGGCCCTGGCGGCGGGCAAAGTCAACTCGACGTTGACGTGGCGGCACTGAATGCGATGCAGGCTGAGGCCACAAAACTGCAGGCAGAATCCACCGAAGGCCAGGCGGCTGCACTGCAGCGACGGATGCAGCAACTGTTGAACATCGGGCAGGTTGCGCAAGCCTATTCCGGCATGTCACAGGCGGACGTGAAGCAGGCAGCGCAGACCATCGTACAAGCGGCATCAGGATACACCGACGCACGGAAAAAACTGGCCGATGAATTGGCCGTCCTTCGCGGCGAGACGACTGCACAAGAGCAGGAACTGGCACGCATGGCGGCGTCTGGTGTCGGGTCAGCACAGATTGACGCACTCCGGCAGATGCAGGCGGAGCGCGAAAAACTGTTGCAGCAGCAGGACGCCGAACGCGAAAAAGAGCAGGCGTTGGCAAGTGCGGTTGAGCAGCGCAAACGCAATGAAGAAGCGGCACGCGACGCGATGAAGTCGGAGGCCGCGGCAATCATTGACAGTCTCAAAACGCCGCTGCAAAAGGCACAGGAACAAGTCAACAAAATTCAGCAGTTGCAGAAGGCCGGATTGCTCACGAAGCAGCAGGCAGACGCAGCGATCAGCGAGATTGCCAAGGCTGAAGCCGAACGGCAGACACAGGGACAGGGACAGCCGCAGCAGGTGCAGTTTGCGTCAGCGATGCAGCGCGGCAGCAGTGCGGCATTCAATACGATTCTGGCGGCAATGGGGCGAAGCCAGCAAGACCCGAACGTCAAGGCCACTGAGAAGCAGACACAGGCATTGATACAGGCGTTGAAGCAGAACAAGGTTACTCTTGAAGTCGCGGAGGCTGTTGCGTGACCGTCACATATTTGGGACCACTACCAGACGGCGAGACAGCAACGGCAGACCTCGGCGTGCGTCGATACACTCGCCAGTTCGCGCTATTTGCAAACGGCAATGAAGGGCCGTTCGTTGTCGGTTCAAATGCGAATCTGCCGGTGATTGGCAGTCTGCACTACGACGATCCTTCCGCACGATGCCGAAGCCTGCAGATAGCCAGGGCGAGCGGCAAAGATAAGTACAACTGGATTGCAACCGCGAACTACGACACGCAGGTGGCGTATGAAATCAATCCGCTGTCAGATCCTGCAGACATCCAGTGGAGCGGGGATAACTTTGAAGAGGCCGCGGTGTTCGACCGATTTGGCTACGCCTGCCTGAATTCTGCAGGTGACCCGCTGCAGGATCTTTTCCGCGAGCGATCCCGGCGAGTTGTGACCGTGATTAAAAACGTTGCAGCGGTCCCCGATTGGATCATCACAGCAGAAGATGCGGTGAACAGTTCGGAGTTCGTGATTGACGGCTTTGCGGTGCCTGCAGGCAAGGCAAAACTCAGTGCGCCGCAGTTGGGCCGATGGGAGACACGCAACAATGTGCGGTTTCGTCAGATGACGATGACCATTAAGCTGAACAAAGACGGGTGGATATCGCAGCCGCTGGATGCGGGATACCGCTACAGGTCAGGAAACAGCCGACTACTGATCACCAATTCAGACGGCACGGTGCCGACAAATCCAGTACCGTTGAATGGTGGAGGGCAGGTGCTGGACAATCCGACACCGTCAACGGCGGTGTTTCGAAATTTTGATCTGTATCCGCAATTGAATTTCAACACGTTACCGCTGACATAAGGCCGACAACATGGCAAACGAAATCACGATTACGCTGGCAATGGAGCGACGGCACGCAACCAACCTCAGCGACACCCACGCATTCCCGAACCTGCGGAAGCAGTACAATCAGACAGGCGTGGGGCAGGACGACCGAAAGCACTCGATCGGCACAACCGAAGAATCCATCACGCTGACGGACGTGAGCACAAACGGATTTGTGTTGATGCACAATCTGGACACCACGAACTATGTTCAGTGGGGATTCGCAACCGGGGTGTACGGTGGACGCATGAAAGCCGGTGAGACTGCTGGACCGTTCAGGCTGGAACCGGGCGCGACGTTGTATCTGAAGGCCAACACGGCGGCGTGTCGGGTGCGTGTGATTGCCTACGAGGACTGACGCATGAGCGGCTATTTGGTCAGTCCGCAGTTGCTGTCACAGATCCAGCAGACTGTGCGGCACTATCTGAATTTGTACGGCGGCGGCAACAGCACGCAACTGCCGAGACAGCAGCAACTGCGCCGCCAGGCTATCCTGCAATCTGATTTGCTGGCGGCGGTCGATACGCTGACAGACCCGAGCACAGCACAGGCAACCATTCTGCAGGGCAACGGGTCCGGGGATTTGGAGTTGTCGGACATCACCGTCACCGTAGTCAACCGTTTCGAAAACATCAGCATCGACGCGGACAGTTACATCAAAATCGAATGGATTGATGGCGAATGGCAACCATACGCAGCAGACTGCGGGCCGCAATCGGAATCATTCTCGTTTGGTTCTGCGTCTGGCGGGCCGTCTGCGAGTGCAGGCACCGGAGGGCCGTGACATGCTGATTGGGTGCGGGTGTCAGTGTGCGGAAGCGAGTTTCAGCGAACTACCGAGCGGGCCTTCGCTCGCATCGTTGTCGCAATCGTTTCCGAGTTACAGCAACTTCCCAAACAGCACGGGAGGGAATCCGACGTGGGGCTGCATCGCGTGCGAGGCATTGGCAGCCACATCAGCCTATCGCGTGTATATTCAGGGCATGACAGAAAAGCCCCCGTCATTGTTTGGCGACTGGGGCTGCATGGAAATGCTCAACACTCCGTATCTGGTGTACGTGACAATTCTGGGAGATCAGGTTAACTCGGCACCGCCAATTGATTCGGGGCCGCTTGTTCAAAACTCACAATTCTGTCATTACACCACAGTGACAGATCCCGACAGAATTCCATTCAGTGTGAGGCCACCGCAGAACGTATTCAATGGGTACTATCGCCCCGGCGAGTTTTACCAGAAGCATGTGATTGGACAGCAACCGCCAGGCACATTGACGCCCTACAAGTGCGGAGATGTTCCGGATACAGTATTCCAGTTGCACAAGTACGATGCGCGAGCGGTGCCTGGTGTCAACAAGATCTTGTATCAGGCGTGGTTGAGTTTGATGTTTCGCGGGATCTACGTTGTGCTCGAACAAGGGCCACCAGTCAGCGCAGTGGCCTCGCAAATTTATCTGCGGTACAGCAGTCAGTTGTTCGAAGATCCGTTGTTGTGCCTGAACTGGTTCACGTTGAATTGGGTGGACACTGTTGGAAGTTTGGAGCGGCAGGCACCAGGAGGAGGCTGGGAGACTTACGGATTCGGGCCGGGCAACAACTTTAGCTATCAATTCGATCGGGGCGACTTCCCCGCGCAAATCAGGGTGAGGCCGGAATGACACCCGCGTGCGTCTTTCAGCGACAAGAGGCAGATGCGTATCGGTGCGACAATACGCGAGTGATGGGCGGAATCGAAATCACAGAGAGATTGTGCAGCGGGTGCGTGTTCCGACAGCAGCCCGACTTCTTCACGGCAACATCGCGGCTATCCGTTCGCGAGTCCCAACCCTACCGCCCCGCCCCGCGTTCCTGCGGCACATGCGGCACAGTCAAACGCCGGACATCCGCAACGCAATTTGTCTGGCCGTATTGGCACAGCGGGGCGTCTGGCGATGAACTACGCTGGAGCGTGCGGAGCGTCGAGCGTTTCTTCGATGGGCCGGTGAAAACAACAATCGTCGGCGACCGTCCGCCGTGGTACCGTGGTCACGTGATTGACCAGCCCCGCATTGGGCCGTGCGCGAACAGGGGCTTTCGGGATATGCTCGCGAAGATGCGGACCATGTCCAGCCACCCCGAGATCGATTCGGAATTTGTCTGGATGATGGACGACGTTTACCTGATCAAAGAAACCACGTGGGACGATCTGGACACACCCCGCGCGTATCCGTGGACGCGCGACAACAGCAATCAATGGCAGCGGCGCAAGTGGCAATCGATGGAGGCACTGCGGGCGAAGGGCAGGCCGCAGCACGACTACGCAACACACCTTCCGCATACGGTCGAGCGTGGCAAGCTGGCGGCGTTGTTTACTGAGTTCGATTTGGACGCAAACACGTTGTTGTGGGAAGTGCTCTACGGCAATACCTATCGCGGCAGACCCTACGGCACGCGGGGTTTTTTCGCCCGCATTCAGCAGCGGCACACCGTCGAGGAATTGCAGCGAGTGACCGCCGGTTGTCACGTTCTGAATCACCTGCAACAATGCTGGACGCCGGAGATGCGGGCATTTCTTTCCGGGCTATTGCCCGATCCGGCATCCAGCGAAACAACGGACAGCGGTTACACGCCAGCTTTCCGCAAGGTTGGCAGATCGCAACCGCGGAAGGTCAAACGACGACCGCGGCATACACACAGGGCGGTGATTGAGGCCGGAAAAACTCAGTGATTTTGCGGGGTGGAATTATTTTCGGAAAATCTTCAAGACAGGGCTTTACAGTTTCCGAAAAGGAAAGTATGATCTGACGTGTGGCAAGTGTGAACAACAAACGAATGAGGGGACGAACGATGACGACAACGACAGCAAACAGCGGTGTGACTGAGATTCTGGCAGCAAGCTACAGCGAAGAATGCCCGACGCATGGCGGTGAAGTGAAGAAGGAATACACCTTCGGACGTTACGAGGACGCCACTCTGTACACTCACCACGGTTGCAAGTGCTGCGTTCTGATCACCCGCGATCTGGGCGGCATGGAAAACAACATCGCATTGATGGGCCGCTACAGCGATTTGGCTGGAACCGCCACCCTGCACAAACTGCTGCAGAGTGCGAAGTGCAAATGAAGGCAAGCACAACACCCCGGCAGACTGTCTGCCGGGGTTTTTTGGTGGCAGTTGAAAAAGGGGGCGACCGTGAACATCGAGGACGAAACAAACGTAGCGCTGGCTGAGGCATATTTGCACGCAGCGTTTGACCGATTGAGCGCGTGTTTTTTCGCGCAGGAATCACAGCCGTTTGGCGTGTGGTGCACAGCGCAGGTGATGGCCGCGGCAAGATTGGTGCAACATGCGGATTTCGTGCTGCTGGGGCTGCGCAGCAGCATGGAGTGTTGGGAACGCGTGCATCAGCCACTGAATCGGTCGGCACAGGCGCAGGTGGCAATCATGCAGGGATTTTATCGGCAGATCGGAACACGATCGTGGCGTGAAATGTCACAGGAGGACCGCATTCAGCACGCGCGTGAGGTGTTCGCGCAGGTAAAGGCCGCAATGCAGCAGCCGTCCAGTTTTGTCCCGGATTGGGTGGCGAAAATGAAAGTGGAGTTGTGAGGACCGTGAACAACATGACACCACACATCATGATCATCCAGAGCGTCTACACCGACCCCGAGCTATCGCGGAGGCGGCTGGCAATCACGCGGACAACGTGCGTTCCTTCGCTGGCTGCGCAAACCAGAAAGCCGGTGGTGCACCTCGCCCAACATCCGGACGATCCGCACGCAGCGGAGCGGCTGGGGTTGCTGTTGTTAACAGGCTGCCAAGTGGTCCCGGTTTGGCGGGATCAGTGGCGTTTGTATGGCGAGGACTACGCGCTACCCGAGGGCCGCAAAGTCGTCAGCCGGATGGACGATGACGATTGTTTGTGCTCGGAATTCTGCCAGTTGACCTATGCGGCAGCCCCTACCTTCGGGGAGGTGGCGCTACTGTGGCCGAACGGCATCGTCTACTATCGCAGCGGCGCGTACGGATGGAGCCACAGGGGAAACCAGTTTGTTTCGATCGTCACGGACGGCATGAAGTCCCCGCATGATCAGAAACACCATCTGTTCGCTGACACGTGGCACTATCGCGTCGTGAGCGAAAAGCCTGGCTGGATCTGGATTCGTCACGGCGACGCTGTCACTCCGACGCTGGGGAGATACCGACGCAAGCGGCTGAACAGAATCCCGTCGGAGCGAATCCCGATCAACCTGCGAGCGGTCGACCGGGCGATAGCCGAAAGCGGACCCAGCGCACCGGATTACCAGACGCACCGCAGCAGACCCGCTGCAGGCGTTCTCACGCTGTCACAGGCACTTCTGCACGAGGGCAGCGACAAAACCACCGTGCACAATTACGGATCGTTCTACGACGGTTTGGTGGAGACTCTGAAGCCGTCCAGAGTGCTGGAAGTCGGAGTGTTCCGCGGGGCGTCCCTGCGAGCATGGCGGCATGTGGGCTATCCGGTGGAGGTCGTGGGCGTGGACCGGAACGCAGTCCCGGATTTGCCGGTGATTGTCGCGACTGCGCCCGATTTCTCGCCAGTCCTGCAGGCATTACACGGCCAGCAATTCGACCTGATCATCGATGACGGATCACACCAACTGCAGCACCAGCAGGCCGCTGTGGAGCAGTTGTGGCCGCTGTTGAGGCCGGGTGGCGTGTTTGTCGTGGAGGACGTGCAATCGCAGGAGGACGCAATCGCATTTGCGCAGGAGGGCGGCTGGACGTTCGAGGACTTCCGGGATCAAGGCCGGTACGATGACCTGATAGCATGGCGGACGAAATGACCCACCCCGAAACCCCGCGGAAACGCGGGGTTTTTTTATTTTCTGAAAATACTTCAGATTCGGCCTTGTACTTTCCGAAAATGATTGTATAGTTCACACATCGGAACGACAACCAAACAACGAACGAGGGGACGAACAATGAGCAAGGCTACGCGAATCCTGAGGGCAGTGGCAAAGTTGGACTGCACTACACGCAAGGGCCGTGCGGTGATCCGACTGCATCGCGGCAAGTACGAGCGGCTGTTCATGTCCTGCAGCCAGGACCTGCGGGATTCTGTCATGCGAACGTTTGACCGCATCGCATACAAGCTGCCACATGCGTTCAATGGCTGAAAAACAACGGCAAGCCCGATAGAACCGCGACCCGTGGACGGGACTTTGGTCACTGGTCGCATTTGATACAGATCCCCCGCCGGACTGGCTGGCGGGGGTTTTGGGTGGCAAGGTTTTGAGTGAGGGAACGACGATGACACGATTTGCGGCAGCACTGAAGGCGGTCCCGGCGTGCGTGGAATGCGACGACGTTGAGCCGGGCGATATGGATCATCTGATTTTCCGCGTTGAGCACGTGGTCGACATCCGGCAGGACGAGGGCAGCGAGTCCATCTATTCGGCAGCCGAAGCACGAGCCTGCCGGAACTGGCTGAAGCGGTTCGCTCCGCGGTCGGAGTATGTGTGACAGGCAGGC
>Ga0255093_1001085_pt1 | contig 10768 bp, 9 predicted proteins | sample Colum_Law_RepA_8_2_FD_188437 | JGI IMG/M metagenome (GOLD analysis project Ga0255093, IMG submission 188437) | Freshwater microbial communities from Columbia River, Oregon, United States - Colum_Law_RepA_8d | ecosystem: Environmental > Aquatic > Freshwater > River | place: USA: Oregon | collected...
TGATCGGCCTCGGGGGCATCCACCACCAGCACGCGCTGCACCAGGCTCGACAGGCCGCGTTCGAGCAGGATGGCGGCAGAGAGCAGGCAGTACGGGGCCGTCTGCGCCGCCAGCCAGTCGCGCAGATGGTGGCGGATATGCGGGTGGGTGATCGCTTCGAGCTGTTGCAGTGCCGTGGCGTCGCCGAACACGACGCCGCGCAGGGCGCGGCGGTCGAGACTGCCGTCGGCCAGCAGCAGATGGCTGCCAAAGGCCTTGGCGATTTCGGCCAGTGCCGGCTGGCCCACCGCCACCACGGCACGCCCGACGTCATCCGCCTCGATGGCGGGCACGCCGAGCGACTGGAACAGGTGCAGCACATGGCTCTTGCCGCTGGCCACGCCGCCAGTGAGGCCCACGATCAGCGTCATCGGGGGCCAGTCACTGGCGTCAACACATCCACCCCCATCAGCGCCAGCCAGCCGGCTGCGGCCAGAAAGGGGCCGAAGGGCATGGCACCGCCGCGCTGCTGCCGTTTGAGCGCAATCAGCGCGATGCCGCTCACTGCACCGACGATGGACGACAGCAGGATGATCTGCGGCAGCGCCGCCCAGCCCAGCCAGGCCCCGAGCGCGGCCAGCAGCTTGAAGTCGCCGTAGCCCAGCCCCTCCTTGCCGGTGGCGAGCTTGAATGCCCAGAACACCAGCCACAGCACCAGATAGCCCGCGATGGCCCCGATTACTGCGCTGTGCAGTGGCACCAGGCCACCGCCATGCACCGCAAACAGCAGGCCCAGCCAGAGCAGCGGCAGGGTGATGTCGTCTGGCAGCAACTGGGTGTCGAGGTCGATGAAGGCGAGGGCCACCAGTGCCCAGGTCAACAGCAAAGCGCCTGCCAGCGGCCAGCCATAGCCAAAGTGCCAGGCAGCAGCCGCACTCATCAGGCCGGTCAGCAATTCAACCACCGGGTAGCGGGCGCTGATCGACACTCCGCAGCAGGCAGCACGTCCGCGCAGGGCGAGCCAGGAAACGACTGGAATGTTCTGCCAGGGCTTGATCGGCACGCCGCAGGCCCGGCAACGCGAAGCAGGCTTGTTGAGGGTGAACGGCGGCTGTTCGACGGGCTCCAGCGCCAGGATCTCCCGCGCCTCCTGCTGCCAGCGGCGTTCCATGATCTTTGGCAGGCGATAGATCACGACGTTGAGAAAGCTGCCGACCAGCAGGCCCAGGGCACCGGCGCAAACAATCAGCAGCGGCGTCGAGGCCGCGAGCGCATCCGCAAGCTGCATTCCTAGATCGCCTGGCCGAGCTTGAAGATGGGCAGATACATGGCCACCACCAGCCCGCCCACCAGCACGCCGAGCACCGCCATGATCATGGGCTCCATCAGCGACGAGAGGTTGTCGACCATGTTGTCCACTTCCTCCTCGTAGAAGTCCGCCACCTTGGCGCACATGGCGTCGAGCGAGCCGGACTCTTCACCGATGCCGATCATCTGCACGGCCATAGCCGGAAACAGGTTGGACTGCGCCATCGTCAGCTGCAGCTGCGTGCCGGTGGACACCTGGTCCTTCATCTTCATGATGCCCTCGGTGTAGACGATGTTGCCGGAGGCCTTGGCTACCGAGTCCATGGCCTCTACCAGCGGCACGCCTGCCGCAAACATCGTCGACAGCGTGCGGGCAAAACGGGCGACGGCAGACTTGTAGAGAATCTCACCGAACAACGGGGCCTTCAGCGACATGCGGTCGAGAAAACGCCGGAATTTGGCCGAGCGATGATGAGCCTCCTTGAAGGCAAAGAAGGCCGCGACCGGGATGAGGATCAAGATCCACCAGTAGGCGGTCACGAACTTGGAGAGATTGACCACCATCTTGGTGAAGGCCGGCAGGTCTGCACCAAAGCCCTGGAACAAGCTCTCGAACTGGGGGATCACGAAATACAGCAGGATGCCGGTGACGATGAAGGCCACTACCACGACCGCAGCCGGGTAGGTGAGCGCCTTCTTCACCTTTTTCTTGATGGATTCGGTTTTTTCCTTGTAGGTCGCAATCTTGTCCAGCAGCGATTCGAGCGCGCCGGACTTTTCGCCTGCCTCCACCAGATTCACGTACAGCTCATCGAACTGACGCGGGTGCTTGCCCAAGGCCTCGGCAAAGGGAAGGCCAGACTCGATGCTGGCCTTCACCGAGAGAATCATCTCGGTCATCGACTTGTTCTCGTTGCCACGCGCCACCAGTTCGAGCGACTGCACCAGTGGCACGCCGGCTTTCATCATGGTCGACATCTGGCGGCTGAAGATGGCGATCTCCTGCCCGGTGATGGGCTTTTTGCCGCTACCGAACTTCAGCTGCTTTTGAACCCGCGTGGGGGTCACGCCCTGCTTGCGCAGTTGCAGTTTGACAAAGGCATCGCCGGGGCCGGTCATCTGCCCCTTGATCTTGTTGCCCTTGCGGTCGGTACCTTCCCACTTGTAGTCGTGTTCCTTGACCGCTTTAACCGCTTTGCCTGCATCCGCCATGGCGTGCATCCCTTTCAATCAAGTTGTGCTCACCTATCGTAAGGCTTACTCAGAGACCGTGGTGCGATTGGCTTCCAGCAGGTCGATATGGCCGTCCAGCACTTTCTTGAGTGCAGACTCGCGCAGGTCCTTGATGCCCTCCTTCTTGGCCTGGTCGGCAATGTCCTGCGCCGAGCCGCCCTCCATGATGATGCGGCCCGTGCGCTCGCTCATGGGCATCACCTGGTAGATGCCCGTGCGCCCCTTGTAACCCTTGTCGCACTGCTCGCAGCCCACGGCCTGAAAGATGGTCACGCCCGGCGCATCCAGCATGGCCTCGCTGAAGCCGTTGCGCAGCAGCTCGACACGCGGAATGTCGGCCGGCCGCTTGCAGTGCTTGCACAGCCGCCGCGCCAACCGCTGTGCAATGACCAGCGACAGCGTGGAGGCAATGTTGTAGCCCGGCACGCCCATGTTCATGAGGCGGGTAATGGTTTGCGGCGCATCGTTGGTATGCAGGGTCGACAACACCAGGTGGCCGGTCTGGGCCGCCTTGATGGCGATCTCGGCGGTTTCGAGGTCGCGGATCTCACCGACCATGATCACGTCGGGGTCCTGACGCAAAAAGCTTTTCAGCGCCGCGGCAAACGTCAATCCCGTCTTGGGATTGACGTTGACCTGGTTGATGCCGGGCAGGTTGATTTCTGCCGGGTCTTCGGCCGTGGAGATGTTCACGTCCTCGGTGTTGAGGATGTTGAGGCCGGTGTAGAGCGATACCGTCTTGCCCGAGCCGGTGGGGCCGGTCACCAGGATCATCCCCTGCGGCTGCTCCAGCGCCTTCATGTAGGCCGCCTTCTGCTCTGCCTCGTAGCCCAGCACATCGATGCCCAGCATGGCGCTGGAGGCATCGAGAATACGCGCCACGATCTTTTCGCCCCACAGCGTCGGGCAGGTGCTCACGCGGAAGTCGATGGATTTGGTCTTGGAAAGGTTCAGCTTGATACGGCCGTCCTGCGGCACCCGGCGCTCGGCCAGGTCCATGCGGCTCATCACCTTCACACGGGCCGCAATACGGCTGCCCTGGCCCACAGGCGGCTGATTGATGATCTTCAGCTCGCCGTCGCGGCGGTAGCGGATGCGGTAGAACTTTTCGTACGGCTCGAAGTGGATATCCGACGCGCCCTGCTGAATGGCATCGACCAGAATCTTGTTCACGTAGCGCACGATGGGTGCGTCGTCGGCATCTGAGCGACCAATTTCAGGGCCGGTGTCGTCGTCGCCGCCCTCCACGATTTCCAGGTTGTCCAGGTCGGCATCGCCCACGTTGAGCGAGGTGGACTCGGCGGCATTGGCGGCGGCCTCCACCATCCGGGCCAGCTTGTCCTGTTCCACCACAATCGCCTCGGTGGCGAGCCCGGTGGCGAACTTGAACTCGTCCAGCGCGCCGATGTTGGCGGGGTCGGCAATGCCGACGAACAGTTTCTTGCCGCGCTTGAACAGCGGGATGGCCGTGTGCTTGCGGATCAGCTTGTCGCCCACGTCCCGTATCAGCTGCGGGTCGATGTCGAGCACCGAGAGATCCATGATGGGTGAGCCAAACTCCGCGCTGGCCACCTCGGCCAAGCGGGCTGCGGTGGCGTGATTACCCTCCAGCAGCAGCGCGACCAGTGTCTTGCCCTGCTTGTTGGATTTGATCTGCAACTCGCGAATCACTTCCTCCGGCGCAATCTTTTCGGAGGCCAGCCGACGGGCAAGTCCACCGAGATAGACGGTGCTGGGATTGGCAGCTGGCAGTACGGTGGACATAGGTTTTCTCTCGGCTTGAGCCCGCACTGTAGCGGCGATGACGCTGTTAACTCAAACGACTTTCGCGATGTACAGCCAACAAAAAAGCCCCGCAGTGCGGGGCCTTTCTTGAAGCGAGCGGCTTATTACGGACGGCACTGAGCGGGACGATACTTGGAAACAATGGTGCCGCCCGTGCAGTTCCAAGTAATGGAGGCACCAGTGGGAACGGTGCTGGCAGTCGCGGTGCCGGCAAGGGCTGCGCCGTCGGAGGTCGGGACGAAAGTGATCGTGCCGTTGCCTGCCTTGGCCGAGGTGGTGACCGTGATAACGCCAGTTGCCTGAGCAACTTCGGTCGCGACCACGTTTTCAGTTGCGTTTGCAGCGGTGATGGCGACAAAGCCGCTGTCGAGAGGCTTGCCGTTGGCGGCGTTCTCGGCAACCGTGGTCTTGATGGCGCTGGCGAGGCCCATCGCTTCCGTGACGCGCGAGCGGACGATGTAATCCTGATAAGCCGGCAGTGCGATGGCGGCCAGAATGCCGATGATCGCAACGACGATCATCAGTTCGATGAGGGTGAAGCCTTTTTGAACTTTGTTCATGGGATAACTCCAGTGGTTGGGTGCGGTTGAAGCGCTGTTTGAATCTGCCCCAATTAACGTGCATCGACTGTGCCGCCACAAAGGCTGCTCATTGTTTCTTATTTATCAAATGCTTATTTGATTCGACTATTTGCGGCGATGGTCTTGCCGTTCGTGCTTGTGACTAAAACTGACAAAAAGCGTCTCACTTTGTCTGCGCGGTGAGTCACCACGACCCAGCGGCAAATGTCTGCCCTGAGATCGGGGTGCTTGAGCACGGCATCGTTCTGTCAGCAGGGCGTATTTGCAGGGGCAGATGCCGACCCCTTGCCGTTGCAAGGTTGCCCCGCGCCGCTGCGATTACACTTTCGCCCCCTCACGCCGTCACCCAGTTTGCAATGAACGAGCAGTACGTCCCCGCCGAAGTTGAGCGCAGCGCCCAGGCCCACTGGCAGCAGCACCAGAGCTTTACGGCCACCGAAGACCACCGCGAGAAGTTCTACTGCCTTTCGATGTTCCCCTACCCGAGCGGCAAGCTGCACATGGGGCATGTGCGCAACTACACCATCAGCGATGTGATTGCGCGCCACCAGCGCATGCTGGGCAAGAACGTGCTGCACCCCATGGGGTTCGATGCCTTTGGCCTGCCGGCCGAGAACGCGGCGATCAAGAGCGGCGTGGCCCCGGCGCAGTGGACGTACAGCAACATGGAGTACATGAAGCGCCAGCTGAGCCAGCTGGGCTTTGCTTTCGACTGGTCGCGGGAGGTCGCTACCTGCCGCCCGGAGTACTACCGCTGGGAGCAGTGGCTGTTTCTGCAATTGCTCAAGAAGGGCCTGGTCTACCGCAAGAACTCGGTGGTCAACTGGGACCCGGTGGACCACACGGTGCTGGCCAACGAGCAGGTGATTGATGGCCGTGGCTGGCGCAGTGGGGCCCTGGTGGAGCAGCGGGCGATCCCGCAGTGGTTTTTGAAGATCACCGATTACGCCGATCAGCTGCACGACGACATCGCCACGCTGGAGAGCTGGCCGGATGCCGTGAAGACCCAGCAGGTGAACTGGATCGGCCGCAGCGAGGGTGTGGAGATCGACTTTGCGCTGGCCGATGGCTCGGGCGAAAAGCTCACGGTGTACACCACGCGCCCGGACACCCTGTTTGGCGTGAGCTTCATCAGCGTGGCCGCGCAGCACCCGCTGGCGCTGGCTGCCGCCGAGCGAGATGCAGCGGTTGCCGCCTTTGTGGAGGCGGCGAAACAGAGCGGTGTGGCCGAGGCGACGCTGGCCACGCAAGAGAAAAAGGGCGTGGCGCTGGGGCTCTCGGTCATTCATCCGCTCACCGGGCAGCCGGTGCCGGTGTGGGCGGCCAACTTCGTACTCATGGGCTACGGCACGGGCGCGGTGATGGCCGTGCCGGCGCACGATGAGCGCGACTTTGAGTTTGCCTCGATCTACGGCCTGCCCAAGGTCACCGTGGTTGCGCCGCTGCAGCCAGATGCGGTGGCGAGCGCTGATCGCGCCTTCACCGACCATGGCAGGCTCATCCATTCCGGCGTGTTCAATGGTCTCGACTTTGACCAGGCGTTCAACGCCATCGCCTCGGCGCTGGAAGAAAAGGGCCAGGGCCGACGCCGCAAGAACTTCCGCCTGCGCGACTGGGGCGTATCGCGGCAGCGTTACTGGGGCTGCCCCATCCCCATCATCTACTGCGAGGCCTGCGGTGCGGTGCCCGTGCCGGAAGACCAGCTGCCGGTGGTGCTGCCAGAGCACCTCAAGCCCGATGGTGCCGCCAGCCCGCTGACCCGGGAGCCGAGCTTTACGCAGTGCGATTGCCCGAGTTGCGGCAAGCCCGCAAGGCGCGAGACGGATACGTTCGACACCTTTTTCGAGAGCAGCTGGTACTACGCCCGCTTTGCCTGCGCCGATCAGCACGGCGCGATGCTGGATGAGCGCGCCCGCTACTGGCTGCCGGTAGACCAATACGTGGGTGGCATCGAGCACGCGGTGCTGCACCTGCTGTATGCACGCTTCTTCCACAAGCTGATGCGTGACGTCGGCCTGCCGGTCGCGGGCGACGAGCCTTTCAAGCGCCTGCTCTGCCAGGGCATGGTGGTGGCGGGCACGTATTTTCGCGAGGGCAAGGACGGCAAGAAGGACTGGATCAATCCAGCGGATGTGGACCACACCGCCGAGGGTGCCGTGCTGCGCGCCGATGGCCAGCCCGTGCAGGTGGGCGGCCGTGAAAAGATGTCGAAGTCGAAGAACAACGGCGTTGACCCCGAGACCATCATCAACAGCCACGGTGCAGATGCAGTGCGCCTGTTCATGATGTTCACCGCCCCGCCAGAGCAGTCGCTGGAATGGAACGAGGCGGGCATTGACGGGGCGGCGCGTTTTCTCAAGCGCCTGTGGCGCATGGTGGGCGAGCACACGGCGGCGGGCGCAGCGCCCGCACTGGACGTGGCGGCACTGAATGCGGCGCAGAAAGACCTGCGCCGCAAGACACACCAGACCATCGCGAAGTTTGGCGACGACGTGGGCCGCCGCTTGCAGTTCAACACCGCCATCGCGGCGGCGATGGAGCTGGTCAATGCCCTGCAGAAGTTCGACGGCAGTGCGCCTCAGGATCGCGCCGTGCGGCATGAGGCGCTGACGGCGCTGGTGGCCTGCCTGGCCCCGATCACGCCGCACATCACGCATGTGCTGTGGAACGCGCTGGGTCACGACGGAGCGGTGATCGACGCCCGCTGGCCCGAGGCCGATGCCGCCGCACTGGCGAGCGACGCGCTGAAACTGGTGGTGCAGGTCAACGGCAAGCTGCGAGGGCAGATCGAGGTGCCGGTTGGCAGCAGCAACGAGGCGATCCTCGCCGCAGCCAAGTCGGACGAAAACGTCGTCCGGTTTCTGGCCGGTGCCGCGATCAAGAAAGAGATCGTGGTGGCAGGCAAGCTCGTCAACCTGGTGATCTGACCATGCGCATGCTGCTGACGCTGCTGCTGGCCTCTGCACTCACTGCCTGTGGCTTCAGGCTGGTGGGCTCGGGCAACTGGCCGATGGCGCTGGACAAGGTTTACGTGGACATGCCGCTGGGCTACCGCGTATCCGAGCCGCCCATCGAGACCGCGCTGCGCAGCAAGCTGGTGCGGCGCGGCGCCAAGATCGTGACCAGGCCGGATCGCGCCACGGCGCAGATCCGGCTCTCGAACCTCGACGAACGCCGCGAGACGCTCTCGATCGGGGCAGATGGCAAGGCGCTGGAATACCGGCTGGTGATCGGCGTGCGCTACGAGCTGCTGCAAAACGGCAAGACCGTGCTCGCGCCCGACACCATTTCGGTCTCGCGGGACTACAGCTTTCAGCTCGACCAGATCTTGCAGAAAGAGCTGGAAGAAGAGCAGCTGCGCGATTACATCCAGAACGAGCTGGCGGAACTGGTGCTGCTGCGCATCACCACCGGCCTTGCAGCCCTGCCGGTGCCCGCCACCGAGCCTGCCGCGCCTAGTGGCCCAGCGCCTGCGCCAGCAGGCTGACAGGATGCAGCACCGGCACGGCGCGACCCTCGCGGCGTAGCCCGGCGAGCCAGTGCAGCGAGCAGCCGATGTTGGCGGACACGACGACGTCGACGTGGCGGGCGGCATCGAGCTTGGGCTGCAATAGCTGGTCGGCCTGACCGGGGTGGGTGATGAAGGCGGTGCCTGCCGCGCCGCAGCAGCCACTCTCTGGCGCGAGATCGACCAGATCGATGCCGGGGATGCGCGCCAGCAACTGTCGTATGGCCGTCCTGGCGCCAAACACATGGGCCTGCGTGCAGGCGGTGTGGATGCCCACGCGCAAGCCCAATGGCTTGAAGACGGGCGGGTGCGCATCCAGCGCCGTTGCCAGCGTGGCGCAAAGGTCGCGCACCTTCGGGGCCAGTGCGGGTGCATCGCTGGCGGCGGTGCCGAGGTCGCGCAGCGCCGCGCCGCAGCCGGTGGTGAGCGGCAGCACGGTGTCGCAGGCCGCAAACGCCAGGGCATTGCGCCTGGCACTGGTGGCAGCAGGCAGGGGCAGTCCGCCATGCTGCTGCAAGGCCCCGCAGCAACCCTGCGCGGGCGGGATAGCCACCATCACGCCTGCCGCTGCGAACAGACGCACGGCGTCTTGCAGCACCTCCCTTTCGGCAATGTCGCTGACGCAGCCCGTGAACAGGGCGACGCTGGCCTGCGCCGGTGCCGAAACCCCGCGCAGCCGCCGCACCACAGGGCGGTAGGCGAGCCACCGAGGCCCTCGCAACACCCGCCTGCCAGCGTGTTCCCTTAGCCGGCTCCACAGCCAGAGCGCGAGCCGCACCAGCGCGCGCAGGCTGGGCGAATCGAGCACCACAGCCATCGCGCGGGTCAGGCGTGTGCGTGGTGGTGTGGCCAGCGTGGCGCGGGCGGTATCCAGCACCCGGCCATACGGCACCTTGGCAGGGCATACGGCCTCGCAGGCGCGGCAGGAGAGGCAGCCATCCAGATGCGCGGCCAGCACCGGGCTGGCGGTGACCGCGCCAGTGAGCAGCCCCTGCGCCAGGGCGATGCGACCGCGCGGGCCATCGGCCTCGTGGGCACTCAGGCGGTAGGTGGGGCAGTGCGGCAGGCACAGTCCGCATTTGACGCAGAGATCAGCGTCGGCGAGCGCCGCAGCGAGGGGAGTGGGCATGCCCATAGAGTACTGCTGACCGCCCCCGGCGGATGTGGTCGAATATCCGCCCCGCAAACTGCCCCGGAGCCCGCTTGAACCTGAAACCGCTTGCCTTTGCCACTCTCATTGCCACCAGCGCCGTGCACGCCGACGACGGCTGGTCAGGCGAGGCGGCTGCGGGCTTTTTGAACACCACCGGCAATACCGACGCCCGCACCCTCAACGGCAAGGGGCAGGTCGCCTACAAGACCGGTGCCTGGGCGCATGCGGCCAGGGCCTCGGCCCTCACCGCCGAGCAGGACAACACCACCACCGACGAGCGCTACAACGCCGGCTACAAGGTGACGTACGACTTCAATCCCTCCGACTATGCCTTTGCCTCGGCCGACTACGACAACGACCGCTTTGCTGGTGTGATCGAGCGCATTACCGAGGGTGTGGGTTACGGCCGCCGTTTGCTCGCCACCCCCAGCCACATGCTGGATGTCGAACTCGGTGCCGGTGCCACCCAGCAGAAGCGCGCCACGCTGGAGGAGGTGGAAACCGCCTTCGTTGGCCTGCTCAACGCCAAGTATCAGTGGCTGATCAGCGACAGCAGCAGCTTCACCCAGACGCTGAAGATCGAGAAGTCGAAGGACAACACCTTCATCAATCCCATCTCATCGCTCAAGCTCGTTATCGTCGGCCAGTTGTTCACCACGCTGAGCTACGAGATGCGCACCAACACGCAGGTACCCACCGGCACCCGCAAGACCGATACGCTCAGCGCCGTCAACCTCGGCTATTCCTTCGGCAAAAAGGCCAATTCCTGATGACTGATGCGCCCACGCCTGCCCCGGCCGCGCCCTATTTCGCGCGCCATGTGTTTTTTTGCTGCAACCAGCGCAGCGATGGCCGCGAGAGTTGTGAGGACAAGGGCGCAACTGAACTGCGCGACTACTGCAAGAAGCGCGTGAAGCAGCTGGGCCTGGCCGGCACGGGCAACACGCGCATCAACATGGCGGGCTGCCTGGACCGCTGCGAGCTGGGGCCCGTCGCAGTGGTGTATCCCGAAGGCGTCTGGTACCGCTACCACGACCGGGCCGATATCGACGCGATCATCGACGAGCATCTGGTGGGCGGTGAGCCCGTGGCGCGGCTGCAGATTTGAAGCGGCTCGGCGCTACGGGCTGAACTGCGCGCCACCTGCCCCCGGCTCCGGGGGCAGGTTCGCTTCTGCAACGGGCGGCTGCGGCGGGCGAAAAGTATCGAGTTGCAGGCGCG
>Ga0255093_1001088_pt1 | contig 10748 bp, 9 predicted proteins | sample Colum_Law_RepA_8_2_FD_188437 | JGI IMG/M metagenome (GOLD analysis project Ga0255093, IMG submission 188437) | Freshwater microbial communities from Columbia River, Oregon, United States - Colum_Law_RepA_8d | ecosystem: Environmental > Aquatic > Freshwater > River | place: USA: Oregon | collected...
CGCCAGGCTCTTCGGCAGCGCCTATGCGCAGGCCGTGGCGGCCGCCACGGCCTGCGCATAGGCGCTGCCGAAGAGCCTGGCGATCTCATCCGCCGACACCGACTCGAATTGATCGCCACCGAGAAAGGGGTCGCCCGCAACCGCAGTTGCCCCAGATTGCAATGCTGCCTGCAGGCGGCGCGATGCCGCAGCGAGGTCGCCGCGATGCCGATCTGCACTCAGAAACACCTGCTGAAACGACCAGCGCGGCTCGCCGCCATAGCGCTCGGGATGCAGCGCCATGAATTGGCGCAGGGCGTCGTCGTCCACCTCGGCACCGGTCGCGAGGCGCTGCTCCATGAGCTGCACCAGCCGCCGCCGCACCACGGCATCACGCTGGTCCATGCCCAGCGCCAGCGCCTGCCGCAGCAGTGCCTCGTCGCTCAGGCGGGATTCCGGGTAGGCAAAGCGCAGGTTCTTGAGCAAACGGCCACGCACCACCGGATCGCTGCGATTCAGGCCGAGACGCATCGCCTCCTTCAGCAACATGTCGTCGTCCGCGAGCTTGCGGATACCGGCCTGCAACTGCGCGCTATCTGGCGCGCGGCCCAGCGCGCGACGCCATTCCTCCTGCAAGGCGATGAGCTGGTCGGCGCGGATGTGGATGGTCTGCGCCGACGCCCGCAGCGGCCAGTCCGCAGTCAGTCGCTCGGCCCCGAACAGCAGGCCGCCAAGCACCAGAAAGTGCAGCAGCGCCTTCATGGCGCGGCACTGGGTGCGCGATACCAGATGGGCGAGGTCCAGGCCCGCTCCTGCACGGTCTTGGGGTAGCTCGCATCGCAGCAGTCGGCATAGTCGGCAGGCACCTGGTCCGGCACGCTGCAATCAATCTGCGCGGCGTTGCACTGGTAGGTCGCCCAGCGGCAGCTGGGGTTCTGCACCACGCGGGCGTAGTAGAAAGCCGACTGCCGCGCGTCAAAGTCCGGGTCTTGCCAGACGGTGCAGAGGCTTGCATAGCCGGGCCCCGAGGTTTCGCAGGTGTCGGTGTTCACAGTCGCGCCGTTGTCCGGCTCACCCGCCACCTCGTAGACCTTTTCCTGCTTGGTCCCGCTGGCATCCACCCAGCCCTTGATGATCTGGATGCGTTGCAGCGGCTCGCTGCGTTCGCCCACCGTGCCGGTCACGCCGGGGTCGCGCAGCGCCGACACCGCGAAGCGTGGCGCGGCCCCGGTCGCTGCCGGCAGATCGCCGCCCATGGGCACGCCCTGCGCATAGCCCACCTCGGCGAAATTGCGGCGACTGCATTGGTCAGCGGGAATATCCCAGCCGCCGAACAGGCGCACCTGCATCCGCGGGCCACTGGTGCCATAGGCCTCGCGCCGACGCATGGCGGCGAACAGCGATTCGCGCGTGTTCTGCTCGGCCCAGAGCACCGCGAGGCCACCGGGGCTCACCTCGATGGCGTCGGTGAGTCCCGGTATGCCATTGCGTGGATTGAGCCCCGCACCGGCATGGCCGGGAAAGCGCTCCTCGCGGGCGTTGCCCGGCGTCGCCAGGTGCGTGTCGGTACTGCCGATGAAGCCGTACTTGAACGGATTCACCCCCAGCGTGCCTTCCAGCCGCAGGCCTTCCTTCAACGCTTCACGCAGAAAGTCCTGCTCCTTTGGTGGACCCGTGTTGAGGCCGCCGAAGCGCTTGCCCGTGAGGTTGTTGTACGGCAACACCTCGAACCCGCAGAGCTCGTCCTGGGCGCCCGCGCCCATGGTGTTGAGGCATTCCGACTGGCCCTTGTGCTGGTAGATCTCGGCCAGCGGTTCGTTCTGCTGCCGCAGGCGCGCGAACTCGGCGGTGTAGTCGTTGCCGGCATCGTCCTGGGTCTGAAACATCAAACCCGCGCTCAAGTTGGAGTTGTGCGGGATGGTCAGATAGTTGCAGCCATCGGCACCTCTGCACTGCTCGCTCAGCGCTTTCCACAGGTATTCGGGGGCGGGATATTCCTGGTAGGCGGGCGGGATCTCCGGCACCACCTCGCTGGCGAAGATCACGTTGCGATGCAGGTTGTTGGAGAGCGGTGCAGCGGTGTACTCGTAGCCGACAAAGGTCGTGAAGCGGCACTCCTCACTGCGGTCGTAAAAAGCCTCGGCCGCGCGCTGGATATCTCGCCAGGGGGTCTTCGCCGCCTCCAGGCAGCGCTCGCCATTGAGGCCGCAATACGGTAGTCGCGGCACCACCTTGCCGCCCGTGGCATTGGGCAGGCCCGGCGTGCCGGGACCAAAGAAGTTGAAGATGGTGAAGGCCTGATCCGGCGACTGCCGATAAAAAAGACACTCTGGCGAGTTGTAGCCGGCATCGGCCGGGTTGGTGCAGATCTCGGTCTCGCCCAGCAGCTCCGAGTGGTCGGTGACGGCCGTGAAATCGAGTGGCCGCGACAACTGTGTGGAGCGTGTCGGCTCACCGTTGGCGTCGTAGGGCTGGATACCCAGCTTTTCACCCCGCGCGAAACGATAGGCATCGTGCGGTGTGGTCAGCGTGCCCTGGGTATTGGCGTCCAGTGAGTAGGTGGTGTGCACATGCAGGTCGCCGAAGTAGGCATTGCGCTGCGGGTTGTAGTGGCGGCAATGCTTGCCGGGCACCGTGGGCGTGGTCGGCGGGACGGCCGACGACACCGGCAGCTGGCTCTCGCCGCTACAGGCGACCAGCAGCAGGGCCAGCAATGGCAGCAGCCGCTGGCAGGCAGCGGCCTTCAAAGCGTTCATCGGGTCTCGTCCTCAAAAGCACCGCAGCTTGCCCGCACCGGTGCAGTGCCGGCAGCGGATATCCATAGAATCTTTGCGGGCTGGCCACGGGGGCCAACAGCCGTTTGCTAATCCTTGTTGATGCCCGCGGCCGCCAGAAACGCCGGCCGTTCGCCGCCGCCATGCAGCACCAGATTGGTACCCGAGGCGTAGCTCGCACCCGGAGAGGCCAGCCAGACGCAGGCGTCGCCAATGTCCGCTGGCTCGGCCAGACGACCCATCGGCACCGTGGCGGCCACGGCGGCGATGCCGGCCGCGTCGCCGTAGTGCAGCCCCGACTGCTCGGTGCGCACCAGACCCGGGCTCACCGCCACCACGCGCACCTTCGGGGCCCATTCCACCGCGAGCGATTGCGTCAGCGAGAGAATGCCGGCCTTGGCCGCGCCATAGGCCGCAGTGCCGGGCGAAGGCCGCAGCGCCGAGATGCTGGCAACGAACACGATCACGCCACCGCTGCCCTGGGCCTGCATCAATCCGTTGGCCTTCTGCGCGAGATGCAGCGGTGCGGTGAGATTCAGCGCAATGATCTTTTCGTGGAAGCGCGGCGAGACCTTGTCGGCCATCGCGAATGGCGCTCCGCCCGCGTTGTTGACCAGCACATCCATCCGCCCGTACTGCGCGGCAATGCCTGCGAACAAAGCATCGACCGCCGCCCCATCGCGCACGTCGCAGGCCATGAAGATTGCACTGCGGCCCTGCACCTGCGGCAGCTGCGCAGGGGCTTCGCGCCCGCAAACGATCACGGTATCGCCAGCGGCAAGAAAGCGCTCGCTGATGCCACGGCCGACGCCCTTGGCGCCGCCGGTCACGAGCACGATGCGGGATGCAGTCACGGGTCGATCCTGTTGGGGTAGCGCCATGCTAGGCCATGCACGTCCAGCCTCCGTAGTCCGAAAGGATGACGCTTGCACAGCCCCGGTTGGCAAAGATGCGATCACTCCAGAACCTGCGTCCACACGCCGCCCGCATGCCCATTCCGTCCGTCCCCGAAGGCCGTTACGTCACGCTGGCGAATGGCCATCGCATCCACTATCTCGACGAAGGCAGCGGCCCGGTGCTGGTGCTGCTGCATGGCTCCGGCAACGGCGCCTGCGGCATGAGCAATTTCCGCGGCAACATCCCCGCGTTCGTCGCGGCCGACTATCGCGTCATCGCACCTGACTTGATCGGCTTTGGCTATTCCGACAAACCCACCGATGTCGAATACCCGCTCGCCTTCTTCGTCGAGTGCGTGAAGCAGGCACTGGATGCGATTGGCGTGACCCGGTACACCCTGATTGGCAACTCGCTGGGTGGGGCGGTGTCGTTGGGCCTTGCACTCGCCCATCCTGCTGCTGTTGAACGCTTGGTGCTGATGGCACCAGGCGGCCTGAACGACCTGCCGGACTACCTCGCCATGCCGGGCATGGCGGCGATGTTCAAGCTCTATGGCTCGGGCGTGCCGGTCACCGAAGCGGCGATGAAAGAGTTCTTCATCCAGGCCTTCGTGGTCAACCCCGAGTGCGTCACCGATGCCCTGGTGCACGAGCGCGCCGAGATGGCCAAGGGCCAGAATCCGCAGGCCATCAAGACCATGAAGGTGCCCAACCTCACCGACCGTCTGGGCGAGATCGACTGCCCGGCACTCACGCTCTGGGGCCTCAACGAAAAAATGATGCCGGACAGCGGCATCCTGCGACTCGCCAAGGGCCTGAAGCACGGGCGCATGGTGCTGGTGCCACAGTGCGGGCACTGGGTGATGATCGAACACCGCGAGCTGTTCAATCGCACGGTCATCGACTTTCTGAAGAACGGCTGATGGCTCTCGTACAAGCCCGCATCCACGCCCTCGGCGACGAACTGTTCGCCGCCCTGCGCTCTCGCACCGTGCTGAGTCCGCTCACCGAGCGCGAGCCCGGTATCGAGATCGCCGACGCATACCAGATCTCGCTGCGCCTGCTGGAGCGCCGCCAGGCCGAAGGCGAGCGCATCGTCGGCAAGAAGATCGGCGTCACCAGCAAGCCGGTGCAGGACATGCTGGGCGTGCACCAGCCCGACTTCGGCTTTCTCACCGACCGCATGTGGGTGGCCGATGGCAGTGTTATCTCGCTCACCCGCGACGGCCTGATCCAGCCGCGTGCCGAGGGCGAAATTGCCTTCGTACTGAAGAAGGATCTGCGCGGTCCCGGCATCACTGCCGAGCAGGTATTGGATGCCACCGACTACGTCTCGCCCTGCTTCGAGATCGTCGATTCCCGCATCCGAGACTGGAAGATCAGGATTCAGGACACCGTCGCCGACAACGCCAGCTGCGGCGTGTTCGTGGTGGGCAAGGAGCGCATCGCACCGCGTGCGCTCGACTTGGCCAGCGTCAAGATGGACATCCAGAAGAACGGCGCGCACGTCGCCTCGGGTCTCGGCGCTGCGGTGCAGGGCCATCCCGCCAACGCCGTCGCCTGGCTCGCCAACACGCTGGGCGAGTTCGGCATCCCCTTTCTTGCCGGCGAGATCATTCTCTCCGGCTCGCTCGCGCCCTTGCTGCCCGCGGTGCCGGGTGACCGCTTCGAGATGCACATCGGCGGCCTGGGCAGTGCCTCCATTTCGTTTTCAGAGTGACCGAACCGCCATGAGCAAAATCAAGTGCGCCATCATCGGCCCCGGCAACATCGGTACCGACCTGATCTACAAGCTGCGACGCAGCGCCGTGCTGGAGCCAGTGTGGATGGTCGGCATCGACCCCACCTCCGAAGGGCTGGTGCGCGCCCGCGACATGGGCTTGAAAACCACCGACAAGGGTGTGGATGGCCTGCTGCCGCACGTGCTGGCCGACGGCGTGCAGATCGCATTCGATGCCACCAGCGCCTACGTGCACAAGTCCAACTCCGACAAGCTCAACGCACTGGGCGTGTTGATGGTTGATCTCACGCCGGCCGCCATCGGCGGCCTGTGCGTGCCGCCGGTGAACCTCCAGCAGCACGCCGAAGCACAGGCGATGAACGTCAACATGATCTCCTGCGCAGGGCAGGCGACGATCCCCATCGTCCACGCCGTCTCGCGCATCCAGAGCGTGGGTTATGCCGAGATCATCGCCAGCACGGCGAGCAAGTCCATCGGCCCCGGCACGCGGGCGAATCTCGACGAGTTCACCTACACCACCTCGAACGCGATTCAGAAGATAGGCGGCGCGAAAAAGGGCAAGGCGCTGATCATCGTCAACCCGGCCGAGCCGCCGATGATCATGCGCAACACCATCTACTGCCTCACCGACGAGATGCCAGACGAGCCGCGCATCCGCGAGTCGATCCTGCAGATCATCGGCGAGGTGCAGCGCTACGTGCCGGGCTACCGCCTGGTGAACGGCCCGGTGTTCGACGGCAAGAAGGTCGGCGTATGGATGGAAGTCGAAGGCCTGGGCGACTACCTGCCCAAGTACGCCGGCAACCTGGACATCATGACCGCCGCCGCCACACGTACGGCCGAGATGTTTGCCGAAGAAATCCTCGCGGGCCGTTACCACCTGCGCCCCGTTGCCGTGAAGGAGGCTGCGTAGCATGAGCGAGCTGAAGAACCTCAAGGGTCGCAAGGTCCTGGTGCACGACATGGCGCTGCGCGACGGCATGCATGCCAAGCGCGAGCAGATTTCCACCGCGCAGATGATTGCCGTGGCAACCGCGCTCGACGATGCGGGCGTGCCGCTGATCCAGGTCGCGCACGGCGGCGGCTTGGGCGGCAACTCGCTGCAGCACGGCTTCGCCCTGCACAGCAACGAGGAATATTGGGATGCGGTAATCCCGAAGATGAAGCAGGCCAAGGTCTCGGCCTTGCTGATCCCGGGGCTGGGCACCATGAAGGAATTGCAGAGTGCCTACGACCACGGCGTGCGCAGCGTGCACGTCGCCACGCACTGCACCGAGGCCGACACCAGCCCGCAGCACATCGCCTACGCACGCAAGCTCGGTATGGACACGACGGGCTTTTTGATGATGGCCCACCTCAACGATGCCAAGGGCCTCGCCGCGCAAGGCAAGCTGATGGAGAGCTACGGCGCGCAGACCATCTACATCACCGACTCCGCCGGCTACATGCTGCCCAACGATGTGATCGAGCGCGTGCGCGAGTTGCGTGCGGTGCTCAAGCCGGAAACCGAGATCGGCTTTCACGGCCACCACAACCTCGGCATGGGCATCGCCAATTCCATCGCCGCCATCGAGGAAGGCGCGTCGCGCATCGATGCCTCCGTTGGCGGCCTGGGCGCGGGTGCCGGCAATACGCCGCTGGAAGTGTTCGTGGCCGTGTGCGATCGCATGGGCATCGAGACCGGCTGCGATCTGTTCAAGCTCATGGACCTGACGCAGGACATCATCTTCCCGATGATGGATCACATCGTCCGCGTCGATCGCGCCTCGCTCACGCTCGGCTTTGCCGGTGTTTATTCGACTTTTCTGCTGCACGCCGAACGCCTGAGCAAGAAATACGGCATCCCCTCGCGCGACATCCTGGTCGAACTCGGCCGCAAGAAGATGATTGGCGGACAAGAGGACATGATCGAGGACACCGCACTCACCATGGCGAAGGAGCGCGGGCTGCTGAAGGACCAGGCGGCATAGCAAAGGCCGGAACGAGGCACGCCCTCGAAGGTGTGCGTCGCCATCACCAGATGCACATCAGGAGCGTGACATGGCAAGCGTCAAGGATTTCACCCCCATCGTGGTCTCGTATGCACTCTGCATTGCTGCTGGTGCTGCCGTGCTGTTTGGGCTCGACCTGCCTCAGCCCTGGGATACCTTTGCCGCCGACATCGTTGCCACGCTGGTGATCTTCTGTTTCAGCTACGCCTACAAGAACTCCAGCTTCTACGACGCCTACTGGAGCGTGATCCCGCCGCTGCTGGCAGTGTGGTGGATGTGGGTGCATCACGCCGCCGCAGACCCACGCGCCCTGCTGGTGATGGGGCTGGTGTGGTTCTGGGCCATCCGCCTCACCACCAACTGGTCGGTGTACTGGGGCGGCCTGCATCATGAGGACTGGCGCTATCCCATCGTCCGCGCCCGCGCGGGCCGGCATGCGGTGCTGGCCGACCTGATGGGGATCCATGTGTTTCCCACCGTGCAGGTTTTTCTGGGCTGCCTGCCCATCTACGCGGTGATGACGCGCATCGGCGAGCCGCTGGGCTGGCTCGATGCGCTGGCCTTTGTCGTTACCTTCGGGGCCATCCTCATCGAAATGATTGCCGACTTGCAGCTGCACGCCTACATCGCCGCCAAGAAGCAACCTGGTGACTTCATCAAGACTGGTCTCTGGGCCTGGTCGCGGCACCCCAACTACTTCGGCGAGCTGAGCTTCTGGTGGGGCCTGATGCTGTTCGGCCTGGCCGCCGCACCCGACCAGTGGTGGTGGATCGTGCTCGGTGCCCTGGCGATGACCCTGATGTTCAAGTTCGCCAGCATCCCGCTCATGGACGAACGCAGCGTGCAGCGCCGGCCCGCCTACGCCGAACACATGCGCAAGGTCTCGGCACTGTTTCCGCTACCGCCGCGCCACTAGTCACTGCCAGGAGCGCACATGCACAAGCAATGGGGTCGGTTCTTCATGCTGCTGCTGCGCGATGCCATCGTCATCGCACTCACGCTCGCGCTCTGGCAATACACCCTGCAACTCAGCAAACCACTGGGGGCTTACGGCATCGCCATCCACAGCCTCACGGCGCTGGCCACGGCGTTTGTCGGCTATCTGCTGCACGAATGGGGGCATCTGTTGGGGGCCTGGGGCAGCCGCGCCGTATTCGAGCTGCCCCGCCCCTTCGAGACATTCTTTCTATTCCGCTTCGACAATCTGCGCAGCACGCGCCGGCAGTTTTTCAGCATGGCGCTCGGCGGCTTTGCGTCGAGCATCGTGATGGTGATCTTTCTCGTGCTGGCGCTGCCTGACGGCGTACTCGCCACCCACATCGCGCTCACGCTCACCGCGCTTGGCGTGCTCGCCACCTTCATCATCGAGGTGCCAGAGTTCACGCGAGTGGCGCGTGGGCAGCCCATCCCCAACGGTGCGGCGTTCGTCCACCAGGGTATGACCGAGGGGCGGCACTAACAGAGACTTGCGCTGTTCTGTGCGACGGTCTCAAAAGTGCCAGTAGCGGTCACTCGTGACGAGCCACGTACCGCTAGGCTCGATACTGAGCTCAACTGAAGTGAGCGAAATGCGCACATGGCAGTTGCGCCAATGCTCTGTTTTAGAGCCGATGGCCCGCAACCCGACAAAACAGCCCTTGCGTCTGCCGAGCGGCACCCTCGATCAGAGATCGCCTGACAAGCCCCCCCTCAATTGCGAACTTCTGCCGAGAGTTCACTAGGGGTGGGAGGACGGTGGTGCAATCGCTTTTGTCACTGCTGCTCGACGGCTCCGGGATTCCCCACGGTTACTGCATCGCCTGGGATCCGCGGCTGATGTGGATCATGGTCACCAGCAACGCTGCGATTGCGTTCGCCTATTTCTCCATCCCCTTCGCGCTCGCGCGCTTTCTGCGCCTGCAGCGTGGACTGCCGTTCGGCTGGATGTTCATCCTTTTCAGTGGCTTTATCTTCAGTTGCGGTCTCACCCACGTCATCGAGATCGTCAACCTCTATCGCCCGGCCTACCGGCTGGACGCGGTGATGATGGCCATCACGGCCGTCGTGTCGCTGGCGACGGCAGCAGCGCTCTTCCCCTTGGTTCCAACCGCCTCGGAGTACATCACCCTCAACAGGCAGCGCGAAAAGGCCCTCTATGCACTCAACGGCGAGCTGCAAGACGCGACTGCGCAGCTCGCTCAGCGCAATGCGGCACTGGAAGCCAGCGAGCAGCGCTTTCGTCTGACACTGCAGGGCGCACCCATTGGTCTCGCGATCGTCAGCATCGAAGGTCGGTTTCTGGAGGTGAACGAAGCGCTCTGCAAAATTCTGGAATACCCCGCTGCAGAGCTGCTGCAGCTGACCTTTCAGGAGATCACCCATCCCGATGATTTGAGCCGCGATGTCGACCTGTTGCAAAGCCTGCTGGCGGGCAAGTCCCTCAGCTATCGCATGGAGAAGCACTATTTCGCCAAGAGCGGTCGCATTTTAGTGGCACAGCTGGATGTGACTCTGCTGCGCAGCAGCGATGGCAAGCCACAGCACTTCATCTCGCAGATTCAAGATGTCACCGACCGCCGTGCACTGGAGGAAGCGTTGCGAAACAGCGCGGCCCAGTCGAGGGTAATGGTGGAGCTGGACGGCACTTTGCAGGCCTGCCAGCTGATCGAGGAAATTGGCCCGCCAACTTCAAAAGCCTGCGCGGCGATCTATCCCGGCACCAGCGGCTCGATTTACATTCGGAACGCCTCAAAAAGCGCACTAGAGCGAATTCACAACTGGGGCAAGGCCGAGCTTAGCGAAACTGCTTTTGCCGCTGATGCCTGCTGGGCCTTGCGCCGCGGCGAACCGTTTAGCGCCACCTTTGACGATGACCACGCAAGCTTCTGTCAGCACATCGGCCGCAGTCATGGCATGCACGACAGCCTATGTGTACCCATGGTGGCGCAGGGCGAGATCGTCGGCGTACTGCATTTACAGTGGCCACACGCCGGACCGGAGCGAGACGCTGCAAGTGCCAAGCAAATCGCTACTCGTACGGCGCTCGCGGCTGCAAATCTTCAGCTGCGCGAAAAGCTCATGCGACAGTCCATAGTCGACCCACTCACCAGCCTCTACAACCGCCGGCATCTCGAAGAGTCTTTGAATCGCGATGTGGCGCGCGCCGAACGCGAGGGCACCCAGGTGGCGGTATTGATGATCGATGTCGATCACTTCAAGCGCTATAACGACCAGTACGGCCATGCGCTCGGCGACAGCGTCCTACAAAAAATGGGCGACGTGTTGGCAGGCTTCTGTCGGCGTGGAGACCTCGCTGCCCGGTACGGTGGCGAGGAATTCACGGTAGTGATGTCCGACATCAATGAAGCCACAGCTTTGTCGCGTGCCG
>Ga0255093_1001103_pt1 | contig 10659 bp, 10 predicted proteins | sample Colum_Law_RepA_8_2_FD_188437 | JGI IMG/M metagenome (GOLD analysis project Ga0255093, IMG submission 188437) | Freshwater microbial communities from Columbia River, Oregon, United States - Colum_Law_RepA_8d | ecosystem: Environmental > Aquatic > Freshwater > River | place: USA: Oregon...
CATTCAGGCCGGATCGCGCCAGCGCCTGGTTGACTCGCTCGAGACGGCCCTGCGGCTTTCCGATGGCCGCGCGGGCGCCTGCCTGATGGAGGCCAAGGCCTCAGCCCAAGCCTGGCGATTTTCCAACCGCTATGCCTGCCCGATCTGCAATCACGCGCTGAGCGAACTCGAGCCGCGCCTGTTTTCATTCAACAGCCCCGCGGGCGCCTGCCCGACCTGCGATGGTCTGGGCACCTGCGAGGAGATCGATGTCGGGCGTGTGGTCGCGTTTCCTGAACTGAGTCTGGCAGCGGGCGCCCTGTTGGGCTGGGACCGCCGCAATGCCTTCACGTTCCAGGTCATGCAAAGTCTCGCGGCCCACTATGGCTTTGATCTGGAAACACCCTTCAATCAGCTGCCCGAGTCGGCCCGCCAGGTTCTGTTGCAGGGCTCAGGCACCGAGCGAATCGCCTTTGTTCATCTCGACGACGCAGGTCGACCTCATGTCGAGGAGCGTCCGTTCGAAGGCGTCATCCCCAACCTCGAACGTCGGCTGCGCGACACCGCCTCACCCGCCGTGCGCGAGGAGCTGGGCCGATGTCTGGTGAGCCGCCCCTGCAGGGCCTGTCAGGGCACTCGCCTGGGCCCGCATGCGCAGCATGTGCGGGTCGGGCCGACCGAATCCCAGGTGCCGATCACGACGGTGTCGGGCTGGACCCTGGCCGAGGCCCTGCACTGGTTCGAGGCACTGGACCTGCCCGGGGCCCGGGCCACCATCGGCGAGCGACTCATTCGCGAAATTGCGAGTCGGCTGCGCTTTCTGGTCGATGTCGGTTTGCCCTATCTCACGCTCGATCGACCTGCACAGACACTGTCGGGCGGCGAAGCGCAGCGCATCCGTCTGGCCTCGCAGATCGGATCGGGCCTGACCGGGGTGATGTATGTGCTCGATGAACCCTCCATTGGTCTGCATCAGCGCGACAACGACCGCCTGCTCGAGACGCTGCGCCGCCTGCGCGATCTGGGCAACTCGGTGATCGTGGTCGAGCACGATGAAGAGGCCATCCGGGCTGCCGACCATGTGGTTGATCTCGGGCCCGGGGCGGGCGAGCACGGCGGCGAACTGGTCGCTCAGGGCACCCCTGCCGAGATCACCCGCTGCAGCACCTCACTCACCGGCCAGTATCTGAGCGGGCACCTTCGCATCGAGCCGCCCCACCAGCGGCGCAGTCCGGTGCAGGGCTGGCTCACCATTCGCGGTGCACGCGGCAACAACCTGAAGGGCATTGATGCCGCCTTTCCGGTGGGCCTGCTCACCTGCGTGACCGGTGTGTCGGGCTCGGGCAAGTCCACCCTGGTCAACGAGACCCTGTTGCCCGCTGCCCTCGCTCGCCTGCATGGCAGTCGTACAGAAGCCGCAGCCCATGAAGCCCTGGAGGGGCTGCAGCACTTCGACAAGGTGATTGCCGTCGATCAGAGTCCGATCGGCCGCACCCCACGCAGCAATCCGGCCACCTACACGGGTCTGTTCACACCCATTCGCGAGCTCTTTGCCCAGACCGCCATGGCGCGCGAGCGCGGCTATGGGCCAGGGCGGTTTTCGTTCAATGTACGCGGCGGACGCTGCGAGGCCTGCGAAGGCGATGGCGTGCTGCGCATCGAGATGCATTTTCTGCCGGATGTGCATGTGCCCTGTGACCGCTGCCATGGACGCCGCTACAACCGCGAGACCCTGGATGTGCAATACAAGGGGCGCAGCATTGCCGATGTGCTCGAGCTCACGGTCGATGCCGCACGCGATGTGCTTGATGCGGTGCCGGCCATTGCGCGCAAATTGCAGACACTGAGCGATGTGGGCCTGGGCTACCTGCGTCTGGGTCAGGCCGGCAATACGCTGTCGGGTGGCGAGGCCCAGCGGGTGAAACTGTCGCAGGAGCTGTCGCGGCGCGATACCGGGCGCACCCTCTACATCCTGGACGAGCCCACCACCGGCCTGCACTTTCACGACATCGCCCTGCTGCTGCGGGTGATTCAATCCTTGTGCGACCAGGGCAATACGGTCATCGTGATTGAACACAACCTCGATGTGATTCGCTGTGCCGACTGGGTTGTCGATCTGGGCCCTGAAGGCGGGGCCGGCGGCGGCCTCATCGTGGCCAGTGGTACACCCGAACAGGTTGCGCAGGTGGCCGACAGCCGTACGGGTGTCTGTCTGGCCTCGACCGCTCGTCGGATGGTCCGCCCGCAGGGCTGAACGGTCATTGTCGTGTCATCAGTCGGGCCCCATGCTTGCGGCCAGACACAGACAAGAAACGAACGAGAGAATCACCCGATGATCATTCATGCCTGCACGGTCGAGCTTGCGCCCAATGAGGTGCGCATGCTTGAAGAAAACGGACTCCCCCTGCATCCCCTGCCCCATACGGACTGGACCTCGGTGGGCCGGATCGACCTGGCTGCTCGACTCAGTCTTGCCCGGTCCATCACGACCGACCCCGACTCGCGTGCCTTGATGGGCAGTTTCCTGCGTCAGCTCAGGGTTTGAGCGGATCGCTCAGCCCCGCTCGATGCATTGAAGTGCTTCCCCCGCACGCAGAACCGCCTGCGACGGTCCATCGATCACCGCATTCTGACCCAGCGTGACCGCCCCTCCGAGTTGAGGATTCGCCCTGAACAGGGTCAGCCACTGCAACAGACCGGGTTCGGCCCGTCCGGTGACGGGATCGACCTCAATCACGGCGCACCGGGTACAGGGTCTGACCAGTCGAATCCTGACCCCGGAATCCGTCACCAGAGCATCAATCCGATCCTCCTGAAACGGAGCCAGTCCGTCGATCACGAGATTGGGTCTGAACCGGGCGAGGCTTGCCAATCCAAACGTCGTATCTTCGAGCAAGGTATTGACGGCATCCAGGGTGGCGCGACCGATGACCAGCAAGGGATACCCATCGGTGAATCGCGTCTGAACACCCTGCTGCACTCCTGGTGCGCCTGCCTGACCCACACGCACGGATCGCGGTCGCGACGCATCAAATCTCAGCAAGCGGACGCTACGTGCGAGATAGCCGGAAAACCACTCGGCGCAGGCTGGCCCCTCATCGAACGCTGAGCAGCGATCATCCCAGCACCACGCATCGACCCGCTCACCCCCCTCACCGGACACCTGCAAGACGGGCTGACCCGGCGCCAGCACCCTCAGACCACCCGACAGGCGCGCCGGTCGCACCTGGGCCAGGCGCGGGGCCTCGCGCAGCGTAACGAATTCGCCATGTTGATCCACCAGCATCCAACGACGATCATCGATCGGACCAAGCGCATCGAATCGCATCCGATCGACCATGATCCCAGCACAGGATTTGATGGGGTACAGATGCAGCGAGGCGATCCGGACGTCAATCATGCGGGTGGATCCTGGTCGTGGGTTCAGGGCTTGTAATCGGCAAACCGCGCGAGCACATCCCTCATTTGAGACTCATCGAGTAGCGCCGGGCCACCCAGCGCCAGAGCACGGGCATAGGCCGCGCTCAACCACTCCACCTCCGCGGCCAGGGCCAGGGCCGCTGACAGCGTCGCACCACATGCGATGAGTCCGTGGTGCGCCATGAGGCAGGCCTTGCGCCCCTGCATGGCCTTCACCACCCCCACCGACAGCGCGGACGTGCCAAAGGTGGCATACGGCGCACAACGGATCGACGATCCCCCGGCGAGCGCGATCATGTAGTGAAAGGCCGGAAGTCCGTCCTGCTGAATCCGGGGCAGACACGAGAGCATCGCCGCCTGCGGCGCATGGGCATGCACGATGGCCTGCAGATCGGCGCGACTCGAATAGAGATCGTGATGAAAACGCCATTCGGATGAGGGTCTGCGAAGCCCATCGAGCAGGCGAGGCCGATCGGCGGCCGGGTGATCATCAATCGCCATCCAGACCAGATCGTCGACCGTGCAAGTATCGAAGGGCATGGCGCTCGGCGTGATCAGCAGGCCGTTTGCACCACTGCGCCCCCAGCGCAGCGACACATTGCCCGAGCTGCCATGACTCAAGCCCTGAGTCTGCAGGGCTCGGGCCGTGTCGAGCAGCGCCTCTCGCGCCTGATCCTCGTGGGCAAATTCGGTGGGCTGGGTTTTCATCCGTCAACGGCTATCGGCTGTGGTGATCGACAAGATTCTGAATTCCCTGCGGACTCGCCTCGATCACGCCCTGCTCGGTGATCAGCGCATCGACCAGTCGCGCCGGCGTGACATCGAAGGCGGGGTTGAGTGCGGCGACCGAAGGTTGCATCAGGGCCACCTGGACCCGGCGCCCATCGGGCAATTGTCCGTGCGCATGCGTGATCTCCTGTGCACTGCGCATCTCGATCGGAATCCGGCTTCCATCGGCCATGCACCGATCGAGGGTCGAGGTGGGACAGGCCACCCAAAAGGGTAGGCCGGCATCCCGTGCAGCCAGGGCCTTGAGCAGGGTGCCGATCTTGTTGGCCACATCGCCATTGGCGGCCACGCGGTCGCAGCCCACGATCACGGCATCCACCCGGCCCTGCTGCATCAGCCATCCGCCGGCGTTGTCCGCCACTACGGTACAGGGCACGCCTGCCTGCATGAGCTCCCATGCGGTGAGGCTCGCGCCCTGGTTGCGTGGCCGGGTTTCATCAACCCAGACATGCACCGCCAGCCCCGCGGCGTGGGCGGCATAGATCGGTGCAAGCGCAGTGCCATGGTCGACCGTGGCCAACCGGCCTGCATTGCAGTGGGTGAGGATCTGCAGAGGTGCACCGGGGGCTGCCTGGTCTTGGAGGGTCTCACGCTTGGCAATCAGCGCCTGCAGCAGCGTCAGGCCATGCATGCCGATGGACGCATTGATCTGGACATCTTCGTCGGCAATGCGGCAGGCCTCCCGCCAGGCAATCATCCAGACCGGTTCGCTGCCGTCCATTGGCAACTCGCGTTCTGACCGCGCTGCAGCCTGCGGCCGGGTGCAGATCGGGGCGGGGCAGTGAGTGTCGCTCGGGCGCTCAAGCCGGGCACGAACCCGGGCCAGGGCCCACTGCAGGTTGACCGCCGTGGGACGAGTCGCCGAAAGCCGGAGCATGGCGGCCGAAAGCGCCAGCCCCTCGCGCAGGGCCAGAGCCAATCCGAACGCAGCGACCGCGCCGATCAAGGGTGCGCCTCGAACCTGCATGTGCACGATGGCCGTCTCGCAGGCCTGCAACGTGTCCAGACGAATCCAGTGCTGCTCAAAGGGCAGACGGGTCTGATCCAGGGTGAGCAGGTGATCGTCATGCACCTGCAGTGTGGGGCCGGTCCAGGGGGACATGCCTGAATTGAACCACGGCTCGGGCACAATCCGCGCCCATGCAGGACATCCAGGATTTACCCGGGCCGCGCGGCCTGCCCTTACTGGGCATGCTGCATCGCTGGCGCCCTTCGCGAGCCCATCAGCTCTTTGAGCAATGGGCGCGGCAGTATGGGCCGATCTATCGGGTGCAGCTTGGCCCCCAACCCATCGTGGTGGTGAGCGAATCGGCCGCCATCCTGCAGTTGCTCAAGGATCGGCCGGCTGGATTCAGGCGGCACTTCGCGGTGCGCCCGATCTTTCGGGAGATGGGCATCGACGGCCTGTTCTCGGCCGAGGCCGATGACTGGCGACGACAGCGTCCGCTGGTCATGAAGGCGCTCGACCCGGAGCACCTGCGACGCTTCTTTCCGGTGCTGGTGACTGCAACCGAACGTCTGCATACGCGCTGGCAGCAGGCCGCACAAGCCGATCAGGCCATCGACGTTCGGGGTGATCTCACGCGCTACACGGTGGATGTGACCTGCTCGCTTGCCTTCGGGACCGATGTCGCCACCCTCACCCGCCACGACCCCGATCCATTGCAGCGGCATCTGGATCGCGTCTTCAATGGCATCGCCCGACGGATCAACGCTCTGTGGCCGAGCTGGCGCTATCTGCGTCTGCCGGAGGACCGGCGCATCGAGCGCTCGCTGCGCGCAGCCGGCCAGGAAGTGGAGCGTTTCATCGCTCAGACCCGGCAGGAGATGGCCCGGCAACCCGAACTCCTGCAGGCACCGCGCAATCTGTTGCAGGCCCTGCTGGCCGCCAACGAGCAATCGAGGCTCTCGGACGCCGAACTGCATGGCAATGTGATGACCCTGCTGCTGGCGGGCGAAGACACCACCTCCAACACCATCGCCTGGGCCCTGCATCTGCTGGGGCAGCATCCCGAGATCACGCAGCGAGCCCGCGCAGAAGCGCTCGAGGCCCTGGCAGGCCCGCTGGACACTACAGGCGGTACAGGCACGACAGGCCTCACAGGGTCGGCAGGATCGGGTACCACAGGCCAGCCAGGCACGGTGCTGCGCGACTTTGATCAGACCCGGCAGCTGCCCTTCATCGAGGCCGTGGTGCTCGAGTCCCTGCGGCTCAAGCCGGTCGCGCCCCTCAACATGTTCACCGCCCTGCAGGAGACCGTGCTGCAGGACACGCGCATCGTGCCACGCACCCTGGTATGCATCCTCAAGCGGCCCCCGGCCACGGATGCGGCGCTGTGGCCTCAGCCCGACGCCTTCAATCCCGCGCGCTGGACCGATGCCCAGGCCCAGCAGGCGGTGAGCGGTGGAGCTCGTCGGGCCTTCATGCCGTTTGGTGGGGGGCCGCGGTTCTGCCCGGGGCGCTACCTCGCGCTGCTCGAAGCAAAGATGGTGCTGTGCACCGTGCTCGCATCCTTCGACCTCAAGCCGCTGCAGGCTGAGGTGAGCGAACAGATGGGCATGACCATGCAGCCCGCCGATCTGCGCATGAAACTCGCGGCCCGCACCGAAGGTTCGCCGCGACCTGAGTGATCTCAGGCAGCGATGAACCGGGCGATGAGTCGGGGGGGCGCCTGACCGGGTTGGGGCTCGATGATGAAGACCTCAGCCGAGGCCGGCCAGAGTTCGGTGAGCCCGGTCATGACCACCTGATGCGTGACCCAGGCGTTCAGGGAGCCGGCGGGCAGCGACTGCAGCGCGGCCCGCAGTTGCACCAGTTGTTGCGGGCCTCGCTCGCGGGCATCAAAGAAAGAGTCGAGCGGCGGCCAGCCCTGCACCTGGCCGAAGGCCAGACGCGCGGTCTCGAGGCAACGGCACCAGCGGCTTGAGCGTACCGTACTGAACTGCAGATCCGCGGCCTGCACCAAGCGGGCCAGGGCGCGCGCCTGCTCTCTCCCCTCCTCGGCCAGATTGCGCTGCGTGCTGCAGTCATCGAGTCGGTAGCCAGGCGGATCCCCAGTGCCCGCCACGGTCTGTGCATGCCGCATCAACAGCAGCCTGGGCCGAGGCGTGCCCACCAGCCAGGCCCTCAACTGGGCCGGCGGAACAAGCACGCCCGTCTGGGCCCGCGCCAGGCCCGCGCCGAGCGCAAACGCCGCGCCCACCCCAGCCTGCAGCAACCCACGTCGAGGGTCCGAGATCATGAATCCACCCCACCCCGGGTACGATCGAGCTGCCTGCGGTCACGCTTGGTCGGGCGACCCACGATGTCATGCGCGGGTTCGGCATACAGCCGGCGTAGCTCGCGTGCGGCTTCGCGGGCGGCGATGCTCTTGCCGGTCTCCTGGTAAAGCATCTGGGCGACCGAGGCAGGGCCTCGCTGCTCTGACAGACCCAACACGATCACCTCGCGCTCCTGGGTCTCGATGCGAACGGTCACGCGCTCGCCCACCCGCAGCAGGCGAGCCGTCTTGACGCGCTCGTCATTGACCCGAGCGCGTCCCTGTTCGATTGCCTCCTGGGCGAGGCTGCGGGTCTTGAAGAACCGCGCTGCCCAGAGCCATTTGTCGAGCCGCATCGGGCGCTCAGACCAGCGCGGGCCAAGGCCGCTGGGCCGGGCGGATCTGCTCGATGGCCCGAGCCAGGCGCAACACGCCCAGGTCATCAAAGCGCTGGCCCACCAGCTGAATGCCGACCGGCAAGCCCTCGGGGGTGTGATGCCAGTTGATTGAAGCGGCCGGCTGCTCGCTCATGTTGAAGGCCACCGTGTAGGCGATGTGCGCCAGCGCACGGTGTGGATCATCGGTGGGGCCATGGGCCTGCGCGCTGTAGCACAGCACCGGTGCGGTGGGTGCCAGGACGAAATCAAATGCGCCCACCGCGCGCACGGCCGCCTCGCGCATGGCCATGAGTGAACCCCAGGCCCCCATCACGTCCGACCCACTGAAGCCGTTCGCGCGCCAGGTGGCCCACTCCACGATGTAGGGCAGGAGCTTGTCACGCTGCTGGAGCGTCATGGCCGCGACATCGCGCTGCGATCGGGCCTCCAGAAAAGCGCACACGCCATCGAGCAGCTCGGGGGTCATGAAGCTCGTCATGGGGGTGACGACCGCCCCCTGCGCCTGCAGGGCGCGCGCGGCCTGCTCGACCGCCTCACGCACTGGGGCCTCAAGGGGTAGACCCGCGCCGGCATCGAGCCACAGTCCCACCCGCAGACCCTTCAGTGAAAGCCCTTCAAGGCCCGCCGCATAGTCGGTGCCATGGGCCGGCAGGCTCATCCAGTCGCGCACATCGGGGCGGCTGATGATGTTCATGAGCCAGGCGGCATCGGTGACCGTACGGGTCATGGGCCCGGCCACGCGCCCGACATAGGGTGGATTGATCGGTACCCGACCCAGGCTGGGCTTGAGCCCGAACAGGCCGCAATGATGGGCGGGCAGGCGGATCGATCCGCCGATGTCGGTGCCGACATGCAGCGGGCCGTAGCCCGCCGCACCGGCCGCGCCCGCGCCCGACGAGGAGCCGGCCGGATTCAGATCGAAGCGCCAGGGATTGCGCGTCGTGCCATGAAAGGACGAACGACCCGAAGAGAGCATGCCCAGATCCGGCATGGTGGTCTTGCCCAGCAGCACGCAGCCCGCTTCGCGGACTCGCGCCGCCACGGGCGAGTCTTCAGGCATGGGCACAGGCTCTGCGGCTGCGCTGCCGATGGGGGCCGGGTCGCCCGCGGTGTAGAGGTTTTCCTTGATGGTGATCGGCACACCATCGAGGGGCGACAGAGGTCTGGCCCCGCGCCATCGGGCCTCACTGCTGCGCGCGCTGGCGAGCGCACGCTCGCGATGCACGAGGTACATCGCGTTGATGTGGGGTTCCCAGTGTTCGATTCGAGTGAGGACGGCCTGAGTCACGTCGACCGGCGAGAGTCGGCCCGCTCCATAGGCTTGGGACAGTTCGTGGGCACTGAGGTCGGGCAAGGCAGTCATGGCGGTATTCCGGATCGGTAACATCCTGCAGCATACGACGGCCATCGGACGCTACACTGCGGCGATCCGAAATCGGATAACTGCGATGTCCGTTCAATCCCGGTGTGGAGCCTGCCATGACCCCTCTTTTTCGATCGATCTTCAGCCGTGTCGTTCTGTTGGTCGCCGCACTGTCGATGACAGCCTGTGCCGTCGCGCCGCCGGGTGCGGGCCTCACCGGCACCGGCCAGGTGCTGGCCATCCAGGAGTCGCGTCATGTCGACGCCACCGCTTCGGCAGCCAGTCAGATGGGCGGCGCACTCATGGGTGGAGCGATCGGCAGTCTGTTCGGCGGGGGTCGCGGACGAGGCATCATGACCGGGGTCGGGGCGGCCGCAGGGACGATCGCGGGCGCTTCTGCCGCTCAACAAAATGCCACCCTGGTCTGGGACATCGTCATCCGCTTCGATGACGGCATCGATCGCACACTGCGCGTGAGCCAACCGCCCCAGGTTCGCCCCGGCCAGCGGGTGCGTGTGTTCAACGGGGCCGTGCTGCCCTACTGAGAAACATGAGAAACAAAAACCGCCGGCGGCTTGACCCGTAACGGCGGTTTTTTTGAGCCTGCATTCGGTGCCGAGGGCACCGGATGCGGATCAGATCGGGGCTTGCCCGATCAGATGGGCTTGATGCGGCTGGCCTGGGGGCCTTTCTGACCTTGGGTCACTTCGAACTCAACGCGCTGGTTCTCGGCCAGGGTGCGGAAACCCTTGGCGTCGATCTGGCTGAAATGCGCGAAGAGGTCTTCGCCGCCGTTGTCAGGCTTGATGAAACCGAAGCCTTTGGATTCGTTGAACCACTTCACGATACCAGTCTGAGTTGCCATGTTGATGCTGTTCCTTGATGAAAAAATGGGTGAAAACACCCGGGGTGACGCCCTGAATCAAGGAAAAGACACTATGGAACCGAATGCAGTGGGCAGGACTCATGCCTGACCGTCTGACCCTATCGCTGTGACCGATGACTTGATGTACGAGCGCGCGAAGTGTACCCCACTTCGGTCAGGGGTCTTGCAACCCGTGACCGTTTGCGGCAAACACTGACGCTTGGATACGACAGATCGGGGGGTGCGCCCTGACCTCAGGAGCCCACCTGCGCGGCTTGCGCCGCCTGCCACCGGGCCGAGGGCCGGGTATTCATGCTGAGCTGAAAGGCGCCCGCCAGCAGGCCAATCACCACGGCAGCCTGCCAGGCCCGATCGTAGGAGCCAATCGCCTGAAAGATGACGCCCCCACCCCAGGCCCCCAGGAAGGAGCCGAGCTGATGGCTGAAAAACGCCACCCCCGTGAGGGTGGCCATGAACTTCAGGCCAAAGAGCTGAACCACCAGCCCGTTGACGAGCGGCACCACGCCAAGCCACAGCGTGCCCATGGCGGCGGCAAAGACCAGGGTACTGAGCGGTGTGGGTGGG
>Ga0255093_1001110_pt1 | contig 10621 bp, 9 predicted proteins | sample Colum_Law_RepA_8_2_FD_188437 | JGI IMG/M metagenome (GOLD analysis project Ga0255093, IMG submission 188437) | Freshwater microbial communities from Columbia River, Oregon, United States - Colum_Law_RepA_8d | ecosystem: Environmental > Aquatic > Freshwater > River | place: USA: Oregon | collected...
ATTCATTGGGAAATCAAAACTGCTGCACACCGTTACGAACTCCCAGAGCACCTCCTTTTCGCGGTCGTCTTGTCGGAAGTCATCAATTTTCGCTGGAATGACTACATTGGTTTGGGACAGAGCACTGGATTGGATCAGCTGACCCCAGCGAGCATCAAACATTATGGAGCAGATATTGAAGTCGAGACAATCGAACGCAATCAGCTCTGGTGGCAGGACTTTGAGCGGGTCGGATATCACCGCATGGTTCGCTCAACCCTCAAAGGGAGTGATTATCAACAAGCTGTTGGTCCTGAAGTAACTCAGGAATGGACGGAGACAGTCCTCGCATCAAGGGCTCCGAGAGTAAACGAAGTAAACCGAATTGACGTGTACCATGTCGCCGCAATTCTAAATCGGCAGATGGAAGAACTATCCTTGGCTGCACGAGGTGGCGGAGTCTTGACGATCAACGGGAACAGAATTGCCGTTCCGGCAATGTCACCTGGTTTTCTTAAATCAGTTGGCGGCATCAGTAACCCTTACGCACTGTCGATCACCGAGCGAGAACGAAATCCGTCGAACGTGATGAACTTCTTTGGAAATGGGATGGCTCCTCTCGCTGGAGTCCTTGTCTCAATGAACCGGGAAAATCCGCAAGCCACCGGCAACCTCAGAGGCAATGCGGCCTATGAGCTGGGCAGTGGCCTCAAAGGTGAGCAAGCCGAAATGGCAAAGCTGCTGTACGATTTTCGTGGCCTTGGTTTGCTGTGGTCGTCGGCTGACGGAACGATCCTGTGGGCGGACTAATGAAGCGATGGATTATTTTCGGACTCTTCGTGACAAGTGTTTTGTGCATTGGAACTGTCGCGTACATTCGGTTTTGCACGAACTTGCGTCGCCAGGCGATCCGTGATTTAGAAACCTTCACGATTTCACTAGGCGGTAGGTTTAATACTGATTTACAGGACGGTGGATCGTGGGTTTATCTCGACAATGTAATTATTACCAAGACACAAGCACACGAATTCGCAGCTATTTCTCGGAAGAGGAGATTTGGACTCAGATCCTTCGGCGGTTCTCCCATTTATCTTTCGCTTCGCGACACGAAATGTGAAGGTCCGATCGGCGAACTTCTGACCGAAAGCGTTTGGTATTGTTCATTGGATGGGCAGCAGTTAACGATAGGCGATATTCAGGAGTTAGTTGATCGAGCCCCTGATTTGAGTCAATTGTCGCTCGCGTCGACAAATGTCGACGACGAGATGCTTGGTCCGTTACGTCATAGTCGCCTCAACTCGCTCGATATTCGAGGAACAAGCGTTACAGCGAGAGGTTTATGTTCGTTATTTTCCCAGACGAAATCTCCACCGATAGTGTATTCAGAACTTTGTGATCAGGATAAGCGAGTGCTGAAAGAGTGCGGAGTTACCTGTTTGGACTGAATTGCTGAACCTTGGATGGCGTCTGAAACCGTAAAGCTCAAGAACGAGACGAAGCATTTCGGGATGACGACGTAGCCGTTGCCGTGTAACCGTACACCACAACCATTGTTGCCCGGCCCGCCACACTTGATCGGTTTGAGTTTTCTTAACCGACCTGTTGTGGAGGGTGAATCATGGCGCATGCGGTGGGAAGTGTCAGGCATCTGGAATGGGTGCAGCGGCTTGAACGGTACGCACAGTCGCAACTGACTGTGAACGAGTTTTGTGAGTGGGAGGGTGTCTCACCAGCGACCTTCTACAACTGGCGGAAAAAATTGGCGACGGGGAATGTGGCAGAACGCGTCATGCATCGTCGCCCCTCAGGCACGTCGAAGTGCGATGAGCCCGGGGCAACGATTGATTGGTCAGCGTTCCTGCCAGTTCAGTTGACGTCAAACGTTTCGCCGCGATCAAAGTCGTCGCCCATCAGGATTCGGTTACCCAATGGCGTCTGTATCTTTCTGCCAGAGGCAGATGCAGCAACGATTGAAACAGTGATCAGTGCTGTCGGCCGCCTGGCAGGTGGCACGGCCGCCGCGTGCCAGAGACTCCACGCTCGTGAGGAGGAACTCACATGCTGACATGTCCAACTCATCTGCCGATTTACTTCTGCACGCAGCCGGTAGATTTTCGCAAGAGCTTTGACGGACTCACAGGCGTCATCACGTCGGTGTTTGGAAGCAATGTCCTCGATGGACATCTCTTCCTTTTCATCAACAAGCGTCGTGATCGTATCAAGGCGATGTGGTGGGATCGCGACGGCATGGTGATCACTTACAAACGGCTGGAACAAGGCACCTTCGAGATACCGGGAATCTCTGGTTCGTCATCAGGGTCCAACAGCCCATCGAAAGGCGAATCACAAACTGGTGCACCGTCCGCAATGAGCCGCCATCAGACACGTCACGTCACGATTGACGCAACACAACTCTCGATGCTGCTCGGGGGTGTCGCGCTTGCGGGTGCGAAGCAGCGGCGCAAGCGTCTGACCATCGACGGTTGAAGATCCAACGCAATACAACATCAACTCGCTTTTCAGTCGGCGGAGATTTTTTCCGCCGACTGATTTTTTTTGGCAAAATGGTTCGAACATTTTGCTTAACGCGACGTATTAGTTGCATGCAAGATAATGCACACATTCCGACGGATCTGGATGCCTGCAAGTCGCTGATACTTGAGCAGGCCCGCACGTTGCTCGACATGCAGAAGTCGAAGGATGATCTGTCAAAAGAGAACTCTGAGCTGAAGCTGCAGATCAGCAAACTCATGCAGCGTCTGTACGGGCAAAAGTCCGAACGCAGCACCGACGATCCGAATCAGAAGATTTTGAATTTCGGCGATGATGATCAGGCAACAGATGCAGTTTCGGATGCCGTGCTCGACGCGCGAAAGATCGTGCAGGAATACACAGTGCGTCGCCGGCTCAGCAGGCAAAAACCGAGCCGCAACGAGCAGCTTCCGGCACACCTCGAGCGATACGAAGTCATTGCCCCAATCGCCGACGCTGACAGGCACTGTACCGAACACGGCGAACGTACCATCATCGGCTATGACGTTACTGAGACGCTGGAATTCGAACGACCGAAATTGCGTGTGCGAGTCACGAAGTATCCCAAGCTGGCGTGTGCAAATCAGCCGCAGTGCGGGATCGCCCAGCCGGAACGAGCGACGGGGCTGGTCGAAGGCAACCGCTATGACTCGAGCACCGCGACAGAGATCATCACGGGGAAGTATGGATACCATCTTCCATTTTACAGGCAGCAGGATTGGTTCTCCGGAAGCGGTTGGACCCCGACTCGCTCGACACTGCTGAATATCCTTGTGGCTGCGGAATTCGCACTGCAGCCGCTGGCGGTCTACTTTCGTCAGTTGCTGGTGAAGGACAGTGTGATTGGCTGTGATGATACCACTGTGACGCTGGTAACGCCGACACAGATTCCGGCGGTGAAGGACGACGCATCGCCTCGTGATCGCCGGCGATACGAAGTTTTGTCAGATGCCATCGCGAAGGACCGCCCAAGTTTGACAGCCCGTATGTGGGCATATCGGGGGGTGACGGTACCGATCAACGTCTTTGACTTCACGGTAAGTCGCGAACGTTACGGGCCCGATGAAGTACTGTCCGAGTTTCGCGGGTTCCTGATGGCAGATTGCTGGAGCGGTTTTCAACAGATTCACCTTCGCAGTGACGCGCGCATTACGCGCGCTGCGTGTGCAGCACACGCGCATCGCAAGGTCCATGAATGTCGGTCCAGTCATCCTCAGCAAGCCAGTGTGTTGCTGGCGATGTTTCGTCAGTTGTATGACATCGAAGATCGCGGGAAAGATTTGTCGCCGGAAGACCGGCGAACGCTGCGTCAGGTTGAATCCGTCGCCGTGTTGAAGCGGATGCGTGACTATCTCAACAATCATTGGCAGCAATTAAACCTCTTTACCACCGAAGACCACATCCCGATTGACAACAACGATGTCGAACAACTGATGCGACAGGTCGCCACTGGCAGAAAGAATTGGCTGTTTCTGGGAAGTCCCGACGCTGGTGACCGTGCGGCGACTCTGCTGACATTAATCAGCACGGCGTTGCGACACGATCTGGATGTCTGGGCTTATCTGAAGGATGCACTGGATCAACTTCTGGCGGGCTCCACCGATTACCACTCGCTGCGTCCCGATATTTGGAAACTCAGTCATCCTCAGTTCGTGCGAACGTACCGCACGGAAGAGCGACGGGACACCGTCAACCGCACCCGCCTGACCCGAGCACAGCGGCGCCTTGCCAACGCGAAAAAGCAAAACGCCCGCTGAGCGTCGCCAGGTACCAATCATGGAACGCCGGCCCGCGCTGAATGGCTCGCGGACAGCTTCAGCATGGCAGTGGTTGGGCCCAAAACCCATATGGCGGTGCTGTACGGTTACGCCCGTGGAACGTCCCCAGCCTTCAAAACCGTAGCTGTCGGTGACAACTTCCGCTCCATCCGTCAACTGCCGGACATTGCGGATGCCGTCCCACAGGTAGAAACTGGAATCGCCGCTGCGATGCTGGCTGAGGGCGTTTCCGTACGGTTCCGGGGTCGTCGTGTAATCCGCTTCAATCGTGCCACCGTCTTCTTCCAGCACCCGATTCAGGCCGTCGTAAAGTGTCTCAAGTTCCACGACGCCATCGTCCTGACGCACGCACAGCCCGTCCCCGTTGAACGCGTACGTCACGATGTCGCCAGATGCGAACTACCAGGAGTCTAGGTTCTAGTCAAATACCTTCGGAGCATTCTTAATTGCCATTCGTAATCTTCAGACGTATTGGTGCTAGCTGAGATCGAGAAACTCGCGGCGTATCCCAGAGACATTGCGACTGCTTCTGGCCCAAGTGCTCGCTTTTCAACTGGTTCGCATGCTGATCGAGCAGCGTCCGCGAGACTCGAAGCAGCACTCGCTGCATGAAATGCTCGCGTACGCTCTTTATTTTTTGGCACCTCTTCGGGATCATCTACGTCAACTGCCGCATCGGACGCGGCGAGAGAAACGTGTTTGAGTAGCTCCACGTTCTTTTCGCCCTTCAACCAATTCTCAACTGCGGTCAACGCATTTCTAACGCGATCATCATCGGGAACAAACAGAGTCCAAGAATCCAATACTCGTCGCACACAGTTGAGTCCAAACTCGATTCCTTCATATTCTTCAAGAAGCCTGCAGGCATTCTCAACGACGATTTGCCAATGTCCTTCCACATACGATTTATCGCCTAAGTGATTGGCGAAACTCAATCGTTCATCCGTAGTCATAGTAGCGCCCCTTATAGTCCGTAAATATCCAAGAGATCACGGATGGCAGCCGGCCCATTCCTGCGAGTGAATGCAAATATCTTCACGCCAGACATGTGTTCTGCAATCATTGGACGACAGCCGCCGGAGTTGGCGCACGGAATCCTTTCCGAGAAGAGCTCTAACACTTCTACATCATTGCCAGCATCTCGAAGTTCTTTTACGTAGGCCGCAATCAGCTCTTCGGAATGCGGTCCACCATCGCCACTGTTCAACCGATCAATGAACTCCTCATTTCCATTAATTCGGACTTTTGCAACGGCTACATTGCGACGCATACCAGCAGCATTCATAACGCCTTCACGCCGTCGAAGTGCAATTGCTCGATCGACCAATCGCGAATCGGGAATTGTATTGTCGACAGTGCCCCATGGAAATGGAGTCTTTGCACGCCTGTTGGCATCAACACTACCCTCTGGCAGCTTGGGAGTCAATGATGTCTCGGGCGGAACTGGTTTAGATGAGGAAGGTTTTGGTTCCGGAACAGCCTCGTCAACTGCATCCGGCTTCGATGCCGACGATCGAGGGGGAGGATCGCAGGAGCAGTCTGGCAAGTTGGGGGCCTTTGGCTTGTGCTTCGAAGGAGGAGTAAAATCGAAACCTCCCAAGCCCATCCCTGCCGTAAACGATCGGGTGTTGAATAGTTGTCGCCACGCTTCTCGCGTGGTGTTCTTGAGGCTGGCGGCAACACCTGGCGCAGCGTCGATTATCAAACCAAGTAGCGCACCTCTGGCTGCGGCTTCTGGAATTTCTTCAACAGAATTCACCTGAGCGGCGGATTCCAGTCCATCGAGGATGCGGTCTCTCCAGAACGGGTTTTGATTGAAGAAATCGGCACCGCGCTGCGCGAAGTAGTGGAGTCGTTGCCCGTTTTCAGTGACGAATATCTGAATGTTTTGGGCCTGGTTTATGACAAAGATTGACGTGCCCGTGAGCGCCTGTATCGCATTGTACTTTATGAGCGAAACAGCTGCGGCTGTCGTCGCTTTCGTACTTGCGACAGCCGACGTAGCCACGGGTGCAGCTGCGGCACCAGCAACGAGCAGGCCTTTGACCGCGACAACGCTGCCGGCAACAACTCCCACGGCAGCCGCGGTCCATTGCCCAATTTTGAGAGCCGTGTCGATTCCATCCACTGAGGCCTGCGGGTTCAGGGTCCAACTGCGTTTCCAGCCTTCGGAGAAGCCACTCCAATCTAATTCAGTCTCTGGGCGGTTGATGCGTTCACGAGTGGAAACTGCTACGTCATGCTTCTGCTGGATCTCATCACGGATTTCCCACAGACGGCGTCGCAAATAGTCCGAATGAGCAAACAGTTCGTTCGCTCGCTGTTCAGAGTGTGTCAGAAAGCACTTCTGAGATTCCTCTTCGAGAGCTTCATTCGCCTTCTGCAACTGTGCTTTGGTGCGGGCAAACTTCTCCTGCAGTTCAAGCAGTGTCGGACCAGAATCATCAGGAAGAGCGAACAGTCCGCTTGGGTCATCACGATTAACGGGATTATTGTGGACGTACCTGTAGAGGTTGAGGTCGTCTTTGGCGGGGTCAGCGGCGGTGAAGACTCCTGAGCGGGGGTTGTAGTTGCGGTGATGCATCGCATACTGGGATTCCGGGCCGGCGTCCGCGTCTTTGCGGTAGGCGATGGACTGGCCCTGCCACTGCTGCGTATTGGCGGTGCTGCCGCTGCTGCCCGTGGAACGTCCCCAGCCGTCAAAACCGTAGCTGTCGGTGACAACTTCCGCTCCGTCCGTCAACTGCCGGACATTGCGGATGCCGTCCCACAGGTAGAAACTGGAATCGCCGCTGCGATGCTGGCTGAGGGCGTTTCCGTACGGTTCCGGGGTCGTCGTGTAATCCGCTTCAATCGTGCCACCGTCTTCTTCCAGCACCCGATTCAGGCCGTCGTAAAGTGTCTCAAGTTCCACGACGCCATCGTCCTGACGCACGCACAGCCCGTCCCCGTTGAACGCGTACGTCACGATGTCGCCGGATGGATGCTCCACCTGCACCAGCCGGTTTTCTCCGTCCCACGTGTTGGTCGTCAGGTCGCCGCCCGGCTCTTCGATGGTCAGCTGGTTGCCATTGGCGTCGTACGTGTACGTGGTCGTGCCGGAGACATCCGTGGCGTGCAGCAGTCGGTTGGCACTGTCATAGGTCAGCGTCGTGACATCCAAGGTCACCGGTTCCGTCTGCGTCAGGCGATTCCCGGCGGGGTCAAACACCAGACTGCCGGTACCGGCCGTGCCGGTGAGATCGTCGGTCAGCTGACCAATGAAGTCATACGTCCAGGTGCAGACTTCGGTTCCGCTGACCACGCAGCTGGTGCGATTGCTGACACCGTCAAACACATAGTTGTAATAACTGAGCGTCGTGCTCAGGCTGGTCTGATGCACCACGCTGGTCATGCGACTGGACGCATCATAGACCATGCTGCTGCGGACACCGTTTCCATGCGTGATCTGCGTGCGGCGACTGGCGGCGTCATAGCTCAGAGTTGTCGTTTCGCCGTGCACACCCTGCAGTCGCTGCAGTCGCTGTACCGGGTCCCAGCTGTAGGTCGTCAGTCCCAGTCCCGTGACACCGCGTACCAGCCGCTGTCCGAGCTTGTCATAACTGACGGTGACGGAACGGCTCAGCGGACTCTGTTCTTCCGTCCGCCGGTTGACGTCATCATAGACCGACGTGTAACGCCCTGTGGCGTCATGCAGCAGTGTGCGATTGCCCACAGCATCGTAGACCTGCGTGACACGCGTTCCGTCCTGATACTGTCGCAGCGTTTCCCGGCTGACTTTGTCATACGTGTACGAGGTTCGCTGGCCGCGGGCATCCGTCCGCACCGTGCGGCGACCATCGGCATCATACTGAAACGTGTGTGTCTGCAGCAGAGGATTGGTGACCGTCAGTTCCCGGCTGACTTTGTCGTACGTGTGCGTCGTGACCTGTGAATTTTCGTTGATGCGGTTGCCGACGCGTCCATCATTGTCATACACGGTCGTTACCCGATGACCCAGCGCATCAATCTTCGCGATCATGCGACCATCGTTGTCATAGACACTGGTGCTGACTCGGCTATTGGCATCCGTCACCGTGATCTGCCGTCCGGCGGCATCATAGGCAAACGTCGTTCGGTCCAGCGTGGGCGTGATTGACGACGTTGTCTGCCCCACGGCGTCGTACACTGTCGTATTCGTGTGCAGCAGCGGATCCGTGACGGCGACGGTCTGGCCCGCATCATCATAGGTCGTCGTTGTCCGCTGACCGTCAGGATTCACACCGGCAATCGCCCGACTGACTTTGTCAAAAACGGTTGTCCAGACATGGCCTTCCGCATCGATCACTGTGATCGGTCGGCTGTCGGCATCATAGACCGTTGTGGTCCGCGCCCCGGTCGCATCAATCTGCACCGTGGCCCGACCGTCTTTGTCATACACCGTGGCTGAGGATTTTCCCCGGGCGTTGATGAGTGTCGTGACCTGCCCCGCCGCATCATAGACGGATGTCGTCCGCGCACCTTCTGCATCAATTCGCACCGTCGGACGACTGGCAGTGTCGTAGACAGTCGTGGTCACAAATCCCAGTGCCGTGATGCTGTTGACTGTGCGTCCCGCGGCATCATACACGGTCGATGTGCGTTCCAGTTCGGCGTTCAGCACACTGACCGGACGATCGGCCTTGTCATAACTGGTCGTCGTCCGGAAGCCCAGCGGAGTGACCGTCGCGATGACACGGCTGGCAGCGTCATAGACCGTGCTTGACACCAGACCCAGCGGGGTGATGGCAGCGACCGGACGACTGGCTTTGTCATACGTGATCGTGCTCACAAAACCCAGCGGGTTAATTGTTTTGATGGCACGACCGGCCGCATCGTACACCGTTGAAGTCACTGCCCCCAGGGCGCTGGTCACGGTGATTTGCCGATTGACGCGGTCGAAAGCGAATGCCGTCGCATAACCCAGCGGATTGATGGGAGTTGGAAAGACGGAACTGGCCAAGCAGATTGCTCGCCTCTATTCACCATCCGGAAGGCTCAAAGTGTACCCTATGGGAAACTTCACTGAGCCGCATTCGGTCTCAGGATTGATTGGCGTGCCGCCCGGCTACGTAGGGCATGAAGACGGCGGACGACTGGTCAATGATCTGCTGGCAGATCCGTATTCTGTGTTTTTGCTGGATGAAGCTGAGAAGTGCCATCCGAACGTCTGGAAGCCGTTCCTGAACCTGTTCGACGAAGGCTGGACATCGATCAGCGAGGACGAAAAGCCTACGGCGATCGAGCCATCTTCATCTTGACCACGAACGCCGGTGATCGCAGCATTGCTCAATTGCAGAAATCTGAAAAGACGCCAACAGAGATTGCTGATCATGTCCGCAAGACGCTCTCAAGAGTACGCCACGAACGATCCAGCCAGCCTGTCTTTCCACCGCAATTTCTCTCCAGAATTCGCCGCATCATCACTTTTCGCACATTAGGCCTTGATGCCATGCGCGGAATTACTGAAATACTGCTGCATCGCATGCAGGCACGATGGACGAAGTCTCGCAGTAAGTTTGTGAGTGTTTCGAAGCCGCTGCAGGATTGGATCGCTCAGGAAGGACTTCGACTGAACGAGTTGAGCAACGGCGAAGAGGGTGGAAGGATCATCCAGAAGTTGATTAGTGAACGGATCGAGTACGAGATTCTGAAATCAGCGACTGCCTGTCCTCAGAAATACGAGGACTGTACGGAACTTGGATTGGTGATGGGCGAACAGTTAGAGGAAAAGGGTATCCCAAAAATTCAAATTGAAATGTCGTAAAGGCTGAGACCGCGTCCGGCGAGTCCACGCAAGATTCATGAAACGAATGCTACAAAAGTTTACAGTTGGTTGATGTCTGCGTGACAGGGAGAATGGACTGATGTCATCACAGCCAGCATGTGGATGTCCGGTACCGGTGATCAATCCTCCGGACTTTGGTTTCGGCGAGCGTCTGCCGCTGCCACCGGCTGGTCAGCCGGAGTCCCTGCCGTATCCGGCAGACCCATCCCATAGCTTTGGTCGGGTCCTGACGGCGAGTGCCGACACGCGGCAGGGGACATCACTGTCGACGGAATCTGCTTCAGGCTGTGGCTGCGACCCGCGTTATCCGCGTAATCGCCAGCTGACACCGCGTGTCTCAGCCCGGTATCGTAATCCCGGACTCAACTTTGCTGCGGCGGAAGTGGCCGCTCTTGTGCGGCGGATTTTGTATCCGGTCCCTGGCATCTGGCTGGGGCCGGTCAGCGTGCACCTGCCGTCCGGCAATGTGATCCTGCAGCTGCCGACGCCGCGGGGCGGTCCCTATGATGCCTGTCCCGTGTTTACC
>Ga0255093_1001118_pt1 | contig 10541 bp, 10 predicted proteins | sample Colum_Law_RepA_8_2_FD_188437 | JGI IMG/M metagenome (GOLD analysis project Ga0255093, IMG submission 188437) | Freshwater microbial communities from Columbia River, Oregon, United States - Colum_Law_RepA_8d | ecosystem: Environmental > Aquatic > Freshwater > River | place: USA: Oregon...
CGCTCCTTCACGTCCCGCATCGTCGTCCAGCAATCCCGGAAGATGTTGATCGGCAGCCCATGCCAAAAGCAATTCCGTACCCGCACGTTCCAACTCACCCGACTCATTCACGACGCCTACGTCTCTCGCAAGACGCGAGATTACCCCAAACGGACCGTTGACTCCCTGACCCTTGAGGAAATTCGCCTTTTCCAAAGGCTGATCCCCAGCCCGCAAGGCCTGTCGAGCCAAACCAATTCCAGGCAATCGACGTGATGCGGGTTCCCAGGCTTGACCCGCTTCTTCCTGCCGTGCAATTGCTGAAACGAACAGACGTTCAAAGGCCAGGCGAGCATCAAGACGACGATCAGGATTTACCCGTCCTGAAACCTCTGCTGCCAGTGCAGCGAAGGTCAGCAGTCTCACTCGCCACATCCGAGCCGTGACACCTGGAAACAAGACCTCCGCAAGTTGTTCCGCTCCGGTCACCGTCCCCAATGGGTCTACGCTGCCGGGCGGATCTCCTGCAGGATCGTATGGAGTGGACTGTGGGATAAAAATGGACCTCATGGAGACTTACAAACCTCAGATTGGAGATCAGAGTCCCCAGCCCGAAGATTTCAGCCGACAATACAGCCTGCCAACCCGGACGGGATTCCGTGCATGTATCGTAGTAATCCTGCGTGAACCGTGACAAGCGATGGATCACTGAGAAACAATTCTGGTCACGAGCCATCTGAGCAAACAGGAGAGAGATTTTGGGCTCGCGTATTCATTGGCGAATATTTGAGACTCTACCTGAAATTGGGACCGACGGCGAAATGCCCCCCAAAACCAACGGGGAGTCGCACGCACCGGGGCGGAGTAGGCCCCTTCTTGTGGCCCGTTTCCTCCGCAAGGTGCAACTCCCCTGAATTTCCTGCTCGGTCTTCTTTCTCTGACGCGACCAGTTTCGACTCAACCGGGTGATTCGCGTTTGGTCGGCCCGCAGCGTCTTTAGAGGGCCAGCCCATCTTTCTCGCCAGTGTGCATGCAATTCTGTTGGGGGTTGACCGTGCTGCTCCATGTCCCACACCTGCTCTTCAATTGCATCCACCGCGCCCAGGAACGCCACCGTACTCTCTTCACGCGAGCGTGGCGATTTCTCAGGAACGCCCCAAAGCAGATTCCCGAAGCCGCATGTACGGGCGCCCAAACGCCACTGAGATCCACCCAACTGGGGCGCTCAGCCACTACTCATGCCCATATGTCGCTGCTACTCGCTCACCACCAACTTGGAAACGCGCACGGTATTCTCCGTTATTCCCGTTTTCTGATTTGCTCTGGCACTCTGTTTACCACGGTCAGCAACTCCTCATCGTCCGCTTCCAATGCGTCAGCGAGGCTGTGGACAAGGCAGCGGCGCCTCGCCACCAGGATTCTGCCACTCGTGCTCAACTCGACTCAGGTAAGCCGACATCGACATTCGCAGCCGGCTCCATTCTTTTCCGTGACGAAGCTCCCGTATTCTCTTTCCACACGTCATCACAAGATGGCTCCACAATGGCAATTGCCGGTTGCTGGGCTTCCCCCAATTTCGTAGGATACTTGCAGTCAGCAGACAACACACCAAAGGTGACGTGCCAGAAGCCCCACTAAAAACCGGTATTCGACACCAACGTGAGCATCCCCAGGCACCAGAGAAGTTGAATCAAGGTGGCGCGTGACCCCCGAACAGAAATCCCGCCAGCAGATCGACCGGCAACTTGAACAAACTGGCTGGATCGTGCAGGACTACCGCCGGATGAACATCACCGAAGGGTTGGGGGTGGCAGTGCGTGAGTTTCCGCTAACTACGGGTTACGCCGACTACATGCTGTACGCTGATGCTAAAGCAATTGGTAGTGTTGAAGCAAAGCCCGAAGGCTTCGGGCTTATGGGTGTTGCAGAGCAATCGACGAAATATTCCATTGGCCTGCCCAAAATGCTGCCGAATTGGGAAGTCCCATTTCCATTTGCTTACGAGTCAACAGGAGTTGAATGTCGTTTTACCAATCGCAAAGAACCTGACGCTCGCAGCCGAACAATCTTCACGTTCCATCGGCCGGAAGAACTTATTCGTCTCGTGAAGCTCGACAAGCAAGTGCGGGGACTTCTTCGAGAAATGCCACCGTTGAACACCGGCAATCTCTGGAATGTTCAGATTGACAGCATCAACAATCTTGAAAGGTCACTTGCACTTAACAAGCCTCGTGCATTGATCCAAATGGCAACCGGTAGCGGCAAGACATTCACCGCCGTTAACTTTTGCTATCGGCTCATCAAGTACGCTGGCGCAAAACGCATTCTCTTCCTCGTGGATCGAAACAATCTTGGCAAACAAACGCTGAATGAGTTTCAGCAGTTCGTCAGTCCGGTGAATGGCTACAAGTTCACCGAAGAGTACACCGTTCAGCATCTCAAAAAGAACACCATATCCCCCGCCTCGAAGGTCTGCATCACAACGATTCAGAGGCTCTACTCAATGCTCAAGGGCGAGGAGGACTTCCAGGAAGAGAATGAAGAAGGCTCGCTGTTCGAGACGGAGACCTCGTTGGTCAAAGAACCGCTGCCGGTCATTTACAACGACAAAATTCCGATTGAGATGTTCGACTTCATCGTGGTCGATGAATGCCACCGCAGCATCTACAACATCTGGCGGCAAGTGCTGGAATACTTCGATGCGTCCCTGATTGGTCTGACTGCTACGCCAACCAAGCAGACCATCGGCTTCTTCGGTGGCAATCTTGTCCAGGATTACGCCCACGAACAGGCCGTGGTCGATGGGGTCAATGTCGGCTACGACGTGTATCGAATTGAAACCAAGATCACCAAGGACGGGGCCAAGCTCTTTCGTGAACCCGGCGTCTTCGTACCTCACCGGGACCGCCGTACCAAGAACAGGAAGTACAAAGAACTCGATGATGACCTGACCTACACCGCCAACCAACTTGATCGGGACGTGGTGTCGGAAAATCAAATCCGACTGGTAATCCGCACGTTTAAGGACAAGCTGCCGGAAATCTTTCCGGGCCGTACCGAGGTTCCAAAAACGCTCGTCTTCGCCAAGACGGACCTGCACGCCGAAGACATTGTGCGGATCATCCGAGAAGAGTTCGGCAAGGGGAACGATTTCTGCCAGAAGATTACGTCAAAGAGCACCGGCAAAAAACCCGATGAACTTCTGTCCGAGTTCCGCAATTCGTACTTCCCTCGCATCGCCGTCACTGTGGACATGATCGCCACGGGAACCGACGTGAAGCCGCTAGAGTGTCTCATCTTCATGCGTAACATCCGTTCTCTGGGTTACTTCGAGCAGATGAAGGGCCGAGGTTGCCGGGTGGTTGATCCCGATGTCCTGCAAAGCGTCACGCCCGATGCTCGGAGTAAAACTCACTTCGTCATTGTGGATGCTGTGGGGGTGTGCGAGGACGAAAAGTCAGCAACCAAGCCAATGGACCGCAAGCCTTCTGTGCCGCTCGACAAGATTCTGAATCTGGTTGCAGCGGGAGCGGCCAGTGATGACGTGGTGTCTACACTGGCATCACGACTCTCCCGACTCGATCAGGAAGTGGACCCGATCCAACATGCCGCCATTCAGAAGGCGTCAGGCGGGAAGTCGCTTGCCGAACTGAGTGCTGGGCTACTCAAGAGCATCGACCCGGATGCGAACACCGTGTTGGCTGTGGAGAAGTTCAAAGTCCCGGAAGGCCCCAATGGTGAACCACCAGAGCCGACCGAGGAACAGGTCGTTGAAGTTGAACGGGAACAGATGGCGACGGCATTGAAAGCCTTCCACGATCCCAAACTGCGGGATGCGATTCTGGCAGCGAAGCGGTCGTTGGAGCAAGTCATTGATGAGCAGACCCCTGACCAACTTCTCCGGGCGGGCTTCGATGCCGAGGCGTTGGAAAAAGCCAAGTCAATGCTGACCAGTTTTAGGAAGTTCATCGAAGACAACAAGGACGAGATCGAAGCCCTCCAGGTGTTGTACAGCGTGCCATACCGGGCTGGGCTGAAGTTCCGGCACGTCAAGGAACTGGCGGCGAAGCTCAACCAGCCGCCGTTCTTCGTGGACCCGAACCGGCCAGAATCGCTCACCCGACTGTGGCAAGCGTTTGAAGTGGTTGAGCCAGACAAGGTGCGAGGCACAGGTGGCAAACAACTCGTGGATGTGATCGCAATGGTTCGCCACGCCATTGATCCGAACACACAGTTGGCCCCGGTGGGCATGACGGTTGAAGAGCGGTATCAGCAGTGGATGGCCGAGAAGCAGACTGCGGGCGTCACATTCACCGCCGATCAGCGGAAATGGTTGGACGCAATCAAGGACCACATCGCCGCCAGTTTGAACATTGAGCAGGACGACCTCGAAGAAGTCCCGTTCAATTCAATTGGCGGGCTGGGTCGGGCCTACGAACTCTTCGGCGACAAGCTCGCTGCCATCCTGGATGAACTCAACATGAGGTTGGCGGCATGAGCGACGACAATGGATTGGCAACAGGTTGGGTGTGGACCACGGTTAGCGAAATTGCCAGTGTTGGGACGGGAACCACGCCAAGCCGCACTCAAGACCGCTTCTGGAGCGATGGTCGAATTCCGTGGATCACGAGTTCAGCCGTAAATCTGCCGTTCGTATCCGAAGCCGAACAATTCGTAACAGATCAAGCGCTGGCGAACACCACGCTCAAGGTGTATCCCAAGAACACTTTGATTGTCGCTCTTTATGGAGAAGGGAAAACACGAGGCAAGGTATCGGAACTTCTGATTGATGCAACTATCAACCAGGCACTTGCGGCACTTGTACTCCATATCACCGATCAAGCTCACCGTCGTTTCGTCAAGTATTTTCTTCAGAGCAATTATGCTGCACTACGTCGTCAGGCTGCGGGAGGAATGCAGCCGAATCTGAACCTCAGTTTGGTGAATCGGATTCGAGTGCCAGTTGCCCCACTGAATGAGCAGGGTCGCATCGTCGCCAAGATCGAGGAACTGTTTTCCGATCTTGATGCTGGCGAGGCGGCACTGAGGCGGGCAAAGGCGAATCTCAAGCGATACCGTGCCGCCGTCCTCAAAGCCGCAGTTGAAGGCAAGCTCACGGAAGATTGGCGGGCCAAACATCCTGCAAAAGAACCCGCATCGACTCTCCTCGCTCGCATCCTCAAGGAACGCCGCCAGAAATGGGAGGCCGATCAACTCGCCAAGTTCGCCGCCGCCGAGAAGGAACCGCCAAAGAACTGGCGAGAGAAGTACGTCGAACCGTCGCCGCCCGCTACCACAGGATTGCCTGTATTACCTGATGGTTGGTGTTGGACTTCTCTCGGATACATCAAGGAATTCTCGATGTACGGTCCTCGTTTTTCCAGCGATGGGTATTCCAATGAGGGTGTACTCGTACTGCGAACGACTGACTTCTCGAATGATGGCCGTATTGACTTTGAAACGCCGCCACGACTTCCGCTAAATGAAAACGACATCCGCACTTACAAACTAGAAATCGGCGACTTGTTGATTACTCGCACTGGAAGCCTTGGGACTCTCGCCATTTTTAATGGTGGTCCTACCTCTATTGCAGCAGCATTTCTAATTTACTACCGATTACGATTAAGCACTGACACCATTCGCTATCTCTTTAATTACCTCAAATCGCCCAAGGGCCAGCAGCAATTGATTGGCAAAGGAGCAGGAGTCGGGCGACCGAACCTAAACATTCCAGCAATAGATTCAATACCGGTTTCATTTCCACCACTCGCTGAACAAGTTCAAATCAATCTGGAACTCGCAGAGCGATTTTCACAGATCGACGCCGCCGAAACGCAGATCGAACACGGTCTACTCCGTGCATCTCGCCTGCGGCAGAGCATCTTGAAGCAAGCCTTCGAGGGCAAGCTGGTTCCGCAAGACCCGAAGGATGAACCGGCATCAACTCTCTTGGCTAGACTCGCCGAGAGTCGAACGCAGGTTTGCCACTCCACAACGAAGCCCAAGACAAGCACGTCGAAAGGCTAAGTCATGAGGCCGGAGCCGATACAACGTCCGATCACAGTCAGTTGTGAGAACATCGACTGCTCTAAGCCTCAAACTTTGTCGTTCTCACCGACTGAGTTTGAGGACTATCTCGAAGAAGGCGAATTCAACTGCGGCACTTGCGGAGAAGAAATGTCTGCCGAAGGGGTTCGGATCGAGTGCTATATTTGCGACGAAGAGTTTGACGACTACAGCCTCTCTCAGCTTCCTTCACTCCTCGAAGAACGGTGCCACAATTGCGCCGGGCGTGAGGAGTGGGATGCCGACTTTTACTCCATCCGAATCGCTGGTTCGTGGTCATCGGAGTACGACATCTACGATTGGACTGCGAACGGAAAGCAAATTGCGTCTCTCGAACGGGAGGGACGAACGGACTATTGGGAGGGTCTTGTTCATTTTTGTACTGCGGAGGAATTCATCTCGATCTACCGAGATCGTCGGATTCGAGCCGCTTCAACAGGGCTGTATGGCAAGCGAAATCCAAACAAGACCAAGGCCGTGTGCCTAACCGAAGCCACGATGCCAAATTGGGATGAACTCAAAGCAGCACACGGCGAGTATGGCTTTGTGTTTCGTAAGCGTGACGTGATCCGTTTGCACGGAACACCGGCGATTTATCTCCCTCAATCCGTGATCGACAGCATGAAGACCAAGGCTGAAATGCTGCCCGAAACACTGTGGCCTTATCTGTCGAAACTAAAGCTGCCCACAGAAGAGTCGGCAGGAAAACATGACTACTTGCACGAACGGGAGTGGCGTGTTCCCCAGGACATTTCGTTCGACGAGGTTGCACCGTATGCCGTGACCTTTTCCAAGAGACGGCCAGGAATTGAAGACGAAGAATTGATTTTGCAGGCAGCAAGGGAGTTCCAGGAGCTTTCCAAGTCTGGGCTTCCACCGGAGGACGATGAGACAACATGAGCAACAACGATTCACAACAGATCGTCAACAAAGCCTGGAACTTCGCCCACGTTCTGCGGGACGATGGCCTCTCGTACATGGCCTACACCGAGCAGATCACGTTCCTTCTCTTTCTCAAGATGGCCGATGAACAGACGAAGCCGCCGTACAACAAGCCGCCCATCGTCCCGGCCAAGTTCAGTTGGGAGAGCCTTCTGAAGCGGGAAGGCGACGAACTCGAAGCTCACTACCGGCACATCCTCGAAGAACTCGGCAAGCAGCCGGGGATGCTGGGCGAAATCTTCAAGAAGGCTCGGCCTGAAATTCAGAACCCGGCCACGCTGCGACGATTGATCGTAGACTTGATCGACGTTGAGAAATGGTCCTCCATGCAGGCCGACGTGAAGGGGGACATCTACGAAGGGCTGCTCGCCAAGAGCGCCGCCGAAAGTCCGAAGGGGGCAGGCCAATACTTCACGCCTCGTGAACTCATCAAGGCCATCGTGGACTGCGTGCAGCCGACTGCCGACGACACCGTATGCGATCCCGCCGCAGGAACGGGTGGGTTCCTCTTGGCCGCTTACGATTACGTTGCCAAACATCAGGGCAAGACTCTCGACAAAGATCAGAAGAAGCACCTGCGGACGAAGTTCGTGAAGGGATGGGAACTCGTTCCGAACACGGCCCGCCTCTGCATCATGAATCTCTACCTGCACGGCATCGACGCCGATCCTTGCCCGATCAAATCGGGCGTGGATAGTCTTGCCAGTGATCCTGGCGAACGATTCAGCGTGGTTCTGACAAATCCACCGTTCGGGAAGAAAAGCAGCATCTCCATCGTCAATGAAGCGGGCGATCTGGAGAAAGACGACACGGCTTACGAACGGCAGGACTTCTGGACCACGACCAAGAACAAGCAACTCAACTTCGTGCAGCACATCAAGACGCTGCTCAAGGTCAATGGGCGCTGTGCCGTGGTCGTGCCGGATAACGTGCTGTTTGAGGGTGGCGCCGGAGAGACGGTGCGCCGCAATCTGATGAAGCAATGCGATGTGCATACGCTGTTGCGGCTCCCGACCGGCATCTTCTACGCCGGAGGTGTGAAGGCCAACGTACTGTTCCTTGACGCCAAACCCGCTCAGGAGAAGCCCTGGACGAAGACACTGTGGGTTTACGACCTGCGGACCAACATGCACTTCACGCAAAAAACGAATCCACTCCAGCGTGCTGACCTCGACGAGTTCGTGGAATGCTACCGCCCCGCAAAGCGACACTTACGCAGGCCGACCTGGAGCGAGGAGAATCCCGAAGGCCGCTGGCGATCATTCGATTACGAGGATTTGATAAGGCGGGACAAAGTAAACCTCGACATCTTTTGGCTTCGTGACCAAAGCCTGGAAGATTCCGACGACCTCCCAACACCCGACATACTTGCTCAGGAAATCGCCGATGATCTTCAAACGGCGTTCGAGCAGTTCACGGCGATTGCGGAGAAAGTGAAGAGGTAGTCGCACTCCGTGAATCTCTGAGGGACAGCAGACGCGTCATCAGAGGTGCGAACAGCACGTTCGTAACCGTACACCACAACCATTGTAGCCATGGTCCTCACACTGATTCGGTTTGTGTTTGTCTTCAACCGAATTCTTTGGAGGGCGTGTCATGGGGAGAGCCATTGATGGTGTCAAGGGGCGGGAGTGGGAGGAGCGGTTGCGGCGATACGCAGATTCCCAGTTGACCGTGGGTGATTTCTGTGTCTGGGAGGGCGTGTCGGTCGCTGCGTTTTACGTTTGGCGAAAGAAGCTGGGCGGTGGACAGCGTGGACGGCGATCGAAGGGAAGTGCGGCCACCGCCGAAGTCGCGTCGGGATCGATTGGTCCACTGAGCCGCGAGTCCTTCCTGCCAGTTCGTGTGGCAGAAAGGTCCGTGGCAACTGCGGGCGTGACGACGCTCCCAGTCAATAACCCACGTCGAACGAGGCACGGTGACACCGTCCCGGCGACGACAGCTCGCATCGAAGTCCAACTGACGAATGATGTCTGCATCTTTGTACCATGCACTGAACCGAACGCGAGGGACAAAAGGCGTAGTCTGGGCTTTGGCCCGGGACACGAACTTCTCGTCATACCTCGATTCCATAGTGGTCTTCAGAGGATGGTGCCGAGCAGAAATGCTTGGGCTACCTTTGGTCCGCGGCGTCTGAACTGGAATCGCTGGATACCTTGATCGCCCTGCCGACCGCCCAGCCCGCGACCGGTGCGATCGCTTCTTAAGCTGCCCAGCCTGCTGCGCGCATACCCGGCACGCCACCGACTCCCGCCTCGGTGGCAGTCCCGAAGTCACCACCGTTGCCGCCCATGCCCGTCCTCACCCAGATTCCACACCTCCAGATCGTGCGCACCGACTGCGTCGAAGAGTGTTACGCCGTGGCGAGCCACGCAGCCAAGGTGCCACGCCACGTAAAGTGCACACGTCCCTGCTGGAACGTCACCTTCCCGCCCGCTCCTATCCGGCAGAATTCGCGAAAAAATTCCAGAAAGCCTGGGATTTTTGGCCTACTTCGCACCCTATGAAATGGGGTTGAGGTTTCTCCTGGCCCTAAGTTTGGTGCTGTTTCGAAAATGTCGTTTTGAAGGGATATTTGCTATGGGCTACGCGAAGTATTCAGAGGATATTAATGATCGACTCACTGAAGATTTCTTTGAGATCGATATTGGCACGGAACAATCCAAGCCTCCATGCCAAGGACAGCCGACTGATGCACAACATTTGGATGATCAGCCACAGTCCAAAGGAGACTCAAAGACTCGATCAGACAGTTCCGGCCACTGCTAAGGTTCGATGCCTTGCGGCGCTTCGAAGAGGTAAGGAAGTCCGCTCTGCATTGGATCGCGGCTGTGGGAGCGCAGCGGGCAAATGGTCGGCGACGTGCCATAGACAGCGGCGACACTCTCATCAGGCAGTTGCATTTGGCAAAAGATGCTTTGAAGTTGGATAAGCACGAAATGCAGCAGCTTCAACGGTTATGCAACACCCTTCGGGAAAAACTGAAGGCTGTTCCGGCCAACTGCAGCGTCTTATTACGGGAAGGAAATGTCGTTCTGCAGCAGGTAGCTGACTACCAGGATCGACTGGTTGCCATAGAAACGGAATGTGATGTGCTGACAAACGACATCGTCACTGCGATGCTGGCAGAGGTTGTTGAACAGCGGTTTTGATTTGAGGCGAGTGGCATGTCTGTCCAACACGAACTGTGGGTAACTGTACCCCACAACCGTTGTAGCCATGGCCTTCACACGGATTCGGATTGTGTTTGTCATCAACCGGATTCTGTGGAAATGCCCCATGAGGCGAGCCGTTGATGGTGTCAGGCGTCGTGCGTGACAGGAGCGGTTGCGGCGATACGCAGATTCCCAGTTGACAGTGGGTGATTTCTGTGTGTGCCATGACGCGTTGGTCGCTGCGTTTTACGTGTGTCGAAAGAAGCTGGCCAGTGAACGGCCAAAGCGGCGAACGACGGAGGCATCCGGCCACTGCGAACAGCACTTTGGATGCCGCCGTTTTCTGCAACTCTCTGACCGCCACCGAGACGGCGCCCTATTTCCTTCGCCCTTGTGTCC